>ENA-OPSK01000011-OPSK01000011.1-human-gut-metagenome-genome-assembly--contig:-NODE-11-length-179797-cov-6.840955_pt1 | contig 179797 bp, 153 predicted proteins | sample MGYA00241807_ERZ501905 | MGnify/ENA primary metagenome ERZ501905 (study PRJEB25962, sample SAMEA2042111) | human gut metagenome | biome: human gut; feature: human-associated habitat; material: faeces...
CGTTTACGGCGTGGACTACCAGGGTATCTAATCCTGTTTGCTCCCCACGCTTTCGAGCCTCAACGTCAGTTACCGTCCAGTAAGCCGCCTTCGCCACTGGTGTTCCTCCTAATATCTACGCATTTCACCGCTACACTAGGAATTCCGCTTACCTCTCCGGCACTCGAGCCTGACAGTTTCCAATGCAGTCCCAGGGTTAAGCCCTGGGTTTTCACATCAGACTTGCCATGCCGTCTACGCTCCCTTTACACCCAGTAAATCCGGATAACGCTTGCCCCCTACGTATTACCGCGGCTGCTGGCACGTAGTTAGCCGGGGCTTCTTAGTCAGGTACCGTCATTTTCTTCCCTGCTGATAGAGCTTTACATACCGAAATACTTCTTCACTCACGCGGCGTCGCTGCATCAGGGTTTCCCCCATTGTGCAATATTCCCCACTGCTGCCTCCCGTAGGAGTTTGGGCCGTGTCTCAGTCCCAATGTGGCCGGTCACCCTCTCAGGTCGGCTACTGATCGTCGCCTTGGTAGGCCGTTACCCCACCAACTAGCTAATCAGACGCGGGTCCATCTCATACCACCGGAGTTTTTCACACTGCTCCATGCGATGCTGTGTGCTTATGCGGTATTAGCAGTCATTTCTAACTGTTATCCCCCTGTATGAGGCAGGTTACCCACGCGTTACTCACCCGTCCGCCGCTCAGTCAGTTTTAATTCCATCCGAAAACTTCCTTAAAACCGCTTCGCTCGACTTGCATGTGTTAGGCACGCCGCCAGCGTTCATCCTGAGCCAGGATCAAACTCTCATGTTTAAAGTTGATTCTTATTCAAGATTACTTAGCTTGGCTAATGTTATCTTAAACCGTTTTACTTGGTTTTTGTTCTGAATTTTCTCAAATCCTAAGGTCTAAACCAAACCTTTTGAATTGTTAGAATTTTCAGGGTTTTACATACTGTTTAATCTTCAATTTTCAAGGAACTTCTTTGTCGTCACTCACAAGCAACTCTGATATTTTATCATAAGTCGTTTTGCTTGTCAACAACTTTTTTATTTTATTTTTCGTTGTTGTTTTGTTGTTCTCAACAGCAACTTTTATATCTTATCATAAGCAACTGTATCTGTCAACAACTTTTTTAACTTTTTTCAAAGTCATTTCCACTGTTTTCGCAGTGGAACTATAATATAGCATTTTACCGTTTAAATGTCAAGGGAATTTGTTCCATTTTTTTCAACAATTTTTAACGGAAGTTTACGCCCAAGCCCAAACCACAATATATGCGCATTTTACAAACATATTCCTATATATAGTGATTTAAAAAACAGAGCCGATCGCAGCATAAACTTGCTGTTTACGCTTGAATTATTTAAATTGAAGATATTATTATGTGAATATATTAAATATGCGCTTCCGTAAATATACGGCAGCGCACAAATATACAGCCTTTATTAAAAATTTCCTCTTATAAAACCGCTGAACAGAAAATCCAGGGGATTGTATTGATACAGAAACGAAAGCCAGCTGCTGACGCGAATCTGCTGTTCAAGAATCAGTCCTATGGGTGCGGCTTCAAAAAATTTCAGCACTATGCCTGCAATCCATAAAATCAAAAGCCCCTGAGCCAATCCCAGAAAGGCTCCCGCCAGCTGATTTAAACCGCATATAATGGGAAGTCTCGCAATCAGATCCAGCCAGTAAATCAAAAAACGAATCAGGACATAACTTAAAATAAAAATAAGCACACTGCAGACAACATGGATTGCCATATCAGCCAGACATGCTGTAATATATTCTGCAAACTGCTCCACTCCCAAAATATTGTAAAACTCACTGTTATTATTTTCTATCAGCATATCCTTTATAAACTGGGGCAATTTCAATCCTTCAATGACTGTTCTCTGAGAGGCCGGCGCCTGTATGTTGTCCTTCCCTGATTCATTCCAACCGGATATTGTCAAAATAATCTCGGCTGCCCGGCTGTGGATCTGAGGATTGCTCTCAATAAATTCTGTCACTGATGGCGTGACTATCTTCACAAGACAAATGGTAAGTACCAGTGCGCCCACTGAAACGCATTGTCTCAAAAATCCTCTATGATGGCCATATAAAACCATTCCTATCAAAAATACGGCTGCCGCAATGGGCAGCCAGTGTTCCATTATCATGCCTTACTTCTTTCGGTATTTATTATTTAAGTATCCAGGTTTGGATGGCAGCTGCCACTCCGTCCTGCTCATTTGTAAGTGTTACCTCATCTGCAGCAGCCTTAACATGGTCAGAAGCATTTCCCATAGCAACCCCAGTTCCAGCCGCTTTCAGCATGGAAATATCATTTTCACCATCTCCAAAAGCCATTGTTTCTTCCCTGGGGATACCAAGATGATCTGCCAGCCACAAGAGTGCATTTCCCTTGGTCGCCGCCTCTGCATTTATCTCCAGATTATTATACATGGAGGAGCTGATTGCAAGGCCTTCAACAGAAGACAGCTCTTCCCGCAAAATCTCTTTGTCTGAAAGATCTGCCAGAAAAACATTTATCTTTTCAGCACAGTTTTTTGTTTCAACCATATACTGATAAATATCCGGCACCACATCTCTGGTAGCTCTCACCAATTTCTGAACAGCCGGACTGATTCCAAATTCTTCCATATGTTCAAAAAAACTGGATTGTGTAATACCGCGTCCCTGTACATATGGGTCATACATCACATGGTATTGTCTGACTATGTCCAAAATCTGAAGTGCCTGTTCATTAGAAAGAACGCACTGGCTTAACCGCCTTCCGGTTTCCAGATCCACCACTGCACCGCCATTGGTCGTAATGGCATAACGAACTCCAGGGATCGCACAAAGCTCCTTTGGAACCCCATCTGCCGGGCGTCCAGTAGCTGGTACAACCTGTATGCCCCGACGGGCACATTCCGCCAGAGCCTGTATATTATTTTCCGACAGCTGTTTCTGATCATCTAAAAGCGTACCATCCAGATCAAGGGCAATCAAACGAATCTGTTTCTTCATATAAAATGCTCCTCTTTCAGAATAAGAAGTCCTGCTTTGTCATATTTGGAAGAGAAAAGCCCTGTCATTTTTTTGAATAATGACGGATTTTCTGCCTTATCTGCCGCCTCTTCGATCAGCGCTTCTGCAGCAGCCTTTGTCAGCTTTTCCCCATCCTCTTCCATAATTTCGATTCGTTCATAAAGAGCCAGCATGCTCTTGCCTGAAATACTGCAGTCAATACTGCCGGCATATTCACAGGCATATTTTGCAAACTCATCAATATCCATTTCCTGCTCAGGTTCTTCCAAAACAGGCTCTTTCTCAGTCTGTACCGGAGGTTCGGGAACCAGAGGAATTACCTGTCTGCGTTTCGCCGCAGCCGGCTTAGCTGCCTGTACAGCCTCTCTTGTTTCTCCAGCTTTTTCGGATGGTGCTGCCGGCCTCTTCTCTTCTTCCGTTTCAGAAGGGTGAAAAGCTGCCTGATACGCAGGACGGGACGGAAGAACATTTCCCTTCGTCTCTATCGCTTCCTGCTCAACCATCTTTTTCATGCGGACAGGTGCCGCAGATGCAGGAGCTTCATGAAGCCTCACCGCACGAACCGGACGGTTATCCGGCTCTGCTTCTTTCTCCTGCTCCTTCACAGAGGTCCCAATGCACTCAAACCTCTTAGCCAGTCCCGGATAGGTTTTGTGGAGCTCCTCCAAACGCTCTGCGGTATCGATCAGCACCACACTCATACCGGTTTCATCTCTTGCCATAAGCTGATTGAGCTCCTGAAGAATCGACTCATTCATATCTCCGGCCTGTTCGATAATCAGGTCTTTTCCCGTAAGCTTGTCTGACAGAGTAAAAATTCCTCTGTTATTTAAACGGGCTCCTGTAATCTTTGCAGCCTGATTTTTAGCGCCTGTTTCCTGATGAATCCGTTTTAATGTCTTTACCGCCAGCTCAAAACCCTTTTCCGGTTCATCTGCCTCAATCATCAAATGATTTGATCCGCTATACATCGGTCCTTTTTTCAAATGACGTATATCCGCCAGCACCTGTGTCTGGGCCGCCTGAGTTTCCTCGCTGTATCCATGCTCCTCTGCCAGCCGGGACATTTCCTTCGCAAGATCCTCCTGAGCTTCGGCCTCGTGAAGCTGTGCACGGAGGGTTTCGTCTTCTTTTGATGAGCCGGAAACAACTTCCGGCTCAGAAGACACCTCCGGCTCACTGTCCGCTTCTGATTCTTCTTCCTCACAGGACAGCTCCTGTTCCTCTTCAGGCTCCTGTACAGCATTGGAAAAGGCTTCTTCTTCCCCTGTTTCTTCGTCGTCAAACACCGTCTCTGGCTGCTCCTCTAAAACTTTCTCTTCCGGTTCAGGCTCTTTTGTATAGGCTGCTTCCTGCTGATACACATAAGCATCCTCTGCTTCCTGCTCTGCCTGTGCATCTTCCTCATCAATCGGAAGAACCATAGGCTTTTTCTTATTATATTCTGTTTCTACAGCCTTCAATCGGGCCTCATATTTATCCTTATTTTCCACCAGATCCATCTGATAGTCTGTAAGGGGAGCATACTGAACCTTTAAGTCAATCGCCTTGTCTACATATTTTCCTGTCCCAAACATAAGCATAATCTTGTCACAGGTCATCACACAAAGCTGCTCCATATGGGCCGCATTATAAAGCTCTGCCAGCTCATAAAGCCATTTCTCATCCAGTTCTACATTGCAGTACTGCTCCAGAGTATGGATCAGCTGCTCTACCGGCGCTCCCTTAGCTCCCAAAATCAAATAGCGCAGAATGTACTGTCTGGGGTCTTCCGGAGCCAGCTCACAAAATTCCCGGTAATAATCCTCTGCCTCATCCGGACTTCCTTCTTTAATTGCCAGCTCGGCCAGCTTGTACAGAAGGCGCTTTCCCATAGGGGCCCGTTCAAAAGCCAGAAGGAGAATATCCTTTGCTTCCTGATATTCTCCATTTTTTTCATAAACCCCGGAAACCATAGACAGGATATTGATATTGCGAACTCTTCTCCAGTCAATGGTATCCGCGATCTTCATCGCTGTCTCAAAATCTTCTGAGGCAATTTTCTTCTTAATCTGATCAATCCTTAAATTAAACTCATATTTATCCATCTTATGCATCTCCCTGCCGTAAGCGGCATTTTAAAGCTCGGTCCTTCCTTCCAGCGCCCGAAGCAGCGTTACCTCGTCGATGTATTCCAGATCTCCGCCTACGGGCACACCGCTGGCGATCCGTGTAACTCTGATCCCGGTCGGCTTGATCAGCTTGCTGATATACATTGCTGTCGTTTCGCCTTCCAGACTGGAATTGGTTGCAATAATAACTTCCTCCACATCCGACTGAAGGCGCTGCATTAACTCCTTCAGCTTAATATCATTAGGGCCAATCCCCAGCATGGGAGAAATCGCTCCATGGAGCACATGATAGACTCCGTTATATTTGCCGGTTTTCTCATAAGCCGCCAGGTCGCGGGTGTTTTCTACTACCATAATCGTACTGTGGTCGCGTTTTGTACTGCTGCAGATTGGACAAAGCTCCTTGTCTGTGAGCGTAAAGCACTCTTTGCAGTAGCGGACATTATTTCTGGCGCCGGTCATGGCTCCTGCCAGCTGTTCTACCTGCTCCTTAGGCATATTTATGATATGAAACGCAAGTCTTTGAGCAGATTTTGCGCCTACTCCGGGGAGTTTGGACAATTCTTCGATCAGTCTGCTGATCTGACTGCTGTAATAATCCATTAGAAAGGAAAGCCTCCGCCTAAAGCACCGCCCAGTCCTCCGGTCAGTCTGGACATGGCCTCTGCACTGTCGGCCTCCATCTGGCGGAAGGCCTCATTGGTAGCTGCCACGATCAGATCCTGAAGCATCTCAATATCATCCGGATCCACTACCTCTTCTGCCAGCTTAATAGAAACTACTTCCTTTTTGCCGGAAACCGTTACTGTTACCGCTCCGCCGCCTGCTGCTGCTGTATATTCCTTTTCCTCTAATGCCTTTGTTGTCTCTTCCATCTGGCGCTGCATACGCTGTGCCTGCTTCATAAGATTATTCATATTTCCCGGCATACCGCCCGGGAATCCGCCACGTTTTGCCATGGTGATGTTCCTCCTCTTTCTGTCTGGCCTTTACAGGCCTGTTTTATATGAAAATATATCAGTCTTCGTAAGTAATATCCATATGGATCTTTTCTTCCAGATCCTCTTTTGTAACGTAAATAGTATCCAGACGTTCACCCCGGCCTGCCAGTCTTGTTTTAAAATAAATGGATTTGCCGTAGGCAGCCTCTACTTTCCGCTCCAATTCTCCAATCACCGTAGGGCGCTTGCCCATATCATAGCTCATAGGGTCTAAAAATACAATGGTAAGACAGCCTTCCCCTCCGGGTTCTACTACAGTATCCCGCAGATAGGATCTGGCTCCGCCGCCGATGCTGCGGACAATTTTGGCCCATTCATTGCGTATGAGGTTTAAATCCTCCAGCTGCGCTTTGGGAAGGGAAATGGTTTCTGCCGCTGAACCCATTGAAATTCCGGCAGACGTCTGTCCCGAATCACCGGAAGGGGACTGCTGCAAACTGCCTGCAGGATCGGAGCCGGCTGACGGCTGCCCCGGAAGGCCACAAGTTCCAAAGGCAGCCATACTGCCTGCCGCTCCATAAGTCCCCTGGCCTGCGCTGATTCCTCTGGCCTCTATATCCTCTAACTGTTCCTCCAGCTGATGAATCCTCTGTAAAACAGAATCCAGATCCGGCTCCATAGCCGGGTGTGTCAGACGGATCAAAGCGACTTCCAGCAAAACACGTTTCTGGCTGGCATAGCGCAGCTGGCTGGACAAATCTGAAAATACCCGTATATAGCGCATAAGGGTATTTCCGTCTGTCTTAACAGCATCTGCCTTCAGCTGCTTTAGATTCTCTTCCGACAGATCCACTAACCCCTCCGGATCATCTGCACTCTGAACCAGAAGAAGATTTCGCAGATACCAGATGAAATCTGTAACAAACTGTCCCAGCTCCCGGCCCTGAATTACAATTTCTTCCAGTTCTGTGATGCAGTCGCGGGTTCTCCCATCTGCAACCGCATTGAACATACGGCTGAATACGCTGGAATCCACTGCCCCCAGAACCTCAAGGGCATTTTCATAAGTCAGAAGTTTGCCGTAATGGAAGGCAACACACTGATCAAGCAGGCTTAAGCCGTCTCGCAAAGAGCCATCAGCAGCCTTTGCAATATACATTAGCGCCTTATCTTCTGCCTGGATCTGCTCTGCCTGAGTCAGCTCTCTTAACCGGTCTGCAATGGTTTCCAGAGAAATGCGCTTAAAATCATATCTCTGGCATCGGGATAAAATCGTAATAGGAATCTTATGAACCTCTGTAGTCGCCAGAATAAAAATCACATAAGCCGGCGGCTCCTCCAATGTTTTTAACAAAGCATTGAAGGCTCCAATGGAAAGCATGTGAACCTCATCAATGATGTAAACTCTGTATTTTCCCTCTGTCGGCGGATACTGTACCTGTTCCCTGATATCCCGGATATTTTCCACGCCATTGTTAGAAGCCGCATCAATCTCCACCACATTCATAGAGCTTCCCTCTAAAATGGCGCGGCAGGAAGCACACTGGTTGCATGGACTTCCATCGATCGGATGCTCACAGTTTACTGCTCTGGCATAGATTTTTGCAATACTGGTTTTTCCCGTACCTCTGGTTCCGCAGAACAGATAGGCATGACCGATCCGATCTGAAGTAATCTGATTTTTTAGTGTCTGTACTACCGGATCCTGGCCCTTAACATCCTCAAAGGACACCGGCCGCCATTTCCGGTATAAAGCCATATATGACATAGGGCCTGCTCCTTATTCGTCTCCGAAACTGATCCCGACCATTTTTGCCTCCTTTATCATGGAGCATCCAGGATCCACGGTCTTTAATTTACCTGCCACCTCAGAGAGAGGCACCTTGGTAATCTCATTATTTTTTAAAGCCACCATATAGCCATATTCCTCATCTGCAATCAGTCTGGCTGCAGCCGCACCCAGTCTGGTAGCAAGCACACGGTCGTAAGGACAAGGTTCTCCTCCTCGCTGCATATGTCCTGGAACAGTGACGCGGACCTCGCTTCCTGTCACCTCCTGGATTCTTGCTCCAATCTCATAGGCAACCGACGGATAAACCACTCCGTTCTTTTTCTTTTCCTTTAATTCCTTTTTCGTCATTCCGGCATCTTCTTTTGAAATAGCCCCCTCTGCCACTGCCAGAATAGAAAAACGCTTGCCTGCTTTGGAACGCTTTGTGATCGCATCGCAGACTACGTTGATATCATATGGGATTTCAGGAAGAAGGATAATGTCGGCTCCGCCAGAAATGCCTGCATAAAGGGTAAGCCAGCCTACCTTATGCCCCATAACCTCTACAATAAATACACGGCCATGGGAAGCGGCTGTGGTATGGATACAGTCAATGGCATTGGTCGCAATCTCCACTGCACTGTGAAATCCGAAGGTCATATCCGTTCCCCAGAGATCATTATCAATGGTTTTGGGCAGGGAAACCACGTTAAGGCCCTCCTCGCTGAGGAGATTGGCTGTTTTCTGGCTTCCGTTTCCGCCGAGAACGACCAGACAGCTGAGTTTCAGCTTTCTATAGGTATGCTTCATAGATTCTACCTTATCCAGACCATTCTCATCCGGCACACGCATCTGCTTAAAAGGCTGGCGGGAAGTTCCCAGGATCGTTCCGCCCTGAGTGAGAATACCGGAAAAATCGGATGGCTTCATAATATGGTAATCTGCATACATCAGCCCCTTATAACCGTCCTCAAAACCAATGATCTCTACATCATCCAGCATATTATATAAGGATTTTGCCACACCGCGCATAGTAGCGTTTAATGCCTGGCAGTCGCCACCGCTGGTTAAGATTCCTATTCTTCTCATATTGCGTTCCTCCATTTCAGAGTGTCAGACTCTGCATACCGGCCGTGTGGGCACTGATACGCAGGAATGGTTATATTATACCCATTTTGTAATTATAGCGCAAAGGGAATATTGGGGCAAGTGTAAAATAAAAACGAAAAAGGCCTGAGAATACACCGCCAGATCCGCGCTGCTTTTTCTCAGGTCTCATATATTCATTATAAAATCCACGCACCTTGCTTTGTGCAGGCATCACGGACGTTACTCATGCAGTTAGCTCGATCCAGGCTGCCTTACGGCACACGAGAGCTTCTGCTTAGTGCTGCTACATTCCTGTCCTGACACGGTTCACAGATTCCCGTTGCGTAAGACCCAAACGTCAACGCCACTTACATAAGGCAGCTCCGCAATGTTCTGCCCGAGGCAAGGTATCACCCCTGCTGGAGCGGATTGCAGGTTCAGGGCACCGCTATCTCCCCGGCTGCGTGGAAAGCTTATGACTGGGTTATAAATGAATTGCCTATTTAGTATAGCGTTGGGGGGCGGGTTTGTCAAGGAGATTTAAATCTCATGCCACGACATGCCCATACTTTTTACTTCAATCCTGTCAGTAACTCGGTCACTCCCAAAACCTCTAGCTCCGCAGCATCATGAGTAACCAGCAGCACCGTCCGCTCCATACACCGACGTCTGGTATCTTCCATCACCAGACGCTTTGTTTCCCGATCCAATCCCCTAAAAGGTTCGTCCAAAATCAGAAAGTCATAATCAGCCAAAAGCCCACGGAGAATCGCTACTCTGCGCCGTTGTCCTCCTGACAGTTCCCGTATAGGCTGACCGATGCAGTCTGACAGTCCAACCGCCTTCATAGCATTCGCGGCTTCTGCCCGGCCAAGTGCCGGAGTCACCAGACGCAGATTCGATACGCCATCCAGTTGATTGCACAAACGATCCTCCTGGAATACCGCACTGATGCAAAGACCGTTCAGACCATCAATCCGTCCACTGTCTGCCCGTTCCAGTCCCATAAGAATACGCAGCAGTGTGGTTTTTCCCGCTCCCGAAGGGGCCATCAGTCCGGTAATACGCCCGGCTGCCAATGTACCGGAAACATTGCACAGCACTGCTTTTTCTCCAAAAGACTTGCACAATCCACGAATTATAATATCCTGCATAACTCACATCCTCTCCAGATACCGAGCAGCCCGCTTCAGCAGCATCAAAAAAGACCTTTCAAAAAACAGACTGATTAACACAATTACCAACGTCCATGCAAACAGATCCGGCGTATCCAGATAAACCTTAGCCAGTTGAAGCTGCTCGCCAATCGAGCCAGTGGGCATACCAATGACCTCAGCGGCAATTCCCGATTTCCAGCACAGTCCGAGAGCAGAGGAACAGGCAGTCTGAAAATAGGGCAGTATCTGTGGCAGATAAACATAGCGGATCCTCCGAAATGTAGGAATTCGAAACAGCTGCACCATCTCCAACATCTGCTTGTCCATAGCACGGAGCCCTCCCAGAATACCGGAATACAGAACCGGAAGAACCATCAGAAACGAAATAAGGACAGACAGGTTACGGGAAGAAAATAATATCAGGGCAAGGATAATAAACGAAGCCACCGGAATTGATTTCACTGCTAGCATAAAGGGTGCCAGCAATTCTTCCAATATGCGCTGTCTGGCAGAAACCCCAGCCAGCATTGTGCCTGCCATTGTACCTAATAAAAACCCTGCTGTAATCCGCAGCGTAGAGAACGCAACGGCTTTCCAAAAATCCAACTCTACAGCCAGTTCTACCAGACGAAGCAGAACACGAACAGGGGAAACCAGCAGGATCTGCTGATCCAAAACCAGCACACCTGCCTGCCATACAAAAAGCCATACAAAAATTGCCCAGGGTCTAAGAATCTCAATGCGCTTCATACCGGTCATCGCTTGTAATAAAAATCATCGTCAGGAAGAGTGCCACCTACAGACTTAACATTCTGTTCAAACAGGACGGAGAGATAGCCTGACAGCTTTTCTTTCATTTCGCTCCCTTCTATAAAAACAATATTGCAGGAGGGAATCGCTTTCTGTGCCACTTCCGAGGCAACGATCCCATAGGAGTCCATCATTTTTGCCGCTTCATCAATGCTACTGTTGACATATTCCACTGAGGTCTGGCAGCAGTCCAGAAAATCGGAAACAGCCTCGGGATGCTCTTTTACAAAAGCGGTGCGGGCCACCACAACCCCTGTAACCAGCGCAGAAGGATCCACGCTGTCTGCCTGCAGTTTGTTCCACTCTTCCGTCAGATCCAACGCTACCCGAATACGGTCGCTTTTACTCTGGGCAGTAGTAACAAACGGCTGAGGCAGCATGGCAATGGAATTCTCCTGGGCCGTCAGCGCAGCCAAGCATTCTGCCGGTTCGCTTTTCCACTCGATTATCACATCGCGAACCGGATCAATCCCATTCTGACTTAACACATAATTCAGCGCATACTCTGGCGTATTGCCTTTACCGCTTGCATAAATGGTTTTTCTGCGCAGATCATCAACCGAACGAACGGTATCTCCACTCTCTGTAATATAAAGAACTCCCAGCGTATTGATTGCTAGAACCTGCACACCGCCATTTGTATTGTGATAAAGGATGGAAGCCAGATTGGCAGGAATCGCGGCAATATCCGTTGTCCCCTGAGCTAAGGCCGCAGAAACTTCATCCGTCATAGAAGTAATGGTAAAATTATAGCGGCCGTTTTTCTCAGTTCTGGCATCATTTTCTGTCATAAACTGCACCATTCCCATAGATGTAGGGCCATTGAGCGCCATAACATTTACTTCTGCGGCTTCCATCTGGACAGACTGGCTGACAGAAGCTCCTTCTGGACCAGAAGGTTCCTGAGAAACAGAAGGATCGCGAGAAACAAGGGTGCATCCGGCAAGCAAGGCTGCGGACAGAGAGAGAAAACAAACAAATGACAAGAATTTTTTCATAATAATGTTCCTTTCTGCATTGGTTTATTTGGTGTTCGATGGGTAATAGAGCATCTCTTCCAGCCGTCTCAAATTTGTGACATAAAACCGATTTCCGCAGGCTTCAACAGCGCCCGCGGACTGGAGAGCAGCCAATTCCCGAAACAACGCTGCCCGGCTGATTCCCAGATGCCGTGCCAGATCTTCCCGGGAACCGCGAAATATAACTTCTCTGTTTTCATTCTGACCGGCAAGCAAAAAAGCAATCACCCGTCCACGGCAGGACTGCATGGTAAGCAATTCAATTCGTTTCAAAAGAAATTGGATCTTCTCGCTACAGACAGCTGCAAAACGCAATGCAAAAGCGCCGTTGCAGGACATCACCTCCTGCAGCACAGATTTGGGAATATAAAGCACCTCTGTTTCTATGGCACAGCGGAGTACAGTTTCCAATTCGAAGCGCGCCAGAAGATTACAGATTCCAAAACACTCCCCAACCGACAATTCATTGAGCAGGATGTCTTTTCCGTCTAAGGCAACAGAGTAAACCTCGACTCTTCCCGCAGTGATCAGTCCGATCGACGGAATACCTCTTGGAATATCACTGAGGATCTGTCCGCTCCGAAAGGTCTGAGAAAACACGCTTTTTTCGGGCAATATAACGTCCGACAAAAACGCGGAAAGTGCTAATTTGCAGGATAGTTCTGTTTGTTCCAACACCTCACCTCATTTTTATATAATTAGTCATTGCTAACTCGCAGATATTGTACATTCTTTTTAATGATTTTGTCAAGAAAAAAAGAATCTGTGACAGTCTCATCTGATATTGACAAGGACTTTGCACAGATGGTAAGTTACAGTTAACCTCATGGTCGGGAAGGAGTATACATATGCTAGATCACATCTTTTTATTTTCTGGAGCCTCAGCAGTAGGAAAAACCTCTGTTTTGCGCTCTCTGATTCCTCTGCTGCAGCATAAGGGCGCAGGCCCCTGTGTCTGCAAAATCGACTGCCTGCAAAGCGAAGACGCATCTGTATTTGCTGAAATGAACCTCCCCTGCGTCACAGGACTCAGCGAAGATATTTGCCCAGATCATTTTCTGGTGTCCAATTTGCCGGAATTGTGGGATTGGGCCAATAGCCAGGGCTGCGATACTCTGGTAATTGAAACGGCCGGGCTATGCCATCGGTGTTCACCTGCTACCACACATATGATAGCAGGCTGCGTTCTAGACTGCACTGCTAGTTGTAAAGCACCCGGTCAGCTGGGCCCTATGCTCACTCAGGCAGACTTTGTGGTACTGACAAAAACAGATATGGTCTCACAGGCTGAACTAGAAATTATTTCCTGGAAAATTAGTGAGCTGAACCCAAAAGCGGCACTTTTCCCGGTAGACGGTCTAGCCGGATATGGAGCCGACCGTTTGGCACAATGGCTGCTAGAACAGCCCTCCAACTGCGGATCCAGAGAAGACGAACTTCGCCATACCATGCCGAGCGGTGTCTGCTCCTATTGTGTGGGAGAACGCCGGGTAGGAGGAGCATTTCAACAGGGAGTCGTAGGAAAAATTAACTTTGGAGAGGAGACACCGCTATGGAAAACCTGACCATTCTTCCCGGACGCAACCGGCAGGGACAGCCGGAAGACTTTATATCTATCCATCTTGCACGCGGCAGGTTATACACAATTGTGGGGAACACAGGATCCGGAAAGTCCCGGCTTATTAAAGATATAGAACAGCTGGCTCAGGGGGATTCCGTTACTGGACGCACGATTCTGTTAGATGGAACCCCGGTATCCCGCTCCCGCCGGCAGATGCTGTCGGGACAGATGGTAGCCCATCTTGGGCAGAATATGCGCTTTGTTCTGGACACAACGGTAAAAGAGTTTTTGCAGCTCCACGCCCGCTGCCGCAGCCGACAAACCACACCCGAAGAAATTCTGGAACTTGTAAACGACATCACACCGGAACCCGTATCATTGGAGCAAAACCTCAACCAGCTCAGCGGCGGACAGTCCAGAGCCCTGATGATCGGGGATATCTCCCTTATTTGCGACAGCCCCATTGTACTGATTGATGAAATTGAAAATGCCGGGATCGATAAACAGAAAGCCCTAAATTTACTTTGCCGACAGGACAAACTGGTTCTTGTTGTAACACATGATCCACATACTGCTCTTATGTCTGAGCAGAGGATCGTACTTAGCGGCGGCGCTATTACCGCAGTAGTGAGGCGTACTCCGACCGAAGAAATCCTCTATCGGCAATTAGAAACCGAATACCAAAAACAGCGCCTATATCAGACGCTGCTGCGGAAAGGAGAACCTCTTGTATGAGACACATCTTGCTTTACTGGAACCACATCTGCGTGCTTCATCGTCAGGAAAAAACATTTCTGGATGCGCTGGCTCAGCGCCTGCTTTCTGATGAAATTCAACTGGAAGTACGCTATTTCGGATTGGGATATCCCGAGCATATGTCAGAGTATCTTGCTCGCCCGGATGCTATTTTACCGGATTTAATCGTATCGGCAGATCTGGAAGTTTTTGAAGATACGGATATCTTTTGCAAGCTAAATCATTCGTTATATCCTGTGCGGAGCTGGATACCGCTGCAGTCCGGCCCGATGTTAGATGCCGTAGAACGAGGATCATTTCTGCTTCCGTTCCTGTCCATCCCTCTGGTCTACTATACCAGAGAACCTGAGATCTGCAGACGCACCGCTCTGACCGACTGGAATGGTTTAGCATTTGGAGGAATCAACAACTCTGCAGTAAAAACCGTAGTAAAAACCGTTTGGGAACGGTGGGGAAGTCAGGCTGCACAAAGGCTGCTTGAGCGCAGTTTGGTGACCGATATGCCCATTGGTGCGTTCCAAGCTGTACGCCAAAAACAGGCCGCCACAGCGCTTGTGCCTTCTCTGTATGCCCTGCGAGCGGATGGGCAGGAGACTTTCCTGCAAATACCGGAAGAAGGACCTGTTTTAATCCCATCCTATTTCTGTGCCCGTACCTCGATACCACAGTCGATTGCCTGCCGTATGGCAAAAGAAATTTTGTGTCCGGAACTCTGCTCCTTCTACGCAGCCAATGGAGATCTGATCGTTTATCCGGAACATACCTCCCAAAAAAGCCGACAGGAATATTCCGGTGCCTGCTGTCCTTCTGCACCGTGGCTTGAACGATTGAAACATGAAGAATTTTATCATCTTTACTGTCAGAAACTTCCAAAAGCATCCGACTGGCAGGCCGATCTTAAGCCGTAAGGCATTCCATATCATTCAATGCCCTCAACCCCCACCGCCTGCATCACCCGAAACACCTGCTCTGCCGTATCCGCCATGTTGGATGCGGCTGTTTTCGGATCCATGGCCTCCTCTAAGGATACAACTGAGCGGAGAATGGGAAAAAAGGCGTCAATTCCGGCATTGTTGCAGGCAGCTGCATCTCTGGTTACAGCGCCTGCAAAAGCCAGAACCGGCTTTCCAAAGGTTTTTGCAAGGCGGGCAACTCCCTCCGGCGCTTTCCCCATAGCAGTCTGAGCATCCATGCGGCCTTCTCCGGTGATCACAATGTCTGCATCCTTAATATAATCTGCCAGCCGGGTTTCCTCTAATACCAGCTTAATCCCGGATTCCAGCACTGCATTTGTAAATGAGAGAAATGCAAATCCGAGGCCGCCTGCCGCTCCCGTTCCCGGCTGCTTTGGATCTGCTTTCGGGAAGGCCTGGCGTGCCAAAGCCGCATATCGTTCCAGCCACTGGTCCATCTGAACAATCATCTCCGGCGTTGCACCTTTCTGCGGACCGTAAACGGCACTGCAGCCCAGATCGCCGCAGAGCATATTCGTCACATCACATGCAATATAAAAATGGCAGTCTGCCAGCTCTGGAAGCACATTTTTATCAGAAATGGTTTTTAAAATTTCCAGCCCCTGCGCACCATACGGCACCTGTCTCCCCTCTTTATCCAGAAAATCGTATCCCAACGCCTGAAGCATTCCCACACCGCCGTCATTGGTTGCACTTCCGCCGATTCCCATGATAAAACGCCGGCAGCCTTTGTCCATGGCATCCCGGATCATTTCTCCTACTCCATAGGTAGTGGTGAACAGCGGATTTCTCTTTTCCGCAGGCACCAACGTAATGCCCGCAGCCTGAGACATTTCCATAATCGCCGTATGTGTGCTTTCAATGATACCGTAACGGGCTGTAACCGGTTCGCCCAGAGGGCCTGTTACGGAAATCTCATGGATCACACCATTCATTCCTGCTGCCAGAGCGTCTACTGTCCCCTCTCCTCCATCCGCAAGAGGACGCACCTCTACCAAAGCGTCCGGATAAACACGCCGGATACCGGTTCGAACGGCATTCCCTGCCTCCATTGATGAAAGACTTCCTTTGAATGAATCAATTGCAACTGTTACCTTCATATCCGCTTCCTCCGTAATTGATCTGAGACTGTTCTTCTTTGAAAACATTTATGCTTCTATTATAACTGTAAAATAAAGAAATGGATATGTTATCTGAAATATTTTTATGTTATAATCTTCTGTACTGCATCTGATTTAAAACAATATCATTTTATAGATAATAAAACTGCCGCAAACGGCATAAAAGGAGGCCTCTTTCATGGCTCAGGCAAACTGCGAAACCTGTATGAATTATGAATATGATGAAGAATGCGACTACTATGTCTGCACAAAGGATCTGGACGAGGATGAAATGGTTCGTTTTATCCGGGGAGAGTTCAGGGACTGCCCTTACTATCGGTTCGGAGACGAATATCAGATTGTAAAAAAACAGATCTGATGAGAAAATACCTCTATCTGCGCCGCAGCTCCTTAAAAAAATCCGTCATCAGACAGGAACATTCTTCCCCAAGAATACCTGTTTCTACTTTTACCTGATGATTAAATCCCGGCTCTTTAAGAATATTTAATACCGAACCGGCGCAGCCCGCCTTCGCATTCATGGAACCAATGACAACACGGGGAATTCTGGCCTGTACAATGGCTCCGGCACACATGGGACAGGGCTCCAGCGTGACATACAGCGTACAATCCTCCAGCCGCCAGTCTCCCTCTTTTTTGCAGGCTCTTTTTATGGCTGTAATTTCTGCATGGGAAAGAACCGTTTTATCTGCATTCCGACGGTTGTAGCCTCTGGAAATGATACGGCCCTCTTTTACAATCACGCAGCCGATTGGGACGTCTCCAATTGCAGCCGCTTTTTTTGCCTGACGGACCGCTTCCTTCATAAAGGCTTCATCTGCCCGGCGGGCCGCTCTTGCAGCCTCCTCTGCCACAAGGGCAGCCAGACGTTTTTTCTCATTTCTCTGCTCCCAGCGGCGTCTGCGGGTTTCAAGTCCCTTTGCATTTGCCAGAGCAATTTCCTGTTCTGTCATACGATCAATCTCCTTATATGCGTTGAGGTCAAACGACTTGTGACCCTAATATCCTATTATAAATAAAATCATAAATTTTGCAAAGGAAGGATCAATCAATATGAAATTATGCGGGCTTCAGAAAACAACGCTTCTGGACTTTCCGGGAAAGGTAGCTGCCACGATCTTTACCGGCGGATGCAGCTTTGCCTGCCCTTTCTGCCACAACAGCGAGCTGCTTGGACGCGATACTGAGGCACTTTGCTCTCAGGAAGAAGTAATGACATTTTTAGAGAAACGAAAGAACATATTGGAGGGTGTCTGCATCACCGGAGGAGAACCAACTCTGCAGCCAGATCTGGAGGATTTTATACGGTTTGTCCGCAGTCTTGGGCTGGCAGTAAAGCTGGATACAAACGGATACCAGCCGAATGTGCTCATTAATCTTTGCGAAAAAGGGCTTTTAGACTATGTAGCTATGGATATCAAAGCAGGAAAAAGCCATTATGCGCATGTAAGCGGGCGCACCGGGCTGAATCTGGAACGAATCGACCAAAGTATCCGTTTTCTTTTAAATGGTTCTGTCCCCTTTGAATTTCGTACGACCGTTGTAAAAGGCCTCCATGATAAAAGTGATTTTGAGGAAATCGGGCCATGGATCCAGGGGTGCGGACAATACTTTCTGCAGTCTTATCAGGAGTCCGGCCAGGTACTGTCCCCCGATTCCTGCAAAAGCTTTTCCCGGGAAGAAATGGAGGAATTTGCCCGGATTGTATCCCCCTATGCCGGAATCGTCAGGCTCCGTGGAATCGACTGATCCATGCATGGCCTGTCAGTCCGTATTTTCCATACTGACATCTGCATACCAGTAACCGAACCGGCCGTTTTGAACCGGCTGTTTTTTGGCAAGAACAAAATGCGGAAACCCGAACATGGAAGCCATATATTTTTCGCTGCTGTAATAATGGCCCGGAACCCCCAGAATATAGCGTACCCGTTTGCGCGCCTCATCGCCTACACGGGCAAATACCAGATACCGGTAATTATAATAGCCATGAAGCAGAAAGCTGTTGTTTCCATACGTCCAGTTTTCCCTCGGTAAAAGGCCGATATCCTGAGGACGGATGGTGAGAATCTCGATGGTACCCGGACTGTCAAAAGCCTGTATCTTGGGATAGCGCTTTCGGAAGGCTTCCCACAAAAGCTCCGGACTGCCGGCGCTTTCTTCCTGCTCCAGACGCGCCAGCTTTTCGGGATTTTCTAACGGAAATTCCTCCTCCTGAGGCAAAGAAACGCGAGCCGGATGGGAGGCTAATGGCTCTGATGGCTCCTGCGCTGCCTCCTCTCTGGCCTGTTCTTTTTCTTCCACAGGCTTCTCATGTCCGGCCGGCAGTATTCCCAATATATTTCCTACTTTATTTAGGTTCTGCAAAAGCATTTGGGTACCGCTTCCCATTCTCTGATTATCTTCCGGATGATCCTGACCGCCTGCTTCCACATCTTCTTCGCTATGCGGGGCCTCTGATCCTTCCTTTTCATCTTTTAAAGCCATCTCTGCCTTTTCAATCTGTATTTCATCTTCCTCCGGCTCTTTCGTCTCCTCCCTGGCCGCTTCCCGTTCCTTTTCTTCTAAAACTAATTTCGCTCTCTCCGCCTCCAGACGTTCCTCCTCTGCCTGAATTTCCTGATTCAGTTCCGTCAGCTTTCTATGGATCTGCTCGCTCTCATCCCCTACATTCTGAGACGTTACCTCTGCCAGATCTACCTCTGCGGCCTGAGTAACTGCATCCTCCCAAATCGTCTTATACACCCGCCAGTCTTCTTCCTTTTCATGGACGGAAAGGCCATAGCAGATTTCCATAGCACAGCCAGATCCTCCAATATTTTCCATCGGAATCACAGCTCTGAACTCGCCCGCTCCATTGTGAATAAAAATATTACCCAGAAAAATCTCTTTATCAGGCGCCAGCAGATACACCCCCAGATCGCTTCCTCCTGAATAAACCTTTTTTACATTTACATTCAACCTGCACTGGCCGCTTCTGGTTTCCAGCTTGGCAAATCCTATATTTTTCCCCTTTGCGCTTCCTTCATATGCATAAATATAAGAAATCAATCTTCTATAATTCACCATTTTCCTACTCCTTGCACCATTTCCAAATCGCTCCACCCCAGACCTGTCTGCCTGTCCCCAGATGGCAGCCCGGTTTCCGCTGTTACCATTATTTATATGTTTTTCCCCTTGAAAGTATGTTGAGAAAATGCTATTCTATATGGAGAAAATTGCAAAAATAATTTTTATTTTACGGAAAGGGTGGATATTATTATGAGAATCTGCAAAGCAAAAAATTATGATGAAATGAGCCGCCAAGCTGCCAATGTCATTTCCGCACAGGTAATCATGAAGCCTAATTGCGTGCTGGGACTGGCTACCGGTTCTTCACCGATCGGTACCTACAAGCAGCTGATCGAATGGTACAACAAGGGCGATCTGGATTTCTCCAATGTAAAAACAGTAAACCTGGACGAGTACAAGGGACTTACAAAGGATAACGATCAGAGTTACTATTATTTTATGTATAATAATCTCTTTAAGCATATCAATATTGACTTAAATAACACAAATATTCCTGATGGAACAGAGCCGGACAGCGCCATTGAGTGTGCCCGCTACAACCGTGTGATCGATGATATCGGCGGCATTGATCTGCAGCTTTTAGGAATCGGACACAACGGCCACATCGGTTTCAATGAGCCTGATTCTGAATTTGCAAAAATGACTCACTGCGTTGATTTAACAGAGAGCACCATTGAGGCAAACAAGCGCTTCTTCGCTTCTATCGATGATGTTCCCAGACAGGCTTATACCATGGGTATCAAGACCATCATGCAGGCAAAGACAATCCTTCTGATTGCCAGCGGTGCAGATAAGGCCCGCATCCTCCGCGAAGCTCTCTGTGGCCCTGTAACCCCTCAGGTTCCCGCTTCTATCTTACAGCTTCACAATAATGTAATCGTAGTGGCTGACGAAGCGGCTATGGCTGAGTTTTAATCATTAAAAAGCACTAAAAAACTGACAGAAAACGGTTCATCTAAAGCCGCTTCCTGTCAGTTTTATTTTATCTGTTTCATTTGAAGCTTATTTACTCCACATCCTCAAACGCCGTCACATATTCAAGCGCGGACGCGCCTTCCATATCCTGTCCATTGATCTGGACTGTAAGTGTGGAAAGCTCAAAATTCTCTATAAATGTATTTCCAATTTCTACCAAAAATTGAGTTTCTGTAACACCTTCGTTATTTTTCGCCTGATTTAAGTTCAGAACGCCTTTTGCATTTTCCTCTTCGCCGGTTTTATCAAAGGAAATAACCTCTGTTCCCTCGGTGAAAACGCCGTATCCGATCATCCTGTCTACCAGTGCCTGAGCATTGAGGTCGTCGTCGTCAAGAGAATCCATCTCCTGAACCAGGCTGTCTCCGTCGCCTTTGTGGTAAATAGAAATAACAGCTACAGGTTCTACATTTGGATCGGGAACCTTGTCTGAAGCCCCGCCAGTAGTCGGAACGACTGCCGGTTCCGGATTTTCTGCAGATACTGTGGTTGTCTCCTCCTTCTGCTTCCCAGTAGTAGGCGTGCAGGCTGCCAGAGAAACTGCCATAACTGCCGCCATCATACCCAATAACCATTTTTTCATTTAAAAACTGCCTCCTTTAATTCTTCTCAAAGCTACGGAACCAGGAGGTCAGCTTTGTCAGCGCTTTTACAAGAGCGTTCATCTCTTCCTCTGTGAGAACGTCCATCACTCCCTGTATCATCTGTTCATGAAAATACTTATGGTGCTCGTATGCCTTGATTCCTTTTTCAGAAAGTGAAATATGAACCACCCGCCTGTCCTCTGTGCTGCGGCTCCGCACCACATAGCCCTTTTTTACAAGGCTGTTCATAGAGATGGTCAGTGTTCCTACCGTCACCGACAGCTCCTTTGCGATGGATGACATATTTTTCTTCGTTCCAACGCCGATCGCATGGATGACATGCATATCATTACTGGTCAGATCCTTGTTCTCATAGCTGGTAATGGCCTTCTCTTCGATATCATTGATATCCCGGAACAGATTTACCAATACATCGTTCAGTGTATCGTAAGTCTCCACGTCTCTTCCTTTCACTTTCCTCAGTATCCTTCTCAGATACGCTCTACTGATTGTACAGTATTTTCCTGTGTCATACAAGTCCTAAAATGCTTATAAAATTCTTAAAAAACTGTGTCCTGCTGCTCATTTTCAAGCACTAGACGTTTAAATTCCTCGCCGCGCTCTTCAAAATTCCGGAATATGCCGTAGCTGGCAGCTGCAGGCGACATAACACAGCTGCGGCCAGGCCTTGTAACCTTCTTGGCAAGACAAACTGCGTCCTTCAGATGCTCTGCCAACAGCAGTCTGGACGGATTTTCAAAATCAGGATAATCTGCCGCGATTTCCTCAAAAATCCTCTTTCCTGTGGCCTCCATCAATATAATATGGGGCACCTGCGACTGTGACAGATATTCGATCAGCTCTCGGTAATCAATTCCTCTGTCCATGCCGCCGATTAAGATGGTATCCGTGTCCTTCAGAGTTTTTAACGCCTGAATTGCTGTCTCACAGATTGTAGAAATGGAATCATCATAATATTTAACGCCCTGTATTTCTCCCAGAAATTGTAAGCGATGAGGAAGGGGCTCATACTCCTTAAGGCCTTCTGTAAACGTTTCCTCTGCCATTCCCAGCAGGCTGCACACTGCATAAGCCATACCAATATCAAAATAATTATGCTGGCCCAAAAGGCGGATCTGACCGGTCGGGATCTTATAACGACGGCCCTCATAGCAGATGGATGTAACTCCATCCTTCTCCTCCACATACAAAACAGGGGCTTCTTCCCGTTTTTTTCTGTCTGCCAGATTCCCCTCTGTTTTCCAGAAACGCTCAAGCGGCGGCTCAGGGAAGGAGGACTTTGCAGTAATCAGTCTGGAAACACACTCCCCCGGCTCAGGCAGACACTGAACGCTGCAGATCAGCACATCCTCCGGGGTCTGATTTAAGAAAATGTGCTCCTTGGCCCGTACATATTTTTCCATCGTACCATAGTGATCCAGATGCTCCTCATGGATATTTGATAAAATGGCAATATGGGGTGAAACGGTCATGTATTCCAGCTGATGGCAGGAAAGCTCACACACAATCTTTGTTTCCGGTACGATCTCTTCCATAAGATCGAACACGGGAATTCCGATATTTCCTGCCAGAACCGTATCGTATCCTGCATGTTTGAGCAAATGATACAGCAGCGTGGTAATCGTACTCTTTCCCTTGGTGCCCGTGATACCGATAATCTGATCGCGGAAGCACCTGAAAAACACCTCTGTCTGGGAAAGGATCTGACAGCTGTAATCCTGCACCGGCTTTTCCAGTACCACTCCGGGACTTTTGAAAACCACATCATAATCATTCAGACAGCTCTGGTAATCCGGCCCGCTGATCCATTTTCCAATCCCTTCCGGCAGCTCCCCGGGCGCCGACTGATCCGCGATATCCACGGACTGAAAGGTTCCCAGACGCCGCAGCACCTCCCATGTGGATTTCCCCTCTCTTCCAAAGCCCAGCAAAAGTATCTTTTTCCCCCGTACCCAGGGATCAATTTTCTCTATCACAGTCCGTCTCCTCGTCTCCTATGCTTCCTTTGTACACCTTTCCCTGACAAATTTTTCCCAGGGTTCAGGCACCAGATTGCTGCTGTCAAAATAAGCAGAAAACTTATTTTTCTCTGTCTGATACCGCTCATACAGGCCTGTTTCTTTATAATGTTCAAATAAAAGCGGAAGCTTCTTCCCCTCTTTTTCCATCCGCTCAATCGTTAATACAATGGCAGAATTGATCTCATCCCGGCTTCCCACACACTCAAAGGGCTTTTCCTCCTGAATACCCGTAAGCTGATCCAAAAGAGGCTTCATCTCCTCATCCTGCAGCATATTTCTTCCGAAAATCTTCTCCACCTCTTCCTCCGAAAGGAACGGGGACAGGATCAGATATACAAAGAGGCACTTGGGGCAGTGTCCGCACCAGCTGTCTGTTTTGCTGCCTGCATTGCAGCTCCTGAAAATGGCATGGTACTGCTTCTGCTGTGCAAAAAAGCGGGCAATCTGAAACTCGCTTAAGGGGCGTAGCATACTGAAATAGTACGCGCTTCCTGGAAGATATTCTGCCTCGTAGCGGTGAAAATCCTCCTCGAATTTAAAACTCTTGGAATACTGATGATTGACCGTACTTCCCTTTACGGTGCTCTCATTTGCACTGGATTCATTTGACAGTGCCACATAGGAAAGTCCGGCCATTCTGGCTGCCATAATGCCCGAAAAAGCTACCAGCGCAGAAAACGGAGTATGGCCGTTTAAATAGCCCTGACGGTTTAATTCCAGCATATTCTGATCCAGCGTACGTTTTACATAAATCACATGATCCTCATCCAGTCCGGCTGCCTCTGTGGTATGGATTGTGGCTCCTCTGGAATTGATAATATAGGCATATACAGGAACGCCTGCGCCCTTTAAAAGTTCCAGGGTCACTGCGGAATCCTTACCTCCTCCGACAGGAACCAGCACTCCCTTTTCCGAACCGCTGACGGAGGAAAGACGCCCCTGTTTAAAAATAAATTCCGGATCATCACAGACAACATCGGATGCGTCTTCCGTTTCAGATGGCCTGCAGTGGATTTCCATAAAATCCTGAGCATTGGCCTCAGAAATATCATTCACATAGAAAAACTCTCCCAGTCCATTAAAATACAGATCCTTCCACCAGAGAATCTGACGGTCATTTAACACACCTGCTTCCACAATCACCTCCGGTGAGCAGGTAATCTTCCAGTAGCTTACCAGCTCAACCATACCCAGAGAAAAAATCATTTTCCGGAACAGACCGTCCTTCTTCCATATTTTCCCATCATTTACCGTCTTGGGAAACGTCCAGGTGGGCGCAAAGGAGGATAATCCCTCTATCTCAAAATCATATGTAATCTTATATGTAAATTCTGTTTCTTCTGTCTTATATCCGTGATAATAAAAACGCGGAAATTCCTTCCGAAATTTCTGATATCGTTCCATAAAAACCTCTTTCTGCTGTATGCCTCTGACAAACAGAAGCGTTTTCCGGAATCAAACCCGCCTGTCCCAAGCGGAAATCCGGGGTATACACGGTCAATTATAGTGTGCAAACGGTTATTTTGCAATGAATATTTCCCTACAAATAACCTCTAAACCATCATGGCTGACAAAACGGCGCTGGCTGCCAGACCGACAGCGGACGCCAGAAGCCCCCCGGCAAGCGTGTACCGGGTCTTCCGAATTCCCACAGACCCGAAATAGATACTCATGCAGTAAAGAACCGTTTCCGTACTTCCCATGAGAATAGAAGCCATCAATCCCACTCTGGACTCCGTGCCGTATTCCTTAAAAAGATCCAAAACCAGGCCTGTTGCCGCAGAATTTGACACCAGACGTACCAGCGCTGTGGGGATAACGGCATGAGGCAGTCCCAGAAAAGAAGCCGGCGCCTTTAACAGTTCTCCAAACGCATCCAAAAGGCCGGAGGAACGCAATATACCTACCGATACCATCAGGCCGATCAGTGTAGGGAAGATCCCCCCTACTGTTTTCACCCCATCCTTTACTCCCCGGATAAAATCATCCAGCACAGGACGTCCGGATAAAATACCAAAGCCTACGATATAGAAGATCATAAGAGGCACCATAGCATCTGAGAGAAAAAGCAGAAAAGACATAAAAACCGCCCCACAGGACTTTTATACAGCTTATTCCTGTAAGGCGGTGATTATGTTATATGACGGCTGTCTCCCAATGCCTGGTATTATTCACCTGCCTGAAAAAGCGGCGTAGAATAATACCGGTCTCCGCTGTCCGGCAGCAGTACAACAATGGTTTTTCCTTCATTTTCAGGCCGCTTGGCAGCCTGTAAGGCTGCATACAGCGCTGCGCCGGAAGAAATACCCGTCTGGATCCCCTCTGTTTTAGCCAGCATACGGGCTGTTTCAAAGGGAATTTCATTATCCACGGCAATGATCTCATCATATACCTCTGTATCCAGCACCTCCGGCACAAATCCCGCTCCGATCCCCTGAATCTTATGCGCTCCGGCAACACCACCTGACAGCACTGGTGAAGCAGCCGGTTCCACTGCTATTACCTGAATGTGCAGATTCTTTTCCTTTAAATATCCTCCGGTTCCTGTAATCGTGCCCCCAGTTCCTACAGAGGCCACAAAAATATCCACCTGTCCCTCTGTGTCTCTCCAGATCTCAGGCCCCGTAGACTCTCTGTGGGCTTTGGGATTTACAGGGTTTACAAACTGGCCTGCAATCATACTTTGAGGAATTTCCTTTGCCAGCTCCTCTGCCTTTTCAATGGCTCCGCTCATTCCCTTGGCGCCTGGCGTAAGAACAAGCTTTGCCCCGTATGCCTTTAATATATTTCTGCGTTCCTCACTCATGGTATCGGGCATGGTTAGGATCACCTGATATCCCTTTGAAGCCGCAATCGCTGCCAGACCAATCCCTGTATTTCCTGAGGTAGGTTCAATGATAACAGAACCTTCTTTTAATAATCCCTTTGCCTCTGCATCCTCTATCATGGCCTTTGCAACACGATCCTTTACACTTCCTGCTGGATTTAAATACTCCAGCTTCAGAAGGAGCCTTGCTTTTAATCCTTCCTTCTTTTCCAGATTTACGGCCTCCATCAAAGGCGTATTTCCCACCAACTCCGTGATTCCGTTTAATATACCTGCCATAAACCTCATCCTTTCCTTTTCGGCGTTCCATCGTTTGGTGCCAGTCTGATTTGGTTGGATTATAGAACCCACCATTCCTTTTGTCAAGGCATACGTGAACCGATCCGTTTGAAGCGGAATATTTATTCTCCAATGTTTTTAACAAAAATCAAAAAAAGATGCCATTTTACCGAAAAATCCGATATAATATAGAAAGATTCTTCCATGTACAAAAAATCATAATGAAGGGGAGTTGTATGATGGCAGATATATGGGATTTTTTTGAAAATATGGATGAACTTGTTTATGTAGCCGATATGGATACCTACGATATGGTATATATGAACCGGCGGGCAATGGCACAATACGCACTTACATCACCTGAACAGTATCAGAACCGCAAATGCTACGAACTGCTCCAGAGCTGTTCTTCTCCCTGTGCCATGTGTACCAACAGCAAGCTCTGCCCCGGAGAATTTTTTGAATGGTCCCGGTATAATCCCATTGTAAAAAGAGCTTATATCCTGAAAGATACCATGGTAATCCGGGACGGCAGAAGATTACGGATTGAAATTACGATCGACATGAACGTCCACCAGCGGGAAAAGCTGACAATTGAGGATCAAACCGATACAGAAGCGCTGATCAACGAGGGGCTTCGCTTTGCGTTAGCCGCAGAAACACCGATCCGTTCTATTGATATCCTGCTTCAATATATGGGACAGAGCTTCAGCGTAGAACGGGCCTACATCTTTGAGCGGAACAGCCAGAATTCCTTTGACAATACCTTTGAATGGTGTTCTGACCAGGTGCTGCCTCAGAAAAATATCCTCATAAATATTCCTGAACAGGACTTAAACAGTTGGGTACAGGCCTTTAATCGAAATGAAAATGTCCTGATTACAGATATTGAAGCAATCCGTACAGCGGATCCAGATGTTTATTCTCTGCTAAAGCCGCAAAACATACACTCTCTGGTTGTCAGTCCCATAATGAATGGACGCCGGCTGATTGGTTTTTATGGAATTGACAATCCACCGCTGGAGCTGATGAGCCATATTTCCTTTACACTGCAGCTCTTCGGCCATTTTATTTCTTCTATTCTAAAGCGGCGGGATCTGGTGGAGCGGCTTGAAAACCTAAGCTTTTATGATCAGCTCACCGGCGCCAAAAACCGTCATGCCATGAACGAGTTTTTAAGCGTCCTCCCAATCAAGACAAGCCTGGGTATTCTGTACGCCGATGTAATGGGCCTAAAACAGATCAATGACACCCAGGGGCATCAGGCCGGCGATCAGACGCTGATCCGATGCTGCCGCTGTCTGATGAAGCATTTTCCTAAAAATACCGTCTTTCGCGTTGGAGGCGATGAATTTCTGATCCTGTGTGAGAACTGGTCTCAGATGGAATTTGAACACGCAGTAAACTGCCTGAAAAATGATATGATAGAGGGCGTGTCCTTTATGGCTGTCGGCTCCGTGTGGCTTCCATGCTGTGATGAAAATGTAGAAAAATACATTTCAGATGCGGACAGCCGGATGTATGAAAATAAAAGAGCCTACTACCAGTCCAAGGGTCACGACCGCAGAAAGCGCAGGGAGTAAGGCATAAAAAATGAGCCGCTGCCGGAAAAATAATCTCCGCAGCGGCTTTTTTATAATATAACAGTAAACACGTCAGGCTGCGCGCTTAGTGGATCGCATCCTGGTAGAACTCATATGCCTCTTTATCGGTAAAGCCTTCATGAACGATCTTACGAATCGCTGCACTCATCTCTACTGGATGATTGGACTGGAAGATATTTCTTCCCATGTCAAGACCTTTTGCTCCGCCCTGAATGGATCTGTAAGCCAGTGTCAGAGCTTCATCCTCAGGAAGCTTCTTTCCTCCTGCAACCACGATCGGAACAGGGCAGGCAGCTACAACTTCTTCAAAGTTATCGCAGTAATAGGATTTTACAATATTGGCGCCCAGTTCAGCCACCATACGGGTAGCCAGCTTAAAGAAACGATCTGTACGCTCCATCTGCTTGCCTACTGCAACAACGCCCATTACAGGGATTGAATACTGCTGGCCCAGATTTACCGCTTTGGAAAGGTTGTCCAGACTGGACAGCTGTCCGTCTGCGCCTACGAAGGTCTGGATTGCCAGACAGTCTGCATTCATTCTGCAGGCCTCTGCGGCATCTACAGCCAGTACCTCATGAGAAAGGTCATCATTCAGCATAGAGGAACCGGAGGTAGCTCTGAGTGCAACACCCTTTCCGCCGATCAGCGCCGGATCTACACAACTTCTGAGTGCCCCTCTGGTACCCATCAGCACATCAATGTTAGGAATGAGCTTTGGAATGATAAGATCCAGTCTCTCCAGGCCTGCTGTGGAACCCATAAAATAGCCATGGTCAAATGCGAACATTACCGTATTGCCGCTTTTCGCATCAAAAATATTGGACATATGTTTTTTCATGCCCCAGTCCAGCGCATTTGCACCTTTTACATAAAATCCTTCCTGGTTGGCAAATGGAGCGTCCAGATGATAATTTTTTGCAACTTTTACACCTTCAAGATCTGCCATAATATTACTCTCCTGTCTTTGTTCATCTTTTTGGGGTTCAATCCAGATTCCATCGAATCTGCAATGCCAGACCGGACTGTGACATCCGGCCTGACTGGCGGTTCGTATTCTTTAGAAATCGTAATCAGCTACGTTATCTTTGTTGAAAATCAGTCTTTCCGGTATCAGCACAACACCATTGTTCTCCGGTGCAGTTTCTGCGCCTTCTACCAGACAGTCATTCGGCATTACCTCAACCTCACCAATCTCAGGGATGTTGATCTTATCGCCGACTTTTACAGTATTTCCAGCTGCCAGGTAAGCGGTCAGGTAGCAGCCCATAGCGCCCTGTACGCCGCAGTCCCACAGACCCCACTGCTCGATCACGTCTGCTTCACAGTAATCCTTGATAGACATTGGGGATGCAAAACCGGTGATCGTTACATCATTCTTGGTCAGACCCTTGTTCTGTGCTGCCTTACACTGTCCCGGAAGAGCAGTAGAGTCATTACAGATGATCAGATCGATATCGCCGTGTGCCTCAAGAATGGATGCTCCGATGGAAACAGCCTTCTCTGCATCCTGCTCAGAATAGTAGTTATCTGGAGCAACATTCTCCCAGTTCGGGAAGTTTTCTTTAATATAAGCCTCTCCGGCTACCTGCCAGGAGTTCTGATCAGCTACAGTTGCCTGAGAATAGTGCCAGCAGTATTTAATTGTATCCTTCTCAGGATCCTTGCCTCTCTTTGTCAGGGAATCTGCTCCCATATCTACCAGCATCTGGCCCAGAATATCAGGAGTACCCTGAGATACCATCAGGCTGCGGGCTGTGTCGGAAACATCAGAATCCCAAGTTCCTACGGTTACACCGCTGGAAATCGCATCTGTAAGAGCAGAATCCAAACCGGTAGCATCTACAGAAGAAATACAGATTCCGTCTACACCGGATGCAATGGCATTATTGATTACCTGAACCTGATCTGCAACGGATGCATTAGAGGAACCCTGATAATCTACGGTAAAGCCCCACTTCTCAGCATACTTCTGCGCACCGTTGTTAGCGGATTCAAAGAATGCGTTTCCAGTCAGTTTCGGAACGAATGCAACGGTCAGTCCTTCAACGGATTTTACATCTCCGGATGATTCAGCAGACTCTTCTGCTTTTGCTTCCGTTTCTTCCTTGGCTTCGGTCTCTGCCTTTGCCTCAGTTTCTGTCTTCGCCTCAGTCTCTGCCGGTGCTTCTGCCGGCTTGGAGCCGCATGCGCTTAAGGAAGCTACCATGGAAGCTGCAAGTGCCATTGCTATCAGTTTCTTCTTCATAAATAAAATCCTCCTTTTTGTTATGCATCTGCTGCATATGATCTTTGTTTGTAACGTTTTAGAACCGCCGTCTTTATTTTAATGGAGCATTCCATTAAGATACTATTTTTTGTCCTTCTGGTGAAGGGCAGCTACTACCTTTGGATTGGTCAAAAGAGACCGGCCGATTACAACTACCAGAAGAAGCAGGCCAACCGGAATATCCAGATACTGCTGCGGAACTTTAAAGCAAAGGGGAAGTCCAAACTTTAATACGCCGATTACCACAGCTGCCAAAGCTGTTCCTACTACAGAGCCTTTGCCGCCGGTAGAAAGCGTGCCGCCCAGAACTACGGCTGTAATGATTGGAAGAGTAAATGTCACACCGATATCTGATTTAGCCGTTCCAATATAGGAAGTCAAGATGATTCCCGCGATCGCTGCGCTGATGCCGGACAGAATATATGTAGTCATGGTGATCAGCCGGGTATTGATACCAGAAAACTCTGCCGCATCTTTATTCACACCGATCAGGAAAACCATACGCCCGTACTTGGTCTTATTCAGAAGTACATAGGCGATCACTGCCAGCACCAGGAAGATAATAACCTGACACGGAATGACTCCGAACAGTTTAAATTTGGAAATCTGCAGAAAGCTGTCCGGAAATCCGCTGATTCCCTTATAACTCTCAGTCGCAGATAAATTCGATACCAGAAGCGCCACACCTGTAAACAGGAAGCTGCCTCCTAACGTCACTACCATTGGCTGTACGCCGCAATACGCTACAAAATAACCAGAAAGAGCGCCGCATACACCTGCAACAACAACAGCCAAAGCTACAGCCGCCCAGATGTTCATGCCCCCATCCTGCCATGCCACACCCAGAACAATAGAGGATAAACCTACAATGGAGCCTGCCTGGATATCAATTCCGCCTGTGATCATAACAAAGGTCACGAACAGGGAAATGATACAGATAGAAATAATGTCATTTAAACTGCCAAACAGTACTCTTGGCATTAAAAACTTGGGATTCTTTGTCGCAAATATCACAATTTCAGCAAACAAAATCAGCAGCAGAACAAATTCCCAGCTCGTAAAAAACTTTTTTGCCTTTTCAGGAAAAGTGGTTTTCATACTTTCTGATCTCCTTTCTGTCCTGCGTTACTTTTTGCCTTATTGGTTCTGGCCTTTAAAATCTCATGACGGTTCTTAACAATCCCATGGTTCTGAGCCACTGTCGTTACCACCACGATCACGATCAGCATAATACCGGTAATGGTATTGTCATAATCAGATGAAAAGCCCAAAAATACAAGGATACGGCTGATCGAGGACATGATGATCGCACCGATTGCTGCTCCGAAAAGGCTTCCCTGGCCTCCAGTCAATGCAACACCGCCCAATACACAGGCTGCAATCGCCTTCATTTCATAGTTGTTTCCTGCGGTTGGTGTGATAAAACCGATACGGGAAGCATATACCATACCCGCTACAGCTGCCATAATGCCGCAAATCACATATGCCAGGATCTTAGTCTGAACCGTAGGGATACCTACCAGCGTAGCACCGGAGATATTGTCACCCACAGCAGTGAAATATCTTCCTTTTCTTGTCTTTGTCACAATGTAATTGGCAATCAATACCAGCACAATTGTCACTGCATAAAACAGGGTAAGCTCTTCTGCGATCTTAATATTGGAAGCTTTGGTAAAGGATGCCGGCAGGTTCTCTACCCACGCACCGCCGGTATATACATAGATCAATCCTCGTACCACACCATTGACACCCAGTGTAAAAATCAGGGAAGGAATATTTAATATGGAAACACCAAAGCCATTTACCAGTCCGATCACTGCTCCGACAGAAACGGCTGCCAGTACGGCTGTTACCACACTTCCTCCATCCCGCAGGATCGTCGCGCCGACAGCGGCACTCATTCCCAGAGTCGCACCAATGGATACGTCAATCTCTCCTGTCAGGATCACAAAAGCAATTCCTACCGCCAGAAGCGTAAATACGACCGAATCATTTAAACAGTTCAGCAGACTGGCAGGCTGCCAGAAATCCTTATTCACCAGGCCTACCAGCAGGATCAGCAGCACCAGGAAAAGCAAGCTTCCTGCTTCGCGGGCCTTCATCATTTTCTTTACTCTATTCATGTCAGCCCTCTCCTTCTTCTTTTACATCAAACGATGCATTCATCAGTGTGTTCTGATCGATTTCCGACTTTGACAGCGTTCTTGTCACATGCCCCTGGAACATGACAACCGCCCGGTCAGACAGTTCAATAATCTCTTCCATATCCGAAGAAATCAGCATGATCGCCACGCCTTTTTTCTTCAGTTCCAGGATAATCGAATATACATCACCTCTGGCTGCTGCGTCAATACCACGGGTCGGTTCATCTAAGATTACCAGCTTAGGAAGAGAGGAAAGGCATCGCCCAATCACTACCTTCTGCTGATTTCCACCCGAAAGGCTGCCGCAGGACTGCTCCTGTCCGGTTACCTTTGTCCTGAAATCATCAATATATTTCTGAGTGATTTCCTGCTCTTTCTTCTTATTAAGAAACACCTTTCCCATCGCGATATTAAACAGCAGAGAGGATGTCGTGTTGGCTGCTACGCTGCTCATTCCAAACACACCGTTCTGCCGACGATCCTCAGGTACATAGTTAATACCTGCCGCAATCACATCTCTGGTCGAAAGCCCTTTTACATCCTTTCCCTCCAGAAGCACTTTTCCTGAAAGTGGTTTTTCCCGGCCAAAAATCGTAGTTGCCAGTTCCGTCCGGCCTGCTCCGACCAATCCGGCCACACCCAGGATCTCTCCTGGATAAACCTCAAAATTGATATCCTCAAATCCATAACCCGAAAAATGCTCCAGCTTTAAAACAGGCTTTAAATTTGTATAATCAATCGTAATCTCTTCTGTTTCGCGCTTCTCTACCTCTTCCATATTAGGAGGCAAAAGCCCCTTCACCAGCATCTCTCTTGTAAAATCACCAATGGGTCCCTTCAGTGTGATCACGCCGTCCCGCATGATCGCCACATGAGTACCAATGGTAAATACCTCTGCCATGCGATGAGTGATATAAATAATGCCGATCCCGCGGCTTTTAAGATCTGTCACTACCTTAAATAATGCTTCCACCTCATCAAAGGTCAGCGCCGATGTAGGCTCGTCCAAAATCAGCACCTTGGCATTTCTCATCATACCTCTGAGAAGCTCTACGATCTGCTGCTCTGCAATAGACAAACTCAGCGCCTTTCTGCTAAGATCCAGATTCCAGCCGATATCTTTTACAATTTTTACCAGACGGCTGTGCAGCTCCGACTTCACTCCGGTAAACCCGATAAGGATGTTTTCCTCTACTGTCATATTAGGAAACAGCATGGGCTCCTGAGGAACCATGTAAATTCCCTTTTGAAGGGAAACAACGGGCTTAAAACTGGAAATGCGTTCTCCGTCTATGTAAAGCTCGCCCTGATCCGGCTGATAGATTCCCATAATAATCTTCATGAGAGTCGATTTTCCGGCTCCGTTTCCGCCGATCAGCGTCAAAACCTCTCCTCTTCCAACACTTAAATCAATTCCCTTCAGCACTACGTTCAGACCAAATCTCTTTGTGATCCCGCGTACAGAAAGCAATTCTTGTCCTGTCTGTTCCTGGACGGTCTGGCTCATGTCAATCCCCTCTCCGATTTTGTATTTTTGTTTGACTCTCAAACATTTTTACCACATACTCAGTATAATCATATCGCCCATGTTTGTCAAGTTGTTTCTATTTTTTAATATTTAAAATGCATAATACTATTGATTTTTTTATTTTTTTGTTATATATTTTATACATCATACGGCTGTTTTCATTATCTTGCTCATTTATACAAGCTGTATTGACACCTTTTTTCCTTTATGGTATATTTATTTGCATATTGAACATATGTTATGTATAATATCATTTGTTCATAATTAACTGTAATTATAAAATATTCAACTAAGGGGTAAATACAATGAAGTATGATGATGAACTGATCTTAAAGGCCGCCTGGTATTATTATATTGAAAACATGACCCAACAGGCGATCGCATCCAAGCTGGAGATTTCCCGCATGAAGGTAATACGCCTGCTGGACGTTGCCAGAGAAACCGGAGTAATCCAGTTTCGGATCTCTCCTGATTTGGGGAAACACCTTCCGGTTGAACAGGCCCTGCGGGAAAAGTGGGATCTGAAAGATGTTCTCATCATTCCAACACCGGATGACCGAAATCAGCTGAATGAATACCTGGCTCTGGCTGCCGCCAACTATCTGGCAGACCGTATCTCGGAAAACACCTTTATCAATATGGGATACGGCGATACGCCGTCACGGGTGTTAAACCACCTGGCCAATATCATTGACACGCCGGTTTCTGTCGTATCCTTTACCGGAGGCGTCAACTACTATCTTCCTAACAGCACTTCAAATGTGTTTAAGGCAAGACTCCATTTATACCCCGCTCCTCTGCTTCTTTCCTCCAAAGAGGTCTGCCAGGCTATCTTACAGGAGCCAAGTATGATGGAAATCCGGCGGATGGTAGGACTTTCCTCCTTTTCCATTGTAGGAATCGGAGCCATGAATAATGATGCAACCATCATTTCCAATGGCATTTTAAGCAAAAATGATTTTACCTATCTGACGATGAAGGGCGCTGTAGGAGACGTACTGACCCACTTTATCGATAAAGACGGTGCTCCTGTTGTCACTAATATTGAAGACCGTCTGATCAGCACCCCGCTGTCCACTCTAAAAGAGCTGAATAATGTCATCGGCATTGCCGGAGGCGAACAGAAAGTTACTGTGATCAAGGCAGCTTTAAAGGGCGGTTACATTGATTCCCTGATCACAGATGAAGAAACTGCAAGAAAATTGATAGGAGAATAAAACTATGGCAAAGTATTTAATGGCGATCGACGCCGGAACCGGCAGCGTCCGCGCTGTCCTCTTTGACCTGGAAGGAAACCAGCTGGGATGTTCCCAGCAGGAGTGGGAGCACGCTGAGAACCCCAGATATCCCGGCAGCATGGACTTCGATTGGGTACATAACTGGGATCTGGCCAGAAGCTGCATCCAGGATGTGATCTCAGAAACCGGAATCGATCCAGCCGAAATCGGCGCTGTTTCCACTACCTGCATGCGCGAAGGCATCGTTCTCTATGACAAAGACGGCAATGAAATCTGGGCCTGTGCCAACGTAGACGCCAGAGCCAATGATGAGGTAGCCGAACTGATCCATTCCTATCCGGGCCTGGAAAAGGAACTCTATCTGGAATCCGGCCAGTCCTATGCACTGGACGCCCTTCCAAGGCTTCTCTGGGTAAAGAACAAGCTGCCGGAAATCTATGAAAAGATCGACCGTATCGGCATGTTTAATGACTGGCTGATCTACAAACTGACAGGTATCCTGGCGGTAGAGCCTTCTAACGGCTCCACGACCGGTCTGATGGATTTGAAAACCAGAACCTGGGATCCGTCAATTCTGGATCGCTGCGGATTAAAGAGCAGCATCTTCCCTCCGGTAAAGGAATCCGGCACAGTCGCCGGAACCGTCACTGCCAATGCAGCCTTACAGACAGGCCTCACAGAAGGAACGCTCGTTGTAGTAGGCGGCGGCGACGCCCAGCTGGGATGCATTGGCGTAGGCGCTGTAGATGCCAATGATGCCGCAATCTTCGGCGGAAGCTTCTGGCAGTACGAATACAATACAGACCGTGCTGATACAGACCCCCAGTGCCGCGTTCGCGTCAACTGCCATGCAGTAAAAAACATATGGCAGTATGAAGCCCTGGCATTTAAGCCCGGTCTGGTGATGCGTTGGTTCCGGGATGGCTTCTGCCAGCTGGAAAAACAGCTTGCCGAGAAATCCGGATGTGATGTCTATGACCTGATGAACCGGGAAGCCGAAAAAATCCCCGCCGGCTGCTATGGCATGATGTGCACCTTTTCCGATGTAATGAACTTTATCAACTGGAAACACGCCGCTCCTACGTTTACAAATTTCCAGCTGGATCCGGCTCATTTTAACCGATATACCTTTTACCGGGCAATCCTAGAAAATACCGCCTTGGTTACAAAAGGCCACATGGAACTGGTACAGGAATCTACCGGACATATGCCATCCGAGGTTATCTTCGCCTCCGGCGCCTCTAAGAGCCCGCTCTGGAGCCAGATTCTGGCGGATGTACTTGGCATCCCTGTAAAGGTTCCTGCCGTCAAGGAGGCCACCGCTCTGGGAGCAGCCCTGATCGCAGGCTATGGCGCAGGAATTTACCCGGATATCTCTGCCGCCGCTAAAAAGCTGGTAAAGATCGACCACACCTATCTGCCGAATATGGAAAATCACAAGGTATACTGTGAAATGTATCTGCAGTGGAAAAAGCTCTATGCCGCCCAGCTGGCTCTGGTAAACGAGGGACTTACCACCCCCATGTGGACCGCACCCGGTATTTAATATTTGTTTCATCACGATAAATTAAACTGTGCAGCTGCACAAAAGGAGGATCCTATGTATATTATAAATGAAAATGAGAGAGAATACCGCTTTGGTGACAGCGGTCCCAAATACCTGATGAAGGGCCCGCGTATGAATTTCGCCATTGTACAGTTCATGCCCGGTCAGGATTTCACCGCTCATTACCATAATGTAATGGAAGAAAACTTCTTCATCCTGGAAGGCAAGATCGACATTGTTGTAGACGGAAAAGTAAACACGCTCTCCGCCGGCGATCTGATCCATATCGAACCATCTGAGGTTCACTACTGCATCAACAATTATGACGTTCCCGTTAAAATGATCTCCACTCTGGCTCCTTATCAGGAAGTCGATAAGGTGGAGGTAGAAAATTACACTTACGAAAAATAAACCATATTCAAATGACGCCGCGTGTCATCACCGGCGTCATTTTTTTCTTCCCATTATCTTACAAAATATGACAGCTGCAATTGTACTGGCGGCTGTAGCCGCCAGACACGGCCCGGTTATCGCCGCAGGAGACGGGCTTCCGTACTGGCTCCGATAGGCGATCATATTTACAGGGATCAGCTGCAGGGAGGAGATATTCAGTATCAGAAAGGTGCACATATCCGTGGTTGCTGTAACCGGATCACCTGCAAAGCCGCCATGACCGGATCCCTCCGCTTCTTTTTTTAATTCTTCCATAGCTTTTAATCCCGCAGGGGTAGCTGCCCAGCCAAGCCCTAATATATTGGCAATAAAATTAATGGAAATCTGTCTGGCCGCCTCACTGTCCGGAGAAAGATGCGGAAAAAGGAAACGCAGCACCGGCCTCATCGTCCTGGAAAGACGTTCGATCAGTCCCGCTCCGCGGCCGATTTCCAGTATTCCCGTCCACAGCGACATAACTCCCAGCATTGTAATGCATAAGGATACCGCCTCTTTTGCCGAGGCCAGCGCTCCCTGAGTAACCTGATCCAGCCTTCCATGGACCGCCGCCCACAAAATTCCCGACAGGATCATTCCTGACCAGAGGACATTCAGCATACGCGTTCTCCTTTTTCTATCCTGCCTGATATTCTATGCCCGAACATCCATAAATATTCCTTTTAAGATCCCCCTCCCCTTGACACCTCACCCCACTGTCCTGCTATAATAACAGCATCATATCAAGAAAGGATGTTTTAATATGTTGCAGCTGAACAGGCTGTCACACATGGTCAAACGGGAGCTGAAGGAAACCTTCGTTCCCAAAACTACGGTTTCTATTATCATTGGCACAGCCATTACCACCTTTGGACTTTATAATGTCCACCAGCAGGCCGATATTACCGAAGGCGGTATCCTGGGACTGATCCTTTTACTGAATTTCTGGCTTGGCATGTCCTCCTCTCTGCTGTCCCCGGTACTTGATTTTCTCAGCTATCTCATGGGATTTAAGTATCTTGGAAAAGAATTTTTAAAGACTTCCATATTTGCCACATTGTGTATGGCCGGATTTTTCCGTTTATGGGAGCTTTTTCCTCCGCTCCTCCCCAGCCTGGCAGATATCCCTTTTGCCGCTTCAGTCCTGGGAGGCTGTTTTATCGGAATCGGCTGCGGCCTTGTAGTCCGCCAGGGCGCTTCCTGTGCGGGAGATGACGCGCTGGCCCTTGTAATTTCCAAGATAACCGGATGGCGGATTTCCAGAGCCTATCTTTTTACCGATCTTACGGTTCTTATTTTGTCCCTGTCCTATATCCCCTTAAAACGGATCATCTACTCTTTGATCACGGTTACAATTTCATCGTATCTCATTGATTTTATCACCCGTTTTGGACAAACTAAGGAAAATACGGCTGCCGAGGTATAATTTTGTGTATTACAGGTTATCCACAACCTAAATGTAGTGTTCTGTCGATTTTACACCATATATGTTGTGTTTATCGGTGGATAATGTGGATAACTTTGTGGATAACCTTGTTTATACCTTGGGGAAAGTCAAGGGAAAACATGGGGAAATATGTATTTTTATGTGGAAATAGCTTCTATTGTTAAATATTTATCCACATTTTTGACGAATTTTCCCTGTTTCTGTAAGAATATTTACATTTCTTTACGTTTTTATAAACCCTATTGACCCTGGAGCAGCTCCATCCTTTATCCTTACACTGTCAGTAATGACGCAGACCCGCCAGGGAGAAACGCTTCTCCCGGCGGGTCTTCCCCCTTTTATGGTGTCTGATCGGACTGTATCACGGGCATATAAAGCTCCAGATAATATGTATCCGTCTCTTCTCCCAAAAAAGAACTCATGTTGTTGGAGTACAGCATCCCGGAAGGCGTAATCCCCCGTTTTTCTGCCCACTCTGTCATTTTTTCAGCAGCCGCATAATCCGGAAGCAGCTCTTTTGACGACTCTATAGTATAGATACAGGGTACCGTATCCGTAAGCGGATATCTGGACAGATCAAAGCTTTTACTGATAAAATGCTCCAGTCCCCTGTACACCAGAAGCTGCGTCCCTCTGTTTTCCAGAGACTCATGTTCCACAGAGAACATATTGTAAAAATATGCCATATCCAGGCCGCTGACCTCGGAGGACATGGAAAACCACTGGCGAAGCCCATCATATATATCCTCGCAGGTATCCAGAATATATGCCTGCGGAAACTTCTTCAGGCTGTATTTCCCCATACAGTCCTCGATACAGTCCATATCCTTTAAAGACAGGCTCATCCTGGCGATACTCTGCCTGCGCCTGAGGATTTCTTCCTCTTCTTCCTTGATCCTCTGCTCCAAATGCCTCCTCATACCGGCAACGCTTCTATTGTCCTTAACCGATTCCCGGATTTCCTCCAGACTGTCATTCATCTTTCTCCGGTAAACAATGCACATCAGCCGATAGATATCTTCATCTGAAAAATACCGATATCCATTTTCCTTTTTGTTCGCCCGGATCACGCCCTTTTTTTCATAAAAACGCAGCGCATCCCGGCTTAATCCAACGATGCGGGACACATCTCCGATGAGATATTCCTTCTTTTTATCTGCCATTTTTCTTTTCCTTGCTGTTTTAACATTTTTTGACGTTTCTATCTTACCTGCAAATCGGAAGCAGGTCAACGGAGGGGGGCAAATAAAAAGAGCCGGATCCTTTTCCGACTCCTTTTCATACCATTCTATCCGATCAGCAGTGCATTCATAACGCCTTCTACGGTTTCGATCCGCTCGGAACGGAAGGCGTTGCTTCCGCAGAACAGAAGCGCTGTATCCTCAGCTCCTTCTGCCGCATTCACAAGGGCATTGGTAATGCAGTATGGGATCGTCTTAATATCACAGTGCTCCAGACACTGGAAGCAGGCTCTGATGGCAGGACGTTCTCCTTCTTTGATCTTCTTTAAGAAGGGATTTAAAATCGCTCTTCCGGGCATACCTACCGGGCTCTGAGTGATGACGATATCCTCCTTTGAAGCCTGAATATACGCCTGTTTATAGACATCCGGCGCATCACATTCCTCCGTTGTCACAAAGCGGGTAGCGACCTGGACTCCCTCTGCTCCCAGCTCAAACTGGTGCTTTACATCCTCATGGGTGTAAATGCCTCCGGCAGTAACCACCGGGATATGGGTATCGTATTTCTCCTCATATCCCTTTACCACCTTCATAATTGCCTTTACTTCCTCATCATAAGCGGCCTGGTCATAGGTCTTCTCCACATCTGCACTGTCCGCTCCGTACTGCGTCAGCTGCTCCTTGGAAAAGCCCAGATGGCCTCCTGCCAGAGGTCCCTCTACCACCACAAAATCCGGTACTCTGTGATACTTTCTGTCCCACATCTTGCAGATTACCATAGCTGCCTTTGCCGTCGATACGATCGGAGCCAGCTTGGTGCGACGAAGGAACTTTTTACCCATGGCTTTCATTTCCTCATAGGCTGCTTCTGCATACTCCGGCAGAGATACCGGAAGCCCGGCTCCTGATATAATAGCATCAGCGCCTGCCTTCACAGCCTCCTTCACCCACATATCGTAGTGCTTTGTAGCCACCATGATATTAAAGCCGATTGCTCCCTCAGGAGCAATTTCTCTGGCCTTTTTAAACTCATTACGGATCGCACGCAGATTGGCCTCAACAAAGTTCGTTTTAAAATCCGGCTCTCTAAAACCGATCTGAGCAGTGGAGATAATCCCCATTCCGCCGGCCTTTGCCACGGCTCCGGCCAGACGGTGGAGGCTGATTCCAACCCCCATTCCACCCTGGATCACCGGTTTTTCTATTTTAAGATCACCAATTACCAATGGTTTGAAATTACTCATCACATTCTCCTAAATCTCTGATATCTGTGTTCTGCCAGTTCCTCTTCTGTCATGGCCTGATAGGTTTCAAAGAATCCTGCCATGGCCTGATCCATAAATCCGGCAATACGGTACAGGGTATCTGTACTTGCGGGATCTTTTTCCGGAATAATCTGTTCAATCAGCCCCAGCTTCTTTAAATCTGCCGCTGTTACCTTCATGACCTCCGCTGCTTCAGGGGCCTTTTTACTGTCCTTATAGAGAATGGAAGCAAAGCCTTCAGGAGACAGGATGGAGTAGATCGCATTTTCCAGCATCCATACCTCATCTGCCACAGCCATAGCCAAAGCGCCGCCGCTTCCGCCTTCTCCGATCACGATGGAAAGAATGGGAACCTTCAGATCTGACATTTCAAAGAGATTCCTTGCAATGGCTTCTCCCTGTCCTCTCTCCTCTGCCTCCAGGCCGCAGAAGGCTCCGGGTGTATCTACAAAGCAGACAATTGGACGCCCAAAGGCTTCCGCCTGCTTCATCAGGCGCAGGGCCTTGCGGTAGCCGTCCGGGGATGGCATACCAAAGTTGCGCTTAATATTGTCTTTGGTATTTTTTCCCTTCTGCTGACCGATTACCGTAACCGGCATACCGTGGAACATGGCAATACCGCCTACGATCGCCCCGTCATCCTTGAAATAACGGTCTCCGTGAAATTCGATAAACTCGTCAAATACAGCGTTGATATAGTCAAGAGCCGTAGGACGGTCGGCTTTTCTGGAGAGAAGAACCGTATCCCAAGCTGTTTTTTCATGGTGTTCTCCTGCTTTTGAACGATGACCAAAGGATTCAGAACCGGCTGCATGAGTTTTCTGCGCCTCAGGCTCACTTTCCTGCCTCAGCATCCCCGGCTCCACAGCGGTCATCCCATGCTTTCTGTGCATATAAAGGATCTGGCCGATCACACGCTTCTGATCTTTTCTCTCCAGTATCATATCTACAAAACCGTGCTCCAAAAGGAACTCTGCTCTCTGAAAGCCCTCGGGCAGCTTCTGTCCGATGGTCTGCTCGATGACCCTGGGGCCTGCAAAGCCGATCAGGGCATGAGGCTCTGCGATAATAATATCGCCCAGCATGGCAAAGCTTGCAGTCACTCCGCCTGTGGTTGGATCTGTAAGTACGCTGATAAAGAGCTGTCCGGCCTCATGGTGGCGCTTTAAGGCAGCGGAAGTCTTTGCCATCTGCATCAGAGAAACGATCCCCTCCTGCATTCTGGCTCCTCCGGAACAGGCAAAGAGGATCACCGGAAGCTTTTCCTTCGTAGCCTGTTCTACTGCCTGGGTAATCTTTTCTCCTACCACATGGCCCATACTGCTCATAATAAACCGGGCGTCACAGACGCCGATGACGGCAGGATTTCCCTCAATCATGGCCTTACCTGTGACGATTGCTTCGTTTAAATGACTCTTTTCTCTGGCAGCAGCCACCTTTTTCTCATAATTTGGAAAATCCAGGGGATTGGAGAAGGGCATTTCCTGGTTCCATTCCTCAAAGGTGCCTTCATCGGCGAGCATTTCAATCCGGCGGTATGCATGAATGCGGAAATAGCCGTCACATTTCGGACAGACGTAATAATTGTTCACTACATCCTCCACATAGATCGGCTGCCCGCACTTATTGCACTTGCGCCACAATCCCTGAGGAATGGAGGGCTCTTCGCTGTCTCCGGCTTTCGGCCTGTAGATCGTATCGATCTTGGTATACGTTTTTTTGAACATATTACGCAGCATAAGGCTACTTCCTTTCTAATCTCTGATTATTTTACATACTCCGGAAAATATTTCTCGATAAATCCCGTATCTGTATCACCGCTTCGGAACGCTTCATTTTCCAGAATTTCATACTGGAAGTTGATATTCGTCTCAATTCCCTCAATGATCACCTCGCCAAGGGCGCTCTGCATCTTGGCAATGGCAGCTTCACGGTCTTTATCGTATACGATCAGCTTCATAAGCATGGAATCATAGTTTGCCGGAACCTTGTAGTCGCTGTAAATATGGGTATCCACCCGGACGCCGTTTCCTCCCGGAAGATGTACGGTCTGGATCCGTCCCGGACAGGGCATGAAATTCTTCTGGGGGTTCTCTGCATTGATACGGCACTCAATGGCATGGCCGCGGATCTCTACCTGATCCTGAGTCACGCTTAAGGGTTCTCCCGCTGCAACGCGGATCTGCTCCTTGATCAGATCAAGGCCGGATACCATCTCTGTTACAGGATGCTCCACCTGGATACGGGTGTTCATTTCCATAAAATAGAAATTCTTGTCCTTATCCAAAAGGAATTCTATGGTTCCCGCATTTTCATAGCCAACAGACTTTGCAGCCCGTACAGCTGTCTCACCCATCTGTTTGCGAAGCTCTGGAGAAATGACGCTGCAGGGTGCTTCCTCTAAAACCTTCTGGTGGCGTCTCTGAATGGAGCAGTCTCTCTCTCCCAGATGAATCACATTTCCAAACTTATCTGCCATAATCTGGAATTCCACATGGCGGGGCTTTTCAATATATTTTTCAATGTACATAGTATCATCGGAAAAGCCCTTTACAGACTCCAGCTGGGCAGCATTGAAGAACTCTGTAAAATCCTCTTCGCTTCTGGAAATGCGCATTCCCTTTCCGCCGCCGCCGGAGGATGCCTTGATCATCACAGGAAAACCTATTTCCTTTGCCATGGCAAGTCCGTCTTCTGCTGTGTATACAGCCTCCTTGCTTCCGGGAACCACCGGAACTCCGGCCTCGATCATGGTCTTTCTTGCCTCGGATTTATTTCCCATCCGGTTGATGATCTCTGCGGAGGGGCCGATAAAAGTAATATTACACTTGCTGCACAGCTCTGCAAAACGGGCATTTTCAGACAGGAAGCCAAAGCCCGGATGAATGGCGTCTGCCTTCATGGCTACAGTTGCCGACAGGATCCGCTCCATGTTCAGATAGCTTTGAGTAGATGGAGCCGGACCAATACAGATGGCTTCGTCTGCTAAAAGAGTGTGAAGGCAGTCTCTGTCTGCCTCAGAGTACACAGCTACCGTCTGAATCCCCATCTCACGGCAGGCGCGGATGATACGGACTGCGATCTCACCTCTGTTTGCAATCAAAATCTTGTTAAACATTCTATTTCTCCCTATCAGCCGATCATAAAGGTCAGCTCTCCGGTAACAGCTACCTTTCCGTCTACCGTAGCTGTGGCCTTTCCGATGCCTACCGGGCCCTTCTGGCGGATGATCTCGCACTCTAAGCGCAGACGGTCTCCCGGAACTACCTTGTGCTTGAATTTCAGCTTGTCAATTCCGCCGAAATAAGCGGTCTTTCCCTTAAAGCCTTCCTGAGACAGGATAGCCACTGCGCCAGTCTGAGCCAGAGCTTCTACCATCAAAACTCCCGGCATAACGGGCTCCTGTGGGAAATGGCCTCTGAAGAAGGACTCATCATAGGTGATGGCCTTGTAGCCTACGGCTCTGACGCCGGGCTCCAGCTCCTCAATGCAGTCCACCAGCAGGAATGGATGGCGGTGGGGAATGATTTCCTGAATCTCTTTAATACCCATTAACATATCGTAATCCTCCTGATGTATGCTTTATTTAATGCGGAACAGAGGCTGGCCGTACTCTACCACATCCTCGTTGTTTACAAGAACTGCCTCTACTACGCCGTCATATTCGCTCTCAATTTCATTCATCAGCTTCATTGCTTCGATGATGCCGAGGATCTGTCCCTTTTTCACGGTATCGCCTGCTTTAACATAAGGCTCTGCATCCGGGGAAGAGGAGCTATAGAAAGTACCTACTAACGGAGAAGTGATTACTTTATCAGAACCAATGTCCGTTCCTGCATCCTTCGCCTCTGCCGGAGCTGATGTCTGTCCTGCGGGCACACCTGCCGGAACCTGTACGCCGGAAGCGGCCACTGTCTCGGGAGCCGGAAGAACGTGGGCCGGGGCGGAGGCCGCAAATACAGCCGGGGCTGCGGGAGCGCCTACGGTCACAATCTTTGCCTCTTCCTTTTCTTTTCTCAGGGAAATAACCGTATCTCCCTGCTCCAGCTTAAAGCTGGTTAAACTGGAATCAGACACCGCCTGAACCAGTGTAAGGATCTCGTCGATATTCATGTTCATGTCCTCCTGTTCCTTACTCTGTAAATTTCTTTACGATCAGGCTGGCATTGTGTCCGCCAAAGCCCAGTGAGTTGCTGATAGCATAATTTACATTCATTTCTACGCCGTCACCCTGAGTGTAATCCAGATCGCAGCCCTCGCCCGGCTCCTCAAGACCAAGAGTAGCATGAACATAACCGTCCTGAATGGATTTTACACAGGTAATGAACTCTACGCCGCCTGCTGCTCCCAGAAGATGACCGATCATAGACTTGGTAGAATTAATCTTCACCTTCTCTGCCTGATCGCCCAGTGCCAGACGGATGGCCTTTGTCTCAAAGAGGTCATTATGATGAGTGCTGGTGCCGTGAGCATTGATATAATCTACCTGCTCCGGCATGATCTCTGCGTCCTTCATGGCAAATTCCATGGCCTTTGCAGCGCCGCTTCCGTCCTCAGCAGGGGAGGTGATGTGGTATGCGTCACAGGTTGCGCCGTAGCCCACTACCTCTGCCAGGATATTTGCGCCTCTGGCTTTTGCATGCTTTAAAGACTCTAATACAACAACGCCGGCGCCTTCGCCCATTACAAAGCCGTTTCTGTCCTTATCAAAAGGAATGGAAGCGCGTTTTGGATCGTCTGTTGTATTTAACGCAGTCAGGGAGGTAAAGCCTGCAATGCCGATGGGAGTAATGCTGGCCTCGGTTCCTCCTGCTACCATCACGTCTGCCTCTCCGTACTGGATGGCACGGAAAGCTTCTCCGATGGAGTGGGTACCCGTTGCACAGGCAGTTACCACATTGATGCATTTGCCCTTAAGCCCAAACTGGATGGCTACATTTCCGGCAGCCATATTGCAGATCATCAGAGGAACTAACAGAGGTTCTACACGGCTGGGGCCTTTTTCCAGAAGCTTCTTCTCGCTGCGCTCCATGGCCTGGAGGGAACCGATACCGGAACCTACGCTGACGCCCACACGGAAGGGATCCTCCTTTTCCATGTCAATGCCGGACTGGTCTAAGGCCTGCTTTGCCGCAGCTACCGCAAACTGGGAAAATGGCTCCATACGGCGAGCAGTCTTTGGATCCATGTACGCCTTAGCGTCAAAATCCTTTACCTCAGCCGCCAGCTTGCATTTAAAATCTGCCGTGTCAAAATAGGTAATGGGGCCAATGCCCAGTGTCTTATCCTTTAAGGCCTGCCAGAAGCTCTCCACATCATTTCCGATGGGCGTGATGGCTCCCATACCTGTTACTACTACTCTTGTCTTCATATGATCCGCTCCTTCTCTTTCCGGTTTGAATTACATAGCCATTCCGCCGTCTACGCTGATGACCTGGCCTGTGATATATCTGGCGTCCTCAGATGCCAGGAATGCGACTGTATTGGCAATATCTTCTACTTCCCCGAAGTTCTTCATGGGAATCTGCTCCATCAGAGCTTTTTTAATGTCATCCTTTAACACATCCGTCATCTCTGTGCGGATAAAGCCTGGAGCAATAGCATTTACGGTAATCCCGCGGCTTGCCATCTCTCTTGCCACGCTTTTTGTAATTCCGATCACACCTGCCTTTGCAGCACAGTAATTGGCCTGTCCTGCATTTCCAAGAACGCCGGATACGGATGAGATATTGATGATCCTTCCGGATCTCTGCTTTAACATCTGACGGGAGATATGATGAATGCAGTTAAATACACCTTTTAAGTTGGTCTGGATCACTGCGTCAAAGTCCTCCTCGGACATCTTCATCACCAGATTGTCCCTTGTGATGCCCGCGTTATTTACAAGGATATCAAGACGGCCGTACTTTGCCACGATCCCGTCCAGCATCTCCTTGCTGCTGTTAAAATCGGAAACATTGCACTGCACTGCTTCCGCGATGCCTCCGGCCTCCCGGATCTCCTGTACTGCTTCCTCTGCCTTTGCAGCAGAGCCGTTATAATTTACAATTACTGTAGCGCCTTTTGCAGCCAGTGTCTTTGCAATCTGGCGGCCAATTCCGCGGCTTGCGCCCGTTACCAGTGCGATCTTTCCTTCCAGCATATCTAGTTCTCCTTTAAAGCTTCGATTACTTTGTCAATATCTTCTAATTTTTCTACATTCAGGCTCTTTACACTGCGGTTGATCTTACGCATAAAGCCAGTCAGCGTACGTCCCGGTCCAATCTCGATAAAGGTATCCACGCCATCTGCCAGCATAGCCTCTACGCTCTGCTGCCATTTTACAGAAGAAGATACCTGACGGGTCAGAAGCTCCTTTACCGGAGCTGCCTCTGTCACATACTCTGCGGTTACGTTGGCAACATACGGGATCCTGGGAGCATTTACCTCTACTCCTGAAAGTACCTCTCCCAGCTTTTCTCCGGCTCCTGTGAGCATACCGGAGTGAAAGGGACCGCTTACATTCAGTAAAATGGCTCTCTTGGCTCCTGCTGCCTTTAAGCGCTCGCAGGCCTCCTCTACCGCAGCCTTCTTACCAGAAATAACGATCTGGCCCGGACAGTTGTAGTTGGCAATCCATACGCCTTCCATAGAAGAAGTGATTTCCTCGATCACAGAGGCATCCAATGCCAGAACAGCCGCCATAGCGCCTTCTCCTGCCGGAACCTCCTCCTGCATCAGGATTCCTCTCTGGCGCACTGTGCGGATGGCGTCATCCTCGCTCATCACGCCTGCTGCTGCCAGAGCGCAGTATTCTCCCAGGCTTAAGCCTGCCGCCACATCCGGATGGATCCCTCTTTCCTCCAGCACCTTCATCATGGCAATACTGGTTGTCACCATAGCTGCCTGGGTATATTCGGTAATATCCAGACGGTCATTAGGCTCAAAGCACAGCTCGGGAACAGAAAAGCCTAAAAGATCTGAGGCTCTGTCAAATACCTTTCTTCCAGTCTCTGTCTGCTCATAAAAATCCTTTCCCATACCGCAGGTCTGTGCGCCCTGACCTGGGAAAATAAATGCGATCCTGCTCATTTTTTACTCCCTGTTTAAAAGTTTCTTTGCCTGCTCCATCATCTCGTCGATCATTTCCTTACAGGTCTGCTCTTTGGAGATCATTCCGGCGATCTGGCCTGCCATTACAGTACCGTTCATTACATCGCCTTCCTGTACGGCCTTGCGCAAAGCTCCTAACGTCAGGTACTCCAGCTCCTCAAAGGACTTTCCTTCCTGCTCTAACTTTGTATACTCTCTTGTCATCTGATTTCTCAGACCTCTTACGGGATGGCCGTGGGTTCTTCCGGTTACTACGGAGTCAATATCCTTTGCCTTGATGATGCGCTGCTTGTAGTTTTCATGTACGGTCGATTCCTTTGCCACTACAAAGCGGGTTCCCATCTGAACCGCCTCTGCTCCCAGCATAAATGCCGCGGCAATGCCTCTTCCGTCTCCAATACCGCCTGCCGCAATGACAGGGATGGAAACTGCATCCACTACCTGGGGAACCAGGGTCATGGTAGTCTCCTCACCGATGTGGCCGCCGGACTCTGTTCCCTCTGCGATTACTGCATCAGCCCCATATTTTTCCATACGGCGGGCCAGTGCCACAGAAGCTACCACTGGGATTACCTTAACGCCTGCTTCCTTCCACATCTGCATATATTTCTCAGGATTTCCGGCTCCGGTGGTGACTACCTTAATGCCTTCCTCCACTACAACTCTTGCCACGTCATCTGCATGAGGACTTAAAAGCATTACATTAACGCCGATAGGGCGGTCTGTGAGCGCTCTTGCCTTGCGGATTTCCTCACGAACCACCTCTCCCGGTGCGTTTGCCCCGCCGATCAGCCCCAGGCCGCCTGCTGCGGACACGCCTGCTGCCAGGTTATGCTCTGCCACCCAGGCCATACCGCCCTGGATAATGGGGTATTCAATTCCTAACATTTCTGTAATTCTTGTTTTCATTGTCTTCCTTCCAATAGAGGAAACAGCGTGCTTCAATCCATCCACACGCCGTCCCTCTCATTTGCTTATGCAATTTTACACTCTGACCTTGAGGATCTTATGCCTCTACGCCATGGTTCTTTAAGTACTCCATAACATCGCCAACTGTAGACATCTTCTCTAACTCCTCTGCCGGGATCTCTACAGAATACTCATCCTCTAAAGCCATTACCAGCTCAAAGAGATCCAGGGAATCAGCGCCCAGATCTTCCTTAAAAGAGGAAGCCTCTGTTACGGACTCAGCGTCTACACTTAACTGCTCTGCAATAATTTCTTTCATCTTCTCTAACATAATCTTTGTCTCCTTCTGACATATAAGTTTTATATTACAATTTAAATATTTACCATTATATTCACGAAATGTCCATGCCCTTTTTACAGGGCTTTACATTTTTTATCTTTTTTTAAGCATTTTGGTGATTTTTTACCGTCTTACCACTCCAAAAGCAGAGCTCCCCAGGTAAGACCTGCTCCAAATCCTGATAATACAATCCGCTCTCCGCGCTTTAACTTACCTGCCTGGTTCAGCTCGTCTAAAAGGATAGGAACAGAAGCTCCGGACGTATTTCCATAATGTTCCATATTCACAGGGAACTTTTCGATATCAACCTTCAGGCGTTTTGCAATGGATTCGATAATCCTGTAATTGGCCTGATGGATAATGAAATGGTCAATATCGCCGGTAATATATCCCGTGTCCTCCAGTACCTGGCTGATGCACTCCGGAACCTTCTTTACCGCGAACTTAAAGACCTCCTGTCCGTCCATAGCCATATATCCAAGCTCCGGTTTTCTTCCCAGAAGGAAGTTTCCATTGGAACGGGAGCCGCAGGTAAGCACTTCACCCTTTGCACCGTTTGAATGCATATTTAATCCCAAAACGCCTGTCTCGTCTGCGCTTACCACAGCTGCACCTGCTCCATCTCCGAATAAGACGCAGGTTCCGCGGTCTGTCCAGTCAACCAGCTTACTGAGCACATCTGCTCCGATCACAAGGGCAGTCCGGTATATTCCGGAGGAAATAAAGGCGTGGGCTGTACTGAGGGCAAAAACAAAGCCGGTGCAGGCTGCGCTGATATCGTAGCAGGCCGCATGAATGGCTCCGATCTTTGCCTGTACCTCACAGGCCCCATTGGGAAAGCAGGAATCCGGTGATGAAGTAGCTAAGAGAATCAGGTCAATCTCCTCCGGAGCAATTCCGGCCTGCTCAATGGCTCTGGCTGCCGCCTTTGCCGCCATATCAGATGTACTGTCCTCTGTGGCGATCCGTCTTTCCCCTATGCCTGTACGGCTGCGGATCCACTCATCATTTGTGTCAACGATCTTTGACAGATCATCATTTGTCACGATATGCTCCGGCACATACGAGCCGGTTCCTATTATTCTGGTTGTCATTTTTATTTACCCGGCCCTGAATGAGCGGTTCAAAACCTCCGCTGCCTGAGGGCTGTACCTTCCTTTGCCAAAATACTTTGAATCTCAAAGTAATACTACAGGATTGCGTGTTTTTTGTCAAGCAATTTTCTCCAATGACATACCTTAAATCGTCGCATTTTACCCCATTTCTTCAAAAAGAATATTCCGAAAATTTACTATTTTATACCACAATTTACCAATTTACACTTTTCCATTTATTGACTTTATTTCTGTATTTTGTTACTTTAAAATCATAGAAGTCTATAAATTATACCTGTAAAGCGAGGAGGTCATATGATGAAAACCACAGGAGTAATCCGCAAGCTGGATGAGCTGGGCAGAATCACGCTCCCTATTGAATTAAGGAGAAGTCTTGACCTGGATGTCAAAGATGGACTTGAGATAACCGTTCAGGATGACTGTATTATCCTTAAAAAAGCGGAAAGCGCAGATATCTTTACCGGCAGCACCGAAGATCTGCTGGAATACGAGGGAAAGAAAGTTTCCCGAAGCTCCATTTTAGCTCTGGCGAAGCTGGCCGGGCTGAATGTATCAGAAGCCTGACAGAAAGCGGCAGTCTTTCAAAACTATATAAAAATATCCCCCTGTGCACGCTGAATGCGATATGCAGGGGGATATTTTGTTAATTACAGGGAAAGCTTCCCCCGGATCGCCCTATGGTCGTAGGAGTCTCCCACTCCATCTACCTGAGCGATCACAGGAACACCATACATTTCTGAAATGATCCTGCCCGCTCCACAGAAGGTATCACCGTGACGCTGCATATTTCCGGATACGATCACGCCCTTTAAATAAGAATGATTCTCTTTTAAGAACGCTGTCACAACAGGCGGCACAACGCCTCTGCCATCCGTATAGGTAAAAAGAATGAAGTCCTGATCCATGGTTTCCGTACCATCCTTTATCTTCATCGCCTCTAATCCAAGAACGTGAACCAGTTCCTCTACATTTCCACTGCGTGACGCATATACGTATTTCATAAATTCTAAATCCTCCTGTTCGATTCTCTTTTTTTATTTCCCCTGCTTCGCAAATGACTCTTCAGGCTTATAAAAAATCTTGCCATATGGGAAGCAAGTATGATCCCCAGAGCAATGGCTCCTGCCTCTGTGAGCACCAGCCCTGAGTAAGTTCCAAATTCTTCCTGATATCCCTGCACCAGATAATACATGGTATAGTAAAGGGCTTCTCCCGGAACCTCCGGAATCAGCATGGGCACAAGCAAAAGAATGACCGGCGTGCGCAGCATTCTGGCAAGAACCTCACTTAAGGCCGCCACAAAAAGGCTGGCTGCCAGAAGACCGGTAAATATACTGCATCCCATCGCCCTGCATACAAGGTATACCGCCCAGCCGGCGCCGCTTCCAAGGGCGATCACAGCCAGCTTTCTGCCCCGGACGCCAAAAAGGACTGCAAAACCAACGGAACCGATCATTCCCATAATGGTCTGAATTACCGAAAAGCTCATATTGCCCCTCCCAAAATGATAACACCGGCAAAGCCTATGGCTACTGCAACTGCTTTTAAAAGCGCCTCACTCATATTCAGCAGCCCACTGATCATATCTCCGTTTATCATATCTCTCAGAGAGTTGGTCAGCTGAAGTCCGGGGATTACCAGCATAATATCGCCAATCATAATTTTATCCGGCTGCACACCGATTCCCGCCCTTACCAAAAGAAGTACCGATATTGCTGTTACTGCACTGCAGAACATATTCTGAATAATGGTATTCAGCCTTAAAACTGCACTTCCGTGAAGGGTAGCATACAAAATGGCGCCTGAAAGAGCTGCCGCTATGCCGTCCATCAGAGTACCTCCGAAAAAGACTGACAGGGAGGAAGCAATCATCATATGCATTGCCAGCTCCAGGCTTACGGAAATCCTTTTTCCGTTTTTTATCCCATCCAGTCCGGCCTTCAGCTCCTCAAGCCCCACAGGAGCAGCGCAGATTCTGCGGGACAACTCATTTACCTTTGCCACTTTTTCAAGATCTGTGGTTCTCGTCCGGATGCGCCTTGTCTGGGTCATGGTCCTTCCATCTGAAAGCATGGCTGTGACAATGATACTGGACGTAATGGTAAATACATCTGCCCGCACAAAGCCGTACGCCATGCACAGTCTGGTAATCGTATCCTCTACCCGGCTTACCTCTGCACCGTGCATGGCAAGCAGTTCTCCTGCATCCATAATCGCTGTCATAAGATAATTCATCCGGTCATACTCATTTTCACTGAAAATCATTTCTCTGCTCATCTTTATATCATCCTCAGACAGCTGGGCTTCCGGTTACAACAGCCCCTGATACACGTCCCTTTTCGATATCCCCCGGTCCTTTGCAACCGCCTTCATGGCCTCTTTTTTATCCATCCCCTGAGCCAGATAATGCTCCATATGCTCTTCCAGCGTCAGGGCTTCCCAGGACTGCCTTACTTCTTCCTGAATTTCCTGAACAGAACGCCCCCGGATAACGATTACGCACTCACCCTTAGGTTCTTCCTCCTCATATACGGCCAAAGCCTCCGTAAATGACGTTCTCCAGGCACTTTCAAACCGCTTTGTCAGCTCTCGGCAGATGGTGATATCCCTGTCTCCCATTGCCTCGTACAAATCCTTAAGGGTACTCTTTAAATGGTGGGGCGCTTCATACAGGATAATGGTCCTGGTTTCATTTTTCAGTTCTTCCAAAATCCTCTGGCGCTCCTTTTTGTCGCTCTTTTCCGCAGGCAGAAAAGCCTCAAAGCAGAAACGGCGGGTGGGAAGCCCCGACATGGTAAGAGCCGTAATACAGGCAGCAGGTCCCGGAAGGGAGGTCACTGCAATCCCGGCCTCATAGCACTGGCGTACCAGCTCTTCTCCCGGATCGGAAATACCCGGTGTTCCCGCATCGGTAATCAGGGCAATATTTACCCCTTCCTTCAGCTTTTCCACCAGATATTTTGCCTTGTCTACCTTATTGTATTCGTGATAGCTGGTCATAGGTGTCTTTATCCCCAGATGGTTTAACAGCTTAATGCTGTGGCGGGTATCCTCTGCCGCGATCAGATCCGCCTCTTCCAGCGTCCGCACAACCCGGTAGGTGATATCCTCCAGATTTCCAATAGGCGTTGCACACAAATATAAAATTCCTGCCATGATCACAGCTCCTTTCAGTATCCGTAGGTAGTCCGTATTTCTTCGGAATATTCTCCGTTTTCGTCAAACACGATCACCGGCGCTTCTGCCTTTAAGAGAGCGCCGCCTCCGCGGACTGCCTCAATCAGCACCATATTGGCCTCTCTGTCCCTGTACGGGTGGACAAACTTCATCCGTTTGGGCTCCAGACCGTGTTTTTTCATGGTTTGAATGATCTCAATCAGCCGTCTTGGCCTGTGCACCATGTAAAAACGTCCCCCAGGACGCAGCAGGCAGGTTCCCTCCCGCACCACATCCTCCAGGGTACACAGCACCTCATGGCGGGCAATGGCCTTGGCATCTCCAGGGTTCTTGATGCCGTGAGCGTCATTCATATAGGGCGGATTGCTGGTCACCACATCAAAAGAAGCCCGGGCAAAGAGCGTCCCGGCCTCCTTTATATCACCTGTTACAATATCCACCCGTTCCTCCAGATGGTTGTATGACACGCTTCTGCGGGCCATATCAGCGGATTCCTCCTGGATTTCCAGTCCTGTGAAATGTTCTCCCTCTGTTTTGGCGCTTAAAAGAATAGGAATGATTCCTGTTCCCGTTCCCAGGTCCAAAGCCCGTTCCCCCTTCTTTACCGCCGCAAAGCCAGAAAGAAGCACCGCATCCATTCCAAAACAGAATGTGCCTTTTCTCTGGATAATTCCATAATGATTCCTCTGCAGATCATCAATCCGCTCGTCATCCCGCAGACGGATCCCGCCTGTTTCAGTCCAGGTATGCTCCTTATTTATCATTGAGCTTTGACTTTCCTTCCTTTTTCTCCAGTGCTTCCAGTTTTTTCAGCTCTGTATCCGTATTTGCGCTGTCTTTAGACGGCCGCTCCCCGTTTTTGCCCTTTTTCTTTCTGGGCTTAAACTTCAGCTCCTCTACCTTGTACTCGCGGATTTCCTTCTCGTCCCGGTCAACCACTACCACAACCTTTACAAGCTGACGCAGTACATTGACGCTGTGTACCTCTCCCTTTAAGCCGTCTGCCGTTGTCACATAGTCTCCAATGGCCGGGAGCCTGCTGTTTAATACCTCGTATGTCTCTTCCTCATTTTTCAGGCAGCACATAAGGCGGCCGCAGACGCCGGAAATCTTGGTGGGATTTAAGGAAAGATTCTGTTCCTTTGCCATCTTGATGGACACCGGAATAAACTCGGACAGATAAGAATGGCAGCACAGGGGCCTTCCGCAGATTCCGATTCCGCCCATGATCTTTGTTTCATCCCTCACGCCTACCTGGCGCAGCTCAATCCTTGTCTTAAATACGCTTGCAAGATCCTTTACAAGTTCTCTGAAATCAATCCTTCCGTCTGCTGTAAAGTAAAACAGCACCTTATTATTATCAAAAGTATATTCCGCATCAATCAGCTTCATATCCAGCTTGTGCTTGCGGATCTTTTCCTGACAGGTCTTAAATGCCTCTTTTTCCTTTTCCTTGTTCCGGGTTTCCACTGCCCGGTCCTCATCGGTAGCCATCCGGATCACCGGTTTTAACGGAGGCACAACCTTTCCTTCCTCCACCTCACGGTTTCCAAGCACTACATAGCCGTACTCAATCCCTCTGGCTGTTTCAACGATCACATGATCGCCGGTCTTTATATCACGGCCCGCAGGGTCAAAATAGTAGATTTTGCCCGCAGTCCGAAAACGAACGCCGATAACTGTCAACATCATTCCTCCTGTATTTACGCTTACTCTCAATTCTCTTTCATGGTAAGGAGCATCAGTTCCATCACAAGCTCCATATTTACATTGGCATCCAGACGTACTCTGGCCTTGTCAATGGCTGCCAGTATCCGTTCCAGACCCTCATATCCGCTTAAAGCCGCAACCTGCTTTACAGTAGAAAATTCATCCTTAAAGATCAAAAGGTTAATGTCCTTAGTTGTCTTATACATCAGAATATCCCTGTACCACATCTGCATAAAATCCAGGCAGTCATGAAGATCCAGATTATCATCCTTTAATTTACGGATATAATTTAACAGCTCAGAGATATCCATATCCTTCAGATGCTTTAAGAGATGAAGAATTTCCTCATACATAATCTTAAAATCCTCCGAATCTGCCAGATGAATCGCCTTTCCCAGATTTCCCCTGGCAAATGCAGCATAGATCTCAGCCTGTGCTTCTTCCACCTTCAGCGACTGGATCAGATATTCTTTTACCACCGAATCACGCAGGGGCTTTAACTTCAACTGCACACATCTGGAAAGAATAGTGGGAAGAAAGGCGTCCTGATTCGTGGTAAGAAGCAGAATTACCGCATAAGAGGGCGGCTCTTCAATAGTCTTAAGAAGGGCATTCTGAGCCTGAACCGTCATTTTTTCCGCTTCATCTACGATGTAGATCTTATAATAGCTGCTGTAGGGCCGGATCATAATGGTATTATTAATCTGCTCCCGGATCTCATCCACGCCAATACTGGCTGGCTTTTCATGAGTCACATAAATCAGATCCGGGTGATTACCCGAAAGCACCTGTCTGCAGGCATGACACTGCATACAGGGCTCCGGCTTTCCCTTTTCACACAAAAGGCTCAGTGCAAAGGCATTTGCAAGGGATTTTCGCCCCATTCCCGCTTCGCCGCTGAGTATATACGCATGAGAGACCTTGCCTGTTTCCACTGCATTTTTAAAATGCTCCTTGATCTGCTCATGTCCCAGAATATCCTTAAAAACCAGCATCTGCCATACCCCCTTTGGTTGCTTTTTATGCTTTAACCAGTATAACATAAGTTAATTTTGATGTATAGCCTTTTCATATGGCAAAAGCCGGTACAGGCCGCGCTTATTGGCGGCCTGTACCGGCTTTCCGACTGTTTTTATTAACCTTAAACTATGCCAGATACTTCTTCAGAACGTTTCTGACAGCTCCCGGGCCTGCAATTTCTTCTAAGAACATCTCTTCGATCCGCTCTCCGATACCTGCTTCATAAAGATCAATTCCGAAAATATTTGCATTTGATAAAATGCTCTTTAACTGGCCGGTATAGGTCTCCGGCTTTCCTACCACAATTCCCTCCAGCTGCTTTGTCAGCTCAGGAACCATAGGATCTGCAGACAGCTCAAATGCCTTGCCTTCATCATCGACTGCCAGAAGGTAACGGCACCAGCCTGCGATTGCCAGCGGAATTGCAGTCAGTTTCTTCGCATCGCCATACTGTGCTACATAAGACTTGATGGTCTCACCATAACGGATACCAACCTTCTGGGATGTATCAGTTGCGATACGCTGAGGTGTGTCAGGCATAAATGGATTAGGGATTCTTACCTGAATTACTTCATTTACAAAATCTACAGGAGAAAGGATGCCTGGATCCGTAACAACCGGCATACCCTCTACAGGACCAATCTGATGTACAAGCTTATTCAGCTGCTCATCCTTCATCTCATCTGCAATCAGATCATATCCCAGTACACAGCCGTAAACGGCAAGAGCAGTATGGAGCGGATTCAGACAGGTTGTTACCTTCATGCGCTCTACCTTATTTACTGTATCGCGGTCTGTCATATATACGCCGGCCTTTTCCAGTGCAGGTCTTCCGTTGGGGAATTTGTCCTCGATTACCAGATACTGAGGTCCCTCTGCATTAACAAAGGGTGCAATATAGGTCTTCTTGGAAGTAATAACCGGAGCCATATCCTCAATTCCGGCCTTTTCCAGCTCCTGGCATACAGAATCAGCAGGTCTTGGGGTAATCTTATCAATCATAGACCATGGGAAGGAAACCTGTGCCTCATCTGTGATATAAGCCACAAACTCTTCTTCTACAAAGCCCTTCTTGCTCCACTCTTTTGCCATAGTTACGATGGAGCTCTGAAGCTTCTCGCCATTATGAGAGCAGTTATCCATGGAAACTACTGCCAGAGGATACTTTCCTGCCTTATAGCGCTCATAAAGCAGAGCACATACAACTGCCATAGCAGAACCGGCTTTGTCTGGTCCATTGTCAATATCTGCCTGAATAAACGGGAAATAAGAGCCATCTGCTCCCTTTAAAGCATATCCCTTCTCTGTAATGGTAAATGAAATCATCTGCAGGCCAGGATTTACAAAAATTTCCTTCAGACGGTTCCACTGGGATGCGTCGTTAGACTGTGCCTTGATTGCCTCTGTCAGAGAGCCCAGCACTCTCTTATCAGTTGAACCGTCAGCCTTTAAGGTAACGGCCAGAACCAGATTGTCATAGGGTGCATAAATCTTGTCAACAACATCAAAATCGAAAGTTTCAACACAGGTAATTCCCTTTGAAGCTTCGCCATTTGCAATTAAAGTATCTGCAATGCCGCCGATAAAGATACGGAAGATATTTCCGGCTCCAAAATGAACCCAGACCGGAGACTTCTTTGTTTCTTCTGCAACTGCTGCAATGTCATATGCAGGAAGAGCGACTCCCGCTTTCTCCCACTGTTCTTTTTCTTTTAAGCCGTTTAATGTTAATTTCATTCTTAACCCCTCTTTGCGTTCTTGTCAATTGCTTCCCAAAGACCCTGAAGATAGCAGGCTCCCAGCGCTCTGTCATACAGACCATATCCCGGCATAGCAACTTCGCCCCAGATCATTCTTCCGTGGTCAGGACGGATGCAGCCGTCAAATCCGGTGTCGTATAAGGTCTTCATGATCTCATACATATCCTTAGAGCCGTCAGAGGACAGGTGAGCAGCCTCCTCGAAATCTCTGTCGCTGTTATACTTTACATTTCTTACATGGGCAAATGGGATTCTGCCCTTTGCCATACGGATAATCTCACAGATATCATTTTCAGGATTGGAACCCAGGGAACCTGTACACAGAGTTAAGCCGTTGTATGGCTTGTCTACTGCCTTTAACAGACGCTCAATGGTTTCCTTATTTCTCACGATTCTTGGAAGTCCGAAAATAGGCCATGCGGGATCATCCTGATGAATACCCATATGGATATCGTATTTCTCACATACAGGGCCGATTGCCTCCAGGAAGTATACCAGATTGTTGAACAGTTTCTCTGAATCTACATCTTTATATGCATCAAATAATGCTTTCAGCTTTTCAAGACGCTCTGGCTCCCAGCCTGGCATCACAAAGCCATTGGACATCTTTTCGATAGACTCTCTCATATGCTCAGGATCGATCTGATCAATTACGTCCTGATTATATGCGAGAACTGTAGAGCCATCCGGTCTCTTTCTTGCAAGATCAGAACGGGTCCAGTCAAATACAGGCATAAAGTTGTAGCATACCATGTGAATGCCTGCTTTTCCCAGGTTCTCAAGGGTTGTAATATAGTTCTTAATATGCTCGTCACGCTTTTCAGTTCCGATCTTAATATCATCGGAAACGTTCACGGACTCGATACCCATAATAGACAGGCCTGCATCCTCAACAGTCTTCTTTAACTCTGCGATCTCTGCCTCTTCCCATACCTCTCCAGGCATCTTTCCCATAAGAGTTGTGATAACTCCCTTTACTCCCGGAATCTGGCGGATCTGCTCCAGAGTTACACTGTCATAGCCTGGTCCATACCAACGTAATGTCATGTTCATAATGTTCTACCTCCATATGTTAAATTTTGTTGCTTCATCATTTTGGGCCTGATAACGCTCTTACTTGTATGGTAGTATAAAATTTCAATTTGTTCAATATGTAATTTTTTATAAAAATTAACCTTTTAGTTTATTAATTCTGTACATATTATTTTTTATACCTCTCTTATATTGACTTTTGTCCCATAGGGTTTTAGTATAGGTAGTATGTAAGTTGTTTAATAAAACCTGCTATATTTCAAAAGGAGAGTGTGTGTTAATGAAAGCTGTACAAATCGTAAAGCCTGAAGACCTGAGAGTAATCGACATTGAAAAGCCTGTTATTGACGAAAAAAACAATGTTCTTGTAAAAATGACCGCTGCCGGCATCTGCGGTTCTGACATGGGTATCTACCATGGTACAAATGCTGCAGCAACCTATCCACGTATCATCGGACACGAGATGGTAGGCCGTGTTGACCAGGTTGGATCAAATGTCAAAAATCTGAAAGTAGGAGACCGTGTAATCATCAATCAGGTAACCAGCTGCGGCCACTGCTATCCCTGCCGCAAAGGACGCGGAAATGTATGCGATAATCTTGCTATCCGTGGCGTGCATATTGACGGAGGCTACCGCGAATTTATAGCTGTTCCTGAAAGCGACTGCTATGTTTTACCCGATTCCCTTTCTGATACGGACGCCATTATGATCGAGCCTACTACCATCGGGATCCAGTCCTGTACACGGGCTCAGCTGGAAAAAGATGATATGCTTCTGATCTATGGATCCGGAGCACTGGGCAGCACGATCTTAAAGGTAGCCCGTCTTCTCTGCGACCATATCATCGTAGCTGATATCATGGATGACAAGCTGGAACTTGCCAGACAGAACGGTGCTAAATACACCATCAATCCGCTGAAAGAGGATCTTACAGAAAAAATAAAAGAATATACAGAAGGCCATGGAAGCACCGTTTCCATCGACTCTGCCTGCACCAAGGATTCCCTCATTACTCTTTTAAAGGCAACTGGAAATGCCGGAAGAGTAATTACCATGGGCTTTTCAGTAGCTCCTACCGAGGTAAATCAGTTCCTGATCACCTCCAAGGAACTGGATGTCCGCGGTTCCAGACTTCAGAATCATATGTTCGGCAAAGCAATTGAACTGATCAACGAAGGCAAGCTTGATCTGAACGGTACTATATCACATACCTTCCCTCTGATCCGCGCTCAGGAAGCCTTTGACTTTAATGACAGCCATGATCCTTCCATCCGCAAGATTGCCCTTACCTTTGATTTCTAATTATCACATTTAAAGAAGGGATACATCATGAAAATTTTAGAACGGCAGCCTTCTGAAAAGGCTCGTTCCTACGCTATACGCGTACTTCTCTACAACATCACTGCCCTGGAACTGCCTCCGGGAAGTTCCGTCAGCGAAAACGAAGTATCTTCTGTCATGAACATATCCCGAACCCCTGTGCGGGAAGCTCTTATCGAGCTTTCCCGCATGGATCTTGTAGATATTCTTCCCAAACGGGGCAGTTTTATTTCCAAAATCGATTATGGATTGATTGAAGAATCTCGTTTTATGCGTCTCGTACTTGAGACAGCAATTGTGAAGCTTGCATGCGAACAGGGAATCTCATCCTATTATATGGAGCTGTTAGAGAAAAATCTCCGACAGGAATCTTCTCTGTCCAATACACAAGATTTCTCAGTCCAGCTGGAGCTTGACAATCATTTTCATCAGCTTCTTTTTGAATCTGTAGGAAAATCCAGAACCTTTGACATTATCTATTCCCAGATGATCCATTTTGACCGTCTCCGTATTCTGTCTTTAAAATCCTGGCAGGATGCGCGGGTAGTAAAAGACCATCAGAATATTCTGTATGCCATCCGTCAAAAAGATTCTGAATTGGCGGAAATGCTTATCACCCGCCACTTGACACGGTTTCAAGTAGAAAAAGCAGAGCTGACCAAACGTTATCCTGATTACTTTACGCTGTAATAAAACGGGCGTGTGAAAAACTTACGTTTTCTCACACGCCCGTTTCTGTTTTATACGGTTTTATCTACTTTTACAACTACCTTCATGTAGTTACCCGGATTCTTTTCAATATCCCGAATCGTCTCCGGTGCCTCATCCAGAGAAATAGTCTTGGTTAAAATCTTAGCCACATCTACCTTCTTTGTGTAAATCAGCTCGATCGCCTCTTCAAATTCTCCTGCACTTGTACGTGCTCCGCGAATATCAATTTCCTTACGTGTTATGATATCGGTAGGAATTGAGGTCTCTCTTGGAGGCCAGCCGGTAAGAGTAATTCTTCCTGCGTTGCTGACAAGATCAAGGCTGGAGCGAATTGCTGCATTGGATCCGCTGCACTCCATAACCTGCTGAGCCATCATTCCGCCTGTAATTTCACTGACTCTTGCAGCCGCATCTTCTTCTCCGGAATTGATTACATACTCAATACCCAGCTCCTTTGCAAAATCCAGACGCTCCTGAACAAGATCCAGAAGAATTGCATGTGCACCATAAGCCTGTGCGATCATACCTGCCAGCAGACCAATAGGTCCTGCTCCGATGATCGCGCAGTACTCCCCTGCCTTTAATCCGCCTCTGTGGATTCCGTGAAGAGAAATAGTAAGAGGTTCTGCCATTGCAGCATCTGTCCAATCCATATCTTCCGGCATCTTTACCAGCATATCTGCCGGATGGCAAAAATACTCTGCCATGCCGCCGTCAATATGTACGCCCAAAACCTTAAGGCTTGTACAGCAGTTTGTACGTCCGATAGAGCATGGATAGCACTCTCCGCAGTAAATGTATGGATCAACAATAACTTTATCGCCTGGTTTTAATCCCTTAGGATTATCTGCCGGAATTTCCTCTACGATACCAGCCAGCTCATGTCCAATGATCCTGGGGTATGATACCAGTGTATTGGTTCCGCGGAAAGCACCTATATCACTTCCGCAAATACCAGCTGTAACAATACGGATCAGCGCCTCGCCCGGTCCCGGAACAGGCTTTTCCAGCTCTACACAATCTACATTTCTGGGCTCTTCCAGTTTAATTCCTTTCATTTTTCTCCTCCATTATTAAAGTGCGACTTTTACGACAACCTTTTTAACAAAGCATGGCCCGCCAGCCTGGCATCTTGGTTTATGAGCATCTTCAGGAGCAACGATGATCATATCTCCCTCTTCCAAAAGAACGGTTCCGCTTAACTCCGGCTCCTCATAGAAGATCAGATCATTTTCCTCAATGCGTTCCTTTACTTTAAGGCCATCTCTCTTGCAGATACCGAACTGCTCTTTTCCCTTTGCAACATACTGAATATCAAAGTATTTTTCATGGGTTTCAAAAAAACCTGTATCTGCCGGAATTGTAGTATATTCCTGAATGTTGGCTACTACTGTATCACCCATAATAGGATAGCTTCCTGCAGGCAGTGCATTGATATCTGTTTCTGCCAGCCACTTATAGGCACAGGTAAATTTCTCTTCCAGGTAATTATACTTCTCTGCAATACTTATATTTGAAAAAAACATAGTGATTCCTCCTGTTTTTATTTGCTTGCTATATCAGTCGTAGACATATCTCCTGACGCCAGGGAACAAAGCTGCTTCCAGATTGCCTCGTCTACATGAATCCCCTTCTTCATGCTTTCTTCCCGTACCGCCAAAGTCCTCTCTCCCGGATAGCTTACGCTTCCGCCTTCGCGCTCAGGATGAGCTTTTTTAACCGCATCAATCCTCCGGTTCAGCATATCCTGGATTTCATCTTTGGAGCCAAACAGATAGGGATCATATGCAATAAAGATCTGGCAGCAGTTCGTACAGCTGCCTTTTGCCTGTATATCCATATCCGTTCCGCTCATTCCATTGGCCATAAGCGCTGCAGCCATATCCAAAGCAAGAGCCATACCGCTTCCTTTCCAGTATCCCATAGGAAGCCCCCGCATGGTTTCCTCTATGGCGCCCGGATCGCAGGTCAGATTTCCATCCTTATCAAATCCTCCCGGATAAGGAAGCTGCTTTCCCGCCAGACGATAAACTCCCAACTTTCCATAAGCGTACAGACTCATAGCCATATCAAGGATAAGCGGGCCATCCTCCCTTGGAATCGCCATACAGAACGGGTTGTTTCCCACACTGCGCTTATCGCTTCCCCACAATGGCATACAGCTTTCCGCATTAATCCAGCTCATACCCATAAAGCCTGCTTCAGCCATTTTCCATACATAGGTTGCGCCTCTCATCCAATGAGTAGTGTTTTTCAGGGCAACACAGCCAATCCCATGTTTTTTCGCCAGCTCTACAGCTCTGTCAGCACAAAAGAGCGCATTGGTAATGCCAATCCCCAGTTGTCCGTCATAATTTTCCACTGCGCCCTTTGCACCTGCAAGCTGAGGCTCGCCTTTAATGTTAACCCATCCCTTTTGAACATATTCCACAAATCTGGGAATTCGATTCAGTCCATGGCTTTCTACCCCATCAGCACTGGACTGAATATGAACAGCTGTACATATCTCAGCCTTTTCTTCTGTAAGTCCCAGATTCAGGAAAATCTGCTTTACATCCTGCTTTAATTTGTCATAAGGAACACGAACCCCCATATTTCCTCCCGGATTTACTTACTTGCAATGTCCTTTGTTTCCATATTGCCTGCAGCCAGAGCACAGATCTGCTCCCAGATTGCCTCGTCCACAGAAACTCCGTCCTTCATGCTCTTTTCGCGAGTGGAAATCGTTCTCTGTCCAGGACAGCTTACATGTCCGCCTTCATGCTCCGGATGAGCTGCGTTTGCAGCATCAACACGCTTGTTCAGCATAGCCTGAATTTCTTCTTTGGAACCAAACAGATAAGGATCATATGCAATAAAGATCTGGCAGCAGCCTGTGCAGCTTCCACGATTCTCATTGTCCATATCTGTTCCGCATTTGCCGTTTGCCATAAGAGCAGCAGCCATATCCAGTGCAAGAGCCATGCCGCTTCCCTTCCAGTATCCGGTAGGAAGAATTCTCTTACTGTCCTCAATTGCTCCCGGATCGCTGGTCAGATTTCCGTCCTTATCAAAGCCGCCCGGATAAGGAAGCTGCTTTCCTGCCAGACGGTATACGCCCAGCTTTCCATATGCATACTGGCTCATTGCCATATCAAGCACAATAGGGCCATCCTCTCTTGGAATTGCCATACAGAATGGATTGTTTCCAACGCTTGGCTCGTCGCTTCCCCACAATGGCATACAGCTTTCTGTGTTGATCCAGCTCATACCCATAAAGCCTGCTTCAGCCATCTTCCATGCATAGGTGCCGCCTCTCATCCAGTGAGTGGTATTTTTTAAAGCAACGCAGCCAATTCCATGCTCTTTAGCCAGCTCTGCAGCCCGCTCTGCACAGAAAAGAGCATTTGTAATACCGATGCCCAGCTGACCGTCATAATTCTCCACAGCGCCTTTGGCTCCTACAAGCTGAGGCTTTCCTTCCAGATTGATCCATCCCTTCTGAACATATTCCACAAATCTGGGAATACGGTTCAGTCCATGGCTCTCAACGCCGTCTGCACTGGACTGGGTATGAATTGTAGCACAGGTCTCGGCCTGCTCTTCTGTAAGGCCCAGATTTAAGAATGCCTGTTTTACGTTTTTCTTTACTTCCTCATAAGCAACGCGAATACTCATATCGTTTCTCCTTTATTTTTTATACAGGCTCCCCTTCTTCACAGCAGGGAATTTTGCCTGCGTATTCCATTATCTCTTCATATAAACCGCTGGCTTCCTCCGGCGAATAGCCATATACCAGAAACACATCCATCACATAAGGGGAGTATGGAATTCCCGTGATGGCCTGGGCAAAGGCCATTGCGGCAATTTCACTTAAGGCAATCACCGTGGAGTCATTATGCAGAGGTCCCAATGACCAGAGCCGGATCTTTTCCTGTTTTGTAAAAATCTCATCCTTATATTTTTCTTCTACAAAATGAAACAGCTCATGAGCCAGCAAAAGGCCTTTGATATCCAGCTGTTCAGTTAAAACCTCTTTCACTTCAGGACGCTCTGTAAATTTGTGCGCCTTCTTCACAGCATCCATGTAAATCTTTATATTGCCCGGTTCCCGGAATTCTGCAAACAGAACCCTGTCTGCATTTTCCGGAAACGTAGGATACTCTACCTTCAGCCCCATAGCTGCCGATAATTCCTCAGGACTTCGGACACCGTAAAGGCAGCAAATCTTCTCAGCATACTCTCTGCCGCAGCAAACAGCCTGCTTCATCCAGCTTTTTCGCTGCCCGTCATCAAACTTTCCATTCAGCGGCTCTCTGGAAAAAGCATATGCATACATATCCTCTATCGGAATGGATGTCAGATCCTGAAGCATACGGACCAGAGGACGTACCTTAAAATGAGGACGTTCGTATCTTACCGGTCTCTGCTTTCCAAAAAGTCCGTCTGTAATGGGCTTTAAAGCTTCCTGAACCTTATTTCTGTCCATAACTGCTTATATCTCCGTAACTGAACCTACGATAATAATCTCCTCATCAGGCTCTCTGTCTCCCAGATCCAGATCCATCAGCAGGAAGATCTGCTCCAGATCAATTGCGCTGTAATCGCCTACTCTTGGACCTACGCATACAAAGAAATCAGGACGAAGAATGGAGTCTGTCTTAAATACGGCAGCCTCTTTCCAGATTGTTTCCACTACTTCTTTGTAATCGCGAACCGGACATTTTACAACCATACCGTTGGAGCACTGAACCTTGATAAAGCCCTTCTTATCAACAATACGCAGAGGATTCTTTCCCTCTCTCTCTCCCTGGTATACATAGAACTTGTCCGTCTTCTCTGCCAGGTGAATCTGGCTTACCTTTGATCCAAAATCCTGTGTAGCCAGTTCCAGAGCCTCTGCCTCATCACACTCTTTCAGAAGATCCGTTGTCTTTACTTCTGTAGATCCTGTTGCGATTGCTGTTACCTTACCGGTCTGACTGTCGATTTCAATATGCACCTCTACCGTATCAGGTGATGCGCCGGAGCTTACCGCCGCGTCAGCCGCCTCTTTCTTAATCTCGCGGATATCATCCTGAGTCGGATTGGGGATCACTCGCTCTACTACGTCACGGACCATGGAAAGCGCAACGCCGATAGAGGAAATAACCTCAGCATTCTCCGGAATGCTGTACTGCAGTCCCATCTTTCCTGCACAGTAAGGTACAAGAGACGCTGCTCCGCCTCCGCAGCCTACCAGCTTCATGCTGTCATGATCCAGCTGATACTTCTCAGCCAGAGCGTTGATGCAGGCATTTACCTTCTCATAATCCTTATCCAGAATCTGTGTTGCAAGCTGCTCTACAGTGATTCCAAGCTTATCTGCTACAGGCTGCATTGCCTTGCGGGCTGCATTGGCATTTCCATAAGCAAAATACTTCTTATCGATCAATCCCAGAACATTGGCTGCACAGGTATTGGTAAAGCAGATACGCTTTCCGTTCTTTAAACGGATTGTAACGTAATCAGCAGGATCGCTTGGTTTCGGTCTTACCATCTCGATCTGCGGATCAACAATCTCCTCTTCAGGAGTAAAACATGCGTATTCACAGCCTGCGATATGAGCAGAACGAGGACCTACGTCTACTACTTCCTTGTCATTGATACGAACCATAGAACCGCCGGCACATCCAAGAATGCGGACATCCAAAGAACTGATATATGTATCATGGCCTCCGATCTGGGCATAGTCTACACCGGGACGGCCATTCTTGATTACACCGATATTGGTTGTTGTTCCACCTACCTCAAAGTAAATGGCATTGGATGCTCTTAAGTACATCAGCGATCCCATAACAGATGCGGCGGGGCCGGATAATGCAGTTAAAATCGGTCGCTTACGCATCTCGTTAATCTCCATAACACCGCCGTCGCCTCTCATGATCATCAGTGGAACCTGAACGCCTGCTTCTCTTACAGAAGACTCTGTTGCGTTTGCAGTTGCCATCATCTTAGGAAGGATGGACGCGTTAATTGCAGCTGTACGGGTACGTCTTGTAAGTCCATACAGTTTTGTAATATCAGAAGCCATACTAACCGGCACATTTTTCTTTTCTGCACAGTCATGGATCATCATTTCCTCATCCATGCTGTCTACGCCAAAGGCCATAGAAGCAACAATTACCTGTGCGCCCTGGCTGATCAAGTCATCAATATTTTTATTGATCACTTCCTCCGTCAGCATCTTTTTCTTAATGAAGGTATTAAATACCTTGATCATTCTGCCAACTTTTTCATCCAATACAATATCCTTCAAAGCCAGCTGGCGCTTTGCAAGAAATCCTTCCAGACCGCCTCCCGCTACGCCAACTACACCTACATTTGCCACGTCGCCCTCAATAAAAGCATTGGTAGCCTGAGTAGTAGAATGGGCTACGAACACTACATCTTCCGGTGCAATGTCATTTTCCCGCATACAATTCTGAAAACTCTGAACAACACCGGCAGCAACGCCGTTCTTGTCATCGTGGGTTGTCTTTACTTCATTTTTTCCAATAATTTCGTGAGTTTCATTGTCCATTGCTACGCATTTTGTGTAGGTTCCACCTACGTCAATACCCATGCGGACAGCTCTGTGCTTACGTTCTGCCATACTTCCCATATCCTTTCAATTTGATTATTCCATTAAATTTTCAGAAACATACTAAAGGGGCTGCGGGCGCATCCAGAGCGCCCGCAGAATAAAGATATACATTGTTTGAGAGATTTTATTGCAAGATTAGATGAACCATTCAGCGCCAAGTCCGGCAAGCATGATAAATGCTGCCGCATACTGAAGGACACCTGTCAAATATGCATTTGGAATTGATAATTTCAAGAAGTCCTTAGAATCAACCTTGGTGTAAGCCAATCCCCATGCAACCCAGGACTGTGTAATACAGCATCCGATGTTAACCGTGATTGTAGGAATTGCAAATACTGCATATAAGAATGGAACTGAGAAGGAAGCCACATTGGAAAGAACGCCTAATGTAGCGGCGCCGCAGCCTACCAGAGTCATAGGGCCACGGAACAGTCCCATAAACAGCAGGGCTGCAAATGCAATACATACAACAAGCTCGCTTCTGGGCATGATTCCGCCAAGAACGACCTTAAAATAAGGAGATGCATAGGATGCTACTGTGTTGAACATCGGCAGTGTAAGAAGGAAGCCTACCAATGGAGCGGTGTCTACAACGCCGTCATAATACAGCTTATTTACCAGCTGGCAATTCTCCTTAAATGTACCCTTCATCTTTCCGCACAGGAACAGAGCTGCAAAACCGGCAATTACGAAGCCGCCGATAACGGAAAAATCAAGCCAGATCTTTAAGATAACAGGAACAATCGGAAGGATCAGAGTATAGAACGGAGCGTTCTTCTGATCTGCAGTGCCTCTTGTCTGGGCAGCCCATGCGTGGCTGGTCTTTGAGGATTTAAGGTAAACTGCGGAAAGAACAGTTGTAGCAACAAGCATGATCAGCAGAGCTGCAAGACCCCAGTGGCTTACATACCATCCCAGAGTAAAGTCAGGCATCTGATCCGGCTGGATAAAAAAAGCGCGGTACTGTGCAAAGTTAACAGGGTTCAAGTAAATACCTGCTGCAACAGAACCCATAAAGCTGAACATGGCAATTGCTTTCGGAACTCCTAAAGACATAAGAATAGGAAGAACGATAACGCCGATTGCGATAACAGGGCCAGCTCCTGTCATAGCCGTAAAGATAACAGCTGTAACAATATTCAGCAGAGTGATAGTAACCAGAGGCTTGTCTCCGCCTAATTCAACAGTCTTACGAATCAGGGTAGACGCAATTCCGGTCTCCATCAGAACACGACCAAACCATGCACCCCAGCATACGTTTACCAGTGTAGTTCCCCAGCCTTCCGGAGCGCTCTGGTAAATCTTGTTCAGGATACCAACCAGTCCCTTTGCACCTTCAAACTGAAGAACCGGATTGGACTCCAGGAATGCCTGGCTTGCAAATAATGTGCCTCCCAGAGGAAGGATTGTCCAGATAAGTGTGATGATCAAGAATCCGATCATCAGGTTGTGGCCTTTAATACAGTAATATGCCAGGCCAAAAAACGTAAACAATAAAATTATACCGATGATATATTCCATGGTATTTCCTCCATTTCTTTTTTCCCTACGTCATACACATTGCATCTCTCTCAACAATGATATCCCCATTTCATCTCCCTTCATGATAAATTAGTATATTTTCTAACCGGCGTCAAAACGTCCTGACAGTTTTTTGCTGTCAGCCATTTTTGTCAGCCGGAAAAGAACTGTGGATAAAATCCCTGAATGGAATTCGTATTAAGAAGAATTCTGTCAAAATGGCTGGAACAGATCAAAGCTGCCGCTTCCGTATCCTTCCTTTTCAGATGGTCCAGAAGCATCCTTCCTTCTATCTGCATATGCTCCCAGCCAGAGGGACCATAATACCGCTCCGCCTGAAAACCATATGTACTGTAATACAGATAATTCGCTCTCAGCATGTCACAATCCATAATCCGGAACATTTCCCAAATGTGCTTCTTATCGCAGAGAACCGAAAGCGCATAGCTTAACTGCTGTTCCAGAATCAAAAGATCAGCGATCTCTTCCTTTTTTATACTTTGTTCATCCAGTACATCCTCAAGAAGCTTCAGCTGTTCTTCTGAGATATCGCTTCTGCATATCTCCTCAATCATGGACTGTTCGAGTACTCTGTGAGTATACACAGACTGTTTGATCCGTTCCGGATCAATCATAGAAACAGCCGTTCCCTTCTGGGGATAAACAACAACATAGCCTTCCTCTGTCAACTGGGCAAGAGCATCCCTCACTGCCGACCTCCCGGCATTCATCTGAGCAGATATGATGTTCTCACTGAGCATCTCTCCCGGCTCTGCCTTTAAGGTAAGGATCTGATATTTCAGAGCATTGTAAACCTCGTTCTGAGATCTGATCTTATCCAGAAGCTCTTCTGCCTTAATCATCCGACCCCGTCCTCCTTTGTCCTGTTTAATCATTTTGCATACAAGCTTTAAATTGCATACAAGTTTTACTCCTGATTGCATATCAGTTTCAAAAAAAACAGCCTATCAAATCAGGCGTGTGTTTGTCGCTATGTATAAAATATCATATTTTTTTAACAAATACAATATCTTTTTTTATTTTTTGTTAATAAATTTTGTTTTTGTTTGTTATCCGTATTGCTTTTTCCACAAGTAATGATAAAATAAGATTAGAGCTTTATTCGATTTGAAATTGCATACAAGTTTGCAGTTAACTATATTTTTAAGAAAGAACGGTGACACACATGACACTGGCCTTATTTCAAAACCAGACGCTTCCTGCCCGCAGGCCTTCCGAGGATGCGCGGCAGTATGCCTACCGTATTATACGAAAATTCATCCTTGAGCTTCATCTTCTTCCCGGCCAGAAGATGAATGAAGCGGATCTTGCCTCATCTCTGAATATGAGCCGGACTCCAATCCACGATTCGTTTTTCAAATTATCCAGAGAAAATCTGGTAGACGTCATACCAAAGCGGGGCGCATTTGTCTCCAAAATCGACCAGAAACGCATTGATGACTCTGTATGGATTCATCAAAAGCTGGGAAGCGCCATGATCCATTCCATTTATATAAGAAAGGTTCCCAAATCCGAGCTGGAGCTTCTGTACTGTCCCATCCAGCAGATGAACAGCTATATGCTTAACGGAAATTCAGCTCAGACCGTTCAGCTTCTGTCGGAATACTACCATCAGCTTTATATGCTGGCCGGAAATCTGGATCTGGTATGGTCTTCTCTTCAGAAAACCGATACGGATTTGAGACGCCTGCTGTCTCTGGCTGTAAGCAGCCCCAATGTACTGGAAGGCTTGATGCAGGAGCTGACGAATCTGACAGACGCCCTTATAAACCGTGATTATGACAATGCGGGGCTGATCTATGACCACCATTTCTCCAGAATCCGGATGCTTACAGCCCCTCTCAGAACCCATACCCCCCAGTACTTTACAGAACCTGTGCTGCCCTGTGCTGCCAGCGCTTCTCCACAGAGTTCTGATTTATCCTCTTAAAGAAAGGCGGTATCACATTATGACTGACTATCATGCATTATTTTCTCTCAAAGGAAAAACAGCACTGATCACCGGAGGAACCGGCGGTTTGGGAAGTGCGATTGCCAGAGCATTTCTTCAGCAGGGCGCTCAGGTCGCTGTCTGCGGTACCCGTCCGGAAAAAGCGGCTCCCATAGAAGAACTGGCTAAAAGCCTGGACCGTCCATTTTTATCCCTCTCCTGCGATCTGACTGATGCAGAAAGCACAAACCAGATGCTCAACTCCATAGAACACACCTTCGGCACTGTAGATATCCTTGTAAACAGTGCCGGAATCAACCGTCTGATCCCTGCTGAGGAATATGACGACCAGACCTTCCAGACGGTTATGGATATAAACATCGCCTCTCTCCACCGGATTACCCGTGAAGTAGGAAAACGGTTTATGATCCCTCAAAAACAGGGACGGATTCTGAATCTTTCCTCTGTAAAAAGCCTGATCGGAACAAAGCAGGACTACATTGCCTACTGTACAAGTAAAGGCGCTGTCAATATGTATACCCGCCAGCTGGCCTGTGAATGGGGAAAATACGGCATCACCTGCAACGCCATTGCTCCCACTTTTGTATACACTCCCATTAATGCATTCCAGCTGGATGATCCGGTATTTTACAAAACATTAACCGAACGTATTCCCCTTGGAAGAATCGGCAAAGAGCAGGATATTGCTTCTGCTGCCCTTTATCTGTGCAGCGAAGCCGCCTCTTTTGTAACCGGACAGATTCTCTGCGTAGACGGAGGTCTGACTGCTATGCAGTAATTCTGCACACGACTTACTGCCTTTCAATATCCATCAAAAACATTTACCATTAGGAGGTATCATTATGATCTACGGAAACATCAACAGCAAACACTTTGAACAGGAACTGGCAATCCTTCCCAGACCACTGCAGAACGCAATCCGCTTTTTAAAGGATAACGACCTGGCCAATCACGAACCAGGAAGATTTGATCTGGATTTTGAAGGTGTCCCTGTTATTTTACAGGTTCTGGATCTGACTACCGCTCCAAGAGAAACACTTCGTCCGGAAATTCACCGCAAAAATATAGACGTACAGTTCCTTGCCTCCGGCGGACCGGAAGAAGCCGGATTTTACTGGGATAACGGTACAAGCCAGATAGATGAAGATTTGCTGGATACCCCTCGTGATATCCTCTTCTATCACAATAACCCTGCTGTACCGGAAGGCCGTATCTCTTTAGATATAGGTACCTACGCTGTATACTTCCCATGGGATGTACACATTCCTGCAATCCAGACCGGAACAGCCAGCGCTCCTATCCGTAAAATCGTTATAAAGGTTCCTGTGGAAGCCTGCGTATAACAGCAAGGAGACTATTTCATGACCATCGACCGACACTTAAAACACCTGGCACAGAAAGATCCTGAAAACCGGCAAAAAGCCCTTCTTGATGTTCTCATCCAGGAGGGGCTGGAGTTTAGCCTTCAGGAACAGGAACCGTCCATTCAGAACCCTCGCGGAATACGTAACTACCTTTTAACTCCCTGGAGTCCTGAGCCCTCTCTCCTCTTCTGTGCTCACTACGATGCTGTACCCGGAACATTTGGAGCTAATGACAATGCTGCAGCAGTCTGTATCCTGATCCAGCTGGCACAGACTCTGAAAAAAGAGCATATTCCGGCCCGTTTTGCCTTTTTTGATGGCGAAGAAGCAGGTAATATGGGCAGCAAATTTTACGTTTCTTCCCTGGACCGTACTTCCCTGACAGGTGTCATCAATCTGGATGTATGCGGCTATGGAGATACCATTGCCATCTGTGGAAAGGGACATGAAAAAAAGCCGGTTATGCGCCCCTTCTGTCAGAAAAAGCTTCTTGAATCCTACAGAGGACAGCTTTTAAAATACCTCCCCAAAAGCGATGACAGCTCTTTCAGAGGACTTCATCTTCCCGTATTGAGTCTGGCCGCTGTTCCCCTGTGGGATATACAGTATTTAAAAGCTCTGGCCTCTTATGGAGAGGGCCTTTTAGGCCGTCCTCCGGAATTTGAGATGATCCTCGGACAAATGGAGGTAATCTCTACCATGCACGGCGGATATCGGGATACACCGGAATGGGTAAGCTCTGATACCATGAATCAGATATACCACTATCTTCTTGATGGCATGCACAGCCCTCCTGTTTCATCTAAAAGATTCATCTTCTTTTAATTCAGAATCCAAGGGGCAGGCAACTGCAAATGCAGCTGCCTGCCCCCTGACTGTATACACAGCCCCAAATTACTTTCTGCCTTCCATTGCATGAACCAGATTTACTACAAAGGTATGTCCCGGCACATCCACTCCATATTTAGCAGCAGCCCGTACAACAGAACCACTGATGGTATCTACCTCAGTTCGTCTTCCATCTCTTAAATCTGCCCGGATAGACGTACATCCCTGGGGATTATTTAATGAAGTTTTTCTTACCTTTTCCCTTACAGCTTCTTCATCAAATTCAAGACCTGCTGCCGCAGCCGTAAGAATTGTTTCATGAATCAGCTGGCAGCAGAGTTTCCATGCAAATTCATCTGCCGCAATATACCCCATATCTACCTGAAGAACACCTGTCAGAGCACTCAAAGACACATTAGTAAACAGCTTATCCCAGATCAGATACTGAATATTTTCATGAATCCGAACCTCAAAGCCGCAGCTGTCAAAATTTTCTTTCAGACGGGTCAAAAATCCATCCTGATCCTCTGCCAGCATTCCCACATTGGTAACACCTGTTCCGCCTCTGCGCACATGACCCAGACCTAAAACAGCACCGTTATCCTCTGTCGTTCCAATAATCACCCGGTCTTCACTTACAAACTCTTTCAGCAGATCCTCGTGACCAGCTCCATTCTGAAGGGTCATCAGGCGGGTATCCGGACCGATAAGAGCCGAATTGTTTTCCAGGGCTGCTCTGGAAAATAATGCCTTTACAAAGAGGATCACCAGATCAACAGGCTTTTCTTCTGATGTATCACAAAGAGCCTTGGGCTGATAGGAGACAGAAGTTCCGTTTTCATCAACCAGAAGACCATTTTTATTAATCTGCTCTACTACCTGCTGATTGGTATCTACCAAAATAACTTCATTATGCTGCGAAAGATGGCCTCCATAAATAGATCCCATAGCTCCCGCACCAATTACGGCAATTCTCATAATATCTCCATTCTTATGTCTGTTTTCACAGACAGCACTGTATTTCTTCCTTTACTTATGAAAACTCAGCCAGTCCCTCAATTGCATATGCACGTACAGGGCTGGAATCCAGTCCCTTGATCGGAAGTGGAGAATAGCTCATGAAGAATACATCCTTCTTTAACTGCTCCAGATTCTTTAATACTTCCAAAAATACGATATTCTCAGCCATAAGGATATCGTGGAACGGCTTTACATCCTCGTTACAGTTTTCAATAGAAACGCCATCACCGAAGCCTACAGCCTTTACCTTATGATCCTTAAACCACTGTGCACTTTCTGCACCCACTAAGAGACGCTCATCCTTGTCAGTATTGGTATCCGGAGTAAATGGAGCCAGCTTATAAGAAGAATCGATGATCACGATATCTCCTTCTTTTACCTTACCTGCTTCACGATCTAAATCAGCTGCTGTAATATGGCCTCTCTTTGCCACAGTATCCTTAAAATCAACATATACTGCTCTGCCCAGGAATGTAGTTAACGGCAGATCAGCAGCAGACGGCCAGTTATCATCATGATGATAAGGACACTCGCAGTGCGTTCCCAGATGGCTCATCAGGTCCATATGGGTATGGAAATCCGGAATCGGGCCTCCTGTATTAAAACGGAAAAGATGGCATCTTCTTGTCTCAGTAGCCGGGTCCAGAATCTTGGACAGATCAATCACTCTTAAATTTCCCATTTCATAAACACACATTTTATTTTCCTCCTTTAATTTAGATCACTGTTAAACAGTACCTCTGTTTCTACAGGCAGACTGGCATTTCCGCTCTTCCACCCTTCTGTATACCAGTATACCGGTAAATAAATAGGATGTCAAGATTAGATATTATGTCAAAATATACAACATTTATACAGATGTTTTATGCATATTTTCTTATTCATCTTCCTGCTCCTGCGGTAACATGGGATCTCCTTGACATCAATCTGTCTTTGACTTAAGATTAGCCTATAAAATGATTTTGAGTCAGGTGAATTTTTATTATGAAAGAGAAAAGCTTCCTGCAGCAGCAGGCATATGATACTATAAAAAGCAGCATTTTATCAGGCGAAATGGAACCAAACCGCCTTTACTCCGAAACCAAGCTCTCTGCACAGATCGGCATATCCCGTACGCCTGTCAGAGAAGCGCTCCAGTGCCTGAGCCAGGATGGATATATTACAGTTATTCCCAGCAAAGGTTTTATGATCCGACAGCTCAACGATAAGGACATGAAGGACAGTATTGAGATTCGCTGTGCCATTGAAGGCTTCTGCACCAATATGGTCGCTTCACAAATTGATACAGAAAAGGGACGACAGCTGCTGCACAGTCTGGAACAGACTCTTTCTGATATGGAAGAGTCCCTGGAAAACGGAGTTCAGCTGGAACACTTTATTGATTCTGATCACCAGTTTCATCTTCTGCTGGTGGGATATATGGAAAACGATGAGTTCAATCAGATTTTCCAGCGCCTTCTCTATCTGATCCGGCTCACGTCTCAGGATGCCCTGGCTGTGGAAGGCCGTATTCAGGGAACGATGGAAGAACACCGAAATTATCTGCACGCTCTTCGGAACGGAGACGGTCCCAGAGCATACCAGCTTATGATGGAGCATCTGCTGATGCCGCTTAAGATGCATGAAAAATGAAGGGCTCTACCGCCCTTCATTTAATATATAGTAAATCCCGTCTTTACTGGAATTCAACACCAGTTCCTGAGGATATCCTGCCGCTTCCAGCATTTTAACCGCTTCTGTCAAATCCCCTACATCATAGTAAATGTGGGCATCGCTTCCCAATATAACAGGAAGACGGTATTCTTTGGCAATAGAAAGCCATTTCATTACGTTTTTATACGCATTTTGCCGTCCAGACCGCGGATTGAAAGAGGAATTATTGACTTCCAAAGCTACCTTATGTTCCAATGCTGCCGGAATCAGACGGTCATATTCCAGTGGATATCTGTCGTCATCAGGATGACCGATTATTTTAACATACGGATTCTTCATTGCTCCAATTAAAGCGTCCGTGTTCTCTTTTGGAGTTCCAGGCTTGATACAGGGTATGTGGAGACTGGCAATTACATAGTCCATCTTCCTGAGAACCGTCTCGTCCAGATCCAGATTTCCATTAAAATCCATAATATTAGCTTCTACACCGGTAAAAATCCGTACTCCCATTACTTCCTGACGAAAGCATTTAAAATTGCTAAAATAAATAGAAGGAGCCGAGCCAGGCATGGCGGGCGCATGATCGGACATTCCAAGAGCGAAAAGCCCTTTACCTGCCGCCTCCTCTACATTTTCCTTAAAGGTGCTGAAGGCGTGCCCGCTGGCCACAGTATGCGTGTGCATATCAAAATAAATATTCATTTCAAGTTCCTCGTCTATGCGCTTAATGTGAATGATATGTGATCTCCGGGATTATATTCCGCCTGACAGCCTGCATATATGGTGAGGACTTCATCCCGATGCTGAACAGAATAATGAATTTCTCTTCCGTTATACTGCTTATTGACAATGATTCCCTGAATTCCATTTCCTTCCGGCTGAATAGTCAGCTGTTCCGGGCGAATCGGATAAAGTCCCTTATTACGAAATTCCATCGGAATCATAGGATTTCGCAGCAAAATATTTTCATCCTTAACATGGAAGGAATCTCCACACCATGAACCTTTTAACAGATTACAGCGACTGACAAAAGTAGCGGCAAAAACTGTTTGCGGATCCCTGTAAATCTCCCTTGGCGTGCCGATTTGCTCCACCGCTCCATCCTTCATGATAATGATCCTGTCTGCCATAGCCAACGCCTCGCTCTGGTCATGGGTCACATACAGAATTGTAGCTCCCGTAAGCTTATGGATATTCTGAATTTCCCGACGCATATCAATTTTAAGTTCTGCATCTAAGGCGCTCAGTGGTTCATCCATCAGAAGGATTGAAGGTTTCCCCACAATGGCCCGTGCCAGGGCAACCCTTTGACGCTGACCTCCGGAAAGTTCCCCAGGGAGACGGTTTTCGTAGGGTTTCAGTCCAGTACAGCTGACAGCCTGTTCTATTGCGGCTTTCTTTTCCTCTGAACTCATGCCTGAATGACGCGGGCTTTTTAATGGAAATTCTATATGCTGACGTACCGTCATATGCGGCCACAGAGCAAACGATTGAAATACCATTCCCAAATCCCTTTTTTCTACAGGAACCATGTGTCCCTGTCCAGAATAGATTTGATCGTTAAGGCGTACAATACCGCTTGTAGGCTCTATAAAGCCTCCAACAATACGAAGAAGGGTAGTTTTTCCACAGCCAGATGGACCCAAAATAGCAACAAATTCCGAATCTCTGATATCCAGATTAATTTCCTTGAGGGCCTGGGTTTTGCTGAATGTTTTTGTAACCTGCTGTATATGTAGGCTCATAACCGTTTTCCTCCTGTTTAACAGATGTTAAATGATCGCGGTTAAGCAGACCGTATCCTGCTACCACCAAAATTGTAATCAGAACGGACATAGCTGCCGCAAGATTATAGTCGCCGCCCTGCTGATAGTTAAAAATAGTCAGACCGATCGTTTTAGTTCCTGCAGAAGCCAGCATGGATGACAAAGTCAGCTCTGTGAAAGCCGGAACAAAAATCATAAACGCACCGGACAGGATCGGACCGGCAACAAGCGGAATAAGAATCTTTATCCATTTGATCCAAAATCCTCTTCCTGAAGCAGCGCAGGCCTCCTCTATGGCAGGTTCTACAGAAAGAAGGGCGATGGTACTTCCCTTGATCTGCAGAACCAGATAGCGGGTAATATAAGCAACCACCAGAATATTAATGGTGCCATAAATTCCAGGATATACCCCCGGAATAGGTTCAACCCAGTGAAAAATCATAGCCAAAGCAAGAACAATACCGGGAATAGCATACGTCAGAGAAGCACATTTTTCCAGTAAAGCTGCCGCCCGGCTTTTTTTTCTGAGTTTCCCATAAGCGATAGCCGTACCTGCCACAATACATACAAGCGTAGTTACCACTGCCAAAGTCAGGCTGGTATGAATCGCGGACATCACTCCTCTGTTATGAAACACAAAGGCAAAATTTTTTAAAGTCAGATTTTCAGGAACAAAATCCAGTCCATAAGCTTTCAAAAAAGAAGATGCTGTCATGGCAGCCATGGGAATAATGTTCAAAATCAAAAGAAGCACCAGCGTTCCCCATTCTAAACATAAACGCAGTGGATTTTTTAAATGTATCCGCACCGAATAGTCTTCTTTAATGCTGTCCATGGATGCACCGCGTTTTACAAAAAATCCCTCCAGCATAGTACCTGCTGCGGCGATAACCGACAGGATCATGGACAGAGCCGCTGCCAGCGGAAACGCATTTGGACCAAATCCAATGGCATTCTCGTAAATATAGGTACTTAAAACCGGAATTCCAGAAGAAATTCCCAGAAAAGCAGGTACAGAAAAATTATCAATGGCAGATAAAAAAGCCAGTACGCTTCCTGCCGCAATTGCCGGAGCAGCGGATACCAGATTAATTTTCAGTATAGCCTGTCTCTGGGAATAACCGCAGGCTCTGGCTGCCCATTCCATATCTCTGGGAATTTTTCTCAGCATATGAACAACATTAACATACACAATAGGAATATTACAGAATCCCAGTACCAGAATGATTCCTCCCATGGTGTAAATATCCACACCCGGAAGTCCGATAGAAGTCAAAAATCCATTGAACGCCCCTCTGGAGCTGAAAAAGCTGCTCCAGGAAAGGGTAATGATGTATGATGGAATAATAAAAGGAAGCAAAACCAGGAATTCAATAACCCCCTTACGTTTTATATTACAATAGGCGGTGAGAAATGCCAGTCCGCTGCCACAGCCAGCGGCCAGAGCGGTGGAACTCACAGCAATAATAATTGTATTAACAATAGCTTTTCTGGTACGCTCCTGAGATAAAAGTCCGGCAAAATTATCCAGTCCATATCCATTCTCCACGGTAACTCCCATGAGCAGGAGACGGATCAAAGGAAGAAGAAACACCAGGGCTGCCAGCAGATAGACGGCTATCCTGGCAATGGACGCCCCTGTTTTACGTATCGTTTCCATATAGATCTCCTGTTATTTACTGAAACATCTGGCTGAACTGTTCTTTATCTGCTTCACGGTTCTGATACAGTTCCTTCGTATCCCAGGTAAGAGGTGTGATCTCATCGATACGCTTAAATCCTTCAGGAACTTCAACTCCGCTCTTTATGGGAGTATAGCCAATCTCAGCGGTCAGAGCCTGACCCTCCTCGGAGAGTACAAAATCCACAAATGCTTTGGCCAGATCCTCACTATCCGTTCCCTTTACAATTCCAATCGGTTCGGTAACGGCAGGAGAGCCTTCAGCCGGGTATACGAATTCTACGGGAGCCCCGTCATTCTTTGAACGGATGGCCATATAGTCTGCTAAAAGTCCACAGGCCTGTTCTCCTGCAACCACTGCGTTCTGAACGGATCCATTTCCTTTTCCCACAACGACTCCATTATCCTTTAATGTCTGATAATAATCCCATCCCAGTCCTTCGGTTCTGGTAAGAACCCCCAGGTTGTAGGCAGCAGCTCCGGAATAGAGGGGGCTTGGCATGATCAGGTCATCCTTGTAAGCCTCATTTGTCAGATCTTTAAAGCCTGCAGGAATATTTTCGGTTAACTCAGTATTGTAGACAATTCCAGTAGTAATTACCTTTGTTCCCACATACATGTGATCCTTGTCAATATAAATTTCCGGAATACCCTCCAGTTCAGGAGACTCGTAAGCGCTCAGAAGATCCTGCTCCTTTAGTGTCTCAAAAGTAACATTGTCCGCCACCAAAAGAACATCTGCCAAAACATCCCCTGCCTCCTTCTCCGCCAACACCTTGCTGACTACTTCCTCAGTACCAGAACGGAACACATCCACCTGAATATCAGGCCATTTTTTATTGAATCCGTCAATCATGACCTGAATGTCTTCCTCCGGCTGTGAAGTATAAAGAGTAATAGAACCGGATAAGTCTTCTGATACTTTTTTTGAAGTTTCTTCTAAAACAGCTTCCGATGAGTTATCCGCAATCTGCTCCGAAGCTGACGCGGTAGTTTCCGAATAATTATTCTGGCATCCCACCAGTGAAGATACTGCCAGTCCTGCTGTTAATACTGCTGCAAATCTCTTTTTCATTCTAACTTACCTCCATTAAAGATGTGTTGTATAAACTGAATATTCTGTTTTGCTATAGAAAAGTCCCCACTGCTGTCCAAACCTTCTATAACCATAGGAAGGTTATAATGCGCCAGCTTAGGAAGAAGCTTTTTCATATCATAATCCCCCTCATTAAGAGGTGTATGAAATCTGGAACCTTTGCGATTACTGATATGAATTTTGGAAATCTGAGGACGATAATTCTGAAGAATACTTAAAATCTCTTCTTCACTGTCACAGTGAGCTACATCCAGGGTATAAACAAACTGGTCAAACATATCGCCGCATACCTCCTTCATTGCATCCATAGTGGTAACAAATTCTCTGGGTATTTTCTCCATAATCTCCAACGACACGTCTATCTTCCATTTCTGCGCATATTCCAGAATTTCCCTCAATGATTCCTTAAGATAAGCTCCGTAAGATACCCCTATTCCTGAAATAGTACAATGTCCTGGATGAACTGTGACTTCATCCAGTCCCAGCTGATAAGCAAGTTCAACCGATTTTTTCACCTCAGTAACGGACTGTTTCCTAATGCCATCATTCACAGATGAAATATTTAAATCCCAGCTCTGGCTGTGAATGCAGTTCTTTAAAGGATACAGAGCAGCCAGCTTTTCAAATTCATCGATGTCAAACTTCCGATAGAAAAATTGTTGACTCCACAATTCAATCCCATCTAAACCAGATTGAAAAACCATATCAAAAATTTCTTCCATAGAGCCGTTCCACAGGAGAGTGGAACTAAGATAAATGTTAGCCATTCCGATTACTTCCTGTCATTTGATGAGGCTATTATAACAGGTAAAATGTAAAGACTCCTACCATGAAAAGGTAAAAATTGAGTAAATAAATTTCGTTTTTATTTTATTGAAATTTATATTGCATTTTTGACAAAACTCTAATATATTAAACAAAAAGGAGGTTCATCGACTATGTTGGAAAAGATTTATGAAGAATATAAAGAAAGATTGTCCAAATCGGATCATAAGATTTTTGGATATCTGCTGGAGCATGAGCAAGAACTTCCGGCTATTACTGCAGAAGACCTCTCACGAAGGCTGAACATCAGTACAGCTACTATTTCCAGATTCTGGTCTAAAATTGGATTTCGAAATCTAAAAGACTTAAAGCACAATTTATATGAAAAACAGGAGTCTACCCCTTACAGCCGGATGAATACAGCTCTAAGCCAGTGGAAAGAATGTGGAATTTCACCTGATTTACTTCTGGAGCGTTTGTCCTTTCAGCTTGAAAAGACATTTCAAGTAGTGAAACCGGAACAGGTGGATGAAGCTGTAAAGCTTTTAATCTCATCACGGCAGGTCTATATTTTTGCACCCGATGTATCAAAAGGTTTAGGAAACATTTTACAGTACCGTCTGCTGCGTCTGGGTATTCTCTTGATTCCTCTTCCAGGAGGCTCTCAGCTTTATGATGCTATGGTAAATTTGAAACAGGGCGATCTGGTATTACTGTTTGGATACTCACGCCTTCTGACAGAAGTACAGATTCTTTTATCCTATAGCGAAAAAGCCGGATACCAAACCATTCTGTTTACAGATTTACTGGCCGAAGAACATTTATCTAACGCCAATTTAACATTGTACAGCTTCCGTGGGGAACCAAATGACTATCACTCAGTAGCAACCCCCTTACTATTGATCGATTTGTTGATTATGAAAGCCAGCCAATCCCTTGGGGGCGGATTGGAAAAAGCGAAGAAACTTCAGAATTTGAGAGAACAATACGCAGGATTAATTCGACGATAAAATACGAAGAACATAACATCAATAATTCTCTTAAAACACAAAAATATCTCCAGCCGCATAACTACGACTGGAGATGAACAAAATTTTACTTTTTATCCGCCTACTTGGCAACAGGCGATTTAAAACAATAACAGTTTCATCTAATCTCATAACTCACCACTTATAATACTTAATCAACGCCTGAGTTCCAAGATCTCCCATACCCTCTGATTCCAGCTTTTTCGCCATTCCCAGCACATCCTCCAAAACTCCCAGACGGGTATCTGCAGCTAATGCCTCTTCATCTGCAATTCCCATATCTTTGATAAAATGTTTCAGGAAAAAGCCGGGGGCATAGTCATCTTTTGCTGCCTTAGAAGCCACATTATTCATCTGGGCACTGCCTGCTGCACCGGTAGAAATAGATTTCAGCATGGTATCTACATCCAGCCCCGTATTCTTTGCATAAACCATAGCCTCACAGGCGCCTGCCAGAGCGCCTGCAATGGCAATCTGGTTGCACATCTTGGTATGCTGTCCGTTTCCTGCCTTTCCCTCGTAATTAATATTCTTTCCCATAGCCTCAAAAACAGGCACACAGGCGTCAAAATCCTCTTTCTTACCACCAGCCAGGATCGTCAATGTACCTGCTTTGGCACCGGTATCTCCTCCTGTTACAGGGGCATCTACTGCATGAAGCCCTGCTTTTTCTGCCTCTTCCCAGATACGCATAGCCAGTCTGGGGCTCGTGGTTGTCATATCAATCACATAGGTTCCCGGATCAGCATTTGCAATGATTCCATTGTCACCAAAATAAACCTCTTCCACATCCTTTGGATAGCCCACAATGGTAATCACTGCGTCACGTCCCTTTGCACACTCAGCTGCTGTATCACACCATACTGCACCCTCTGCAATCACATCCTCAGCCTTAGCCTTTGTACGGGTATAAATGGCAACCTCATATCCTGCCTTTCTCAGATTCCGCACCATGGATTTTCCCATAATTCCCACACCGATAAAACCAATTTTTTTCATTTTTATTTATCTCCTTTCGCTTCTATATCTTTTAAAATAAGCTGAATACAGGTATTGAAATCATTGTTTTCATACCCTCTGTCAATCCCGCACGCTGCCAGGCGTTCTTTTGAAAAGTCCTTCTCATCTGCCAGAAATCTCCGGCACATCTCCGCATATTTAGGCGTATTCTGCGTTTTTTCCCGATCCAGTGCCCTCTGAAGGCGCGTCCCATCATCCACATAGATATAAAGAGGAATCATAACTTCATTTCCGTAATAATTTACCATCTTTTCATAAGAATCCAGTGTTCCTATCATAAGATAATTTCCCTGTTTCAGATCGATCTGGCCATCGTCAGCGGTAAAGTAACTCCATGGTCCAAACACTGTATCATAGGTTCTGCACTCAATCACCTTGCCCTGACTCTCCAGCTTCTTTAAACGTGCTTCATCTGTAAAATAATACTCCACACCCTCCTGTTCCCCGTCCCTGATGGGCCGGGTGGTGTACATACGCACTGTGCCGTATTCAGGAAACCGGCGCACCAGCTCCTTGTAAATCGTGTCTTTACCGGCAGCACTTTTTCCCATGACATAAAAAATATATCCCATTTTCCTGTTCTTCCTGTTAAATATTCTGTCTAAATGGCCTGTTCTGATACAAGTATTGTCTCCAGCGTCTGATCCGACAGCCCCTGTACCGGAAGCCCCTTCCTGATATAATCCAGAATCACCTCCAGAAGCTGCTCCGTTATACATTCCCCCGGAGCAATCAGAGGGATACCCGGCGGATAGATATAGACAAATTCCCCGGATATTTTCCCTGCGCTTTCCCTGAGAGGTATTCTCGCAGTTTTTCCATCAATGGCCTCCCGGATGGAGCACCGGGTCTTTGCCTCTATGGCATAGACGCAGTCAGAGCCGGCCCCTTCCCGGCCCTGTAATTCCATTTTCCCGGAAGGGAAGCCTTCCTTATCAATAGCAAGAAGGGCAGCTCTCAGCCGTTCAAGTCCTGCTTTACTGTCTCCAACAGTCGTTATAGCTGTCACATAATCTGCCCCGCACATTTCCATTTCCAGATGGTACTGTTTCCGCAGAAGCTCCGACAGCCCCTCCCCGTCAAAGGACGCATACCGGGTAGATATCACAACTTTAGAAGGGTCCAGATCAAAAATTCCATACCGGCCTTTTAATTCCCTTCCCACCAGACGCAGGTTCTTCATAGCAGACAGGCTTTCTCTCATCTCCAAAAGGCTGTCTGCAAACTTCCTCATACCATCCTTCCTGCGCAGCTGCTCCATCTGAAATATACCATTTTCAATAGATGCCATTAACACATAAGACGGACTGCTGCTCTGAACTATATGCAGGTACCGTTCCACAGCTTCCATATCCATATAGGCGCTTCCGTCCGGTCCATTGCATTTCATATGAAGCACAGCCGTCTGGGTCAGGCTGGGAAGGGTCTTATGTACGCTCTGTATCACTACATCTGCCCCAAGCTCCAGAGCAGACTGCGGAAATATTTCACTGTATCTGAAATGAGCCCCGTGAGCTTCATCCACAATCAGAGGAAGTCCGGCCCGATGGACTATTTTTGCAATTTCACCCACATCTGACACAATTCCATCATAAGTAGGCGACACGATGAGAACCGCCCGTATATCAGGCTGCTCCTTCAGGGACTTTTCCACATCCTCCGGCAAAATTCCTCCCTGTATCCCCCATTCCTTTGTGGACTGTGGATAAACGTATGAAACCTGTAAATGGTGAAGGTAAATCCCATTATATACTGCCTTATGGCAATTACGCCCGATCAGAATCCGTTCTCCCCAATGCACACAGCCGCATACAGCCGCCAAAAGCCCCGATGTACTTCCATTTACCAGATACCGGGTACGGTCTGCTCCATACAGCCCGGCAGCCCACTCCATAGATTCCTTTAAAATTCCCTCCGGATGATGAAGATTGTCAAAGCCGTCAATTTCTGTAATATCTACCTCAAAGGGGTTTGGAAATTCCATTCCCTGATAAAAGGCCCTTCCATCCGCTTCCTCTCCCCATTTCAGTCTCTTATGGCCCGGCATGTGAAAGGGATATATCCCTGTTTTTCCATAGTGCTTTAAACGGTTAATCAGAAGGTCTTCTTCTCTCATATGGTCCTTCCTCCCGTACTGAGCCGATCCTTTCTCCGTTCCACCACCTGAATCATCACACTGCGGAGCTGACGCCGGTTTTTTACCACCAGAGTCTTTTCCTGATAGCGTTCCACAATGCTGCGGTACTGGCGCTTCTTTTCCCTGCTGCGCCCCTTGTGAAGAATCCACCATACGAATTCCCAGTCCATTTTTTCAACGCAGCCGTCTCCCATATCTTCCCTGGTTCTTCCCCTGTAAATACGAGAACGTACCAGCGCCTGCCACAGACAGATCCATCTGGGATAATTCATAAAAATAATCAGATCCGCTTCCCTTAACCGGCGCTCCTGACTGAATCCCGTATAATTTCCGTCAATGACCCAGCCTCTGTTTTCATTTTCATCCAGAAAATCCTCTGCCATCCTCCTGGCTGTCTCCCGGTCCCGTTCCTTCCATCCCGGTTCAAACTGAATCCTGTCCAGATGCAGCACCGGACACCGGAATAATTTTCCCAGCTTTTTGGCTAATGTGGATTTTCCCGCGCCGCTATAGCCGATTACCGCAATCTTCACACCTTTCACCTGCTTTCTTCTGATTAGTTCTTTTGGTATTATCATACCACTTTTACGGGGGGTTTGTCTTGTGGAAATTAAAAATACCCCAAGCATCTGCTGCTTGAGGTATTTTTCAACGGAAAAAGCGAAGCATCCCAAAATCCTCTGTTATATTCTTCTCCTTCATAACTCTCAGATAATCCAGCCTTGCTGTTTCAATATGTTCAGCCAGCGCCTGCTGCGCCAGTCTGCTGTCTCCTGACTTAAGACCCTCTAAAATCATTTGATGGTCCCTGTATGCCTTATCCTGATATTTTCGTTCCAGATAGGAAATCATCCTTACCCGACGGCACTGAAGGAGCAGGCTTTCATGAAAACGTATCAGTTTTTTATTCCGTGAAAGATTTACAAGATAATCATGAAATTGCTGATCCGCCTCAAAATTTTCCTTAATTCTTCCGGCTATATTAGCATCCTCCATATTCCGGTTAATACGCTCCAGTTCTATCAGCCTTGTTTCACTGATCCCTTTTTCAGCAGCAATGCGTATAGCCGTAACCTCAATTCCCTCTCTGGCGTCAAAAAGATCTATGATTTCTTCTTCCGTAATCGGACTGACCTGATAACTCTTCCCTGCTCCTGCATCCACAATCAGATTATCGCCTTCAAGCCGCTGCAATGCCTGACGGATCGGCGTCCTGCTCATTCCCAGTTTTTTACTTAAAGTAAAATCTGATACAATCTGCCCCGGTATCAGCTCAAAATTACAGATCATATTTTTAATATCCTCATATGCCTGATCCACTAACGATATTGTTTTTTCCATAATTATCAGCACCCCCTTTTACATCCTGCGTTTTTTGTACATATTTGGATATTATATCACAGAATTTGCGAATCGGATAGGAAAAAGGCTGCAGAGCTCTTTTTTAATTGTTTTCCCTGCAGCCTTTTCTTTATATCCGATCCATAATACATCTCATATTCTCATAGGATGCTTTCGCTGAACTGACCATATCCGGAAAATAGAAGGATTCTACACTGACAGCTCCTGTATATCCCGTTTCTTTCAGTGCTCTTAAGGTTTCTTCAAAATCATAATGCCCATGCCCTACATACCAGCGGTCACTGTCTGCGACATGCACATGGCAGATTTTTCCCTGAGCTAACCGAATTGAATTTGCAATATCTCTTTCTTCGATATTCATATGATACGTATCCAGATGCAGCTGCAGCCATGGAGACCCAACCAGTTCCAGAAGCTCAAGCCCTTCCTCTACGGTATTAATCACATCGCTTTCATACCTGTTGATAACCTCAAGCCCAAGGTATACCTGATATTTTCCCGCTTCTTCTGCACATTCCTGCAAGGCTGAAATTAAATTAGAAAAATAGCTTTCTCTGCTTTCGCAGTCTGATACCTTTCCCTTAATCAGCCCGATAATCACCACAGCATGAGGATAATCAGATGCCGTAAGGATATGTCCCTTAATACGTTCAATTGCAGCCTGTCTTACAGCCGCATCGTCGCTGGATAAAAACACCCTGTCTTTTCCATAGGCAGATCCTGTTCCAATAGAAGTCAAACTCAGGCCAAACTGATCCAATTCCTCCTTTAACTGCTTCCTGTCAAGCTGAGAGGAATCATGGATATGAAGCTCTACGCCATCATACCCTATTTTACGGATCTGTTCAAAGCACCAGTTATCTTCACCCCGAAAAACCACCGGAGCCTGATCTCTCAGCTTCATGCTGGTACTTGTTATCGCTAACTCCATCGTTTACTCCTTTTCCACACAATCTACATTTTCAATTTCAAAGGGTTCTCCTGCTGTGCCGTGAACCTTTACATTCTTTAAGGTGAGTTCCTTTACATTATTGATAAACACGCCCCTGTTTGTACAGGGTTCAACCTCAGCCATCATTGCGGGATACTCCGGCGTTGGATTTTCTGCAAAATCAATCTCTATGTTTTCCATTGTCACTTTTTCTATTTTGGCTTCCGGAAGTCCATATATAAAGGTTCCTGCCACATGACAATTATGAGCTTCAATGTTGCGGAAGGCCAGTTCTTTTATTCTGGGCGTCCGTTCATCAACCGGAAGCGGTTCCTTTGTGCTTACATAGGTAGAATGTCCGTCAGGATCACAGCACCAGTAGTAGGAATTTACTACAAAGGGTGTTAAAACTCCATCCATCTTAATATCTTCAAACAGAATATCCTCAACTACAGAATCTTCTCCACGGCCTCTTCTGGTCTTTACGCGCAGTCCGCGGTCCGTATCTTCGAAAATACACTTCTTACAGGACAAATGTCTCACCCCGGCAGCAATTTCACTTCCCAGAGTTACCGCTCCGTGTCCATGTCTCATATAGCACTGGCGAATATCAACATTTCTTGATGAAACCTTATATTTATGTCCCATATAGAACTTACCGGACTTCATGGCAATACAGTCATCGCCTAAAGAAAAATATACTCCGACAACTTCCAGTCCATCTACTGATTCAGGGTCCATTCCATCCGTATTCGGGGACTGCTTGGGATTGAGTACCTTCAAATCAATCCACCGCGTGTGATTGGAAAAATATGGGTGAAGGTTCCAGGCCGGACTGTTCTGAACAGTCAGCCCCTGAACAGTAACATTTTCACAATGATTCAAAAAGATCATTCTTGGGCGGAAGGCTCCTCCGATTTTCTCACGGCCTTCCCCCTTCCACCAGTTTTCATAGCTGGCATTTCCATCCAGAGTTCCTTCACCGGTGATTACTACATCTGAAACATGAATACCTGTAAGAATAGATCCGAACATATCCAGAGGATTTCCCTCCCATGTTCCCAGATTATATTCATCTGTCTCATCATAGCTCTCAATCAGTCCCGGCAAAATAGGAAATTTCTCCCGCTCTGTATAAGCAGAAATCACTGCGCCTTCCCCAATATCCAGTGTCATATGGCTCTTCAGAAAGATACTGGATACTTTATAAACTCCTTTGGGAATATACACTCTTCCGTGCTCCGGACAGGATGACACCGCCGCCTGAATAGCAACTGTATCATCATGCTTTCCATCGCCTCTCGCTCCGAAACGGCGTACATTCAGGGTTACAAATTCATAATCTGTCTTAAAACGAACCGTCTCTTCTGCTTCCCCGTCTGCCACAGCAGTAAGCTCATATTCCGTATCAGGCGTCAGACCGGAAATGGTCTGAACTACCCGATCGGAAGTAAGAATTTCTTTTCCATTTAACAACAGACGATACTTCTTTTCTGTAAAATAAATTCCAAAATCCAAAAATTCAATCGTGACCTTTCTGGATGTCTGAAATATAATCTGAAATTTCATGTTGCGTCCTTTCTTACAATTCGCGTCTTTAACCCTTTACTCCTCCGGCTGCAATACCTTCCACAAACTGATCCTGTGCCAGGAAGAATATAATCAGGGATGGAATCAGTGTAATAACAGATAATGCCAGCGTCTTATTCCAGTCAAATCCGCTTTCCGTATCCATGATCATACGCAGGCCCAGAGAAGCTGTAAATTTCTTTGTAGAATTTAAGTAAATTAACGGACCCATGAAGTCATTGGAGGACCACATAAACTGGAACAGCGCGCAGGATACCAGTGAAGGCTGAACCATGGGAAGCACTACGTAGATTAAACGCTTAAAGGAATTGCAGCCGTCAATCTCCGCAGCCTCCTCCAGCTCTCTTGAAATTCCTCTCATGAACTGAACCAGCATAAATACAAAGTAGGTATCACAGGCAAAAAAGCTCGGCACAACTAAAGGCAGGTAGGAATCCACCCAGCCCCATTTTGTAAACAATAAGAACTGAGGCACATTTAACACTACCTGAGGCAGAAACAGCGTGGAAAGCATCAGTGCAAACCAAAAGCCCCGGGCCTTAAACTGAAACCGTGAAAAACCATATGCTGCAATGGCTGAGGAAACAACGGTTCCTACTACCTTTGGTATAACAAATTTATAGGTATTGACCATATATCTGCCAAACTGATAGGTACTGGCGAACCAGCCGTTTTTATAGCCGTCCAGCGTAAACTCCTTCGGAATAAAACCGATGGAGCCAAAGATCTCCGCATTGGTTGCTTTAAAGGAAGCTCCTACCATCCATATCATGGGGTAGATCATTACAAGCCCCACTGCAATCAGAATTATGTAGCGTGCTATGGTCTGAATTTTGTATTTTTGTTGTCTGGTCATTTTAATTCCTACCTTTCTTCATCACCATAATACACCCAATGCTTCTGACTGATAAACGAAACTGCCGTCAGCACTGCAACAATAAAGAACAGCAGCCATGCCATAGCACTGGCAAGTCCCATATCATATGTCTTAAATGCATTCTGATAGATCAGGATGGAAATCAGGGTTGTAGAACCTAATGGGCCGCCCTTGGTAATCATAAACGGTCCATTAAACTCCTGGAATGCCTGACACAGCTGAGTAACCAGATTGTAGAAAATAACCGGTGTAATCAGCGGAATGGTAATCTTTAAAAACTGTGTAAATTTTCCTGCTCCGTCAATGGATGCCGCTTCATACAGATCCTGCGGAACGCCCTTTAATGCAGCCAGGAAAATAACCATAGCTGATCCAAACTGCCATACACGGAGAAGGCAGATTACAAACAGTGCATAATCCGGGCTTCCCAGCCAGTTAACAGGCTTTACTCCAAACAGGCCGATGATAGTGTTAACCAGACCTTCATTCTGGAAAAGGAACTGCCATAAAACAGCAATCGCAACTGAACCTCCCAGAATAGACGGGATATAATACGCTGTACGGAAAAGGTTAATTCCCTTGATCTTAAAGTTAAGAAGATATGCGATAAACAGCGCAAACAGCAGTTTTAAGGGTACTGTCATAAAGGCATACTTAAAGGTTACAATATAGGACTTTAAGTATTTTGCCGTATCGACAATCTTCTCATAATTTGCAAATCCTATATTTTCTACAGATTCCTTGAACAGATTATAGTTCGTAAAGCTATAGAAAAGAGAGGACATAAACGGATAAAATTTAAAAACGAGAAAACCAATGATCCAGATAGCAATATATGCATATCCTATGTTCTGTCTGGATGCACGGGTCATTTTTTTTGTCTTTTTCTGCATAAGGCATTCTCCATTCTATGCTTCATCCTGTTTTTCCAGCTTCAGATATTCGCCGTAGGCCATCATGAAAACTCCTACGCCCTTCTCTTCATCTGAAACCACCGGTTCGGAAAGATAGTATTCTACGCTTCCATCCCGCTCATCCTTGGGGCCTAATCCGGCCACCAGACAGATGCCCGTCAGATGCCAGCCATCTTCATCCTGCTGTAACTTTTCTCTTTCCAGGCCGTCAAAGATCTCTTCGCCTCTCCTGCGCCATTTTTCTTCCTGTAAGATGCCCAGACGGCAGCCCTTTAAAATCGCATATGCAATCATAGCGGACCCGGATGTTTCCAGATAATTGCCTTCCAGCTCAGGCATATCTACCAGCTGATAAAACAGCTTTGTTTTTTCATCCTGATACTGCATAATTCCTGCCAAAGCTTCTTTAAACAGCCGCTTATATGTACTCAGATGCTCAAAGCTCTCCTCGGGAATCAGGCCGCAGCAGTCAATCAGCGCCATCAGATACCATCCGATGGAGCGCAGCCAGAAATTGTGGGAGCAGCCTGTTGTTTTGTCTGCCCAGATCATCTGGCGCTTCTCGTCATATGCGTGGTAATACAGTTTTTTCTCTTCATCAAACAGATATTTTCTGGCGTTTAAAAACTGGCCTGTAATATCATTGTAGCGCTCTCCGCCGTTAAATCTCTTTTCGTATTCCAGATAAAGAGGCTGCCCCATATATAATCCGTCCAGCCAGATCTGATACGGATAGATCTGCTTATGCCAGAAGCTTCCGCAGTCTGTACGGGGATGTGTTTCCAGCTGTCCTCTGATATGGTCCAGCGCAGTTTTATACTTTTCTTCCCCTGTTTTGTCATAAAGGAAATACAGCACCCGCCCGTTGTTTACCTTGTCCAGATTGTAATCCTCAGGGACATAGTAGCGGATGGTTCCATCCTCCTGTATATACCGGTCCATAAATGTCCGGATGCAGTTGATGTACTTTTCATCTCCGGTGGCTTCATACAGATACTGGGCTCCTAACATAACACAGCCATCTTCATAATTCCAGACAGCACGCTGTCTGGAATTATAATCTTCAATCCACTTATCTATATAAGCATTTATTATTTCTCTGTTTTCCATGATTACTGCCTTTCCAAGCTTAATATGGATTGCTTGCATAAACCTCATTGATACTGTCAATCAGATACTGTGCCAGCATCTCTACATCCTGTCCGCTGCTGAGTCCCTCAAATACCTCATAGTAGATACCTGTAGAATCCTTTAATGCGGAATTCTCAAAGTTTGGATCAAGTGCAAAGTTTGCAACCTTCATAACTGCCTGATTGCCCTCATAGGTAAGACCTTCCAGCTTGCCAAGACCTAACAGAACTTCATTTGCATAAGTATTAGCCAGCATACCGCGCTCTGTGCCCATAAGCTCAATACCCTTTGGATCATTGATAAGGAAGTCTAACAGCATAGCAGCTTCTTTTTTGTGCTCAGAGGTTTCTGTAATTGCAAAGCAGGAAGAAATCTTTGTAAGTCCTGCCTCGTACTCTCCGCCCTTCAGGAACTCACCAAGCACAAACTCCTGATCGCCTTCCAGGGAGTTAGCAAATTTCTCCTGAGCAGAATCCCACTCATAGAAGCCGGCATACTGTCCGTTGATCCAGCCCGGATTCTTCTCCAGAACTGTAGCGCCGTCGCCCTTTAACTGAGCAATGCTTGGAAGAACATGTGCATCCTCTAAGGAATTAATAAATTCAAGACCTTCCTTTACTTCCTCAAGAGAATAATTTAAGGTATTGTTCTCTGCCCATTCTTTTCCGTATTTTCCTTCCAGATAATACATCATCAGAAGCATTCTCTCATATTCGTACATAGCCAGAGGATAGTACTCGTCGCCTAATTTCTCCTTAAATGTGGTTCCTGCTGCAATCAGCTCATCCCAGCTTGTAGGAAGGGCAATACCGGCTTTGTCAAAGGTGGTTTTATTCCAGTAGAAGCACTTTCCTGTAGTACCGATCGGAATCGCCTGCTGCTTGTCGCCTACTACACACTGCTCCAGAAGATTTGCCGGATAGTTTTCCATATTGATTACATCTGCGAACTGGGTCAGATCTACGAATTTAGAACCGTCGCTGGAGAACTGATACAGCCAGTTCCAGTTAACCTGCATCAGATCAGGTGCTGTACCGCCGCTGAGCTGGGTAGCTACCTTCTCAGCCCATCCGTCCCAGGCTCCGTACTCGCACTCTACCTTGATATTAGGATATTTTTCCATAAATGCCTGACATGCTGCCTCTGTAGCCTTATGTCTGGCATCACCTCCCCACCAGCTGAAACGCAGAATAACTTCTCCGTCAGAAGCTGCGGCCTCTTCCTTATCTGCAGCTGCGGCAGTCTCTCCGCCCTCAGCCTTTGTCTCTTCCTTCTTGGTCTCTTCAGGCTTTCCTGTAGGTCCGCAGGCTGTAAGCCCTGCAACCATAGATACTGCCAGACCTGCTGCTGCCACACGCTTCATCAATTCCTTTTTCATTTTCTTCCTCCTGTTTCATAAATAATTCTGGAATTTAACTGTTTTTGCCACAAAACATCCTAATTCCAATTGCCTTGTACTCTTATAATAGTATAAGCCCGGTGTAATGTCAATATAGTATTGTGCATTTTGTATGTATACACTTATTATCTCTAAATGTATACATATATAATATACATCTATTCTGTAAATATAAAAGAAGCCATTCAAAAAACACAATGAAATTAATTGTGAAATGAACAGCCACATTTATAAATTACCTATTGATTTATTGAACTTTCTTATATGAATGATGCAATAAATCCGATTTATTTATCGCAGGATTCAATATACCTCCAGTCCTGAAAGCTTTTACATCCTATCCCATGAACATAAATTCCTATAGTCGCTCCGGTAAAACGCTTTCCTTTTTTCAGGCCCTCACTGCTTAAATAGCTTGTATCCTCAAGCTCTGCTATAAGCTCCCACTGACCATCCTTTTTATAAAAAAATCTCCGAATCAGATTATCCGCCTCCACCTTCAAAGAAATCTCCCTGATTTCCTCAAAGGCAGCCTGTTTAAACCGGCTGGATCTGTACCCGTCTCCTATATATTCCTGGAGCAGGATACCCATTTCTCCCTCCTGGCATGCAGCGCCAAATTTAATGTAGCTGTTTTCATCGTAATAGCAGGTAAGTCCCTGGCTTTCCCCCTCCTTCAGTTCAGGGATTGCAAAACTGCAGCTGCACTGGAAGCGGAATGCAGACTGACGCCGAAGCAGGACACTGCGGCAGGAATGTTCATTTAGGTCAGCACCATTTCCGACCATAAAAAGCTGATCCTCCTGCTGCCAAAGCTTTCCCTTCTCCAGGGCCCTGGGCGTCATCCAATCCTGCTTTTTCCAGAAGGGATAGGGGCTTACGGGCTCTGCCTGACTGCCTTCCCCTGAATTTTCAGTTCCTTTGAGGGGCAGCACCTGCTGGTCAGAGGGCCCACGCCCTCTATTGATGACCGGCCATCCGTCTCTGGTCCAGTCCATCATATCGATTGCTGTTTCCCGTCCCAGAATACCATATTCACCGCCCATTTTTCTCAGGCACAGATACACAATACACCACCGGCCATCCGGCAGCTGAACCGGCTTCCCATGACCGCAGCACTGGATCAGTGCCTCCTCATCCCACTGATGCAGGAGCGGATTATAAGGGCTTGGCTCATAAGGGCCGTACATATCCCTGGAGCGGGCCGTTGTAATACAGTGTCCCATTCCAGTACCGCCTTCTGCCAGAAACAGATAATAATAGCCGTCCTTTTTTAAAAGATGAGGGCCTTCCGGCTTTCTCCTCTTATCTCCATACCATAAAAGCTGTCCCGGTTTCAGAATGCTGCGGCAATCCCTGCTTAATTCCAGGATACGGGCGCCTCTGTTCAAAAGCATATACTTGCGTCCATCCTCATCATGGAAAATAGACGGGTCAATACCATCATCATCCAGAAATACCGGCTCATCATAAGGGCCCTGGGGATATGGAGAAGAAGTCACCATCTGTACCCGCTTTCTTGGCATATCATCATTGCAGCGCAGTGTAGCTGCAATATAAAAACGGCCGTCACACCAGGAAATGTCTGCTGCCCAGTATCCCATTCCTCCATTCATATGCTCCAGATGTGCATACTCCGGATCTGTGATCGCGTAGCCTATAATATTCCAATGTATCAGATCCCTTGAATGTGAAATCGGAATACAGGGGAAAAATACAAAGGAAGAATTTACCATATAATAATCCTGACCTACTCGGACAATGGACGGATCCGAAAAAAATCCTCTTCGTATGGGATTATGATAGGTTTCTTCCCAGGAATATCCGTAACGCTCCTGAAAATAATCTAAAACCTCCTGTTTTCCCAGACTGTGCGCTTCATCCCAGGCAGTTACACCCTCTGCATCGGCCTTCAGCGGGTCTAACCCTATGCGTTCTGCCAGATACTGCACCAGCTCTGCATTTCCTGATCTCACTCCATAATGAAGCGCGCTGCAATGCTTCGCATCATAGCGGCTCATATCAGGCGAACTATACTCGATCAGCTTCTTTAACCGTTTTAAATCCCCTGCTGCGGCAGCCTCATAAACCTCCTCTGTCCGCAGCTCTTCCAGGCTTTTTTCCATCTGCATCTCCCTTTAAGGCTGATCATAAAGCCTTCCCTCTCTGTAATTTTTCCAAACCACTTCAAATGCCTCCTGATGCCCCATGTCTGTCAGAGGATGTACCGGGCGCCAGCCAAAGCTGCACTTGTTTTTTTCTCTGCAATAGGAAGCTTCCTGTATCTCTCCCTTATGGGCCATTCCGTCAGAACCATCCAGTGAAAAAGCAGCAAGCTCCGGGATCACAGACTGACCTTCTTTTCCCGAAGGCTCCTCCAGATAGATAGCAGAACCGCGGCTCCTGCAGCCATGCTCCCTGTAATCCAGCATAGCTGCAAGATAAACACCCTGACTGAGGCGCATATCATAATAACGGAAAAAACGTGACAGCTGCGCAGTATCTGCTGTTTTCTCGTTTTCTTCCTTCTGATCCTGAAGCTGCAAAAGCTCACTGAAGATCTCTTCCTCCATCTGCCTCATTCCATTTTCATCCCGAAGCATGGCTCCAAAGCAGCTCATATCTCTAACCGCCTTCCTCCACTTTACTCCAAAGGCAAATTGCCCGGCTGCTGCCTGTCCCATGCGGATCCGTTTCAAGGCAGCTTCCTTCATCTCACAGTCATCTGCTGTCTCCCATTTCCTTGTTTCTTCCTTATGCGCAGCAATGTACTGGGCTGCACGTGTAGAGCCTACCTGACCGGAGTTTAAGGCACTGCCCCCTGGGCGGTAGATCCCATGAGTTGCCGCAGCCTCTCCTGCACAGAAAAATCCTTCTATATTGGTCTGCCACCATGCATCTGTTAAAAGACCTCCGTTGTTATGCTGAGCGCACACTGCTACCTCCAGCATCTCCTTCTCCAGGTCAACTCCATGTTCTTTATAGAACTCTGCCGCCGGTACATTTAACTGGCAAAGCCGCTCATAAGGTGTCTGACCGCAGGCTCCCGATTTTTCCAGATACTCCCTGGCTTCCTCTGACAGGCCTTCAAACCGGATTGGAGCTTCTCCCGGATTTTTCCGGTAATCCAGCCAAACTCTCCGTCCCCGCACACAGGTTTCCCTGTAGACCAGCAGATCGATCTTAGAAGAGCCGCCTGCTGCCTTTCTCGCATCAAAGGGCCACTGATAGCCCTTTAAGAACAGCTGGCTTAAAGCCTCCTCCCGGCTTTCATAAAAATCCATCAAAAACTCACGCTCATCTTTTCCGTCTTTATCTGTAGATACCACCCGCGGAAGTGCCTGCATATAGCTTCCACTCACATTCCAGCGCGGTTTAAGGGAAGCCAGACCATACTGCCATTCCGTCAGATTTTTCCCTTTAACGCCTGCCTCAAAGGCCAGGCCGCTGGCACCAAACTGGCTGGAGGGATACACACTGTCCCCGTACATTCCGGCCGGCCCTCCTGTGGCATAGACCACATTCTGACAGCGGAATATCACATAGGGATTCCCCTGGGTCTCCTCTGTTTTCAAGCACAGCAGTCCATAAATTTTCCCGCTTTTTGTAAGAATTTCAATAACCTGATGATGGTCATAAATCGGGATCTGCTTTTCTCTTACTGCCTGTTCCAATGCCTCCGTCATATAGCGTGACGTATAAGGGCCCACACTGGTTCCCCTGTCATTGGGGTCATGGTCTGTTTTATATCCCACAAACTGTCCGAAGCTGTCATGAGGAAACGGGACTCCCAGCTCTACCAGCTTAAAAAATCCCTGACAGGAAAGAGCTGCCTCGCACAACGCATGCTCCCCATCCACGCAGCCCCCCTCATACAATATCTGAGCCAGCCGCCTTACACTGTCCGGCGCGTCACCTGCCAGTGACAGCTTATAGTAGGTCTGCTTATCAGAGCCTGTATTCCTGGATGTACCTGAGTTCATATTTTCCGTTATCAGCGCCAGATCCTCCACACCGTACTGCCTGAGACGGTCAACCGAATTAAGGCCCGCAGCGCCAGAACCAACAACAGCCGTATGTATATCAATTACAGGAATTTCATCTAATCTCATATTTCCCTCCAGGCTCACAGTCTCTTTATATGAAAGCCGCCGTCAACATCAATGTAGTTGCCTGTTGTATACAGGAACAGATCGGAGCAGAAGGCACTGACTGCACCTGCCACGTCCTCCGGTGTTCCCCAGCGCTTAATGGGGAATACCCCATCTGCGATCAGTCCATCATACTTTTCCTGAACCTTGCTTGTCATATCTGTCCGTATCACTCCCGGACGGACCTCATGAACCAGGATGCCCTCCCCTGCAAGGCGGTCTGCAAATAAGGTCGTGATCATGGAAACAGCACTTTTGGATATACAGTATTCTCCCCGGTTAACAGATGAAACCTCTGCAGAGCAGGAGCCTACATTTACAATGGTTCCTCTCTTTTTCCCGATTACCTCCTGCTTCAGCATCTGCTTTGCAACAAGCTGAGTTAAAAACAGGGTTCCCTTTGTGTTGATCCCCATTACCCGGTCATAGCTTTCTTCTGTCATATCCAGAAGATCTGCCCGCACCAGGGGAGCCACTCCCGCATTGTTTACAAGCACATCAATACGTCCATACTTCCTCAGCGCTTCCTCTACCAGCCGTTTTCTGTCCTCCCCGTTATCAAGAGTTCCCTGAACATAATGAAAATCAATCTCATCCTCCTCCAAAAGCTTTAACTGCTCCTGGCAGGCCTCCCTTGGCTTTGTGGCAAAAATGACAACCTGATATCCGTCCAACCCTAAACGGTGCGCAATGGCAAGGCCGATGCCCCTGCTTCCCCCTGTTATGATCGCTGTCTGCTTCATATATTCCACCCTTTCTCCCTATCTTTCTATTTAACGACGCCCGGCAAAGCAGACAGGCAGCAGCCGATGTTGTCCATACGGCTGCTGCCTGCTGTTTCACACAAAATCCTACGATAAACCCGCGCAGCACGCCTGGCCCGTTTTACTGTTCTGCGCCCCTGTTAATTCCATGCTCCTCAAAAACAGAAGATAATATCTTCTCTTTCTCTACATGTAAAGCACCCGTTGGGCATACCTGGAAACAATAGCCGCAGCCAATGCACTTATCTGTCTTTGCAGCTACCTTGCCCTTCATCTCAATACCTTCCTGCCAGCATACGTCTACACAGCGTCCGCAGCCAATACATTTATCAGATACCTGAGCTGCCTCATATGCATCTGCCAGCTTATTCTGGCGCTCCAGCGTAAAATCCTTATCCATATTAAACAGCTTCAATGCATCACCGCACAGGCTGTCCATATCCTTATAGCCATTCTTATCCATCCACTTGCTCAGATCAGAAATAACCTTCTTACATGCCTGTGTTCCGCCGGAACATGCCAATGCACCAAACTGTACAGCCTGGCTGCCCGCCATGATCATGCGTGCTGCCTGGTCAAAGCTGAATACACCGCCGCCGCCGTATAACGGAAGCTTTATTCCATTATTTCTTGCCTCTGCGATCGCATAGCATACCAATGGAGTTGCCTGGGTTCCGCCGTAGCCTGCGCCCGGTCTCGCCTGAGTGGTTCTCCAGTCCAGATCAAAGTAAAATCCCTTCCATCTTGCTGTCGGGCCTGCAGCAGCCACACCTGCAGCCTCTGCGATCCGCATAGAGGTTAACACATCACAGGATTCCATAGCCAGCTTTGCCATGATCGGCATATCCGGCACTGTCTTTTTCATCAGTTCAATACTGTGGCGAAGCAGCTGGTGGTAAGCAAAGGTACGATCCTTGGCAACTGCTACACCTGGCGTATTGAAATGAAGCTCAATAGCGTCTGCACCTGCCAGCTGCAGTTCTCTTGCCTGGCGCGCCCACTCCTTCTCCCAGTTTCCTCCCTTTACAATATCACTGTAATGGCCTACAGAAACCCACAGCTTAATATCGCTGTCCAGCTCCCTCTTAGCCTTCTGCACCTCTTCGCAATACTGTTCCAGGGTGCTTACAGAATCAGGGATCTGCCGCCCTACTGCATGGCTGTGAATGCTCATCTGACCGCTGTACATCGCCTTGCTGTCAGGCCCGATATAGCTGCCGCCGCCGGAGCCATGACCGAAATTACGCATTACGATCGCACCCGGACGCATTGCCGCACTCTTTAATACATTTTTCGCTCCCTGTGTTGCCGGACTGGAAGCCACTACAAACGGGTTTATCATATCAAATGATTTTACATATAAATCTGCCATTTTTACTTAATCTCCTCTCCAATTACTGATGCTGTTTTTTTAACCACCGATTCAAAGTCTCTGCATCCTCAAAAAACTGCTCCTCTGTATTGCCCATAACAAATTCCAGAAGCCCATACCGGTCTTCTTCCAGATCCACATGCTCCAGATATGCCTTCCATTCCTTTTCGCCTTCTACCAGGGGACGCCGTACCCCATCCAGCCAATAATAAATATGCAGGTTCAAAAGGCGCCTGCTTTCCCTCAGAAAATCCAGCCCCTGGGTACGCTGCTCCATATTTAAGGCTACTGTGGGCTGCCACAGGCAGTACAGATTATCATCAGCCGCCTCTGCAAGAAGGGCTCTTGCTGACTCATTTGTGTCTGTCAGCGTATTCTTATGCCACTCAAAGGCTATCTTAATTCCATACTCCGCAGCAACACCTGCTGCCATGCGAGCCTCCCTTGTCAGCTGGGCCCGTTTTTCTTCTGTTACCTCTGCAGACGGCTCTGTTCCTGCCCAGATACGCATAAGCGGAGCATGAAGAGCCTTTGCAGAAACCAAGGATTCCCTGAGCACACGCTCCGGCTCCTGATTCTGCCCAAGACGGTAATAGGAGCCGTACGCTGCCACTGCAAGGCCTGCTTCCATTGTTTTTTTATAAAGCGCCTCTGCACCCTGTGGGTCATTTGGCATTACATGGGCATTTTCAGACCATTCTACTGCCTTAAGCTTTGCCTTTCTGCACAGCTGTAAAATATCATCTATGCTTTTTTCACGAAAGGTAGCTGACACCATTCCCGGTATGATCACTTTTTCCGCCTCCCATGCTACATTTCAAGAACCTTTTGCCAAACGCTTTCATCTACTAAAATTCCCTGTTCCATACTTTCTTTTCTCGTACGCATCATATTTTCACCTGGATAGTAAACCGGACGTCCCTCAGCCACAGGTGCAGAGGTCTTCATATCCTGCAGGGTTGCATCAATATTTGCCTCCAGTGTTTCCTTATCCTTAAAGGAATCCAGGCTGATTGCAATAAATACCTGAGACAGCTCTGTCTCTGCCGGAAGCTCTCCTACCATGCGGGATGTACGTCCCCCTGCAAGGGTTGCTGCGATCAAATCCAGAGCCAGGGACAGCCCTGAGCCCTTCCAGTATCCAATGGGGATACACTGATGGGTTTCCAGTATCTCCGCGGCATTTTTCGTTATCTGCTGATTCTTGTTGTAACCGCCGTCTACAGGAAGCTCTTTTCCTGAACGCGCATAGCTTTCCAGCTTTCCATAAGAGAACATTGACATTGCCACATCTACAAGCACCGGAGTATCACCATGAGGAATGGCAAATACGACCGGGTTATTTCCAAGACGGGCATCACGTCCGCCCCACGGCGGCATATTGGGAACCGTATTTGTCCAAAGAATGCCGATACAGTTCTCCTCTGCCGCCATCAGACCGTAATTTCCCGGACGCATCCAGTGGTTTGTGTTAGACAAGGCAACACATCCGATGGTGTGCTCCTTTGCCAGCTGGATAGCACGCTTCATGCAGGTATGTGCATTCAGATTTCCCGGCCCCCTCTTTCCGTCATAGCGTTCAAAAAAACCAAAGGATTCCGTTCTCACCGGCTCCGCCTGGATATCCACACAGCCCTTGTCAATGCTGAGTATAAATTTAGGAAAACGGTTTAAACCATGTGTATAAACTCCGTCACGGCTGGCATCTGCATAAAGCTTTGCCGACAGCTCTGCCTTTTCTTTTGTAAATCCTCTCTTTAAAAGTACCCGTACAAATTCCTGATACATTGTTTCATAGCTGACTCTCACTTTTTTTCCTCCTTATCCCTTTACGGCACCGATCATAACGCCCTTCACAAAATACCTTTGTACAAAGGGGTAAATGGCCAGAATTGGCAGTGTTGCTACTACAATGGTTGCAAACTGAATGGTTTCGCTCAGCAGCATATCCTCAGCTCCGGCTGTCATCGCTGTAGTATCGTTCTGCAGAAGGATCTCACGCAGTACCAGCTGCAGCGGATAATCGGCCTTATCGCGGATAAACAGCATTGCATTAAACCATGAGTTCCAGTGTTCAACTGCATAATACAGGCAGATAACTGCGATGGTTGGCTTAACCAGCGGAACCATGATCTTCCACAGGATCGTCCAGTGATTTGCACCGTCCAGCTTTGCGGATTCCTCCAAGCTCTCCGGAACAGAAGCCATGGCAGTCCTCATGATGATCAGGTTATAGGTATTCACTGCGGTAGGAATGATCAGAGACCAGATGGAGTCATTTAAGCCTACGCTTTTTACAACTAAGTAAAAAGGAATCATACCGCCGCTGAAATACATACTGAATACGATCGCTACCATCATAATATTATTCCACATTACATTTTTGCGGGACAGGCAATAGGCTGCTACCAGGGTACTGATAAGGTTTATGGTCGTTCCCACAACTACAATGAAGATGGTATTCATATAACCGGTAAAAATATTTTTATTTTTTGCTACAGCCTTGTAAGCATCCAGGCAGAACTCAACGGGATGCCACATAAGTCCTTCATAACGCACATAAGCAGATGGATTGCTGAAGGAGGCGCTGACTACATGAATCAGAGGAATCAGGATGATCAGCATTAAAAGGCACATCAAAAGAACATTAAATACATCAAAAAGCTTACTTCCAAAACTGGTTTTCATTTTATGGCTGACAGCCGCTGTCTTATTTGATCTCATCGAAAAATCCCCCTTTTACCACAGACCGCTTCCGCTGGCCTTCTTGCTGAGCTTATTGGTCAAGGTTACCAATGTAAAGCTTACAATACAGTTAAACAGACCAACTGCAGCACTGTAGCTGTACTGAGCATCAATCAGACCCTTTCTGTATACATATGTGTTGATAACATCTGCTACATCGTAAATTGCCGGGTTGTAAAGAAGCATAATCTTTTCATAGCCTACGTTGAAAATCTTACCCATCTTCAGGATCAGCATAATAATGATCGTCGGCATCAGGCAGGGGATCGTAATATAAAGCACCTGTTTAAATCGGCCTGCACCATCTACCTTTGCTGCGTCATAAAGCTCCTGGTCAATCCCTGCCAAAGCTGACAGATAAATAATGGAGTTCCATCCCAGGGTCTGCCATAGATCAGATAAAATATATATTGGAAGGAAATATTTACTTTGATTTAACAGTGTTTCCTGCGGAATCCCAAACAGTGTATGGAGGATAGAGGTAATACCGCCGGTACTGCTGGTAAGCTTTACAATGATACCGCAGATAACAACTGTAGAAATAAAGTGCGGGATATAAGTAATTGTCTGCGCCCACTTGGAAAAACGCTTACTCTTTAACTCATTCAAGAGCAATGCCAGGATGATCGGCGCCGGGAATGTCAGAAGTGAACAAATACTGATGCGGATCGTATTCGTCAGCAAACGACCAAAATAATAGTTGGTAAAGAAGTTCTTAAAATGCTTCAGCCCTACAAAGTTACTTCCAAGAAAGCCTTTTGCCGGCTTATAGTCCATAAATGCAATACTGAGACCGAACATTGGCCCGAATTTAAAAATCAGGTAATATACAATAATCGGAAGCATCATCAGGTAAAGCATCCAGTTGTGATGGAAATCCCTGATGACCCGCTCTTTAAAGGTCAGCTTTCTGCCGTTGATCATAACTCCGTGATTTTCTTTTCTCTTTTTCATCTGCAACCACCTTCCCCATTTTTCATCTCTGTTCCGGAAGCCTCACAGTCTCCCTGAAGTGTTACTGTACTTCCTTCCCTTCCGGAACGGTATACAGCCTCCAAAAGACGGACACTTGTGATCGCCTCTTCCCCTCCTACCGGGAACCTTCTGTTTTCTTCAATACAGCGGTAAAAATCATCAATAAGAAAGCCATGCCCGCTGCCCCAGTAATCTTTTCCAAGGACTGTTCCGGAAGAATAATCCTTTGAAACGATGGTTCCATCCTTTTCTGTTACCACTACATTTCCTGTCATCTTCACGCTTCCGTTTTCACAGATGATCTCAAGCTCAACCGGCGCGTTCTTCACATAGCAATTGGTAGCGTAAAATAAAAGCCGCTCCCCTTTTTGGCCTGTCATCAGCACATCTACTGTATCCTCAACCTCGATCGCCTCTTTCAAGCGCTTTGTGGAAATAGAGGCTTCCACTGTCTTTATTCTGCAGCCAGCCAGCCACTGCATTAGATCAAATGTATGGATCGCCTGGTTAATAAGGACACCGCCGCCCTCTGTTGCCCAGCGCCCGCGCCAGGGAGACTGGGTATAATACTCCGGCTTCCTGTCCCAGGTCACCTGGCCTCTGGCCCCTGCTACAGGGCCAAGGCCTCCTTCCTCCAGAAGCTTTTTCATATAAACAGATGCCTGGTTGTAACGGTTCTGGAAGCAGATACCAAGCTGCTTTCCTGAGCGGTCTCTGGCTCTCATCATCTGAAGGGCATCTGCCTCACTCAGGGCCATCGGTTTTTCACAGAGCACATGCTTCCCTGCATTCAATGCATCGATTGCCATCTCTGCATGCAGGTAGTGAGGCGTACAGATATGTATCACATCAATATCCGGATTTTTAAGCATTTCCTTATAATCTGTGTACACCTGGGGAATTTTGTGGGTCTCTGCCGCCGTTTCCGCTTTTTCAGGAACGATATCACAGACTGCCACACATTCCGCATGTTCTACATTTTTTAAAGCTTTAAAATGATTTTTCGATATTAAACCGCAGCCTATAACGGCTGTATGAAGCGTTTTCATAAATCCAAATCCTCTTTTCCTTCATTTTCCCGTAATTCTTTATACTGGGTAGGAGTTATGCCTTCATATTGTTTAAAAATCCTGAGGAATGTCCTCTGGCTTCCAAATCCGCACTGCTGGGCTATGTCTTCCAGTTTCACATCCTTCATCAGAAGCTCCTTCACATGATTGAGGCGAACCTGGTGGATATACTGTGAAAGCTTATCTCCCTCCATTTCCCGGAACAATTTTGAAAGATAGGTAGCCTGGACTTCAAAATGTTCCGCCATGGAATTTACACTTAAGCTGGCATCGCTGTAATTTTCCTCTACATAGGCCCTTGCATTCTGGTATAACTGGCCCTTCATATTTTCTTTTTCACGTTTATGGAATTCTGTCACCTCTCGGCAGGCTGTTTCCACCAGACGCTCCAGCTCTTCCCTCATCTTCTCTGCCTCTCCCTGGCGGCAGGCCTCCATCACTGCCTGCTGGGATACAGGAAGTGCTGTTTCCTTTGATATCCTTCCTACCACCCGGATAATACTTACTGCAATATTACTTACAAGAAACTGCATAGCCTCAGGAGCCAGGCAGTTTACCTGATTGTCCTCCAAAAGCTTCTGTATTTCCAGCCATGCTGCCTGTGCATCACCGTTGCTCACATTCTGTACCAGACGGTTTTCCGCATCCATCGGATACTTTAACAATGTATCAACCGGCAACAGGTTAATATCTCCAAAGCTGATGGCCTCGCGCCCGCCCTCTGTTTTCTGATATTCAAACACACGGCGGACTTCCTGATAAGCCTGATAAATATTTTGAGGCCCGCAATGGATATCGCTCATAGCAGTTCGGTACGAAAGGCTGAAATGCGCTCTGATAAAAGCTTCGGAGGCCTCAGCTGCCTGGCGCACAGCCGCTTTCAGATCTATTCCTTCCTGACTTCTTTGACAGAAGAAAACCTGCCTATTGCTTCCTTCCCTGAAACAGACGCTGGAGCATCCGCAGGCCTCCAGATTTTCCTCCGTAACATTCTGAAGAATAAACCAGTACATTTCCCTGGTTTCTGAAGGTATATCTTCCAGTAAAAGCCCGCTGCCGCCGGTAAGTCGGTAAGCTAAGATCAGGCCCTCCTCTATTTTTTCCTCCTGACAGATCCCCATCCGCTCCAGAGTCTTTGTATCGATAGTGGAAACCGCATCCGGTTCTGTCAAAAGCCGGTGGAATATTTCCCTGCTGATCGCGTTTTGCTGCTGTTTTGCGACGGTGCTTATTTCCCGGTTCTTGTTTACCAGATTTTGGATTGATTGACTGATATAAGCAAATTCATCGCTGTGTTCCTGTCCTTCCTCTCCTGTCTCCTGCTTTTTCAGCTCACTTACGATCCTCTGCATTGGCCGGTACTGTTTTAAGGCTGCATATGTAATAGCAATTATGCTTATAAAGAGATACAAAAGGCTCATCCCCATTGCCAGCTTCTGCAGATCGCGAATGATTTTTACACTCTCCTGCTCCTGAGTGATCACTGCATAATCCCAGTTTTCATATTGAGAAGAAATATAGGAAATAACAGAGGTTCCATCCGATACCTTCTGAACCAGCTTTTCCTTATCCCGCGCTGTCTCCTCCAGCATTTTTTCCTTTACGTCCTCACTGAGCGGAGAGGTAGATACAAGACGCTTATTGGTGCGGTCGATCAGGCAGATCGTGTCACGATCCTGATTAAGCCAGCTTGAGGTCTTTAAAATTTTCCCCAGATCCATGACCATGATCGCATTGACTGCCGGCCTCTGGCGATTGCTGCTGTCCAAGGGCTTAACCAGGACTGTCAGGGACTTTCCTCCTGCTGTATCAATAGAGAATACCTGTGAGGTGCGGTAATCCTGACTGATTATCTCCTGCCACTGTTCAAAGCTGATACCCACGGAGCCCATGGCGATATCATAAAAATTCCTGCTGCTGTTATAATATTTATTCGACACCAGAAGGTCTGTATGGGGGAAGTACAGATAGCAGTTATCTGTACCCCCATCTATCATAATTTCATTTGCGATCTCTTCTACCAGCCGGTACAGTTCATATCGGGAGGTTTCTTTCCAGCTTGTCTGTTTCCGAAGCTCCTTAACTGTTTTATTCATCGAAGCTTTATTGCAGAAGGTCCGCAGGAAACGCACATTCCGGTCCATCTGCAGCTGAGTCATCTCCAGCTGCACGCTATTTGTATACTCCAGCTCATTTCTGAGTGCTTTGGTATACTGAAACGAACAAAAGGTAATAACAAAAATTGCCAGCGTGGCGATCACCACATAAGATAAACCCCAGTGGGTAAGCATTGTGTACATTAATCTTCTCTTTTTTTCCATTTCAGCATCCAATCTCCAGTCTTTTTAATGTTTTGGGCCGGAAACCTGAACATTTTTAAGAGATCACAGGCTCTTTACAATGCTCCTGGAGTTTTTCAAGGAACAGCTCCCCATCTACAGGAAGCTCTACCCACTCGCCGCCCAGCCAGGAGGATAAATGGATCGCATTGGAAATCTGCAGCCCCTTAATTCCCTCCTCGCCTGGAGCAATTCTCTTTGCCCCTGTCAAAATAGCATCACAGAAATTATTGATAATGCCCGGATGAGAGGTATAAGTTCCCTTTACAGGGATTTCACACTCCCACACCTCAGGCTTTCCAAGTCCCTTCTTATAGCTTGCATTAAACTCCGGTTCCGGCACACGAAGACGGTAAAATTTCAATTTTCCATCTTCGACCACCAGTTTACCACGCTCACCATCAATCTCCAAACGGTTTGTACCCGGAGCATCACCTACCGTCGTAATGTAGCAACCAGTCGCGCCGTTTTCATATTCTACCAGCGCCGTCACATCATCCTCTACATCAATGTTTCTGTGCTTTCCATAATAAACATTTGCTTTTACGCGCTTTGGCATTCCGCACATCCACTGCCACAGATCCAGATTGTGTGGATTCTGGTTCAGCAGCACACCGCCGCCTTCTCCGTCCCAGGTTGCTCTCCAGCCTCCCTGGTCATAATAGCTCTGTGAACGATACCAGTCTGTTACGATCCAGATAACCCGCTTCATCTGTCCCAGCTCACCGCTTTCCAGCAGCTCTTTTACCTTCTGGTACAGCGGATTGGTTCTCTGGTTGAAGTCCATGCAGTAAACCAGCTCAGGATGCCTGGCTGCTGCTGCGTCCATGCGCTCAACCTGCTTTGTATAAACTCCTGCCGGTTTTTCTACAAGGACATGAAGCCCTGCTTCCATTGCCATGATCGCCATAGATGGATGATAATAATGAGGAACAGAAATCAGGACTGCATCACAGCTTCCGGAATGAATCAAGGCTTCTGCACTGTCAAAGGTTTTTAAATCTTCTCCAAAAACGGATTTTGCTAATTTTAAACGCTCCGGATCAATGTCTGCCACTGCAGTCAGATCAACTGCCGGTGTTTTTCCTGCTGCAATGCTGCGGCCATGCTGGCTTCCAATATTTCCATATCCGATAATACCCAGTCTTACCTTATTCATAATCCCTGACCTCCAGTTCTCTTAACAGCCTGATGGCTGCCCGGGCATCTTCTTCCATATTTTCTGTCTTTCCCTCAATACTGATACGCCCGTTATAACCAATCTTCTTTAATGTCCCAATGTAGGAAGCATATTCTTCCCCTTCTTCTGAGACAGGATATTTTCTGCCATTTCCGGAAGCAATATGGATATGTCCGAAATGGCGGATCGTTTCCATGCTTTCAATACTGTCATGATTTGCCATTACATGGAAGTAATCGGAAAGAAGCTGTACATTTTCCATATTTACATCTGCCTCCAGCATGGCACCCTCTGACATCAGGTTAATAGTATTTGTTTCTTTTCTGCTTAGCGGCTCGATCACTACTGTAATCCCATATTCCTTTGCTACTTCTCCGGTAATCCTGTACACCTGAACCAGCTTGGGATACGCCTCCCTTAAAGAAAGGTTATCCGGGCATCTGCGGCATTTTCCGCTTCCAAATACCACAACCTCTGCTCCAAAGCTCTTAATAAGAGCCATTGCTCTGTGAAGGTACTCTCTCAAAGCCGCTTCATCCGTATTTCCGTCGATCAGCTCCATTGTTTTAGGAAAAAGGATGTTAAAGGCTTCACATTTTACGGGGGAGGCCGCCAGCTTCCGGCGTACCTCTTCCTGCTCTTCTTCACTTAAACCCATTGTCTTTGTCACAGACATTTCAATATAATCATAGCCCAGCTCTTCCAGCAGATCTAAATGATCCGGTGTTGTGCAGATGCCAAATCTCATGCTCTCTTCCCGCCTTCCTTTACAACAACCTTATCTTCCTCTAAAAGAAGCTCCGTTCCATCTTCAAGCTTTACAGTAACCGTTCCAAGTTCTGTCTTTGTTTCTACCTGAACGCCTTCCGGCTTAATTACAGTCAAGAAGCGAATAGGAACCGGGCCCTTTGCCTTTACTGCCAGCTGAGGGATCGGCTTCTTCCATGCATATCCGTAGGATATCCATCCTCCGATCGGTTCCTCGCTGCCTTCCAGAATTTCGTATTCTACCGGCGAAGTCGCTTCACTGATGAAATCATACTGACGGCCCTTCTGAGATTCATAGCTGAAGTTTCCACCGCCCTTATCCGTAAGATGGCCAAATGCAAAGTTAAAGTATAGTCTTAAATCATGTTCCGATAATCCCAGGCCTGTAACCTGATCATCGATCACATATACATCCTGTGCCAGATGAAGCACTCTCCTGCGGTGATAGATTGGGTCTTCCCTGTATACATATCCATTGTGGGAAATATCAATCATCTGATAATTTTCATTTTCTTCAAATGCATGGCAGTAGGTACGGACACCGCGCACCCGGGTTACTCCCGGTACAGTTCCCATCTCATGGTCATCTACATACAGTGTATTGTGAGCCTTCGCTGACAGGAAGTAATGGCGTCTGTCCTTCCAGCAGGAGCTGTTGTAGATATAGCGTCCGCTGTCTGTAAGAATATCCTCACCCTTAATATGTAGATCCACATGGCCTGTATCATTGTGAGAATGGGTACTTCTCTCACCGCGCTCCAGCTGAATTCCATGTACATGGAAATAGCTGTCATTTTCTTCCCAGCCCGTACGCATTACATAGATACCGGCATCTGTATATTTATAATTTCTCTGCTCAGGAGCCTTTCCTTCCTTACGTCCGGTTGCCAGCCACAGAAAGTCCTCCTCACCGGTCAGCTCGTACATAGTACGGAAGTATGCCCTCATTTCATTTAAATCCTTAGGATCAAAGGTAAGATTCATGCCCTCATAAAGAGAGGTATCACAGCGTCTGTCCAGAAGATCGTCTCTGTCTGCATCTCCGATCATAGGAGTGGAGAAATCCGGTTTTACCAGGCTCAGCAAAAACCTTGCCGCTTTTTCCAGAGTGGGGACTGCATAAGGAGCAACGGGAATATTATTTAACCTGCAAAGCCTTACGCACTGTAAATAAACGCCTGCTGCTACCATATGGTAGATCGGTGTGCGCTCCATATGGATTCCGTCATTGTCAAAGGAATACTTTAACTCATGCATCACTCTGCGGTATCCCATGGACTTCCAGTCTGACCTGATCTCTGGGAACATGATCCCGCATTCCAGCAGCGCACCGGATTCCATTGTAAGCCAGTTACTGGAACGGTTATGATTGCTGTAATGGTTCATAAGGAAATCTGCATGGTCACACAGCTGAACTAAAAACCATGCCCAATCCTCTGCATTCCACGCCGATGATCTCCTAAACGCCTCCATACAGGGCAGCCAGGAGGTGTATACTCTCATAGCAGTTTCAATGGTACGCCATGCATGGCCCGGGAATTTGAACTTCGTTTCAAAGGTCTCATCTTCCATAAACGGTTTTGCAGGCCAGTATCTGCCAAATTCTTTCATCTGATGAAGAAATTCTTTTGTATATTTCTCATCCCCTGTCAGCGCATAAGCTCTTGCCAGCGGCTGCCAGTAAATATGGCGGAACAGAGACCAACTCCATTCATTATCCCTGGATGTATCTTCCGTAGGATTGAAGCTCCACTGAATTTCCCCCGGGAACTGCCATCCGTAAATTTTGTGATTTATTACTTCCTCTGCCTCTGCCAGAATCTGGTCATCCTTCAAGCCTGTCATTTCCCCGGCATCAAACAGATAGGTTGGTGTTGTACGGGTTCTGAAATGCTCTGCCACTGCCTCCATGCATCCGTCAAAATCTCCTATCTCATACAGATTCCCTGCTTTCTCTAATCCTGAAACAGTGTAATCCAACCGATCCAGCAACTCTTTCATACGTTCCATGTATAAATCTCCTTTCCCTTCATTCCCACTCCATTTTTTACAACTACCCGGACAGAATGACATTTTTTTCTGCTTGTTTTTACATTAGCATCCCGTAGTTGCTTTGTAAATTGACAGTATTTTTTATAGGTGACAATTTCTGCCCCATGCGCAAACCCTGTAAATTCCTTGATTCTGTAAGATTTTTCAGCTCCTTTTATCTTTTTTCATCTCATTCTCCTACTGACAAAATTTATCTGGCAATTTTTCGGAATTTAGGGCTGAAACTGTCAGCTTATCCTTCTGCTGTATCCCTCCCAACCTTTATCAGGCGCACAAAAATACCGCACCTGACGGAATAATACTTTTCCTCAACTAGATGCGGTATCTCATTTGCATATGTTCAGTTCATTTTTGTCATTCGTTTTTAATTTGCCATATAGTTATCGTATGCTGTCTGCATCATAGCAATGGCATCTTCAATTCCAAATTTCTTTAACTGTTCCTGGTATGCATCCCACTCGTCCATAGGAACAGTACCAGCAATAAACTGTGCTTCCATTTCATCTGCCAATGTTTTTACATTGTTCATAATATCTGCGTACTGCTCGCTATCTTCCTCTGCTACACTTGTTGGCGGAAAGAAATGCTCACCCATATCTGTCTTCATAGAAAGCTCCAGAGCTTCCTTCTGATTATCTTGCTCATAATACTGCTCGATATAATCTTCATCCTGTACACATACACCAGAGGTTGAAGCCCTTGTATAAGCTGCCAGAGCGTTTGCAACGGATAATCCATCTGGATTCCTCATGATCACGTCAGTATAAACAGGCTTGCCGTCCTTCATCTCATAGGTTACACCTTCAATACCAAAATTACAGCATAAGTTTCCCTCTTCACTGAACATCCAGTCTAATAACCATGCAGCTGCTTCTATATTCTCACACTGAGTGGAGATTGCAGCAGATACACCGGACTTATCATAAATATCATTCATCTTGGAGAACTTGGCATTCTGTCCCTTGGCAGAGGTAACAGGAACAGTACAGCGGATATCTTCCTGAGTAATCTCAGTATTCTCCTCATTCATAACCTGTGTATACTGTCCAAGTCCCTGCCCAAATGGAGCATAAACAGCTGCGCTCTTTCCGGTTGTAAAGTAGGTCTGATTTGAAGCCTTATCTGCTACTAACCAGTCACGGTCAATCAAGCCTTCCTCATACCAGTCATGCATCTTGGAAATAAAATCTTTTCTGCTTGCCTCGATCAGGCCGTTTTTTACAGTGCCATCTTCTACATAGAAATCCCCCCAGTTATCAAAGCCCGGTGACCAAACATCCTTCATCCACTCATTTCTTGTTACAAACGGTGCCTCAAAGCCTGCCTTTTTAAATGCACGCAGGGTCGTTTCCCACTCATCAATGGTCTCTGGCATTTCAAGTCCCAGCTCATCCAGTACATCCTTACGTAAGATCATACCTGCACTAAACTGTGTAATATTTGGTGATTCCAGACCACGCAGGAATGGGAAGCAGTAGTAGGAACCATTTATTGTCTTTACTCTCTTGTCTATATCCGGGTGATCAGCCATCAACTTGGAAAAGTTAGGCGCATTATTTGCCATTACATCATCTAGATCAATGATCACACCATCGTTAATTGCTGCCTGCGGTCCTCCTGGATAAGAGGTCCACATGTTCTCAATAATGTCAGGATATTCACCACTGGCAATCAAAATAGAAAACTCCTCCTCCTCGGATCCTACTGTAGGATGGATAAATTCAATTTCAATTCCCGTCTTCTCCATTACATACTGAGCCCAAGGTGTATCGCCCAAATTAGGATATGTCGTAGAAACATTGGCATTCAGCTTTGAATACCACGTCAGCTTTGTTCCTGCATATGGCTTATCCGGATCCACTGCAGTGTCCCCGGCTACCTCTGTCCCTTCTGTTTCTATTTTTGCACTTTCTGATTCTGTCTCCTTAGTCTCTTCCTTGAAGCCACAGCCTGCCAATGAACCAACCGCCATCAATACAGACAGTGTCAGCGCTGTTGCTCTTTTTGTTGTCTTTCTCATAACCTTACCTCTCCTTTTCTTTAATCCCAATCAGCTCCGGCTTCTGTCGGCATCTGTTGATTTTCATAACATGCTGTAAATATTTGCTTCAGATTGTAGATCTGACAAAAACTATCCCCATCCTCCTGAACATGCTCCAGCTTTTCCTCCCTGATCTGACGGATCGGAAGCTCTGAAAGCTTTAAAACTGCTTCTAAATGAGGAATCGCGCACTGTATGGTACAGATCGGCTGCCCCCCGTTTCTGGTGCATTCAATGGAATCATACAGCTTTTGAAGCTGCTTTCCCTTGGGAACATTCCCGTAAGAATGAGTGCTTCCATCCTCCATTACGGCTACATATTCATTTACCGGACCTTCCCCGAAGTCTTTTCCAAAATAAACAGTGCCCTTTTCAAAACGATACTCACAGATCGGGCCAATTTTCTTTTCCTTCACATCATGTGTTGTATAATAATAGATTGGGACACCCGATTTTGTTATGGCATGAATTGCTGCCGTATCATAGTTCTCAACATTTGAATTGGCGCGGTAAAGCTCTCCGCCTACTGTGTCAATTTCTGCTGCTCTGCTAATTTCTTCTCCTAAAAGGAAGGTCATTGCCTGAAACTGATGGGCGCAGGCATTATTAAACGGACTGTCATTGACAGCGCATCCCCCCACCATGATCTTCCCAGCCCAGTTATTTCTGTGATAATAAGCCTCACCTCTGCGCAGTGTCTGCATTGCCTTTAGCACAACCGGCTTCCCATATACCCCATTTAAAATATCCTTCTTTAATTCCAGTACATCCCGGCGGTAATCCAGCTGATAACCGATCGTCACAAAATGGCTTGTCTGTTCTTCCAGCTGTTCTAAGACTCTGGCGTCTTCCAGATCAGTACATACCGGCTTTTCCAGCAATACATTTGAGCCATGTTCCAGACAATACTTTGTCTGTTTATAATGCAGATGCATCGGTGTGGCAATTACTGCCAGATCTGCCTCATGCTCCTGATAAAACTCTTCCAGGCTGTGATACAGTGGAATCGGACGTTCTTTAATGACAGGAAATCGCTCTTCAATTCCCGGCATCACCTCGCAGATTCCTTCCACGTAAACACCAGGTACATCTTTTTCTGTCAGCTCCGTCATGTAGGCAGCCCCGTAGCCACCAATGGCTACTAATAAAACTTTTACATTTTTCATTGTTCTCATCCTACATATGTTATCTATTTTTACTGATCTCTGATGCATCAGGTCTGTAATTAACCTAACATTCCACAAAGTATTTGTAAATTGACAGTATTTTTTTGCAGTGCCAATTTCTGCCAGTCCTTATTTTATCTGGTTTTCTGCCATGTATTCCCTGTAATAGCCCAAGTAAGTTTCACTATCACGCACTACACAGCCAGTTGGCTTTCCGGCGCGGATCAGATCACCGCATTTTCCGCAGGCAACACAGGTTTTCTTTACATCCATACGGCCATCCTTTATGATCTGGTTTGCAAAGCCCGGATTTGCAAATGACATACGACCAAACAGCATCTCATCACACAAGCCCTCCTCAATAGCTCCAGCTGCAAACAGATCGGAATACTGCCGCAGATACGATGGGCCTGAAGCAGAAATCACCATCTGCGGAACAGCCTTCTTTACAGCGCCAATACCATTAATAATTCTTGCCACGCCTACCAGTGGATGCTCATCCGGGACATATTTGCCATGATCATAGGGCCTTGTCACGTGTGTACTCACATATGGATTTCCCATTGTAAGGTTTACCATAGGAAGGCCATAATCTTTATACAGACTGCGGATTAGGCGGATTGGTTCCTCTGCGTTAACCACTGCCCCCTCTCCCTCTTTTACGCCAAACCCATAAGGATATGCAAAACCATCAAAAATACCGATACGGGCCGTCACCAGAAAATCCTCTGTCTCGTATGCCTTTGCAGCTGCAATTCCATTGCGCAACAGGCGGGTACGATTTTCAAAGCTTCCGCCATACTGGCCCGGACGGTTATAAGCAGAATTCAGTTCAGCCAGTAAATATCCATGACAGGATTTAATGTCAACTGCATCAAATCCAGCCTCCCTTGCAAGCAGGGCTGCCTCTCCGAATTTCTCCTCCAAAGATTTCAGATAATCATCTGATACGATACAGCTGTCATCTGCAGGACGTAATTTTTCATATTCAGGATGACGGTACGCAATCAATGGAGCCGGACGTCCCTGAGGATTAGAATAGCGTCCGCTGTGGTTTGCCTGCATTACCAGATAAGGTGCAAAACCGTTTGCCTTTCTTCCAGCCTCCTTAATCTCTTCTGTAAAACGCTTATACTGCTCAAGGTTGTCCCTTGTTATCATCAGCTGGTGTGCACTGGAGCGTCCCTCCGGAACAATAGAAATCGCTTCAAACCAGATAAGGCCGCTTCCTCCCTCTGCCTCCCGCACATAGCGGCGTGTAGTAAGCCGGGAAGGAGAACCATCCGGAAGTGCATCTGCCCCTTCCATAGGTGCAATACCCAGACGGTTTTTAAGAACAACATTTCCGAATGCCAATGGCTTTGCTAACACTGATATATTTTCCGAAAATGGGAGATGTACTTTTAAGGACTCTGCCTTCGCTTTCAGTTCGTCCAAGCTTTTGTAAGTAAATTTTTCATGTTGCATTGTTATTTCCTCCTGATTCTTTTATAATAAAATTACCGTAGCAGTTCAAAACATTGAAAAGCCGGTATTCTATTCGATTTTCAATTGGTTCTCCTGAACAGCTACATTTATAAAATGAAAGGGGCGCACTTATGATCTACACCCATATTCCCGATATAAGCTGTTTTTACTCAGACACCGTAGGAGATGTTCTTATGGAACCAACGGCCCATTTTGAGTATGAAATGCTTCTTATTACAAATGGAAGGGCCAGTGCCTGTATTAACCAGCGTTCCTATTCCTTAAAAGCAGGGGATTTGATCTTTATCAGTCGGCTGGAACGTCACATCTATCTGATTGAAGAGGAGCCTTACTGCCGTTATGTGGTTTCTCTGTCCGGCAGTCTAATTCTTTCTTATATAAAAGATACTAAACTCGCATCTATCTTTATCCAGCGTCCCAAGGGCTTTTCCCACGCGATACAACTGCCTTCCTGCACCTATCAGAGGGTACTTCCTTTCTTTCAACAACTAGCCGAAGAATACTCACTTCAGGAGGCTTTTTACAGTGTCAAAAGCGCTGCATTATTCCTAATAATATTGATCGAACTGTATAGAACAAATCCTAACTACTTTCCTATGCGTTCCCACACAGAAATATCAGATGCGGTTTTATCTGCCCAACGCTGTGTAAATGACTATTATATGAAAAAACTAACTCTGCAAGAAATTGCCGAATCAAATTTCGTTAGCCGCCATGCACTTTCTCTGGCCTTCAAGGATATTGTAGGCATTACTTTTAAAGAATATCTTATTCTATTTAGACTTACAGAAGCAAAAAAACTTCTTCTTACAACTGACCTTTCCATTTCGCAGATCAGTGAAGCTGTTGGTTATGAAAATGTAAATAATTTCCTTCGTATTTTTAAAAAAAGGGAGAAAATTACACCTCTACAATATCGAAAATGCCATACTCTTTATACTCATGAAATATCCTAGCATAAAAAAGAGATTGTCAAAATATCTTCTAAGAAATAAAAATATACTTTTTGTTACTTGTTTATTTTGTCATTACTGAATTTTTAACTATCGAAAATTAAATTGATTTTTACAAATTCTTATTCTATCGAAATTACTTCTAAGAATACATGACTGCTTCAGCTTTTGGATAATGTTTCTCAGATTAAACTTTATTCAAACTATCCAGAACAAAAAAGGAGAACTATTGAAACGTTATGTAAGAAATCAGCGTTATAGTAGAGAAAATCTCATGAGTTAATTATCAGATAATAGTAAAAATTTTAACCAATTAGAGAATTATTTATGAATTTACATCTTGATCATGAAGTTTTATAAAAATTGCAACTGCAACTTCTGAGGGAGTCCCCGGGGAAAGCAGGAAAGACAGTTCAAAAGGTCTATTGTTTCCTCTATGGATGCGTTGCAGTTTCCAATCGAGAATCTTGAAGAGACACGGAGCCGACGCAGTTATAACTGTTATCGGGTCAGCTATCCAAGTCTCTATTCACCGTCCCTGGAACTGAAAACACAGCTGGTCATTGAAACATATATCGCACTGCTTCCTTTTCCAACGGTTCAGAGGATGACCGATAACTATATTTATCGTTTTCTAAAACTTACCGACCAGATAAATCTGGCAGAAGAATTTAATCTTATGCCATTTGAAATAACAACGCAGGCAATCGAACGGACACTGGTTGATAAAGTATTTGCCATTTGCGATTATTATATGACAGGGAAAACAGAACGACATTCGCGCCATCTGTATGATATATATAAGATATTGGAGTATATATCGCCAGATACATCATTGTCCAAACTGATACAGGAAGTCCGAAAACTTCGGGAGCCCCTGTCTATCTGTCCTTCAGCAAAGCAAGATATATGTATCAATCACATTTTAACAGAAATTCTTGAAAGTGCTGTATATCGAACAGATTATGAAATCATTACAGGAAAATTACTTTTTACATATGTTCCATATGAAACCGTTATTGAAGGAATAAACAAAATAATTAAACAGGGCTATTTTAATATATCGGAGCCTACAGGGATAAGCCCCCTGTCTATGCCAGCAGCAATTTCCTGCCTACTGTACAGGATTATGTAGACGAATCCCTTTATTACAAGAGCAAAGGCATCAAAGGCTATAAGGCTCATCCCGCAAGACCTGTAGAATTTGATATGAAGGTTCACGCTGCAGTCCGGGAGGCCGTGGAAGATGATTTTATCCTGATGACAGACCCTGTAGGCGACTACACGCTGGATGAAGCAATCCGGGTAGGACGGCAGCTGGAAAACTGAACTATAAGTGGTTTGAAGAACCCTTCCGTGATTTTGAGCTTTATAAGTATTCCGAGCTGTGTAGGGCTCTGGATATTCCTATTGCCGCCACAGAGACCACCGGAGGCTGCCACTGGGGAGTCGCTCAGGTAATCGCCCAGAGGGCCGCTGATATCATCCGGGCAGACGTAAGCTGGAAGGACGGCATCACAGGCGCGTTAAAAATTGCCCATTTATCTGAGGCCTTTGGACTTAACGATCCTAAAAGCTCCCAAAAAGATCTATCATAAATATAAAATAAACCTTCAAACTGTTATAAGATAAAATCAATCACTCAGTTTGAAGGTTTATTTTAAAATGGAAAATTTTCTGACATAAATACAAACTCATAGTGAAATACACCTTTCAAACTCAATGGATGCACATCATTTTTTACCGACTTATGACTTAACAGAAAAGCAGCCCGGCGCCGTGATGCCGAAGCTGCTTCCCTTACTAAATGATTTTTCCGTTATCCTTTTTTAATCCTGTTATATATAATTTCCTTCCGTCCCTCTTATGCCTCTTCATAAGAGATTTCCATCTTCACCTTGCCGCTGTGATAACGTACCAGTGAGAAGATGATTGCGCCTGCCAGCACAACAATATTGATAATAATCATCTTAATATCTGCTGCCATTGCATTGGAGATCAGCTGGAATGCCGCAACGCCTGCACAGGAATACATTAACAGTCTGTATGCCCAGTCCGGCATATGGAACATGGATTTTGCCCACAGATCCGGAAGCATCTTCGGCATTCTCAGATAGCCAATAGCATATACGATAGAACGCAGATATGTAATAAACATTACCAGGTCAGCAATCTGGTTTACACTCAGATCCAGAGCCAGCGGCACGATTGTCAGCAGATACCATACAAACAGCCATTTATGGGGAGTACGGTACTTTGGATGCAGCTCGCCCATAGACCTTGGGAACCATCCGTCTCTTGAAGCCTGTACCAGAGGCTTTGTGATATATGCAACCGTAACGTTTAACGTAGTAGCGGTAGCTCCCAGCGCGCCTGCCACAATAAAGAACAGGAACAGTGGTTTGTTAAAGATCTCTTTTGCTACCAGAGTAAGAGGCTGACCTGCTACCTCCTCAATGGGAAGTACGCCGGAAGCTACAATGGAAAGCAGTGAAAACATCATAGCTACAAATGCGGTAGAAATGATAATGGTTGTAGGAATATCCTTCTTGGGATTCTTACATTCACCGGAGAATGAAATTAATTCAGAAGCACCAAGAACTGCATAGTTTAAAAATGCTCCGCCTGCAAAGATTCCTACTACTCCGTGAGTTGTAAAGCCCGGATTTTTAAAGTAATTTGCAAAATCCACATGAGGCATACCGCAGACGATAAATAAAAGGATTGCTCCTACCAGGGCAACGGTCAGGAAATTTTCCACCTTTGCCATAATGTTGATTCCGAAAAAGTTTACAACAAAAAACAGTGTCGCGATCGCCATGGCGACGATTCTGGGGTTAGATGAGGGGAACAGTGCCTGGAAATACTCTGCAAAGGACAGAGCATACATACAGATTCCCATCTCGCCCAGGAAGTAGATGATAATCCATGCGCCAGCCCATTTTTCTCCTACAAACATGGACCATACCGTATAATTTCCGCCTTTAAAACGGGCGATACTGGAGCTTAAAATACTGGGAACCGCGAAAAACAGCGCAAAAAAGGTAGCGATCAGATAAGAGATAAATACGGAGCGTCCTGTTCTATCAATACCGATACCGGTTAATGTCATAACGCCGGCTCCGATAATCATGCCTACTGCAATTCCAAATAAATCTTTTCGGGTTAAGACCTGCTTATATCCTACATCTTCACTCATGTTGCCTTTTCCTCCTTATGAACAATCTGCATCTTTTCTTACATCCAGACAACTCTCACACAGCTTCACCAGCAGCTCATAGGATTTCTCCATGGACTGAATACAGGTATATTCATAAATAGTGTGACAGTTATCACCTCCTGTAAACAGATTGGGGCATGGAAGCCCTTTAAATGTAATTTCTGCTCCGTCAACTCCGCCGCGCACAGGGATGATTACCGGCTCAATTCCCAGCTCCTTCATTGCCTTTACCGCATTGTCAATAATAAACGGGAAATTCAGGATCTTATCCCTCATATTGTACATAACGTCCTCAAAGCGGATGCTGACCGTATTTTCACCGTATTTCTTATTAAGGAACTCTGCAATTGTCAGCAGGGCATTTTTCTTTTCCGTAAATTTACTCATCTCATGATCCCGGACCAGATACCGCATGGAGGTGGTTCCCACATCTCCGTGAATCTCTGCCAGATGAGTAAAGCCTTCTCTTCCTTCTGTATTGGCCGGTATCTCCAATGTATTCAGCAGGCTGTGCAGCTCCATGGCAATATGCATGGAATTTACCATTCTGTTTTTCGCATATCCCGTATGGGCTACCTCTCCTTTTACCTCTACATAGGCAATTCCGCAGTTAAAGTTATCATAGTAGAACTCTCCCAGCTCTCCTCCGTCCATAGAATAGGCAAAATCGCAGTTGAATTTTTCCAGGTTAAAATTCAGCGTGCTTTTTCCAATCTCTTCATCGCAGGTAAAGCAGATATTTACCTGTCCATGGCCGATTTCCGGATGTGTCATCAGCGTCTTTGCCATCTGCATGATTACGGCTACACCGCTCTTATCATCTGCTCCTAAAAGGGTGGTTCCGTCGCCGACGATCAGATCCTTCCCCTTATAAACCTTCAATCTTGGAAATTTTTCTGTTGAAAAAATAATATTTTTTTCCTCATTCAGAACAATATCCTCTCCGTCATAGTTTTCTATGATTCTTGGATGAATATTGCAGCCCGGAAGATCCGGCGCAGTATCCATATGGGCCGTAAAGCCAATGGCCGGTATTCCCTCTCCGCTGTTAGAGGGAATGGATGCATAAACTGCTCCAAATTCGTCCATTTCCGCATTTTCCACACCCATTTCCAGAAGCTCTTTTACCAGAAGCCTTCCAAGATCCTTCTGTTTTTCTGTACTGGGAATGGTCTGACTTCCATGCTGCGACTGGGTATCAATGCTTATATACCTGAGCAGCCGTTCTACTAACTCCTTCATCGTGTTTCCTCCTTTTTCAGTATTTCTTCCAGAAAATGTTCTACATTTTCAATACTCTTTTCAGACAGACGCAGGGTACACTGCTCAGAACTTCCTGCACAGCGTTCTGTATAAATCATGTTGGGACATTCATGAAGCTGTTCCCATGTATCCCCGATTCCAACGCCGTCGCAAATATAATAATTATTTTCCCGGGACAGCCACTTCTTCATTGCTTCCACATCAAATGTAGGTCCTATGGACGTATTGACAATGATCTTTCCATTTCCAAATAATTCAAACTCTTTTTCCCTTAAAAGACAGGTATTTTTAGGGAGGAGGGTACAGATAATGTCATTTTCCTTTAACAGTTCTTCTAAGGTCCGGCGGCAAATTCCCAGCTTTTCTGCCTCCTCACAGCACCTTAAGTCAGAATAGGACACATCTGCTTCCATCAGCTTCAAAACTCTTGCCAGCTTAAAGCCTGTATTTCCCATTCCCACAATTCCTATCTTCTGATTATAAAATTCATTGGGCCGCTCCTTCCACTGATGTCCCTTAAATCCATGGAGCAGGTCTGCCAGTGCACTTACTGCAAACTCAATGACGCCTCCGTCGCCGTAATCTGTAATTCCCCGGACAACGATGCCCCTTTCTCTGGCATAGGCTACATCTACATTTGCGCTCTTCTCATTATAAAGGGTACAGCACATCCCAATATATTTCAGCTTAGGGCATTTTTCCAGAATCTGTCTTGTAATCAGGGTACAATAGGATACCATCAGACAGTCTGCATCCTTCACCCTCTCTGTAATTTCATCCGAATCCGTGGGGAAATCATCGTAAAATACCACTTCCTCTGACAGCTCTCCAAGGCGTTTCTTCGCCCATTCGTTCATTCCCGTGTTGTCTACTACCACTGTTTTTTGAAACATCCCTTCTGCTTCCCTCCCGTCTGATTTCTGGCATTTATTTATGCAATTTGTTTTTTATTTAATGTTTATCCTCTTTGTTTTTATAAAATAATTATAAAAAAAATCCACTAATCCATATACATGAAAAAGTGGATTTTTTGTTCAAAAACAGGATATTTTTATATCGGCGGCACCTGTAATTTTGGCACTGCCTTTTTCAGCATACGGAGAAAATAAGCGTACAGCTCCTCCGGCGTCAGCTCCGGCTCATGGATAATCGCATCAATAGTCAAATGAAATATCTCATCCAGCTCCAGATCATAGGACGAAAGCGGGCGCTCCTTTCTGTGACTCATAAGCTCACTGCTCACATAATTTCCTATATCCTGATTTCCAAAGCCTTCAATCTCCAGAGTTCTGTATTCCTCTGTTCCGTGCTCACAGCCAAAATACGTCAGCTGGCGGCATTTTACCCGCTTATTCGCCTCTGCCCCCTCCATACTTCCAGCCAGATAACTGGCAAAATCCCATGCAGCCTCCTTTTCCCTGCTGGAGGACGGAATTGACAGCACCATTCCTCCCCACTTAAAACTTCCATTTGGAGGGCTGATCAGCGTCCAGTCCTCCTTTTCATTAACAGAAAATGTATCATACTGGGAAACCCAGAATGTCCACGGAGCCATCATATAGGTTTCTTCCCAATAATCCTGAGACCATTCCATGGATACCTGAGCCGTATTTCCCACCAGACCTGTATCATAGAGCCTGTCCAAATAGCGGAAGTAGTCCAGGAAACGCTCCGGCTTTATCATCTTATTCTCCTTCGTATAGGGTTCGTCTGTCTGATTAAACAGCATAGACCCCACATCTCCCAGACAATTGAACAGCATAAACTGATGCCCCTTTTCCTTTTGCTCCAGGCTCTTATTAAGAAGGCTCTCCCAGTCTGCAAACAGCTCCATGGCTTCCCCCGGCGAATCAATTCCAAAAACCCGTTTTGCCATTTCAGCCCGATACGCCAGCCCCGCAGCGTCCTGATTATAGGGAAGAGCCACGATAGCTCCGTCAGCCGAGGTCATATAGCTTCTGCACCCTTCCGGGTAATCCTCATATTTTACACCATAAGGCTCATTCCCCAGATTTTCCCAGATTGGAAGGGGAAGGAAATTACCCGCATAGTAATCCTGAAGAAAACAGATATCCGGAAGCTCTCCCGACAAATCAATGGCGCTTTCAATCTGTCTGGCATAATCGGAAATAGATACATTTACATAATTAAGCCGGTAGGTGCTCCCCGTATCCTTCTTATACTGTTCAAACAGCTCCTCTATGGAATCATCCCAGTACCAGATGGTAATAACCTCCTGCCCCTTTGTCTCAAACTGAGTTTTCTGGGCCTGAACCATATATAATAAAATTCCCGCATAGCACAGAGCAGTGATGATAAATACTGCCGCCGCCTGCTTTTTTACGCCTGTGTTATCATTCTTCATGAATCTCCCCTTCATCTTCCTCTGCTTCCCTCAGCAGTGACAGATCCTTCTGGTAAGGAACCGATATTAAAATCGTTGTCCCCTTCCCTTTTTCACTGTAAATTTCAAAGCTGTAATGCTCCGGATACAGGTATTCCAGACGTTCCCTGATACTTTTAATTCCAATGGAATGCACTCCTGAGTGACCTTTTCCATTTTGTTCCAGCCTTTTCAACTCTTCTTCATCCATACCAATACCCGTATCAATTACCCAAAGATCCAGCATATCCTCCCTCTGCTCTGCCAGAATCTCAATAGAACCATTTTCTTCCATGGGCGCAATTCCATGGTAAATGGAATTTTCCACCAGAGGCTGAAGGATATTTTTCGGTACATAAGCTGTTGTAAGTTCATCCGGAACCTCTATACTTACAGAAACCTTATCCTTATAACGGTAATTCTGAATTACGCAGTAAGCCGACACCACCTCCAGCTCCTCCTTCAGCATAGCGCAGCTTTTTCCCGAATACGCAGCCATTCCATCCTGAAGTATCAGAATCAGAGACTGTACCATTTTCTCAATATCCTGATTATGGTCTCTTCTGGCAAGGTAAATAACTGAATTTAAGGTATTATAAAGAAAATGCGGATGGATTTTCGACATAAGCATATCAAATTTCAGCTTTTTATTAATCCGTTCGTCCTGTATCCTTCGTTTGATAAACTCTTCGATCCGCTCTGCCATCTCATTAAACTGACAGCTGAGCATCTCCAGCTCGTCCCCTGTTTTTATTACCAGAATTTTACGTTTTCCTCCGGAAAAATCCAACATTGCCGCCGATATCTGGGAAATAGGCTGTAAAAACTTCCGTATAAGCAAAAATGTCAAAAGAAGGATCGCCGCTGCAGTGGACACGGAATACACAACAAAAAAATACCGCATCTGTTCTGAATACTGAAACAGAAGCCCGGATGATGTATACATACCCACTCCAATACCCGCATCCGGAAAAGCGCTCCACAGACAATACCCCTTATCTCCTGAACCGATTTCCATTTCTCCTCTGTACTTTTTTTCACTTTGAACAGATGCTGCCATTTTTTCTGCTAGACGAATATTCGTTTCCTGATTTCCCTGCCCTAAAATAACCGTTCCATCTCTTAAGTCTGATACAAAATATCCGCTGCTTAAGCCTGCTGTCTCTCCTATAATATCTGAAAAATACTGCACATTTATATTTAACAGAAGCTTTCCCAGCTCCTTATCTGGTGTACCTTTATCCGGAATACTCAACAGATAGGTCAGATACCGGGAATTTTCCGGATATCCGCAGGTATGCACCCGGCTGAAGGCCTCTCTCTCATCCTTTATCTCCTGATACCATTCTTCTGAAAGACGCTCTTTAAAATAGGGCTCAAAGGGACTGTAGGACCAGTACACCTGATCCCCCTGGATCAGAACTGCGTTTTTAATATGTACTCTTAAGTGTATGGTTTCCTTAATTTCCTGAATCGCCTCGATCGTTTCAAAATATTCATGGGTATCCTGACTATAAAACCGCTGTACCAGCTCATTTTCGGCAACACTGTGAGCCAGCATACGCACATCATTTAACAGTGTCTGACACTGATTCGCGCACAAAGCCATAGCTGCCTCATCCCTGTGTCTCTGCTGACGATACTGATTGATATAAGCATACGAACAGGAAATCCCCATACCAATCAGCGTCATTGCCACAATGGCTGCTGCGGCAGCCGCCACCATTTTTTTCCATATGGACTGTCTCAATTTAATCTCCTTTGTGTGCCTCTGCCTCAGATGGAGAATATCCCATATAGCGGCGGAAGGTAATGCTGAAATACTGACTGCTCTTATAGCCTGTACGGGCAGAAACTTCACTTACATTAAACTGTCCGCTTTCCAAAAGCTCCTTTGCCTTTTCCATACGGACCTGAGTCAGATAACGGGAAAAGCTTTCACCTGTTTCTTTCTTAAAAAGCTTATTCAGGTATTCTCCATTAAGTCCCAAAAGCTGAGCCGCATCACCAACTGATATATCTTTTTCGTAGTTTTGACGGATAAACCGGATTACCTTTATAACACGTGTGCTGTAGCTCTTTTCCTTATCTTCTGATTCTATCCTTTCTAAAAAACGTTCATATCCGCCAAAAAGCTCCCGAAGATCACAAAAGCTTTCCGTCAGCTGCCGTATTTCCTTTGAATCTTCTGTAGAACAGATTCCCCTCTTCACATACTCCTTTACTGCATTTTCCATCGCGCCTGCAATTATGGATGCCTGTTTGACAGAACCATTTTTTTCTGCCTCCTTATAAATATCGGAAAGTCCGTTTTTTATCTCATATGGTTCTTTTGAAGCAAACCAGTGGTACAGGCGCTCTTCTGTTTTGCTCTCCCACACATCCTTTTGCCCCCTTCCCACAAGCTCTGAAATCTCCACCTCCCTTTTATCTCCTGCAAAGATTCCATAGGGAACTGCTGCCTGAATTGATTTTAAAAGCTCCGCTGCCTGCTCCATATCGGAAACAATTCCTCCCTCCTGGCGGTACAGCACTCTGGCAGAAACCCGTTTTTGAAGGCATAATGACAGTTTTTCAGCGGCCATCCGAATAATCCCTGCTGTTTCCAGCCGGCTTGCAGGCATCCGCTTCATACATAACAAAACAATTACATACCTCCGCTCCCATGCTTCGCAAACCGTATATATTTCATTTCCATTCTCTGCCGGCATAACATGGCAGTCTGAAAGAGCCGTACAGACGCTTCCTGCAAAATGTTCCCCCTCTGAAGCGGACATTGGAATTACATAAAAAAATCCAACCGCCTGTCCGTAATGCTCTGCCAGTTCATGAAAAAGCTCCTCCTGAAGCTCTCTGCGCTCCGGTGCATACAAAAATTTGCGAAATGCCTTCTGCACCATAGCTGCCTTTATATCCTTATTCCGCATCAGATCCAGAAACACCCGTTCCAGCTGTTCCTCCAGAGTTTCCTTATTCAGTTCATTTTTCAAAAGATAATTAAATACTCCCAGATCAATTGCCTTTTTGGCATAATCAAAATCAGAATATGCAGTCAAAAGCAGAATCCTTGTCTCCGGAAGCAATGTTCTTACCTTCTCAACAAACTGCAGCCCATCCATAATAGGCATACGAATATCTGTTACAATAAAATCCGGTCTTATTTCTCTGATTCCCCGCAATGCTGCCACCCCGTTCGTAAAGGTCTGAGCAATAGTAAATCCGTATTTTCCCCAGTCTGCCAGTGTTTCCAAATCCTGAAGCACCAGCAGGTCATCATCCACCAAAACCACCTTAAATGCCACGTTTCCTCCTCCATACAGCCAAATCTTTGCCGCCCAGTTACTGAGACTGATAACTCTTATATACACATATTTTACCATGTGGGGAATTTTGTGTCATCTATGAGATTTTATCAGGTATTCTTCCCCTCCTGTAAAAAACAGGCGCACCCGGTAAACGAATGCGCCTGTTTTATCATTTTATAATCTTCAGAAAATACAATTATCTCTCTCTGCTTTCTACCATTTTCTTCACATCTGCGATAAACTCATCCAGCTGTGCGCTTCCCAGATCACCCTTGTCACGGCTTCTCACTGTAATTGCGCCCTCAGCGGCCTCCTTCTCGCCCAGTACCAGCATGAAGGGTACCTTTTCAAGCTGTGCCTGACGGATCTTGTAGCCCACCTTCTCATCCTTGTGATCCAGCTCTGTACGGATACCGGCTGCTCTCAGCTTCTCATATACACCTGTTGCATACTCCATAGATTTTTCAGATACAGGAATTACCTTTACCTGAACCGGAGCCAGCCATACAGGGAACTTACCTGCAAAATGCTCGATCAGAATACCGATGAAGCGTTCAATGGAACCAAAGCATACACGGTGAATCATAATCGGACGCTTCTTTGTGCCGTCCTCAGCCACATATTCAGCCTCAAAACGCTGGGGCAGCTGGAAATCCAACTGAATGGTTCCGCACTGCCATGTACGTCCGATGGAATCTCTCAGATGGAAGTCAATCTTAGGACCATAGAATGCACCGTCGCCTTCATTAACAATATAGTCCAGCCCCATTTCCTCCAGAGCGTTTCTCAGGCCGTTGGTAGCCAGCTCCCAATCCTCGTCAGATCCCATGGAATCCTCAGGTCTGGTAGACAGCTCTACGAAATATTCAAAGCCAAAAAGGGTATAAACCTCATTGATCAGTCTTGTAACGTTCTTAATCTCCTCAGTAATCTGCTCCTGAGTCATAAAGATATGGGCGTCGTCCTGGGTAAAGCAGCGCACGCGCATCAGGCCGTGAAGCTGACCGCTCTTCTCGTGACGGTGAACCAGACCCAGTTCGCCTACTCTCAGAGGAAGATCTCTGTAGGAACGCGGCTGAGACTTGTACACCAGCATACCGCCGGGGCAGTTCATTGGCTTAATTGCGTAGTCTTCCTCATCGATCACAGTGGTATACATATTGTCCTTATAGTGATCCCAGTGACCGGAGGTCTCCCACAGCTTGCGGCTTAAGATCACAGGAGTGGAAACCTCCTGATAATTCTCTCTTAAATGGATCTCTCTCCAGTAGTCGATCAGGGTATTCTTTAAGGTCATGCCCTTTGGAAGGAAGAATGGGAAACCAGGGCCTTCCTCTGTAAACATAAACAGACCCAGCTCCTTGCCCAGCTTTCTGTGGTCGCGCTTCTTTGCCTCCTCCAGCATGGTCAGGTAGTTTTCCAGATCCTCCTTATTTGCAAATGCAGTTCCATAAATTCTGGTCAGCATCTTATTCTTCTCGCTGCCTCTCCAGTAAGCGCCTGCAATGCTTGTGAGCTTAAATGCCTTTACGCCCTTTGTATACATGATATGGGGGCCTGCGCACAGATCTGTAAAATCTCCCTGCTGATAAAAGCTGATGGTCTCCTCTTCAGGCAGATCCTCAATCAGTTCTACCTTGTAAGGCTCGCCCTTTTCCTGCATTAACTTGATTGCCTCATCTCTTGGAAGCACAAATGGCTTTAATGGAATATTTTCCTTGATGATCTTCTTCATCTCAGCCTCTAACTTCTCCAGATCCTCTGGGGTAAATCCGCCCTCTCTGTCAAAGTCATAGTAAAAGCCATCATCAATAGCCGGTCCGATGGCTAATTTTGTCTCCGGATACAGTCTCTTTACAGCCTGTGCCAGCACATGGGAAGCGGTATGACGGATCGCCCTTAACTCATCCTCTGCCTCCTGTACATTTCCATCTGGTAAAATGATTTTCATGGTAAAACTCCTTTCTTAATCGTCAGACCCATTTTCCGGGCCCTATTATGATCTTTGAAAATGGTCCCGTTCGTTCCGGCCTGCGGCCAAATAAAAAACCCCTGGACACATTTCCATGTCCAAGGGTGCATATACACGGTTCCACCTTGATTTTCACTCATTGATCCCTTAACGCGGGGTACGGCATCATTTCCTCTGTTTTCACTACAGCGCCAAACATCTGACTGTAAAAACAGTATCCCTGACACAGCTCAGGACTGGTTTTCCCCTGCATTCTCCACACAGCCTTTCCACCACCCGGCTGCTCTCTGTCTGTTCCCTGCAAAGTACTTGTTCCTTCAAAGCTTTCTGCATTTCTGCTCATTTCTGATTATAGCATCTAAAGGTTATTTGTCAAGACCTGCTTTTCCTTGAGTTTCCCATTCATCTCTGGTAATATTCTATAGTAAATCACAGCAGAAAGAAGGTATTTTCACAAATGAAACTTGTCATCATAGATGGTCAGGGCGGTAAAATGGGCCGAACCGTCATTGAACAGCTGAAAAAAAATCTCCCTGACCTTGAAATTTACGCCATCGGCACCAACAGTATTGCAACTTCCGCCATGCTAAAGGCAGGAGCAGATTACGGAGCAACCGGTGAAAATCCCGTAATCGTCGGCGCCCGTACAGCCGATATCATCATAGGCCCCATAGGAATTGTAATCGCAGATGCCCTGATGGGCGAAATAACTCCGTCTATGGCTACTGCCATCGGACAAAGCCCCGCTTATAAAATTCTCATACCAGTCAACCGCTGTAATCACTATATCCCCGGCTGTGGAGATCACAACCTTGGAGAATACATCAAAATGGTATGCGAAGAAACAGAAAAGGAGGTCAAAAAACGTGAGAACCGTTGAATTTAAAATGGAACGCCCCGGTCTGGTAAGTCCCGGCGATAAAGTAAAAATCATTGAACGCGAGGGAACCAGCAGCTACAGCTATATTATTGATCCTGCCGTCGCCATGTCCGGCTGTTTTGCAGCCCGGGACCGCATTAAATCCGAATACGGTATTGTAAAGGATGTCCGCGAAAATGCCCGGGGCTTCTATGTGGTAGTAGATTTTGATGAAGATTAGCCTAAAGGCACAATCTTCACCTCATCTGACTTTGTTTCTGAAGGATTCGTCTGTATACTCTTTCCCGGAGCCTCTGTTCCTAAAATTGTTTCCTGCTTGGGAGTCTGAACCGAAGTGCCGGGAGTATCTGCCGGCTGGTTCGGATTCTTCACAGGTGCAGCTGTTGTTTCTGCGGGAGATATTTGATTTGAACCGGACACCTGCTGCGGATTCACCGGAACCGTCTCAACAGCTGCCTTTGTTGTCTCTTCCTCAGCAGGAGCTGCAGTCTGCTCAGGCAGTTTTGAAACCGTTTCCACCAAAATCTTTTCAGATGCCAAAAATTCCACCGGACGGCTCCAAAGCACCTTGGTAATCCCTGCTTTCGGACTCCAGCTGCAGTCATGCCACAGACAAATCAGCTTGCCATCCTGAGCCATCACAAGCTCCAGCATATCATTACCGCTTACCTTTATTCCCGTACGCACATTCGCATCGTTGATCCTGTAAATGGTTCCGCTCTGACTCACATTTACAATCGTACCATAGGCATTCTTCCATATCTCTGGATAATATTCTCCGTACATCTGCCCTTCGTTTTCAAAATAATAAAGATTCGTTATGGTTCCCGGAAACATTCCGCTGACCGGCGTTTTTCCTTCTCCATTAAGATTTGCCCTGAAAATCCGGCTGTACCATTCTCCATTTGCTCCTTTATCCACATAAGCACAGTAAAAAATAAAATTATCCACAATACAGAAGCTTTGTACACCATATTCTCCCGTAATGCCTGCTCTGGAAGCTCCATCTGATTCCATCAACACCATCATGCCGGTTCCCTCTCTCTTTAAACGGAAAGTAACACCATTAACAGATACATCTCTGCGCTTTACATAGCGAATTGCCCCGTTCTCCTCCAGACGGTAGCTTCTGTCACCCATTTCCACCACAGTTCCATTTTCAGGCGTCACAATATTTCCCAGACTGTCTGTCAAATAACAGCTTCCGTCCCGGATCTGAACCTTATAGCTTTCTTCACCAACTGCGGTTTCTGTTCCTGATGTGGCCGAATGGATCTTTCCCCCCTGGGCATAGTAAATCGTTCCGTCTACAATCAGATACCCATCTACATCCTCTGCAATAATCTCCTTTACAGCCTGTCCCGGTATCATCCGTACCAACCGCCCGCAAAGCGCCTTTTCAGATTCTGTCAGCTTGCCTTTTTCACTTTCCTTAACCAAAGGAAGATAATACACATAATCTCCGTCCGCTCTCAGAGAATATTTTGTAGTTCTCTCAGGAGCATTTTCATCCCCCAAGGGCTTAACCTTATTTTCAACCGTTTTACGATACAGAATCGTTTTAAAAATCCCCGTGTCCTCATCATCCAGAAAACACCAGAAAGCATTGGTTCTGGCAAGACTGTCCAGATTTTCACCCATATCATCAGGAATATAATCTAAATCAGTTTCTATGTTCTTTAGATAGCCCTTCACATCATGACAGGTATAAATCTGTCCTTCCTTCTGCCATTTTCCCTGATTCATGATTCCATCTTCATTAAAATGATATAAAAAACCTTCAATCTCCAGCCACTGATCTGTTGCCCAGGTTTCATCATCCAGTTTATATGTCCATCCCCTCTCGGTCTCATTCCATCCCTGTGTTTCTTCCTCATGCTCAATTTCAATGGTCTGTGCTGTTTCTGTACTGCTGTCCTCTTTCTGCTCAATCAAACTGTAATCCTTATGAATTGTACCAATTACCTGAACAACCACATAAATTGCCGCAATCAAAAAGAATGCTGCCAGCAGCACTAAAAGAATCGTCTTGCCACTGGAATCTGACTTTCTTCTTCTGCCCATATCTTAATCCTTTCTCTGAAATTCACTTTTCAGCATAAACAAAATTCAGCATAAACAAAAAAAGCCGTTTTTCTTTGCAAATACAATGAAAAACGACCTACTGAGCGTGCCGGGATTCGAACCCGGGACAACTTGATTAAAAGTCAAGTGCTCTACCGACTGAGCTACACGCCCTTATTAAATTTAAAATGCCCAAAGTCGGAATCGAACCAACGACACGAGGATTTTCAGTCCTCTGCTCTACCAACTGAGCTATCTGGGCATCCGTATCAGTGATTGAAAATCGCTGACAACGGTGATATTCTACCCTTTTTTTTGTAAGCTGTCAAGTCTTTTGGTAAAATATTTAAAAAAAATCGTTAAATGTACTCTTTTCGCCCGCTGGCGTCTAAAATTCCTTCCTCTTCCCTGTATTTTGCAACGGTTCTCCTGGAGATGGTGATACCCTGGGAAGCCAGTTTTTCGCTTAGAAGGCGGTCGCTGTAGGGCTTTTTGGGGTCTTCTCCGGCTATGATTTTCCTGAGAGCCAGTTTGATGGCTGCGGCATTGATGCCATGAGAGGCGGAGTTTAAACCATTTTCACTGCGGGAAACGGAGCGCGAAAAGAAAAAGCTCAGGGGATATACACCCCAGGAGCACTGGAGATATTTATGGCTGACGGCTCTGCTGACCGTAGACTCATGTATCCCCAGCCGGTCTGCGATATCAGTCATGCGCAGCGGGACAAGGTGATTGGAACCCTTTGAGAAAAATGCTTCCTGATGCTCCAGAATAGCCTTGGACACATCCATCAAGGTGAGGCTTCTCTGTGCGATGCACTGGCGGATCCATTCTGCCTGACGAAGCTTATTTCCCAGATATTCTTTTACCTCCTCAGACTCAGGTTCCTGGCTCATTTTGCGGTAATAGCTGCTGATTTCAATGGCCGGATACATGGCTTCATTTAAGAGGATATCAAAATGGTCTTTAAATTTGACAATGGTTACATCCGGAATAATATAGCGGAGCTGTTCCCGGCTGGAAAAGGACATTCCGGGTTTGGGATTCAGGGAGCGGATGATCTGGCAGCAGTCTGCGGCTTCCGCAGGGGACAGACGAAGCTTTCTGGCAATGGCTGGTATCTGATTTTTGGCAATCATTTCCAGGCACTGACAGGTTAATGTTTTCATCACAGGTGTAAGGAGGCCGCGGCGTTCCAGCTGAAGATTTAAACACTCTTCCAGATTTCGGGCAAAAACTCCTGCAGGGTCCAGTTTCTGGAGCTGCGCAAGAAGCTTAAGGATATGTGCTTCGTCTGTTTTAAGATCTGCCGCAATATCTCCGGGAGATTCGGTGAGATAGCCTCTGTCATCTAACGATTCCAGCATGTAGTGAATAATCTGTGTATCATCGGCAGAAAGCTCCTCTGAGATCAGCTGGGACCAGAGATAGTCTTCCAGCGTCTCGCCGTCATCCGTATCAATGTTCCAGGAATCCTTAAAATCGTAGTCATCATCGTTGTTCTGCCGCTGGTAGAGGTAATAGTTTTCTTCATTAAAGGAATTAAGCCACTGCTGCTGTTCAATGGATTCCCGATCCGGCCCTCCGGAAGAAGAATCAGATATTTCCATCACGGGATTTTCCAGTGCCGTCTCATTGATATATGTGTTTAATTCCTGGGCAGTCATCTGCAGGATCTCAGCAGATTGTATCATGCGTTGGGATAGGGTCTGAGTCTGTCGGGTCTGAAGCTTCAGATCCATGGAAAGCACCTTCTTTCGTAAGATATGATTGGTTTAAGTATATCACAGATCGTTCTGTTTTTGAATGCAAAAAGAGCGCCCCGCTTAACATAAAGATAAAGGAGGCGCTGGAAATTCCAGATCAGCTTGCCAGAAAGCCTTTTCCTACGATCTCGCTGGAATTGGAGATGAGCATAAAGGCAGTGGGTTCAATTTTTCTTATATAGTTGCGCAGCTTTAAGGCCTGACTGCGTTTCATGGTAGTCATGATCACGGTCTTGTCATTGTGGGAAAATGCTCCCTCCGCGTGGTAGACTGTGGCGCTGCGGTTTAAGGTATGGATGATGTAATCACAGATGGGATCGGGATTGTCGCAGATGATATTAAAACATTTGCAGAGATTGATATTTTCGATCACATCATCGATCACAAGGGATTTAGCTGCAAGGCCGATGGTGGAGAACAGTCCTGTTTCCGCATCAAAGATGAAAAAGGAAGCCAGAACGGATGCCACATCTACCAGCATCAGTACGGTGCCTATATTCATGCTGGTGTGCTTTTTCATGATCATGGCAATGATATCCGTACCGCCGCTGGACGCTCCGATATTGAATAAAATAGCGGTTCCGATGGCAGGCAGGAAAATTGCAAACATCAGTTCCAGAAGCGGCTCTGAGGTCAGAGGCTTTGTCAATGGGCAGATACGCTCCAGGAGGGAAAGACTGACGGACATAACAACGGTGGCATAAACGGTTTTCAGTCCAAAGCTTCTTCCAAGAAAGATAAAGCCAAGAACCAGAAGGGACATATTTGTAATGAATGTAAAATCACTGGCTGACCATTGGGTCATCTCACTGATAACAGTGGAAAAGCCGGTGATCCCGCCAAAGGCAAAGTGGTTTGGGAATTTGAAAAAATAGATTCCTATAACCATGATCCAGATACTGATTGTGATAGTTCCATATTCAGCGGCTGTGCGCCAGAATGGATTTTTGATTTCTTTCATGATGAAAGAATAGACCTCCTTTTTAATACTCTTGTTCATTCAAAATATGCATTTTGATTCAACCATATAATAAGCGTGTTTTACTACAAGCGCAACCACCTTTTTTACTAAAATAGGTACAACGAAAAGGTTGTGACAAATGTCCGCAAGCTGTGGACATTTGCAGACGGTATGTTCACTGTTCCGGAAGGACGGTTTGTAGTAAAGGGAGAATCTGCCTGCGGTCTTGTATTACCGGAAAAGGAAGCCTATAATAGCAGTATTGGAACAAGAATGGGAAGAGGCAGGATATGAAGATATTTGAAAATGATGCGGACTGGGAGGAGCGGGCCTGGGAGCTGGCAAAAAAGCTGGTGTCCATAGACAGCTCAGATCCGGGCGCTTATGAAGGCGAGATCGGGGAACGGCTTTATGAGTATTTAAGCCGGTGCTGTGAACGGTGTGGCGGTTCTCTGGCAGACCAGATCCAAATCGCACGGGAGGAGGTACTTCCGGGCCGGTTTAATGTGATGGCGCGTATACCGGGAAAGACGAATGGACCGGGACTGATCTATATCTGCCACATGGATACGGTTATGCTGGGAGATGGCTGGGATGAAACGACGCCGCCTCTGGGAGCGGTGGTCCGGGAAACAGAGGAGCAGGGAAAAACGGTGGTGCGCCTGTATGGAAGAGGGGCCTGTGATATGAAGTCGGGGTTAGCCTGTGCCCTTGCTGCCTTTGAGGCTCAGGTACGGGAGACCGGAAAAAGGGGAGAGCTTCCTAACCGGTCATTTTCCATAATCTGTACCGTGGATGAAGAGGATTTTATGCGGGGAGTGGAGCGTGCCATCCGTTCCGGCTGGATCACGAAGGAGGACTGGGTTTTGGATACAGAGCCTACAGACGGACAGATTCAGGTGGCTCACAAGGGCCGCACCTGGTTTGAACTGACCGTTACGGGCATCACCGCCCACGCCAGCAATCCATGGAAGGGAGCAGACGCCATTGCAGCCATGGCGGAGGTGATCAGCAGCATACGAAAGGAGATTGCAGCCTGTCCGCCCCACCATGATCTGGGGATTTCTACCGTTACCTTTGGCCAGATCCAGGGAGGCTACAGGCCTTATGTAGTGCCGGACAGCTGTAAAGTATGGATTGATATGCGTCTGGCGCCCCCAGTGGATACGGCGGCTGCCTGCGCGATGGTTGAAGGGGCGATAAAAAAGGCAGAGAAGGAAATCGCAGGAGTTAAGGGAAGCTATGTGCTTACAGGAGACAGACCCTATGTAGAAAAGAACCCGGATTCACCGCTGTTGTCCCGTTTAAAAGAGGCTGTAAAGGCCGTTGTGGGAGAGGAAGCGGCGGTAGGAACCTTTAACGGCTACACAGATACTGCGGTAGCAGCAGGGATGCTGGGAAATCATAACTGTATGTCATATGGCCCCGGCAGCCTGGAGCTGGCTCATAAGCCTAATGAATCCGTACCTTATGAAGATGTGAAACGGGTCCAGGGGGTGCTTACAGAGCTGGCCGGGAATATTTTGTGGAGGAAACCCATGTAGAAGTATCAGGGAAAATACCATTTCCATCAATAAGGATTTTGTAGTATAATAGTGGCACCTTAAAAGGAGGAAACAAGATTATGAAGGAAACAGCATTAGTAATTATGGCGGCCGGAATCGGCAGCCGGTTTGGGGGCGGCATCAAGCAGCTGGCTCCTGTTGGGCCAAATGGAGAGATTATTATGGATTATTCTATCCATGACGCCATTGAGGCCGGATTTAACAAAGTCGTATTTATTATCCGTAAAGATCTGGAAAAGGATTTTAAGGAGATTATCGGAGACCGCATTGCCAAGCAGATCCCGGTTATTTATGCCTATCAGGAGCTGGACGCTCTTCCAGAGGGCTATTTTGTGCCTGAGGGCCGCAAAAAACCCTGGGGAACCGGTCAGGCTGTTCTGATGATAAAGGGGCTGATTGACTGTCCGTTCCTGGTGATCAATGCAGACGATTACTATGGAAAAGAGGGCTTTAAGCGGATCCACGATTACATGGTAAATGAGATGAAGGATGATGCAGATGTTTATGATATCTGCATGGGCGGATTTGTGCTTGAAAATACCTTAAGCGACAACGGAAGCGTTACCAGAGGTGTGTGCCATGTGGAAAACGGATTCCTTAAAAACGTAACGGAAACTTATGATATCCGCAGAAGCGGGGACGGACTGGCAGCAGCAGATGAGGCGGGAAATCCTGTATCTGTACAGGCAGATCAGCCGGTTTCCATGAATATGTGGGGTCTTCCGGTGCGTTTCTTAGAGGAGCTGGAACATGGGTTCCCGAAGTTTTTAGACGGCTTAAAGCCTGAGGATATTAAGGCAGAATACCTGCTCCCGAAGATTATTGACGATCTGGTACAGGAGGGGAAGGCGAAAGTCCGCGTACTGGATACACCGGATAAATGGTTCGGTGTGACCTATCAGGAGGATAAGCAGGCGGTGGTAGACGCGATCCGGGGACTGATCCGGGACGGCGTGTACAAAGAAAAGCTGTTCGGTTAAAAAGCCATGCATATTTCCCATTTTCAGGGTCTATACTATAAAAAACGGTGAAAATAGTTCAGCCTCCGTGGATAAGGAGACAGTACAGACATGAAATTGTGGAAAACATTCGGTATTTCCAGCCGGGAAGATATATCATACTATGATACAGCGGGAGAGTTTGAGGCAGAACGTTTTGCCGTGAACCTGAACCGTATGATCATGGACGAAATGGAAGAAAAAGGAAAAGAAGGCGTCATGTTCCTCTGTATCGGCACAGACCGCTCTACAGGGGACAGCCTGGGGCCTTTGGTTGGACACAAGCTGAGAAGGCAGCGTTTAAAGGGAGCCGCTGTGATCGGAACTCTGGATAAGCCGGTACATGCCATGAATCTGGAGCTTTATATCCGATATATCCAGGCCCATTATTCCCGGTATGTGGTGGTAGCGATTGACGCTTCGGTAGGCAGCCCGGATCATGTGGGCTATGCTACTTTGGGGCGGGGAGCGCTGCAGCCGGGGCTTGGGGTATCAAAGGAGTTAGAGGCAGTAGGAGATATCTCGATCACCGGGATCGTAGGGGGCGCAGGCAGCCGTGATCCTGTGATGCTTCAAAGTGTCCGGCTGTCCATGGTGATGAAAATGGCGGACTGCATCTGCGAAAGTATTTCCCTTGTCGAACGATTTTGGGAAAATGCAGCCATAATATGACAAACTTTGCGCAAAATACCTGTTATACTGAGACATACCTGGATTTTTCAGGTATGTTTTTTGTTGTGGCGACGAGGAAAATGGCTGTCACGCCTGCGTGTGCAGACATTTGACGGCCGCTGATCAGAGGCGAAACGTGCTTTATAGGTTTCGCATCGGTATAAAGGGGTGAGCAGATGGGAGAATTATATGAACTGTTCCCGAAGCTGCCGAAAAATATACGGCAGATCGGAGAACGTGACCAGGTTTTAAAGCTGTATGTAGAGGATTATGTCAATACATATTTAAAGCAGTTAAGGCCCGCAAAAGGGGCGGATCTGCGGGTGGGGCTTCTTCTGGGAAACAGGGAGATCCATGAGGATGTGCCGTATGTATTTGTAGACGGGGCTTTGGAAATGGAAACGGTTGCAAAGGACGGGGAGAAGGCAGTCTTTACAGAGGATGCATGGCAAAAGGCCTATCAGGAAGTGGAAAATCGGTTTCCCAAACGAACGGTACAGGGGTGGTTTTTATGCGGGAATCCGGGCTGCAGTTTAAATCCATTAAACTACTGGCAGGAACACAGCCATTATTTTACAGGAAAAAATCAGCTGATGTATTTAAACAGCGGCCTGGAGGGTGAGGAAGCGGTCTATATTACGTCCTCAGACGGATTTTATAAACTCAGGGGCTACAGTATTTACTATGAGCGCAATCAGATGATGCAGGATTATATGATTTCCCGAAAGGATATTTCCAGAGTGGAAACAGGGGTAAATGACCGCGCTATCCAGGATTTTCGCCAAAAAATGGAAGAGCACAGAGGAGAAGCAATCCGCCGCCAGAGTACGGTGGGTACGCTTTCGGCTGTGTGCACAGCTTTGGCTGTAACTGTTTTGGCAGGCGGTGTAGCGATGTTTAATAACTATAAAAAGATGCATGAAATGGAAAGTGTGATTGCATCGGTGCTCCCGGAGGGAAGGATCAAGGAAGCAAAAGCAGGGGTCTGGCCTATAGAGGAAAAATTCCCTAAGGTTACGGTGGGGGAAAAGCCTTCTTTTGTGACTCCTGAAACGATGAGAGAAGCTGCGGAGACTGAAACTGCAGTCATTTCCAGTGAAGCTCCGGAGAATGTCCCGGAGGAAACAGCACTCATGGAAACGGAGGAAGCTGATGCTCCTGCTTATAAGGTTTATACCGTTGGGGAGGGCGAAACACTTTATGGCATCTGTTTTAAGGTTTACCAAAATGTAAATAAGCTGGACGAGATCTGCCGGATCAACGAATTGAGGGATCAGAACAGCATCTATGCAGGCCAGAAGCTTCTTATGCCGTGAAAATATTAGTGCGCAACCTCCGAAAATGTTGTATACTTAACAGGTATATCAAACATTCAGGAGTACAAAATGGGCAGCAACCGTTCAATGAGCCGTGAAAATAAAAAAAAGCAGCTGAGAAGCCAGATGGTTTCTCCCTCCGTTTCTTCGCCGGAGGATGAGGACAGCGAAGAGCTGATAAAGAAAGCCCATCAGAAAAGCGTAAAATGCCGGGTTCGCATTGGAGCAGTGATCGGGGTTCTGATTTTGGCCGCTGTGGGCGGATTTATATATTATGATCGATATATGTCATTTGCAGACTATGAGCTTGTCTGGGAGACGGATTTTAATCAGGGAGAGCCGGGCGAAGCTGCTGCCGGGGAAGGGAATTTTTCCGGATTTGCAGATTTTGCCGACGGTGTGATCAAGTATACCAAGGATGGAGCCTCCTATCTGGATTCCAGGGGAAAGGCCGTATGGATTTTAAGCTATGAGATGAAACATCCCATGATTACGGTCAACGGTGATTTTGCCGCCATTGGAGACCGTCAGGGAAATTCCATTTATATCTGTGATAAAAATGGAATTCAGGGTCAGGCGACAACTTCTCTGCCGGTTTTAGAGCTTTCTGTTTCAGCAAAGGGCGTTACTGCGGCTGTGGAGGAGGATTCTAAAGCCAGCTACATTTACCTTTATAAAAAGGACGGAAATCCTCTTGATATCTATGTGAAATCGCTTCTGTCCGGCGACGGTTATCCAGTTGATGTAAGCCTGTCTCCCGGAGGAACCCAGTGGATCACCTCTTTTATGTATTTAGAAGATGGCATGATTAAAAATAAGGTTGTATTTTACAACTTTGGTCTGGGAAAAAATGATCCCAAGCGTGTAGTCGGCGTATTTATGCCCCAGGATCTTTCAGACGCCATGGCAGGCCGGGTGCGGTTTATGGATGACAGCCATGCGGTGATTTTTACGGACAAGGGACTGCAGTTTTTTTCGACCCGTATTGAAACGTCTCCGGAATCCACGGCTCAGATCTTGTTAGACGAAAATATCCGCAGTATCAGTTATACCGATCAGTATGCGGCTGTGGTCACAGATAATTCCGAGGGTTCAGAGCCTTATCGGCTTCATGTGTACCGGGCAGACGGCAGTCAGGTGTTTGAGACTGCGTTCTCGTTCCAGTATTCGGGTTTTGATATAGATGAGGATCTGGTTCTGCTTTATAATGACAACTCCTGCCTGGTTTATAATATGGCGGGAACAGAAAAATTTAAAGGAAGTTTTGATTTTCCTGTATCCAAGGTTTCGGCCGGAAATATGCCGGGTACTCTTTTAGTCATGGGGCCTCAGAAGATGCAGGAGATCAGGCTGCGGTAACAGCTGCAAAAATCAGACAGAAAGGAAGAAGATACTATGGGGATGAAATGCATCGGTGTAGACGTAGGAGGAACCAGCGTAAAGATGGGAATCTTTGAGACAACCGGAGAATTGCTGGATAAGTGGGAGGTAAAAACAAGAAAGGAAGAAAATGGAAAATATATTCTTCCGGATGTCGCTGCTTCCATCCGTGAAAAGGTATCAGCCATGGGGCTGGATCTGAAAACGGATATTGCAGGAGCCGGACTGGGAGTGCCGGGGCCGGTGATGCCGGACGGAAGCGTAGAGGTCTGCGTAAATCTGGGATGGAAAAATGTAAATCCCCAGAAGGAGCTCAGTGCCCTGCTGGATGGCATTCCTGTAAAGAGCGGAAATGATGCCAATGTAGCTGCCCTTGGCGAGATGTGGCAGGGAGGCGGAAAAGGCTATGATAACCTTGTGATGATTACTCTCGGTACCGGAGTAGGCGGAGGAGTGATCCTGGATCAGAAGATCGTGGCCGGACGTCACGGTCTGGCCGGAGAGATCGGACATATCCATGTAAGGGACGAGGAAAAGGAATACTGCAACTGCGGCGGTCAGGGATGTCTGGAGCAGATCTGCTCCGCTACGGGCATTGCAAGAGAAGCCAGAAGAAAGATGGCTGCCAGCGAGACGGCTTCCGTTCTCTGCCAGTACGGTGACAATGTAAGTGCGAAAAACGTGCTGGATGCGGCCAAGGAGGGAGACGAACTGGCATTGGAGGTTATGGCTGTGGTAAGCCATTATTTGGGTTTGGCGCTGTCCCAGGCTGCTCTGATCGCAGATCCTGATATTTTCGTGATCGGCGGCGGCGTATCAAAAGCAGGCCAGTTCCTTATTGATATGGTCCAGAAGGACTATGATCATTTTATGACGATTTCCAAAAATAAAGCCAGGCTGGGTCTGGCAACTCTGGGAAATGACGCAGGAATCTATGGGGCAGCAAGACTGATTTTGCAGTGAGGGGAAATTTAAGAGGGAAAGATAAATGGCATTTACATGAATAGATGTAGGTGTCATTTTTTTTGTTTTGATAAAACTGTCCCAATATTGACAAAATTGTCCCAAAATGATATAACAAGGATATATAACGAGGATGGGAGTACGTATCATGAAGAAAAAAAATATAATAAGCCTGATTAAATATTATGTGGAAAAGAATGATGCGGGCTTTCGCAATGAAGCTTATGAAATCGCCAGGGAGTTTGACGCTTCTGGGGATTATCAGCTTTCAGAGTATATTATGTCACTGCTGTCTAATGTAAATACCTTTGTTCCACAGGTATCAGAGAATGTGTCTTCTTTCTTTGAAAAAATTGAAAAAAAGGAAGATATGCTGCTGCTTCCTGAGGAAATTACCGGTGATTTGTTAGGGGTAGTAAATGCAATTGAACATCATATTGGAATTAATAAGTTTTTGTTCCAGGGGGCTCCCGGAACAGGGAAGACGGAAGCTGTTAAACAGCTTGCGCGAATATTGAACAGAGAAATTTTTATGGTGGATTTTTCAGCAGTGATTGACAGTAAATTGGGGCAGACGCAAAAAAATTTGTCTATGCTTTTTAAAGAGATAAACAGCTTTGTCCAGCCTAATAGGGTAATTGTTTTATTTGATGAAATTGATGCTCTGGCTTTGGATCGAACGAATCAGAATGATCTGCGGGAAATGGGGCGGGCAACATCAGCTATGCTGAAGGAATTTGAGCGGATGAATGAAGATATTGTTTTAGTGGCGACCACCAATCTTTATCAATATTTTGATAAAGCACTGATCAGACGATTTGATTCCGTAATTGATTTTGACAGATATTCACAGGAAGATCTTCTTTCGATTGCAGAAAAGATGTTAGACCGTTATCTTGATAAGTTAAAGCTGGCAAACAGGGATATACGCCTGTTTCGTAAAATAATGAAATTGATGCCTCAGATACCATATCCTGGTGAATTGAGAAATCTCATTAAGACATCTGTTGCATTCAGTAATCCACATGATGGTATGGATTATTTCAGAAGACTTTATTATGCAGTCTGCAATGAAAAACCGGAAGATTTAAAAAAGCTTCAGAATCAGAAATTTACTGTCAGAGAGATCGAGATATTGGTTGGAAGATCAAAAAGCAGTATTGCAAGAGATCTGAGGGAGATATAATAGATGAATAACATTTTGCAATTAAAAGGGAGATTCGAACAAAGGCCTAATAATTTCAGACAGGGTGCACTGAAGCTTCCGAAAGGTAAATATGTTTCGGCGCTGCATCTTAGAGAATTATCTGAGCAGTTGAAAAGAATTCTGAATTACTGGGAAACTAACAGGGATATCAATGGTGCTTTAGTCAGTGTACATTATAAACATATTGTTGCAAAGAGTAATAGATTGAAGATCTTACTGTCTGAGAACAGTAAATCTCCTGCGGAATCAATCAAAGGAGTTAAGTTTATCTGGGAACCGGATGAGAATGGAAACGAGATCCAGAAACACGTATTCACCCATTATGTTTCTCTTAAAGCGATCGAAAAAGCAATCGAGGTTTTGAACAGGACAAGCTCTGTTATTGAAACGTATTTTAATGGGGTTATTAACAGTGAAGGAACGGAACAGGCGGCTGAGGCCTCAGCGTGTAGTTTCAATGAAATTTCCAAAACCAGCTTTTTAAAAGCAGTAATAGATGGGTTTTATGTTGAAAGCTTTGATATTGATCGTGCGGAAGAAGAGATAACAGAAGAGTCTATTATAACGATTTATCAGACCGGAATTGAAACAAAGAAATTGTTGTCAAAGTTCGGAATTTATATTGTCGATGAGCGTATTATTGATGGAACCACATTGATGCTTAACCCGGATGAAGCAAAGCTGTTATATAACAATGCATCCTATCTGATTGCTATGAGTGTTACTGATTTTTCGCAGCTTACGAGAGATGAGATATTAGACGATCATGAAGAAACTTATTATGGGGAAAGCCTAATTCCCCATCCTGCAAATGAACCTGTAATAGGTGTTATTGATACACAGTTTAATGAGAATGTGTATTTTCATGAATGGGTGGAATATACAAATCTGCTGGATCCCAATATTCCACTGACTGCCAGGGATTATGAGCATGGAACTGAAGTGAGCTATATTATTGTTGATGGACCGAGTGGAAATCCGGCGCTTGACGATGGATGCGGGAGATTTCGGGTACGTCATTTTGGTGTTGCTACACATAGAGGATTCAGTTCCTTTACCGTATTAAAAATGATAAGAAATATTGTTGCTTCAAATAGAGATATTAAGGTCTGGAATTTATCATTGGGTTCTAAACTTGAAATCAAGCCCAACTTTATTTCTCCGGAAGCTGCAGAACTCGATCGTATACAGAGTGAATATGATGTTATTTTTGTAGTTGCAGGGACAAATGTTCCGGATGGTGAAACAAAAAAGAATATGAAAATTGGTTCACCGGCAGATTCGCTTAATTCTCTGGTAGTCAACGCTGTAGATTTCAGAGGGAAGTCGGCATCCTATACAAGAGTTGGCCCTGTATTATCCTTTTTTCATAAGCCGGATATCAGCTATTATGGCGGTGATGGCCCCGGTTATATGGACAAAATGGTTGTATGCCGTGATGATATGGGAGCAGCCTATGTAAGTGGAACTTCATTTGCAGCACCATGGATTTCGAGAAAACTGGCATATCTGATCCACGTTATGGGATTAAGCAGAGAAGTTGCAAAAGCATTATTGATTGATTCTGCCGCCGGATGGAACAGGAGAGATGATATTTCACATAGTATTGGCTATGGAGTTGTTCCAAAACATATTGACGATATTATAAAATCACAGAATGATGAGATACGTTTTATTATGACCGGAGCGTCAGAGGAATATGAGACATATACATATAATCTGCCGGTACCTGTCGTAGATCATGCACATCCATTCTATGCAAGGGCAACTTTGGTATATTTTCCGCAATGTGATCGTAATCAGGGGGTTGATTACACAAGTACAGAAATGGATATACATTTTGGCAGGGTTGTTATTGAAAAAGGAAAAGTGAAAATAAGGCCGATTGATAACAATCAGCAGTCGGAAGATAAACTGATTACTCTTTATGAAGAAGATGCAAGAAAAATGTATCGAAAATGGGATAATATCAAACACATTAGTGAAGAGATTAAAGAAAAAAGAATACCGAGAAAGGCATATGAGTCTGGCCTCTGGGGACTTAAGATCAATACGAAGGAACGCCTGAAGAAAAGAAAAGAACCCCTTCCATTTGGAGTTGTTGTAACATTAAAGGAAATGAATGGCGTAAATCGTATTGATGATTTTATCAAGATGTGTATGGCGCGTGGCTGGCTGGTTAATAAGCTGGATATTGAAAATCAGATAGATATTTATGAAAAGGCAGAGGAAGAGATTATATTTAATTAAAACAAGGGGGCTGTCGGTATTAACCGACAGCCCCTTTTCGACTGATTTTGATTATAAAATTGTCTTTTTTGATTTTTCGGCTGGAGAATTATGGAATCCAAACTCCATTTGCATCCACCCAGAAGTTATCCGGCGTATAGCAGTTTGCATACATTGCGCCGGAGGAGGAATCCAGATAGTAGTACAGGCCGTTTACCTGTACCCAGCCGGTTGCCATGTAGCCGTCTGCGTCAAAATAATACCACTGGCCGTTTACATCCTTCCACTGGGATGCAGGATAGGTTCCGTCTGCGTTCTGCCACCACCAGCGCACATGGTCGGCTGCCTGTTTCCAGCCTTCGGAGACAGAATTTCCGGCTGTCTGTTCAGGGGAAGTTTTCCAGTTGCTCTTGGCATTGTTGCTGGCTTTTACAGAACGCACTTTAAATGTGTAGGTTCCATTTTCCGTCATCCAGTCCGTAAAGTCATAGAAGGTATTATATACGGACAAAGTAGAGTTTCCGCCGTCAGGAGGCGTTACGAGGGAGCCATTCCGATATAACTGAACCTGGAAATATTTAGCAGATTCAACGTCATCCCATACAGCGACCTTTGGATTGTCAGAATCCCAGGACAGGTTTCCGGGGGCAGGCGCGTCGCTCATATCGGCGTCTTCGTCAAAAACCAGCTTTACAGTCAGGATGACAGTAGCTCCGCCGTCTGTTTTTCGGGCGTCTACGAATTTGATCTTGTCAAAGCGGGATTTGATGGAGCTGTCCAGAGTGAGCTTGAAGCTGCTGGAGGAGGTTCCGGAAAAGGCGTATTCTTCCTCGTCCTCCAGACCAAGGGTAATATCTACCTCAGGAGGATTGGATTTGGACCAGTCGTCCCCTTCATCATTGACAACTTCAACGGCATCTACATAGTACAGATCCGTGTTGTCTCCTGTGGGTGTTACATCTACTTCACCGCCACTGCTGCCGGCTCGGATATCGCTGTCGACGGTCAGGCAGATCTTTCCTACCTTTGTTTTGTTGTCAGCCAGGGCTGCGGGAGCAAAGGCAGAAGAGAGAAGGGCTGCGGTCATAAAAAAAGCGGCTGCCTGTTTGATTCGGGTCATAGTCATCCATCCTTTCCTGTCAGAGTTTATGCATTTAAAACTCTGGTATTTACAAATAATGATACCATCAGTATACCATAAAATGGGTGGTCTGGAAAGTCTACAGAACCGTTGATCGGGGAAGTGAGAAGATAAATTCTGTCCCCACGCCTTCGGTGCTGATCACATCAATATTTTCTCCATGGGACTGGAGGATTTCCTTTACAATGGAAAGACCAAGTCCGGTCCCTTTTTTGTCTTTTCCGCGGGAAAGATCGGTTTTGTAAAAGCGTTCCCATATTTTTTTCAGGCTGTCCTTTGGAATACCGATACCGGTATCCTTTACGGAAACGAAAATCTTTTCATACTGTCCTGCCGCCTGGATATAGATCACAGAATCATTGTGGCTGAATTTGATGGCATTGTCGATCAGGTTGTACATTACCTGCTGTATTTTTTCCATATCAGCATAGACCATCTGGATATTATCGGAAAAAGTCAGATCAAAGCTGATATTTTTTTTGCCGCAGGTACCTTCAAAGGAGGCCGCGGTATCCTTGATGACACGGTTAATATCAAAGTTCGTCCGCGTCAGGTATCCTCTGGCATCCAGTGAATTTAAGGTCAGCATACTTTCCGTCAGCTTGTGAAGCCGTTCTGTTTCGGAAATAACTCTGGAAATATATTTTTCATACAGCTCCGGCGGAATGGTTCCGTCCAGGATTGCTTCCAGATAGCCTTTGATGGAGGTTAAGGGGGAACGGAAATCGTGGGAAACATTTGCGATAAAATTCCTCTGATATTCCTCCATTTTATCCAGTTCATCTGACATATAGTTTAAGGTATCGGACAGGTATCCCATTTCATCATGGGTCTTTACCTGGATCCGGTAATCCAGATGGCCGGCAGCATATTCCTTGGCTCCTACTGTGATTTTTCGCAGGGGAAGATATACGGTCTGGGTAAAGACCAGAAGGATAATGAGGGACAGTCCGAAAATGGCCGCAGAGGTGATGTAGAGAATATCCAGGATTTCACTCTGGGAATGGGCAATCTGGCTGACCGGCAGATGAAGGATCACATAGCCGTAGGTAGTGTAATTTCCGATCACCGGAGCAGATACGGTGAGAACGTCCTCATTAAAAAGGCCATAATAATTCCCAATGGTGTAGGAGCGGCTTCCTGAGGCAGTGGGGTCGAAATCCGGGATTACAGTCTGTGTCCGGCTGCCGTCCCGGCTGTCCATAAAAATGGCCCCTTGATTGTCCGCCACCCATATTTCTGCGCGCAGATAGGCGCCCAGACTTTTTAACTGGGAGGAAAAGGCAGCCAGATCCGGCCGCTTTCCGTCGTACATCTGACTGCAGGAGGCTGCAATATCATTTGCCTCATCATAAAGAGCCTCCGACCGCTCCCGCATCAGATAATCTCTGGTCATGCGGGAGGAAAAGGTGGCAATGGTGGTGAAGCCCAGAAGGCCGAAGATCAGATAGCCCAGGATAAATTTGGAGTAGAGTGAACGGGTCATGGTATTACCTCTTTACCTCGAATTTGTAGCCGATGCCCCATACCGTGGTAATGGACCAGTTGGCGTGATCCTTGATTTTTTCCCGCAGACGCTTGATATGTACGTCTACGGTCCGGGTATCTCCGATGTATTCGTAGCCCCAGATGTGATCCAGGAGCTGCTCTCTTGTAAAGACCTGATTCGGCGAGGAGGCCAGAAAGTAGAGAAGCTCCAGCTCTTTGGGAGGCATTTCCACCGAATGGCCTTTGTAGAGTACAGAGTAGTTTGTCAGGTTTACGATCAGATCCGGGTACTCCACATATTCTCCCTGCTGCTTTGGTTCTGTAGAAATGGCGGCAGGGGCTGCCTGATAACGGCGGAGAACTGCTTTTACACGGGCGACCAGCTCTTTGGAATCAAAGGGTTTGATCATATAGTCATCTGCTCCCAGCTCCAGCCCCAGAACCTTGTCAAAGATTTCACCCTTGGCTGACAGCATGATGATGGGAACCTGAGATGAGGTGCGCAGCTCCCGGCAGACCTGATAGCCGTCTATGCCCGGAAGCATCAGGTCAAGAAGGATCAGGTTGGGTTTAAATTCGGGGAATACCTTAAGGGCTTCCTCGCCGTCTCCTACGATCATTGTTTCATAACATTCTTTCATTAAATACAGGGAAATAAGTTCTGCAATATTTGCATCATCATCTACGATCAGAATCTTCTGTTTTTCAGCCATTGGTGAAAATCCTCCTTATGTCATTACTTAAAAGTCACGATGGTAACGCCGGTTCCGCCTTCTCCAAACTCACCCAGGCGGAAATCCTTTACATACTTTAATTGACGCAGCCGCTTGTGACAGGCATTTTTCAGCGCTCCCGTACCGCGTCCGTGAACAACCCGCACACTCGGCATATGGGCCAGATATGCATCGTCCAGATATTTTTCCATAGCAGGCACGGCCTCGTCTGTAGTCATGCCGATGAGATTGACCTCTGTTCCCACGGAAAATGATTTAGACATCCGGATCTGGCCACTTCCGCTGCCATTTCCCTTTGCCTGTGAAAATGTTTTCTTTGCCTTGGAGCCTGCCGCCGTTCCGCCGTAGGTGCGTGAGGAACCGTCTCCAAGAGTAGCGCTTATGTCGTCTTCACGGATCAGCTCCAGATCACGGATATTAACTCTGGAACGGAGAATGCCCATCTGGACAAAGAGATCGCCCTTTGCATCCGGCAGGGTGCTGACGGTGCCCTTCAGGTTCATGGAAAGCACCTTTACGCCGTCTCCGATTTTTAGTTTCTTTGGGGAAATGGGCTGGCTGGGGCCTTTGGCCTTTACTGCCAGCTTATCGTCGGTCTTTTTAATCTGCTCCCGCAGTTTGGCTCTCTGAGCCTCCAGTTCTTTTCCTACGCCGGATTCAGAAGCCAGGCGGTTGATCTCGCGGATGGTCTGGTCTGCCGTCTCCTTGGCTTCTCTTAAAATCCTCTGGGCTTCCTCAGAGGCATTGCGGATCAGCTTATCCTTGCGCTCGTCCAGACGTTCTTCCTTCTGGGTCAGGCGGGATTTTAGCTGGGCAATCTCCTCCTTATAGGAGCGGATTTCCTCCTGCTCCTTTTCAATGGTGACGCGGCTGGTTTCCAGGCTGGCAAGAAGATCTTCAAAGGATTCGTCCTTGGCTTCCAGATGGCTTTTTGCATCTTCGATAATGAAATCGGGAAGGCCCAGCTTTTTGGAAATGGCAAAGGCGTTACTTTTGCCGGGAATGCCGATTAACAGGCGGTAGGTGGGCTGGAGCGTTTCCACGCTGAATTCGCAGCAGGCATTTTCCACACCGGGAGTGGTGAGGGCAAAGACCTTTAATTCGCTGTAGTGGGTAGTTGCCATGGTGCGGCACTTCATGTTGTGGAGGAAGGACAGCACAGCAATGGCAAGAGCCGCGCCCTCGGTGGGATCTGTTCCTGCTCCAAGCTCGTCAAAGAGGCATAAGGAACGGGAGTCTGCCTGCTGTAAAATAGATACGATATTTGTCATGTGGGCGGAGAAGGTACTGAGGCTCTGCTCAATGCTCTGTTCGTCCCCGATATCTGCGAATACTTCGTCAAAAACAGCCAGCTCCGAGCCTTCCCATGCAGGGATATGAAGGCCGGCCTGTCCCATCAGGGTAAACAGTCCCACGGTTTTTAAGGAAACGGTCTTGCCTCCGGTATTGGGGCCGGTGACGATCAAGAGATCAAAATTCTTTCCCAGCCAGATGTTGATAGGGACTACTTTCTGGGGATCTAAGAGCGGGTGGCGTCCGTCTTTGATGTGAATGCGGCCTTTGTCATTAAATACAGGCGCACTGCACCGGTACTGGCGGGACAGGGCAGCTTTGGCAAAGATAAAGTCAAGCTGGGCCAAAAGCTCCATATTCAGGCGCAGCTCTTCTATATGGGGAGCCGCTTCATTGCTTAAAGAGGCCAAAACAGCTTCAATTTCCTTCTGCTCCTGGATTTCCAACTCCCGGATCTCATTGTTCAGCTTCACGATAGCCATGGGTTCGATGAAAAGGGTAGAGCCGGTGGCAGACTGATCGTGGACCATACCGGAAACCTGGTTTTTATATTCAGCCTTTACAGGGAGGCAGTAGCGTCCGTCCCTCATGGTGATCACCGCATCCTGAAGATAGGTGCGGTGAGAATTTAAAATGGAATTTAACTGGGTATGGATGCGATCCGCCGCAGCCTTGATGGAACGGCGTACCCGGGAAAGACCGGGGCTGGCTTCATCTGCAATTTCATCTTCTGAGAGGATACAGCGTTTGATTTCATTATTTAAAGGGGTTAAAGGCTCGATGGACTGAAATAAGGGATCCAGGGAGTCAGGCACATATTCAGCCACTTCAGCCTGCTTCGGCGGCTTCTGTCCGGGAAAACGGGGGGTGAAAACGGGGGGGTCCTCTGTATCTCTGCGTCCGTAAGCCTTGGCTCTTGAAGCCACGGTAAGAACCGAGCTGATAGAGAGAAGCTCAGGGATGCTAAGAGAGCTTCCGATTTCCAGGCGCTTTAAGGAACCGCCGATTTCCCGAAGGCCGGAAAAGGAAACAGAGCCCTTTAAACGCACACGGTTCACAGCGTCTGTGGTCTGGGCCTGGCGGGTGCGGATCTCTTCCAGATCAGAAGAAGGGGACAGTTCCCGGCACAGGGACTTCCCTAGAGGAGAGGCCGCATGGCTTTCCAGTTGGGTGATTATCTTCGTATATTCCAGGGTTTTTAATGCTTTTTGGTTCATTTTTTATCAATAACCTCCTGAGAGTGGTACAAAATATCCTGTTTACACGGACAAGTATACCACATCCCCCGATATTTACGATAGGGGAAAATTCCGAACGAACAAAAACTTGCATATTAAGCGTGAGAACCGTATAATAAGAGGTGAGATTCTTCGTAAGGAGGAGCGAAATGGCGGATAAGCGTGAAGACAAGGGAACGGACGAAGGCCAGGAAAAACAGAAACCGTTTATCAGGGAGAAGATCGTTCGCCAGCCACCTTCCGGGCGGCAGATCATGAGAAAAATTTTGCTGGTAGGAGTCTGCGCAGTTGTGTTCGGAACAGCAGCTGCGGTATGCTTTTCGGCTGTAAAGCCGATCGCAGACAGAGCCTTCGGCCCGGAGGAGACAGAGCAGGAGCCGATCACCATTGCAAAGGATGAGCCGGAAGCGCAGCAGCCTGTACAGACAGAGTGTGCGCCAGTGCCTGAGGAAACAGAGCCGGTGGAGGATATGGTGCGGTCAGAGATGGAGAAGTATCCGTATTCTATGGATGATCTGAACCGTCTCTACGGAAATTTGAATACGCTGGTTGAAGAGAATGAGGGCTGTGTGGCTTCTGTTCACTCGATTCAGAGGGAAACGGACTGGTTTGATAATCCCATTGAAACTACAGGCCAGTATTCAGGCGTGGTGATTTCCTGCACAAGAGGAGAAATCCTTGTTCTGGTGCCGGATGAGGCGGTAGATACGGCGGATTCCATTGAAGTATCATTTTCAGGCGGAACCATTCTTCCGGGTACTGTAAAACAAAAGGATTCTGTGGCAGATATGGCTCTTGTAAGCGTAAATGCCGCAGAGCTGGAGGACAGGCAGTATGAGCGCATAAAAGAGCTTCCGCTGGGAAATTCTTACGGTGTCAGGCAGGGAGATCTGGTGGTTGCCATCGGTTCCCCGGCCGGTGTGACCGGTTCCAGTGGATACGGCGCTATTTCCTATGTAGTGCGCAGCACAAAAGCAGTAGACGGAAGTACCAGGATCTTTTATACGGATACAGCGGCAGATTCCCAGGCGGGAACTTTCCTTATTAATACGGATGGAGAACTGATCGGCTGGGCGGTGGATGATTATGGGCAGGAGGATCATTCTTCCATGACAGCCGTTATGTCCGTATCGGATTATAAGGGGGCCTTGGAACTTATGAGCAACGGTCTTCCTGTGCCTTACTTTGGTATACTGGGACAGGAGATCACGGTAGCCATGGCCCAGAAGGGAATGCCTAAGGGCATCTATATTTCAGAAGCCGTTATGGACAGTCCGGCTTATAATGCAGGCCTTCAGCCGGGGGATATTCTCACAAAGCTGGGAGATATGCCGGTGACAAATCTGAAGGAATTTCAGGGGCAGGTGGAAAAGCTCCAGGCAGGAACGAAGATCATTGTAAACGTACAGCGCAGCAATGGCAAAGACGAATACAGGGAAATCCCCTTTGAGATAACCGTTGGAACCAGATAAGTGCGGTGTGGGAGTCCGAACGAAGCGGACTCCCTTTTCAGTAAAAGAGAGATGAGGTATGAAAATGAGATATATTGAGACATTCCATGAAGGAAATCATATTTCCGATATTTATTTATGCAAGACAAAACAGATTCAGCTTACAAAAACAGGAAAAGAATATGGAAATCTGATCCTTCAGGATAAGACAGGCACCATTGAGGCAAAGATCTGGGATCTTTCTTCTCCGGGGGTAGGGGAATTTGACGCAATGGACTATGTGCACATTGAGGCAGATGTGACGCTGTTTCAGAATGCAAACCAGCTGAATGTGCGCCGGATCCGCACAGCCAGAGAGGGAGAGTATGTGGAGGCGGATTATCTGCCTGTTTCTAAAAAAGAGATTGGAAAGATGTATGAGGAGCTGCTGGGATTTGTGCGCAGTGTGAAGAATCCGTGGCTGAATCAGCTTTTGTCAGGGTATTTTGTGGAAGATAAGGAATTTGCCAAGGCGTTCCAGTTCCATTCCGCAGCAAAGACCGTTCATCATGGATTCGTAGGAGGACTCTTAGAGCATACCTTAAGTGTGGTAAAGCTCTGTGACTACTATGCAGGGTATTATAAGACATTAAACAGGGATCTGCTTCTTACCGCAGCTATGTTCCACGATATCGGAAAGATGCAGGAGCTGTCACGTTTCCCTGAAAATGATTATACCGACGACGGCCAGCTTCTGGGCCATATTATGATCGGCACGGAGATGATTTCCGAGCGGATCCGCCAGATTCCGGATTTCCCGCCCAGACTGGCGTCTGAGTTAAAACACTGTATTCTGGCCCATCACGGAGAGCTGGAATATGGTTCACCCAAGAAACCGGCTCTTTTGGAAGCGCTGGCACTGAATTTTGCAGATAACACAGACGCCAAGATGGAGACAATGATCGAGGCTCTGGCAGCAGGCGGAACGAATAAGGGCTGGCTGGGCTACAACAGGCTTTTAGAAACCAACATCAGAAAGACAACGGAGTAAGGAAAGTGGAAAAAAATCAGGAATTTACAGTTACCATTGAAGATATGAGCGAGGACGGCTCCGGTATCGGAAAGCTTGACGGCTACATCTGGTTTATCAAGGATACGGTCATCGGCGACCAGGTGCGGGCGAAAGCCATGAAGATGAAAAAATCCTATGGTTTTGCCCGTCTGATGGAGGTGATCACTTCTTCTGCCTTTCGGACAGAGCCAAGATGCCCTGCGGCCCGTCCCTGCGGGGGCTGCCAGCTTCAGGCCATGAAATATGAGGAGCAGCTGGCGTTTAAAGAGCGAAAGATTAAAAATAACCTTATGCGGATCGGCGGTTTTAAAGAGGAAGAAATTCCCATGTTTCCAATTATTGGAATGGAGGATCCCTGGCGGTACCGCAACAAGGCTCAGTTTCCTTTTGGAATGAATAAAAACGGAGAAATTATAACCGGATTTTATGCGGGCCGCACCCATGATATCATTGAAAATGAGGACTGCCTGCTGGGGGTGCAGGAAAACAGGGGAATACTGGAAATTATCAAGGCATTTATGAAGGAATATAGGATCAGGCCCTATGATGAGAAAAGCCATCAGGGGCTGGTTCGCCATGCCCTGATCCGAAAAGGGTTTAAGAGCAGTGAGATCATGGTCTGTCTGGTGATCAACGGAAAGCGCCTGCCCCACGGGGAAGAGCTGGTAAAGCGGCTGTCGGCTGTTTCAGGAATGACCAGCATTTCTTACAGTATCAATGAGGAAAAGACCAATGTGATCATGGGAAAAGAGATTGTAAATCTTTATGGTCCAGGGTATATTACAGATTCCATTTCGGATGTAACATATCAGATCTCCCCCCTGTCTTTTTATCAGGTTAATCCGGTGCAGACAGAAAAGCTGTATGGAACAGCCCTGGAATATGCGGGCCTTACGGGAAAAGAAACGGTATGGGATCTGTATTGCGGCATTGGAACTATTTCCCTGTTCCTGGCCCAGAAGGCGAAAAAGGTATATGGCGTGGAGATTGTCCCCCAGGCCATTGAAGATGCCAGAAGAAATGCCCGGTTGAATGGAATGGAAAATGTGGAGTTCTTTGTAGGAAAGGCAGAGGAGGTGCTGCCGGAGCAGTATGAAAAGAACCAGATCTATGCCGATGTGATCGTGGTAGATCCCCCAAGAAAGGGCTGCGACCAGATGTGCCTGGATACGATCCTGAAAATGCGGCCCGAACGGGTCGTTTATGTCAGCTGCGATTCCGCTACCCTGGCAAGAGATCTGAGATACCTTGTGGATGGGGGGTATGAGGTGAAGAAGGTCAGAGGGTGTGATATGTTTCCGCAGAGCGGACACTGCGAATGCGTGGTGAGGTTAGAGAGAAGATAGAGGCATATGGAGAATAAGAAAGAATATAGATCTAATATTGCAGAAGGTGAAATCATCATATACCAAGCGGAAGATGGACACACCAAAATAGATGTAAAGTTTGTTGATGAAACAGTCTGGCTTACGCAGACTCAATTATGTGAATTGTATCAAACAAGTAAATCAAATATCAGTGAGCATATTAAACATATTTTTGAAGAAGAAGAATTAGAGGAAAGATTAGTTGTTCGGAAATTCCGAACAACTGCATCTGATGGCAAAAATTATAATGTAACATATTATAATTTGGATATGATTATTTCTCTTGGTTATCGTATAAAATCTAAAATTGCTACAAATTTTCGTCGGTGGGCAACGGAGCGATTAAAGGAATACATGCTCAAAGGATTTACAATGGATGATGAACGCCTGAAAAGTCTGGGAGGCGGTGGGTATTTCAAAGAGCTTCTTGAACGAATTAGGGATATTCGTGCCTCAGAAAAGGTATTTTACAGACAGATTTTGGAAATATATGCAACAAGTGTTGACTATGATCCAAAGGCAGATATTTCTGTTCAGTTTTTTAAGAAGGTTCAGAATAAAATCCACTATGCAATTCATGGACAAACTGCAGCAGAGGTAATCTATACAAGAGCAGATGCAGAAAAAGAGTTTATGGGGTTGACCACATTTAAAGGAAACCATCCTACATTAAAAGAGGCAGTTATTGCGAAGAATTATCTGGATGAAAAGGAACTTCGATCTATGGGACAGCTTGTGTCAGGTTATCTTGATTTTGCAGAGCGCCAGGCAGAACGAGAGCAGATTATGACAATGAAAGACTGGGCAGATTATTTGGATCGTATCTTGATAATGAGCGGAGAACAGTTATTAGAAGGGAATGGAAGTGTTTCCCATAAGCAGGCAGTTGATAAAGCCACAAATGAGTATAAAAAATATAAGCAGAAAACGCTTAGCGATGTGGAACATGATTATCTTGATTCGATAAAAGTGCTGGATAAAATGTAGAGATGTTTTAAGCACTAGCGTTAGAAATTGATTCAGCCAGGGATAAATTCTATCTTTTGGGAATCTGAATTACTATTTCTCCAAATTGTAATAGAGACATGAAAATCAGTGAATTTTGAAAATATAAAGAAAGGGCTCTTGTGCCTAAAAATCCAATATAAAAAGAAAATGGGACAGCTCACAGAAATCTAAGGTCTTGAAAAAACTGTATTTCTGCGGACTGTCTCATTTTTGCGATATTGGGGTTAAAATTGTTGTTGAGCGGTTAGCCTATAATAAATTTTATCTGCTTGAAATTATTCCTCTCAATTCAATGGCTCAATCACAGGTATTGTTTCCGAAGCAGGAGCGGATTCTGCCGGTTTGGATTCCTGTGTAGCTTTGGAAGCCTCTGTTGCTTTGGAAGCTTCTGTTGCTTTTGCAGCAGATGTAGCTTTGGAGGTTTCTGTATTTTTGGAAGCTTTTGTCTCAGATTTTGCAGCTTCCGAGCTCTTGGACGTCTGAGCAGTTTTTGAGGTTTCTGTGTTCTTTGCAGCTTTGGTAGATTTTGTGGCCTCTGTACTCTTAGGAGCCTTCGTGGATTTTGTAGCTTCCGTGCTCTTTGCGGCCTTTGCATCCTTAGCGGTTTCCGTACTCTTAGACGCCTTGGTAGACTTAGACGCCTCTGTATTCTTGGAAGTTTTGGAAGACTTTGCGGCTTCCGTGCTCTTGGACGTCTTTTCCTTATCGGAATTGGAGGTTTTCTTGTCCTCCTCTTTTTTATTTCCGTTTGTGCCGTTTTCTCCGTCTTCCGGGAAATCTGTTTCCCGGCTGTCTGTGTCAATGCCGGAGGTGCTTAAGGAAAAAGCGGCCTGATTTGCATTTCCGGCCATATCTTCCAGATATACGGTCAGGGAACCTTTCTCCAGATCAAAGGTAATGCGTCCGGTTTCCTTGTCATAGCTGACAGGAGCTGTCCGTTTTCCAGCATCATCCGTAGCATAAACAGCCTCATAATTGATTCCGGAAATATTGTCCTCTGCGATCAGCTCCAGTTTACCGTCTTCCATGACTACAGTTTCTTCATCGATCGAGGGAGCTGTGTCATCTAAGACTGCGATATGCTCGTTTTGACGGGCAGGCATACCGTTCCAGCTCTCCACATAGATTTCCAGAGCGCCGTTATTTGTTAAGGTAGCATGGTAAACGCCGCCTTCTTTTTTGAATTCAATATCCTGGGATTCCAGGGTTGTGGTAAGTTTCCGGATAGGAATCAGTGACTTTACCTTAAGGGAAACATCTACGGTTTTGTAATCAGTGGTGTCCCCTACAGTCAGCTCGATTCGGGGGGAAGCGGTCACCAGAAAGAGCAGAAGAAGATTGAAAACAATAAACGGCAGCACATACCATAAAAGATTGTGAAGGAACCGGTTTTCATTTCCGGAACGGCCGTTATTGCTGGTTTTGGGGCTGCGCCGTGAGCCGCGTGAGGCCGGTGAACGGTCGCTGCGGGGCGCTGTATAGGATGAATGGCGGTCCATTGCCTTTGTCCTCCTTTGAAGTTTGGTCAAAATACCACTATAGCATAGCAGAAATTGTCTGGTCTTACAAGGAAAAATTGCTCTTGTAAGAGTGTTGTAAGAAAGTCTGTGGGGAAAAGGGATGAAAACAGGAGCAGAATATGATATGATGAAAATGATACTACATACGCCAGAATATTCCCGGAACGGGAAGGGCACAGGATGATCCTCAGGGGTCCAGCGAGAAAAGGGGCAGAGCCATGATAGAAGAAGCAGCAGCATTTGCGGCGCAGGCGCACCATGGAACATTCAGAAAAGGAACACAGATTCCGTATATTACACACCCGATGGAGGCAGCTGTGATCGTATCCGGGTTTACAGATGATCCGGAAATGATCGCGGCAGCTCTATTGCATGATGTGGTGGAAGATACGGGCGTGACAGAAGAGGAGATTAGGGAGCGCTTCGGTTCAAGAGTAGCCTGTCTGGTGGCAAATGAGACAGAGGATAAAACAAAAAGCTGGAGGGAACGGAAGGGAGCTACCATACAGCATCTGAAAAGTGCTCCAAGAGAGATTAAGATCCTGGCTCTTGGGGATAAGCTCAGCAATATGCGTTGTACGGCAAAGGATTATCTGGTTCTTGGGGATGAAATCTGGCAGCGGTTTAATGAAAAGGATAAGGCCATGCACGCCTGGTATTACTGGGGGATTGCAGATGCATTGGATGATTTAAAGGAACATCTTTATTACAAAGAATATATTATGCTCTGCCGGACCGTATTCGGAGCGGGGACATGAGGTCAATGAAGCAGGAAGTCCATTGGCTTTAGGCGATGGACGGTCTACTGGAAGCGGCAGACAGTAAGGAGAATGAAAGAATGAGCAATTTAAAACGAAACGGCAGGATTTTGGCGCTGCTTGTCATAATGGGAATCCTGTTTGGAACCCAGGGAATGACGGCACTTGCAGGAACCATGGGAGTAGGGGCGGCGGCAGGTTCGGCCGGCGGGCCGGGCATGGAAGCAGCGGGCCCATCAGATCAGAACGATGAGCAGGAAAAGCCGTCTGAAACAGATGGGGTACAGAGCGCGGAAGGTCAGCCGGCCGGCGGATCCGAAGCTCAGGGGGAATCCGGACAGTCCGCTGCCGGATCCGAAATTCAGGATACAGCGGATCATTCAACAGCCTCATCTGACCTCCCTCTTCAGGTAAACTACAGTATTTACTCCCCGGTCCAGGGATGGAGCGGTACGGCTGCGGATAATCAGGCATTGCAGGCTCCTTATGGAAGCTGGGTGGCAGCTATGAGGGCGAATCTGATCAATATTCCGGCAGATGCCCAGGTAGGCATCCGCTATCAGGTAAATTTAAGCGGGACCGGCTGGCTGGATCCGGCAGAGGATGGAGCGGAGGCGGGAAATGCGTCTGCTGAGGCGCCGCTGGAAGCGATCTGCATGGAGCTGTATGGAGCGTCTGCAGCATCATATGATCTGTATTATAAGGTTTATCAGAATGGTACATGGACGGATTGGGCATTAAATGGAGCTGTGGCAGGTACGGAGGGAGCTGGCCTGAGGATCGATGGAATCAGGGCTGCGATCACGGCAAAGGACGCCGGAGCGCCTCAGGCAGCCATGAACGCAGTCGATCCCTCCAGACCTATGATCGCCCTGACCTTTGATGACGGCCCGCGGACTTCGGTTACCAGCCGGATCCTTGACAGCTTGCAGCAGAATGGGGGACGGGCTACATTCTTTATGGTAGGTACCAATGTGGACTCCAATGCCGCAGTGATCCGCCGTATGGCCGAACAGGGCTGTGAGGTCGCAAACCACACCAATGACCATAAATATCTTACAAAAATTGGGGCGGAAGGCATTCGCAGCCAGGTAGGTTCTGTGAATCAGAAGATTGCTTCTGCCTGCGGTGTGTCTCCGGTACTGATGCGTCCGCCAGGAGGATATGTGGACGGCGCATCACTGTCTGTATTAGGCTCTATGGGTATGCCGGCAATTATGTGGTCTATTGATACGAGAGACTGGCAGCACCGTAATGCTCAAAGAACCATTGATACGGTTCTGGATCAGGTAAAGGATGGAGACATCATTTTGATGCATGATATTTATGAGCCAACGGCACAGGCGGCAGAAGTTCTGATTCCTGAACTGACAGCCAGAGGTTATCAGCTGGTAACAGTCAGCGAACTGGCTTCGTTTAGGGGCGGTATCCAGCCCGGACATAAATACAGCCAGTTCCGTTAAAAATACTTGCAATTTGAAGCATACATATTTATAATATCTTTACCGGGCGGAGTTCCCTCCGTCCGGATCTATTTTCTAAAGTCTTCAGCGTTTTATACATCAGATTCATTCATTTCTTAAATTTCCAAAGGTCTCCCACACCAGGATATTTGATTTGAAAACAAAACCGCACATTGGCAATTAGATAAAAGCAGAATACACTGCAAAAGGCGGAAAGCCAAACAGGTATTTTATGTAAATCAGATAAACCAAAACGGGGGAACAAATATGAACGAATACAAAAACAGAAGGCAGCTTTTATGTCTGGCGGTCACGGCGGGAATGATGTTTACTGCTGTCAATGTATCATCCAAAACGGTCTGGGCCGCTGCAGAGCAGGTGATCGAGTATGACTCGAATCAGGAGGAAAAGGCACATCCGGGCTCCATTATTTTAAAACAGAATTTGAAGGAGGAAGACTTACCGTCGTTGAAACAGCCGGAAGCTTCCTATACAGATGAAAATGGGATTTATTACCGCCTGGCGGACTGGGAGGTGCGTGAGCTGCCGGAAGCTTCCCGGAGCCGTATGCTTGAAAAAACGGAAGTGTACCGGGAGGTAGAAGGAGCAGAGATGCTTCCACCCTATGTGGACAGCAGACAGGAGGAAAATGGCGCAAGGATATCAGGACGGCTGTATATGCAGGAGAGTCGGGTACTGGGGGAGGAGTGGAGAGAGGATTTTCAGGCGCCTGTGACATTTTATTCCTATGGAGCAGATGAATATGAATTGGGTGGAATAAAAATTTCCGGGGAAGATATCCTGGATTCAGCTTTGGCAGAACAGGAGCTTCTTTTAGGAGAAATGGGGCTTTCGTCCGAGGCTTACCATATCACATCTATGGATTGGGATGGGGAAAGCTTTATGGATGAAACGGGCCAGGTCTGCCGCAGGGCGTCGGCAAGGGGAGAGAGGCTGCTGCGTGATTACGAGGCTGTATACAGAGGACAGGTTCAGGTTGTGGAGCCGGTTTCCTATGAGGTGTCCGCTGTGTATGAACCTGCGGAACTGGGGAATATTTCTAATTCAGAAAAAGAGCAGGAAGAGGCATTGGTTTTAGAGCCGGAAGCGGCAGAAGAGCCGGATCCATTTTTACGCTGGATCCGAACCGGAGTGACTGTTACGGCTGCATTGGGAGTTTCAGGCATATTGTTGGGGATTGTTCTGTATTTTACAGGGAAAAACAGGCGTAAAAGCCAGGAAGAGGAGCTGAAATATAATTAGGGCTTAATGATTTTTTTATAGAATTCTAAAGAAAATTTCAAAGAAAATACATAGTAAAAACACAGATTGCGTAGTAATATGTATCGTGTATACAGAAATGTATGGAGAGGAGAGTTCATTTATGAAAAGAAAATATTTTATGATCGCAGTGATGGCAGCTGCCCTTGGAATGACTGCCTGTTCATCTCAGAAAACAGAGACTGAGGCAGCAACGGCTACGACAGCCGCGTCTTCGGCAGCAGAGACAACCACGGCAGAGGCTTCTTCCGAGGAAGAGGAGGCAGAGACGGAGAACTTTTACGGTATTGTAAAGACAGTAGAGGATACGGTTATTACAGTAACAGACGATGCCGGAACAGAAGCCGGATTTGACGTGTCCGGAGCAGAGCTTACCGGAGCAGAGGCCATCGGTGAAGGCGATGAGGTAGATGTTTACTACACAGGAGCGCTGGGAGAAACGCCGGCAAAGGCCGTAGAGGTTGATATTGTGATTTCCGCAGCAGAGGAAGCCGAGGAGGAAGCTGCTGAGGAGGATGATCTGACAATTACGGGAACCATTGAAAGCACAGAAGATGGAAGCCTTGTTTTAAAGACGGAGGACGGTTCCTATACCTTAAATACCCTCATTGCCCAGACGGTCACAAAGGACGGCGTCAAGGCCGGAACAGAGGCAGATATTACATATTATGGAGATCTGGAAGATGAGGAAGTTCCCGCAGTCGCCACAAAAATTGTGACTGCAGACGCCAGAGATACAGAGGACGCGGGAATTAAGACCCTTACCGGTACCGTAGCAGAGGCAGAGAGCAATCATGTGGTTCTGGATACAGAGGATCCGGAAAATACCTTCTTTTCATTTGTGGGAGAAGATGGGATGTTTGACGGCTTAAAGACCGGAGATACGGCTACTGTGATCTATGAGGGTACATTAACAGCCAAGACCATTAAAGCATTAGGACTTAAAAAGTAAATAATTTCTTTTGCACCCGCCTGTTGGAATCGTTCCGGCCGGCGGGTGTCTGCATATAAAGGATTCTGTAAAAAAATTAGCACTCGACTCTTGACACTGCTAATAATGTGTGTTATAGTACGAATAGAACAAAGAACAGAAACACGATTCCGCAGCAGAAAGGGGAATGGCGTATGAATATCAATAAATTTACACAAAAGTCCATGGAGGCGGTGCAGGGCTGTGAAAAGCTGGCGTATGAGTACGGCAATCAGCAGATCGGTCAGCCGCATCTGCTTTACAGTCTCCTGACCTTGGATGACAGCCTGATCATGAAGCTGGTTACGAAAATGGGAATCCAGGGAGATATGTTTAAAAATGAGGCCAAACAGGCCATTGAGAAGCTTACAAAGGTAAGCGGCGGCGGCCAGCTTTACATCAGCAATGATTTAAACAAGGTACTGATTAACGCTGAGGATGAAGCAAAGGCTATGGGAGACGAGTACGTTTCGGTGGAGCATTTGTTTTTAGCACTTTTAAAGCAGCCCGGACGGGAAATGAAGGAGCTGTTTAAGACTTATGGAATCACCAGAGAACGGTTTTTGCAGGCGTTGTCCACCGTCCGGGGCAATCAGAGGGTAGTCAGCGACAACCCGGAGGCGACCTATGATACACTGGAAAAATATGGTTATGACCTGGTAGAGCGGGCCAGAAACCAGAAGCTGGATCCGGTGATCGGCCGCGACAGTGAAATCCGCAACGTAGTCCGTATTCTGTCCAGAAAGACAAAAAATAATCCGGTGCTGATTGGTGAGCCCGGCGTAGGTAAGACAGCCGTTGTAGAAGGTCTGGCTCAGAGAATCGTCCGGGGCGATGTGCCGGAGGGCTTAAAGGATAAAAAGCTCTTTGCCCTTGATATGGGAGCCTTAGTGGCAGGAGCCAAGTATAGAGGCGAATTTGAGGAGCGTTTAAAAGCAGTTCTGGAAGAGGTAAAAAAGAGCGAAGGCCAGATCATCCTCTTTATTGATGAGCTTCATACCATTGTGGGAGCAGGAAAGACAGAGGGATCCATGGATGCGGGCAATATGTTAAAGCCCATGCTGGCAAGAGGCGAGTTGCACTGCATCGGCGCTACTACCTTAAATGAATACCGCCAGTACATTGAAAAGGATGCGGCCTTAGAGCGCCGGTTCCAGCCGGTTATGGTGGCAGAGCCTACGGTTGAGGACACCATTTCCATTCTCAGAGGACTGAAGGAGCGGTATGAGGTTTACCATGGCGTAAAGATCACAGATTCCGCTCTGGTAAGCGCAGCCATGCTGTCCGACCGCTATATTTCCGACCGTTTTCTGCCCGATAAGGCCATTGACCTGGTAGATGAGGCCTGTGCAATGATCAAAACTGAAATGGACAGTATGCCCGCAGAATTAGACGAGCTGTCCCGCAGGCTGATGCAGATGGAAATCGAGGAAGCAGCATTAAAAAAGGAAACAGACCGCTTAAGCCAGGATCGTCTGGCAGATTTACAGAAGGAGCTGGCAGAGCTGCATGATGAATTTACCGCAAAAAAGGCTCAGTGGGAAAATGAAAAATCCAGCGTAGACCGCCTCTCTGCTCTCCGTGAAGAGATTGAGGCTGTAAACCGCCAGATCCAGGATGCCCAGCAGAAATACGATCTGAACAAGGCGGCAGAGCTTCAGTATGGAAAGCTGCCCCAGCTGCAGAAGGAGCTGAAGGCAGAGGAAGAGAAGGTTAAAAAGGAAGATCTGAGCCTGGTTCATGAGAGTGTGACAGAGGATGAGATTGCAAGAATTGTGTCCAAATGGACCGGCATTCCTGTGGCAAAGCTTACAGAGAGCGAGCGCAGCAAGACCCTTCATCTGGATCAGGTGCTCCATAAGAGAGTCGTAGGACAGGACGAGGGCGTTGAGAAGGTCACAGAGGCCATTATCCGGTCAAAGGCAGGAATTAAAGATCCTACGAAGCCCATTGGTTCCTTCCTGTTTTTAGGCCCCACCGGCGTAGGTAAAACAGAGCTTGCCAAGGCTCTTGCAGAGTCACTGTTTGATGATGAATCCAATATGGTGCGCATTGATATGAGCGAATATATGGAGAAGCATTCTGTGGCACGTCTCATTGGAGCGCCTCCAGGATATGTGGGCTATGATGAGGGCGGACAGCTTACAGAGGCTGTGCGCCGCAAGCCCTACAGCGTAGTGCTGTTTGATGAGGTGGAAAAGGCCCATCCGGATGTATTTAATGTGCTGCTGCAGGTACTGGATGACGGACGGATCACAGATTCTCAGGGACGCACGGTGGATTTTAAAAACACCATTATCATTCTTACTTCCAACATCGGCTCCCAGTATCTTTTAGAGGGGATTGATGAGAATGGCTCCATCCGCCCGGAGGCTAAAGAGGCTGTGATGAATGACCTGAGAACTCATTTCCGTCCGGAGTTTTTGAACCGTCTGGATGAAATGATTCTCTTTAAGCCTCTGACAAAGGAAAATATTGGAAGCATTGTGGATTTATGCATTGCGGACTTAAACCGCCGTCTGGCAGACCGGGAGTTAAAGCTGGAGCTTACAGAGACAGCGAAGGCCTTTATCACAGAAAACGGCTATGATCCCGTGTACGGCGCCCGTCCTTTAAAGCGGTATCTGCAAAAGAATGTAGAAACCCTGGCAGCAAAGCTGATTTTAGGAGGAGGGCTGCGGGAAGGCGCTGTAATCGTGATCGATGTATCGGAGGATGGAAGCAGGCTTATCGCTTATACGGAATAAAAAGAAAGGAAGGTCATAAGGTGAATAAGATTCCAAAGGATCCCATGATCCTGTTCAGCTTTGTGAACACACAGCTTAGAGACCGTTTCAGCTCATTGGAAGAGATGTGCAGAGAAATGGAGCTGGATCAGTCTTATATAGAAGAAACTCTGGAAGGTGCAGGGTTTTCCTATGATCCCAAACGGAACTGCTTCCGCTGATGGTTGGTAGCAAAAGCCGGCTTTATCTGATGTCTGGTCAGATAGGGCCGGCTTTTTTGAGGTGGTGCGAAAGGGCGAAGGCTGGAAATAAATAACAGGATGTGGTAGACTGGATAAAAGATCATTCACGGAATAGGGATGTATATTGTGATGGGGGATCTGTTAAGCTATAGTAGGAATACCCAATAGAGGATGAACAAAGCAGGAGGAGATATATGGGAGTGATATTCAATGAGGCAGAGGCTGTCTGGGAATGGCTTATGACGCATCTTATCGTAATCAATCTCTTGTTTTCCATTATTATTATTTTTTTCCAGCGCAGAGATCCCAGATCGGTATGGACCTGGCTGTTTGCTCTGAACTTTATTCCGGTGTTCGGAATTATATTTTATCTTCTTTTCGGCCAGGATTTAAAAAAGAGCCGGATGTTTAAGGTAAAGGGAATCAGCGACCGGCTGAATATGCCGGTTAAAAGCCAGGAAGAGATTATCCGCTCAAGCGATATTCCGGAGGAAATGATGGATCCCCTCATAAGGGATTTCCGCAGCCTGATCCTCTATAACCTGGAAACTTCCGGAGCTGTGCTTACGACCGACAATCAGGTGAAGATCTACACAGACGGCCAGGCGAAATTTGAAGGCCTTCGAACCGCTCTGCGCCGTGCCAGCCGATTTATCCACATTCAGTATTATATTATTAAAAATGACGAGGTATTTGATTCGATCGTGCCGATTCTGGAGGATAAGGTGCGTGAAGGCGTAGAGGTGCGGATTCTTTATGACGGCATGGGGGGTCGCTTTATGCCGAAACGCCGGTGGGAGGAACTGCGCCGCGCCGGGATTTTAGTCGGTGTATTTTTCCCTCCTATTTTAGGCTGGCTGAACCTGCGTGTAAATTACAGAAATCATAGAAAAATCGTTGTGATAGACGGGAATGTGGGATTTGTAGGCGGTTTTAATATTGGACGTGAATATATTTCAAAGGATCCCGGATTCGGTTATTGGAGAGATACCCATTTGCGGATCACCGGTGAAGCAGTGATGAGCCTGCAGATCCGCTTTGCACTGGACTGGAATTATGCTACGGGAGAGAATCTCTTTAAAAATGAGGCCTATTTCCGGACAGATCTGAAAAAGAAGACGGACGTCCGAAGGGATAAAGAAAGACCGGCCTGGCCTGATCCTGAACTGGAGGGAAGCCAGGTGGGAATGCAGATCATTGCCAGCGGTCCGGATACCAGAGAACCCCATATCCGAAACAACTATCTGGAACTGTTTCACAAGGCAAAGCACCATATTTATATTCAGACGCCTTATTTTGTGCCGGACGACGCCATTTTTTCGGCGCTTAAGATGGCTGCTTTGTCCGGGGTCGATGTGCGTCTGATGATTCCCTGTAAGCCGGATCATCCGTTTGTGTACCGGGCAACCTGTTCTTATGCAGGAGAACTTTTGGATTATGGTGCAAAGGTCTATATCTATACTAATGGTTTTCTCCATTCCAAGGGGATTATGGTTGACGGCCGGGTCTGCTGCTATGGCACTGCCAATATGGATATCCGGAGCTTTGAACTGAATTTTGAGGTAAACGCTACGATTTATGATGAGGCGGTCACGGCAGAACTGGAGCAGGCATTTATGAATGACCTGCCTCACTGCCGCCAGATAACAAGAGAGGATTATAAAAAAAGAGGCCTTCTGACCAGGATCAGGGAGCAGGGAAGCCGTCTTTTGTCTCCGCTTTTATAGGAAGAATAATTTTCAGTTCTGCTGTCCATACTAGCCCTATGAAGAGACAGTATAATGGAAAATTAAAAGAATCGCTCCGCAATTTCTGCCGCTGCGGGATTGCGGGCTGGTGTCTGGAGGTCATTTTCACTTCATCGGAATCCTGGATGCGGGGAGATATGCGGCTCATGGGGCGCACCTCGCTCTGGATGTTTCCCATCTATGGCATGGGAGTCCTTCTGCCGGGGATCGTAAATACGGCAGACCGTTGGCTCACCGGCCTGTCTGCATTCCCGGAGGCGGGAACCGATCGTATTTCACCACCAGCCAGACTGGTGCGCCACGGACTTATGGATATGGTTCTGATTTTTACGGCAGAGTATGTGACAGGAACGATTTTAAAGCATTTTAATGTGTGCCCATGGGATTATTCCATGTGGCCCGATCATATCGGCGGGGTGATCCGGCTGGCTTTTGGGCCCCTGTGGTTTTGCACCGGGCTTCTCTTTGAGATGCTTCAGACCCCCGGTAGACTTGAAAACTCAAACTAACAAAGAGTTGTATTTCCGATGTTTTCTGGTATATAATGGATACCATCAGCGGGCAGGAGAGCATCCCTTTATCCGCTGATGGCAGTAAATATTTTGAACAGAAGGAGAGTTACATATGATACGCTTATTGCTGGCAGCCATCGCCATTGTGCTGTATTTGGTACTTACTTTTCCGGTTTTGTGTTTTCTGGAGAAAAAGGCAAAAAAGAACCCGGAGGAGGCAGGCTGGAAGAGCTTTTCCATGGTGCGGTGGATTTTTAAAAAAATCAGCCGGATCGCCGGGATCACATACGAGGTGCGGGGGCTGGAAAATATTCCCACCGACCGGGCGGTACTTTATGTGGGAAACCACAGAAGTTATTTTGATATTGTCATGGGCTATATGACCGTTCCTGGACTGACCGGTTTTATTGCCAAAAAGGAAATGATAAAGATCCCGCTGCTAAACCGCTGGATGGATCGGATGAACTGCTTATTTTTGGATCGTTCGAATATTAAAGAAGGTTTAAAAACTATTTTGGCAGGAATTGAAAAGATCAAGGGAGGAATTTCCATGTGGATTTTCCCCGAAGGAACCAGAAATCCCGGTGAAAATCCGGAAAAACTGATGGAGTTCCATGAGGGAAGTTTAAAGATTGCAGAAAAGAGCGGCTGTCCGGTGATCCCTGTTGCCATGGTGGGGACGGCAGAGGTATTTGAGCGTCATTTCCCATGGATCCGGCCCAGCCATGTGATCATCGAATACGGAAAACCCATTTATTTAAAGGAACTTCCGGCAGAAAACCGCAAGTTCCCCGGAGCCTACACAAGAGAGATCATTTGCTCCATGATAAAAGAGCTGGAGGAACAGAGATGAAGGAACTGAACTTACAGGAGATCCGGCAGCAGCTGGATGTGATTGACGCCAGCCTGACAGAGCTGTTTGAGACACGTATGGAGCTGTGCAGAGAGGTGGCTGAGTATAAGATACAGACCGGAAAGCCTGTTTATGACAGGGAGCGGGAGCAGCAGAAGCTTAAGGCGGTTACGGCTCTGGCTCACAGTGATTTTACGCGCAAAGGTACATATGAACTGTTTTCGCAGATCATGACCATCAGCCGCAGGCTTCAGTATGGTCTTCTGGCTTCCCACGGGCAGGAGATGGACACCGGGTTTTCCATGATCGAGGATTTAAAAAGGGAAAATGTGCGGATCGTATATCAGGGTGTGGAGGGCTCCTATGGACACGGTGCGGCCCGCCGGTATTTCGGCCCGGATGCGGATATGTACCATGTAAAGACCATGGAGGATGCCATGACAGAGGTGGAGGAGGGCCGGGCAGATTATGCGGTGCTCCCTATTGAAAACTCCTCCGCTGGGGCAGTAAGCGACAACTATGATCTCTTAGTAAAGCATAATGTGTACATCGCAGCGGAAACGGAGCTTCCGATTAACCATGCGCTGCTGGGCCGGGAAGATGCGGATATTAAGGATATCCGGACAGTTTATTCCCATCCGCAGGCTCTGATGCAGACCTCCCAGTATCTGAATGCCCACAGGGACTGGAAACAGATCAGCACGGTCAATACGGCGGTAGCGGCTAAAAAAGTGGCAGAGGAAAACGATCGTTCCCAGGCGGCGGTAGCCAGTGAGATTGCGGGAGAGCTTTATGGCTTAAAGGTGCTGGAGCGCTCCATTAACCACAATAAAAATAATGTGACCCGTTTTATTATCCTGTCAAAGGATCCTGTATACAGAAAGGGCGCTAATAAGGTGAGCATCTGTTTTGAGGGCGTCCACAGAAGCGGCTCTCTTTACAATATGCTTGGAAATCTGATTTACAATGACATCAATATGCTGATGATCGAATCGCGCCCCATTCCCGGGAGAAGCTGGGAATACCGTTTTTTTGTAGATGTGGAAGGGTCTTTATCCGATGCAAAGATCCGCAATGCTTTAAAGGGGATTTCTGAGGAAGCCGTATCCTTAAGGATCCTGGGAAACTACTGAGCCGAACCGGTTGGAGCGTGGATTCCCTTATCCGCTGATGGTAAGGGAAATATGGATACAAAGAAGAAACGAGGAAAGAGATATGGATATCAGAGGACTTGTGATCTACCGCAATTTAAAACATCAAACGCTGTTTGAGCAGATGGCAGGACTTATGGGAATGTCAGAAGAAAAGGAGAGTACAGATTCTTTTGCCTGTGCGGGACAGCTGATCGAACTGGCTGCAAAGTACGGCTTTGAAGGAAACCTGTGGCACTGTTTTCTGGCGCTCTGCCTGGCAGATAATGAAAATGCATATACAACTGCCTGTGAGGTCAAAGGGCCTGCAGGCGGTACTCTGGATCTTCTGGCGAAAGAAGACTTTGCCATTTTCAAGGCACTGTTTGATTTTGATCTTTCTTCTCTTGCGCCCTCTTCTTTGTGGAGCCTGCTTGCGGACTATCGCCCGGCACTTCAGGAGAGCCGGGTTTTTAACCGCAGGATCAGGGACAGGATCGTGGAGCTGGCAAAGGCCCTGGAGCAGGCATCTGACCTGGAAGGATTTCAGCAGACTATGGTGGAATTTTACAGGGGATACGGGGCGGGAACTTTTGGACTGAATAAGGCTTTCCGGATTCTGGAAAAAGAGGCCGGAGGGCTGACGGTGATCGATCCCATTGTAAATGTGGAGCATATTTATTTTAAGGATATTGTGGGATATGAGCTTCAGAAGCATAAGCTGATTGAAAATACGGAGGCTTTTGTAAATGGAAAAGAGGCCAACAACGTACTTTTATTCGGTGATGCGGGAACGGGAAAATCCTCCAGCGTAAAGGCGGTTTTGAACGAATATTACAGCAGGGGCCTGCGTATGATTGAGGTATACAAGCACCAGTTTAAGGATCTTTCAGATGTTCTGGAGCAGATCAAGGACCGCAATTACAAGTTTATCATTTACATGGATGATCTGTCCTTTGAGGATTACGAGCTGGAATATAAGTATTTGAAGGCTATTTTGGAAGGAGGACTGGGAAAACGCCCGGATAATGTGCTGATCTATGCGACCTCCAACCGCCGCCATCTCATCCGGGAGAAATTCAGCGACAAGAGGGAGCTGGATGACGATCTTCACAATAATGATACGGTTCAGGAGAAGCTTTCTCTGGCAGCCCGGTTCGGCGTTACGATTTACTACGGTTCACCGGATAAACGGCAGTTTCAGTCCATAGTCAAAGCGCTGGCTAAGAGGCATCAGCTGGATATACCTGAGGAGGAACTGCTTTTGGAAGCCAATAAATGGGAATTGAGCCACGGAGGACTTTCCGGGCGTACGGCTTCCCAGTTCATTACCCATCTGCTGGGATGCGATTTTACATAAAATATACAGAAATTTTACATCATAAGGAAGAAAGAAGATGAGTCCGGGATTATAATAGCAGTCATATAGTCCCGGGCTTAGGCCATACAGGGGATCGGGCAGCGCGCCCCAAAAGGAGGAAGAACGTGGCAGTAAGAATGTTTGCAGCGATAGAGGTCGGCTCATTTGCTCTGGAACTGGGAATTTATGAGATTTCTGAAAAGACGGGGATCCGTTGTGTAGATCACATCCGCCATGTGATCGCTCTGGGAAGCGATACCTTCAGCGAAGGAAAAATCAGCTACGGTCTGGCGGATGAGATGTGCTCTGTTCTGGAGGATTTTACGGGGATTATGAAAACCTACCGGGTGCGGGAGTACCGGGCTTACGGAACCACAGCCATGCGCGAGGCGAAAAACAGCCAGATCATCCTGGATCAGATCTGTGTAAGAACCGGACTTAAGGTGCGAATTATCAGCAATTCAGAGCAGCGTTTTATCAGCTATAAGGCAGTGGCGGCAAAGACAGGAGAATTTAACCGGATCATCCAGAAGGGAACGGCGATTGTAGATGTGGGCTTTGGAAGCGCCCAGATTTCTCTGTTTGATAAGGATACTCTGGTAACGACCCAGAGCCTGCCTCTTGGTACTCTGCGGATCCGCAGCCAGCTGGCTAAAATCCCGGCCAGTGTAAGGTCGCATTGTCTTCACATTGAGGAGCTGGTAGATAATGAGCTGATAACCTTTCGGAAAATGTATTTAAAAGACAGAAAGATTGATAATCTGATCGGGATCGGAACCAATATTACCTATCTGATGCGCCAGCTTGGATTCAACACAGCGGCAGACCGTGTGGATGCCAAAGAGATGGAGCTTTTTTATGAGCGCCTTTCTCAGATGACCCTGGATCAGATTGAGGAGCGTTTTAATGTGAACAGTGAGTACGCATCCCTGCTCCTTCCGGCAGCGGTTGTATACCGCAGAGTGATGGAGGTTACGGGAGCGGGACAGTTCTGGATTCCTGATATCGGCCTTTGTGACGGCATTGCGGCAGAATATGCCGATGACTGCCGTCTGTTCCGATTCAGCCACAGCTTTGAGAATGATATTCTGGCAGCGGCCAGAAATATGGCAAAGCGGTATAAATGCCATGCGGGCCATAATCAGATGCTGGAGCAGTATGCGTTATCTATCTTTGACGCTGCGCGGAAATTTCATGGTATGGGAGCAAGGGAGCGGCTCCTGCTCCAGATCGCAGTGACGCTGCATGGCTGCGGTAAGTTTATCAGCATCCGAAATTCCAATGAAAGCAGTTATAACCTGATCATGTCTACGGAGATTATCGGACTGAGCCATCTGGAACGTGAGATTATCGCAAATGTAGTCCGCTACAATATCCGTGATTTTGATTACGATACCATTCAGCTGGAAACGCAGATCGGAGAGGATGGAAGCGGCAATCTAAACCGAAGCTCCATTACCATTCTTATAGCCAAGCTGACGGCAATCCTGCGCCTTGCAAATTCCATGGACAAGACCCACAAGTCCAAGCTGGCAGACTGCCGGATGGCGATCCGGGAGGGAGAGTTAGTCATTACCACAGGATACACGGGAGATCTGGCTCTGGAGCGGGCGTCCTTTGAACAGAAGGCGGATTTTTTTGAGGAAATATTTGGAATAAGGCCGGTGTTAAAGCAGAAAAGGAGGGCATGACATGGCAGAAAAAGAAAAAAATACCACAGATTTTGGAGCAGATCCCTCTAATTTTGTTAATCGGGAACTGAGCTGGCTGGAATTTAATTACCGGGTTCTCAGCGAAGCCAGAGATAAGAGCCTGCCCTTGTTTGAGCGACTGAAATTTTTAAGCATTACAGCCTCCAATCTGGATGAATTTTATATGGTCCGTGTGGCTTCCCTAAAGGATATGGTACACGCGAAATATATGAAGCAGGATATTGCAGGAATGACGGCTCAGGAGCAGTTAGACGCTATCAGCATAAAGACCCATCAGCTGGTGGAGCTGCAGTATTCCACCTATATCCGTTCCCTGGTGCCGTCTTTGCGCCAGAACGGCCTGCGGATCATCATGGAGCATGAGGATCTTACAAAGGAGGAAGCGGCCTGTGCGGACTCCTATTTCCAGACCAATGTATACCCGGTGCTTACCCCCATGGCCTTTGATTCCTCACGGCCCTTCCCGCTGATCCGCAACAAAACCCTGAATATTGCGGCTCTGTTAAAGAAAAAGAACGGGGATGGAGAACTGGAATTTGCCATGGTGCAGGTGCCTTCTGTGCTGCCAAGAATCGTAGAGCTTCCCAGAGAGACAATGGAGGATGGCACAGAGCAGAGGGTGGTGATCCTTTTAGAGGAGATCATTGAGCGGAATATGCCCTCCCTGTTCTTAAATTATGATATTGTGGCCTCTCATCCCTTCCGCATCATGCGGAATGCAGATCTTTCCATTGATGAGGAGGAGGCGGTGGATCTTCTGGAGGAAATCCAGAAGCAGCTGAAAAAGCGCCAGTGGGGCGAGGCAATCCGGCTGGAGATTGAATCCAATGTAGATAAGCGGCTTCTTAAAATCCTGAAAAAGGAGCTTTCCATCAGCAGTCAGGATATCTTCCGCATCCCTGGGCCATTAGATCTGACCTTCCTTATGAAAATGTATGGTCTGGAAGGCTTTGAAGCCTTTAAGGCTCCCAAGTACATCCCGCAGCCGGTACCGGCCCTGATGAATGAGGATGATATTTTCACCAACATCCGAAAGGGCGATATCCTGCTCCATCACCCATATCAGAGCTTTGATCCGGTGGTGGACTTTGTGCGCAGCGCAGCCAGAGATCCGGAGGTTTTAGCCATCAAACAGACCCTTTACCGTGTGAGCGGAAATTCCCCCATCATTGCAGCTTTGGCAGAGGCGGCGGAGAATGGAAAGCAGGTATCCGTACTGGTGGAATTAAAGGCCCGTTTTGATGAGGAAAATAATATCAACTGGGCAAAAATGCTGGAAAAGGCCGGCTGCCATGTGATCTACGGCCTGGTGGGACTTAAGACCCACAGCAAGATCACTCTGGCAGTCCGCATGGAGGAGGACGGAATCCGCCGCTACGTCCATCTGGGTACGGGAAATTACAATGATTCCACTGCAAAGCTTTATACGGACTGCGGCATTTTAACCTGCGATCCCCAGATCGGCGAGGACGCCACGGCAGTCTTTAACATGCTGTCCGGATATTCGGAGCCAAAGGCCTGGAATAAGCTTTCTGTCGCGCCTCTGTGGCTGAGAAACCGGTTTCTGCGAATGATCCGCCGGGAGACAGCCCACGCAAAGGAAGGACGCAGAGGCCATATTATGGCAAAGATGAACTCCCTTTGCGACAAAGAAATCATCAAAGCTCTCTATGAGGCCTCCTGTGCCGGAGTGGAAATTGAGCTTGTGATCCGCGGGATCTGCTGTCTGCGTGCCGGAGTGCCGGGGTTAAGCGAGCATATCCATGTGCGTTCCATTGTGGGAAATTTCCTGGAGCACAGCCGAATTTTTTATTTCCTCAATGACGGAAGTCCTGAGGTTTATATGGGAAGTGCAGACTGGATGCCGCGGAATCTGGATCGCCGGGTGGAGATTCTGTTCCCGGTAGAGGATGAAGCTTTAAAGGAGCAGGTCATCCATATTCTGAAGGTAGAACTGGAAGATAATGTAAAAGCCCACATTTTACAGCCGGACGGCACCTACGAAAAGGAGGATAAGCGGGGAAAGGTCTTAATAAATTCTCAGGAGCAGTTCTGCCTGGAGGCGGTGCAGCGGGTAAAGGAATACAGGGGAGAGGACGACCCGGCAGTGACCCGGATCTTTAAACCCATAGAAAGCGGAAATATATAAATTCAATAAAAAGAGCGGTTCTGCTGATGCAGGACTGCTTTTTTTATCCGTAACATATTTTCCCATAATTTTTCAAGAAAAAAGTAAGGAAAACCATTGGTTAATATGGTATGATAATCATAAATATACTTTACAAAGAAATGATAACGTATGAGGAGGGGAATCATATGCCCGATATCAACATTCTGGTAGTAGACGATGAAAAGGAGATCGCAGATCTTATAGAGATTTATCTGGTAAGTGATGGCTATAAGGTTTTTAAGGCGGAAAATGCCTTAAAGGGCCTTGAGATCCTGGAAAAAGAGGAGATCCATCTGGTGCTCCTTGATATCATGATGCCGGGGATGAACGGCCTTGAGATGTGTAAAAAGATCCGTGAAACCAACAATATCCCGATCATTATGCTCAGCGCCAAGTCAACCGACCTTGACAAGATCCTGGGACTGGGGACCGGAGCGGATGATTATGTGGTAAAGCCCTTTAATCCATTAGAACTGACGGCACGGGTAAAATCCCAGCTTCGCCGCTATACCCAGCTAAATCCCAACAGCATGGCAAAGGAAGCGGTAAGCAGCGAAATCACCATCAAGGGAATGAGCATCAACAAGGACAATCACAAGGTGGTGGTAGACGGCGAGGAGATCAAGCTGACTCCCATTGAATTTGATATCCTGTACCTCTTAGCCTCCAATCCTGGAAAGGTGTTCAGCACAGATGAGATTTTCGAGCGCGTATGGAATGAAAAGGTATATGAGGCCAATAATACGGTCATGGTACATATCAGACGCTTAAGAGGAAAGATGAAGGAAGATACCAGGCAGAGCAAGATTATTACAACTGTGTGGGGAGTAGGCTACAAGATTGAAAAATAGTATGGGAAGCAGTTACCGGTTCCGTGTGCTGACCCATATCGTGTACAGCGCCATTATTACCTGCCTGGTAGAAGTATTTCTCATTACAAATCTTTCCATGGTGGCGCGCTACATACAGCAGAGCGGGAAGGTATCGGCTCTGGTCCATTTTATTTTAGGACAGCATCTGGCAGTGGTCATTTTGTATGTGCTTTTGGGGATCGTGATCTTTTCCGTGACCTTTATGATTTTGGAGGAGCCTGGGATCCGCTATCTGGGAAGGATTTCGGATGCGGTTCAGAGCATTTCCCAGGGCAATTTAAATACGGAAGTGGATGTGACCGGGGACGACGAATTTTCCGCCATGGCGGCAAATTTAAACAAGATGTCCTCAGATATCCGAAAGCTTATGGATAAGGAGAGAGAAGCGGAACGCACGAAAAATGAACTGATTACAAATGTGGCTCACGATTTAAGAACGCCCCTTACCTCCATCATCGGCTATCTGGAGCTTTTGGCCGGGAATACGCAGATCCCTCAGGAAATGCAGCACAAGTACATAGAAATTGCCTACAGCAAATCCAGACGGCTGGAAAAGCTGATTGAAGACCTTTTCGGTTTTACGAAGCTGAATTACGGAAAAATCGCCATGCACATAGGACAGATCGATATTGTAAAGCTTTTAGAGCAGCTCTTAGAGGAAGCCTACCCCAACTTTGAGGAAAAAAATCTGTCCTATGACCTTCAGAGCAATGTGCCTGCAAAGATCATAAGTGCTGACGGAAACCTTCTGGCCCGTCTGTTTGACAATCTGATTGGAAATGCCATTAAGTACGGAGCTGATGGAAAGCGGGTTCTGGTAAAGATCCACGGAGAGGAGGACACGGTTACGGTTTCCGTGACGAATTTTGGCCGTGTGATCCCTGCAGATGAGCTGCCTCTTTTATTTAACAAGTTTTACCGGGTGGAGCAGTCGCGTTCTGCCACAACCGGAGGCACCGGCCTTGGTCTTGCGATTGCAAAGGAAATTGTAGATATGCACGGAGGCACCATCCGGGTTGCCAGCGATTTAAATGGTACAGTATTTACGGTAAAGCTTCAGGTACATTTTGATATTGAGAAAGAACAGTTCGGATCATGACGGTGATCCGGCCATAAAAAGAGAGGAAAATACAGATGTACAGATATACACGGGTGCTGAAAGGCGCCCTTTTTGCCCTTTTGTTTTCTCTTTCCGCCCTGCTCCCTTCCTATGCTGCAATTACGGCAGACGGTCCGGGAAGCGGTGTGGCAGGCCCCAGAGAGACTGTGCCGGAAGAAGGCGCACAGACAGAGGCGCTTTGGCAGGATCCGGCTTCACCCCATCCATTGGAGATGGAAGTGGTGTACGGCTATGATAACACAGCCAGAAGCGGCCGTATCCTTCCGATGACCATCCGGGTTACAAATTCTACAAAGGAGGACTTTACGGGAACGCTTCGGGCTGCAACTCTTGAACCGGAATACAGTCCTTATGGAAATAGTTCTCTTTCAGAGTACAGTACCTACCGGTATGAATACCCCATTGAGGTAAAGGCAGGGGAAACGGTTGAAAAAAAGATTCAGATTTCCCTCAGCATTCAGGTAGATCAGGTACTGCTGTCTTTAGTAGATCAGGAAGGAAAGGAGACAGCCGGACGCCGGATCAGGCTGGATCTGAACCTGGATACAGCGGAGCTGTATGTGGGGGTTTTGAGCGACCATCCGGAACGCCTTTCCTATATGGATCATATGGGGATCAATTACAGTACACTCCGCACCCGTCTTATTGAGCTGGATCAGGATACGATGCCAGAATCCCGGCAGGAGCTGGATCAGCTGGATGTGCTTTTGATCAATGATTTTGATACTGGGTCTCTGGACAGCCGGCAGCTTGAGGCTGTATGGGAGTGGACCCAGAGCGGAGGTACCCTTCTGTTCGGAACAGGGGAGCATGCAAATGAAACGCTGGGAGCCTTTTCCAAGGCGCTCTTAGCCAGCCCACTTCCTCAGGCCGTAGAATTTGAACTGGATATGGAAAGCAGTCAGGAATCCTCGGAATATGGGGACAGCCGGATTGTTCTGAACTGCACAGAGGTGGACTTAAAGGGAAGTACGGAGGTCATGACAAAGGGGCCGATGGAAATTATTTCCAGCACACCGGTGGGCAGAGGAATGGCGGCAGCGGCAATTTATGATTTTGGAGATCTGAAAGAATACGGGACTGACAATCCCTCCTATGTAGACCGCCTGTTTACAGAGCTTATAGGAGAAAACCGTCTGAATCTTTTAAGCAGCGGAAACGGAGGCTCCTCCGCAGGCCGTTACTGGGAGGTACAGAGCCTGATCAATACGGGGAATGTAAACCGTCTTCCCAAAGTAGGGCTTTACGTTACGCTGGCAGTTGCCTACGTGGCTCTTGCGGGGCCGGGGCTTTACTTCTTTTTAAAGCAGAGGGAGCTGCGCCAGTATTATCAGCCTGCAGTAGCCATTTTGTCCCTGTGCTGTACCGGTATGGTGCTTTTGATGGGGATACCCACGCGGTTTAACGGCCCGTTTTTTACCTATGCCTCCATTCAGGACGCAGGAGAAGAGGATATATCAGAAACGTTGTTTATCAATATGCGCTCTCCCTATAATCACAGCTATGGGGTATCTCTGGATCCTTCGTACCGTCTGTTCCCTGTCTGCGATTCCTCGTACTACAATCCGGGTACGGTTCCGGCTCTGGTGGATTCTGAGGATCCGGATATGGTGATCCGGTATAAGGAGGATGAAACGTATATTGAAGCGAGAGATACAGGCGCTTTCAATCCCAGTTATTTCCAGATGGAGCGTAACCTGCCAAATGAAACAGGGCAGGGATTTTCCGGGGAGATACGGGCCTTTGAGGGAACGATCACAGGGACGATAACGAATAATTACCCGTGGACCGTAGAAAATGCGGCGCTGCTTTTATATAACCAGATGGTAATGATCGGAACCATAGAGCCTGGACAGACGATTTCCCTGGATGGACGCGAGCTGATATACTGCGCAACGGATTTAGGATATGCTATGGCCGCTCAGATTACCGGAGCTTCACGGTACGGCCAGAAGGTAAATATAGAGGATCCGGATTATGTAAGGGCGCTGGAGCGGACCAATCTCCTTTCCTTCTATGTGGAAAATTATTTTTCCGGATATCATACCCAGGCACGGGTGGTAGCCTTCAGCCAGGAGCAGAAGGAAACGGGATTTTTGAGAAATCCGGGAACAGAAACCTATGGCTGCACGCTTTTAACTTCGGAGTTGGATGTAAATTATGAACAGGATGGCCTTGTAAGCCGTTCGGCGATGCAGAAGCAGCCGCATGTGCTGGCAGGAGAGTACGATGCGGCGCGCAACACTATCTACGGGATAAATCCGGTGGTTCTGGAATATTATCTTGGAAATGAGCTGGAAGTAGATACGCTTCATTTTCATCGTCTCAGCGAAGGGGTGGTTGCAAATTTAAGATATTATTATACCGTACCGTTTGAAGGAAATATGTATTTTTACAACTATAATACAGGCTCTTATGATCGGATGGACAGTGCGGTAAGCCAGTATAACAGGGAGGAACTGGATTCCTATTTGTCACCTGGAAATACGATCACTGTGAAATATGTGTATGATACAGCCGGAGAGTATACATGGAATATCATGCTCCCGGTTCTTACAGTTACAGGAAGGAGACAGCCCTGATGCTTACAGTAAGAAATCTTCACAAAATATATGGAAAATACCATGCCTTAAGCGGCCTGGATATGAATGTAGGCGATGGCGCACTTTACGGCTTTGTAGGACCCAACGGCGCAGGAAAGACAACGACATTAAAAATTATGACAGGGCTTTTGGGCGCAGAAGAAGGAAGTGTGACCATTAATGGAAAGGATGCACTCAGGGACCTGGGGGAATTAAAGGGGATGATCGGTTATGTACCGGATTTCTTTGGGGTATACGATAACCTGACTGTGGCAGAATACATGAGTTTTTTTGCCTCCTGTTATCAGCTTGACGGCCTGATGGCAAGAAAACGGTATACGGCTCTTCTGGAGCAGGTAGGACTGGAGGATAAGCTGGATTTCTATGTGGACGGACTTTCACGCGGAATGAAGCAGCGGCTCTGTCTTGCAAGGGCTCTGATCCACGATCCGGCGATCCTCATCCTGGATGAGCCGACCTCAGGCCTGGATCCGAGAACCAGGTTTGAATTTAAAGAAATACTCAGTGAATTAAGGAGTACGGGAAAAACCATTATTATCAGTTCACATGTACTGTCAGAGCTGGCGGAGATGTGTACGGATATCGGGATCATCGATCAGGGACGGATGGTGCTGGAGGGAAATATAACGGCGATCCTGTCGCGGGTCAACGCCTCAAATCCTCTGGTAATTTCCGTATACAGCAATATGGAGCAGGCCATGGCGGTCCTGCGCCGCCATCCCTGTGTCCAGACTATTTCCATGCGGGAAAAGGATATCTGCGTCCGCTTTGCCGGAGACGGCACCGATGAGGCGATGCTCCTTCAGCAGCTGATCGATGCTGGCGTCCTGGTAAATGGCTTTGTTCGTGAGAAGGGCAGTCTGGAGTCCGTCTTTATGCAGCTGACAGATCATGAAGAAGAAAGGGTGGTGACGTCTTATGAGGCAGAATCCGGTTTACAGCCGTGAGATGAAGGTCAGCGCCAGAAGACCCAGATTTCCTTTGATCCTTTCCCTTTTTAACGGGATTCTGTGTCTGGCGGCTCTGATCAATATGTACTCGGTGGTTCTGCGGGTCCGTACCAATGCCACGATTCAGTACAGCAGTTTTATGGATATCTACGAATTTGTCACAGCCATTGAGTTTATCCTTCTGATGTTCATTGTGCCTGCCGTCACGGCAG
>ENA-OPSK01000018-OPSK01000018.1-human-gut-metagenome-genome-assembly--contig:-NODE-18-length-139283-cov-12.067601_pt1 | contig 139283 bp, 124 predicted proteins | sample MGYA00241807_ERZ501905 | MGnify/ENA primary metagenome ERZ501905 (study PRJEB25962, sample SAMEA2042111) | human gut metagenome | biome: human gut; feature: human-associated habitat; material...
TCAGGGATTTTTATCCCCTAATCCCCTATTTTTCGCTTGCACCTTTACTCCCATTGACGGGAGGTTTGAAGGGGAATGCGGAACATGAATGTGGCCGGGGGGGAACGGCGTTCACCGTTCAGCGCATGGGAAGGCGGCGTTTTCTGAAACAGAAGCCGACGGTAAAAGTAACCAGAGTTCCGATGGTAACGCGCCACGGAAATGCTATTTCCGGAACATATTGTTGCCAGCCGGAGGGCAGAGGGATGAGTTCCGTCAGTAAAGCGATGACAAAGAATCCTGCCGCCATGGCAATGATGTTTCCTGAGTCGCTGCCTCTGGTGCTGGTCAGCATTCCCAACAGGAAAATGCCAAGCAGGGAGCCATAGGTATAGCCGAAAATGCCCAGGGCTATTTGGATGATGCGGACTTCCGGGTGATGCACCACATACCACGCTGTGATGGAACCCACGAGGATGAGCAGCAGGGAGAAAACGGCCGTTCCCCGGCGCACGCACCGGAGCAGCTGCCGTTCCGTGGCTTCCGGTTTGAATATCCCCTGGTACCAGTCCTTGGTGGCGGTAGTCGCCAGGGAGTTTAGAGCCGTGGAGAGGGAGCCCATGGCCGTCGCCAGAAGTCCGGCGATCAGCAGCCCGCGGATGCCGTTGGGAAGTTCATGGATGATGAAGTAGGGAAACACATGCAGCTGCGGCGTGTCTGCAGGGAGGTTTGCCGGGTTGTATTGGTAGAAGACATAGAGAAGAATGCCCGTGAAGAGGAAAATGATGACGATGGGGAAGTCCAGCAAGCCGGATACGATGACTGCACGCGTTCCCGCCTTGCTGTTTTTTGCCGCCAGCATGCGCTGCACCATGTCCTGGTCCGTGCCATGCGTAGCCATGGTGATGAAGGTTGCTCCCAGGAAGGCTGCCCACACCGTGTATTCCTGGCCCAGCACGCGGGCGCCTTGTTGGAGGAAGTCCAGGCCTTCTCCGGTTCCCCAGGAGAAGAATTTCCAATCGTCTCCGCCATTCATGGCGGCGGAGATGGAGCTCCACCCTCCGGGGATATGGGAGAACAGTACCCACAGGGCGGAAAGCATGGAGACTCCCAGAACGACGGCCTGGAGGACGTCCGTCCAGACGACGGCTTTCAATCCTCCGATCGCGGTATAAATTGTCGTGGCGACGGAGATGGCAACCAGGGCGGCAATGTAGAGCAGGACAATCTGGTCGGCGTTTGCCGTGACGCCTGTCAGGAACTGGTAGGCAATGACCAGCAGAATGCCCGCGAAATAGAGCCTGGTTCCGCTGGCGAGCACCCGGCTGATCAGGAAGACCATGGAGGCTGTCCGCCGCGTCAGGAGCCCGAATCTTTTTTCCAGGTATTCATAGATGGAAACAACCTTGTAGTCATAATAGGGCTTGAGAAAGAGCCTGCCGACGATGATGCGGCCCAGGATGGTGCCGATGCAGAGCTGGGCGTATGTGAAGTTGCGGGTATGGTATCCTTCTCCGGGAGCCCCCAGGAAGGTGGCCGCGCTGATTTCCGCCGCCAGGATAGAGGCCAGAATAGCCCACCAGGGCAGGGAGCGGTTGCCCAGGGCATAGTCTGTCAGGGAGTTTTGCTTTCGTCCCGCATAAATGCCAATGCAGAAGATAGCCAGAAAGTAAATGACGATGACGAAAAGGTCCGTGAGCATGCCTGGAAAGAGAAGGCCTTTTCCGGAATGGAAATTCCGGAAAAGGCCCCGGGCTTAATGAAAGGGTCAGGAGTGGCTCTTGTGCTCCAGCGCGGCTGAAACCAGGCCGGAAAAGAGCGGGTGGGCCCGGTTGGGAGCGGACTGGAATTCCGGATGGTACTGGCAGGCGATGAAGAAGGGATGATCGGGAAGTTCCACGACTTCCACCAGTCCGTGTTCGTCATTGACGGCGCTGATGACCAGCCCCGCGTTTTCCAGTTCGTCGCGGTAGGCCGGGTTGAATTCGTATCGGTGGCGGTGGCGTTCCGTAACGCTGTCCTTGCCGTAAAGCTTGTGCGCCAGCGTTCCGGGCCGGATCAGGGCCTTGTAGGCGCCCAGGCGCATGGTGGCTCCCATGGCCTTGATGCCTTTTTGCTCTTCCTGGAGGCTGATGACGGGGTGGGTGGTTTTCTGGTCGAATTCCGTGGAGTTGGCGTCATCCATGCCGCAGATGTGGCGTGCGTACTCAATGACGGCCACCTGCATGCCCAGGCAAATGCCCAGGAACGGGATTCCTTTGGTGCGCGCGTATTCCACCGTCTGGATTTTCCCTTCAATGCCGCGGTCTCCAAAGCCGCCCGGCACCAGAATGCCGTCCACGGAGCCAATCATGGCCTCCGCGCCCTTTTCCTCAATTTCTTCCGCGTCTATCCGGAGAATTTCCACGCGGGCGTCATTTTCCGCACCGGCGTGAGTGAAGGATTCATAGATGGATTTGTAGGCGTCCTGGAGAGCGATGTATTTACCTACTACGGCAATCCTGATGGAGTGGCTGGGGCTGATGACCCTGCCGACGTAACGCTGCCAGTCCGCCAGATTGGGCGCCGGAACGTCCAGTCCCAGCCGCCTGGTGACAATGCGGTCTATTTTATCCTGGCTGAGATCCAGGGGGCATTCGTAGATGGTGTTTTTGACGTCGCGGAAGGCAATGACGTTTTTGGCTTCCACGTTGCAGAACATGGCGATTTTGCGGCGTTCGTCTTCACTCATGTCGTATTCCGTCCGGCAGATGATCACGTCCGGCTGGATGCCGATTTCCCGGAGCTTGGCGACGGATTGCTGGGTGGGCTTCGTTTTCATTTCCCCGGCGGCCTTGATATAGGGGAGCAGGGTGACGTGAATGAAGCAGACGTTGTCACGGCCCACTTCCAGGGCGAATTGGCGCAGGGCTTCCAGGAAAATGTGGCCTTCCATGTCCCCGACCGTGCCGCCGATTTCCGTGATGATGATGTCCACGTCTGATTTTTCCGTGACTTCATAGAGGCGGTTTTTGATTTCATCCGTGACATGCGGAATGTATTGAACCGTTTTTCCCAGATAGTCTCCCCGGCGTTCCTTCCGCAGCACGCTTTCAAAGACCTGTCCGGAAGTGAGGTTGTTGAGCCGGGAGAGGCTGCAATGGACGAAGCGTTCGTAATGGCCCAGGTCCAGGTCCGTTTCCGCTCCGTCGTTCAAGACGTACACTTCCCCATGCTGGAACGGGCTCATCGTTCCGGGGTCCACATTCAGGTAGGGGTCGAATTTTTGAAGGGTTACCTTGAGTCCGCAGCGTTCCAGCAGCGTGCCGATGGATGCCGCCGCCAGTCCTTTGCCGAGAGAGGAGACAACACCGCCTGTGACGAAGATATATTTCATGATTTGCTTCCTAGTGTATGTTTAATAAGATTTGTTCCACCTGTTCCGCCTGTTCCGGCGTATCCACGCCCACACTGACGTGGTCCGTCAGGATGACCCGGATTCTGGCCCCGTTTTCCAGTGCGCGCAGTTGTTCCAGGGATTCCGTCTGTTCCAGGGGAGTCGGGGCCCAGCGAACATAGTTTTCAAGGAAGTCGCGGCGGTAGGCGTAAATACCCAGATGGCGCAAGGGCGGCGCTACGCGTGGATGGCGGGCGTAGGGAATGACGGAACGGGAGAAGTACAGGGCGTCTCCGTTACGGGCAAGGGCCACTTTGACAATGTTCGGGTTGTCCAGATCCTCCCGGGTGCTGATGGGGCAGGCGACGGTGGCCATGGAGAGGGCTTCGTCCGAGACCAGGGCTTCCGCCAGCCTGTCAATCAGGGCCGGGTCAATGAGAGGTTCGTCCCCCTGAATATTGACGACATGGGTGGCGGCAGGGAAGGAACGTACCGCTTCCGCCAGGCGGTCACTGCCGCTGGGATGGTCCGGAGAGGTCATGATGGCCCTGGCTCCAAAGGATACGGCGGCGTCAAAAATGCGCTGGTCGTCCGTGGCGATGGCGATGGCGTCCAGGCGGGAACAGCGGCAGACGCGTTCCCATACGTGCTGGACAAGAGGTTTTCCTGCAATGGGATGAAGGGGCTTGCCCGGAAATCTGGAGGAACCCCAGCGTGACGGAATGAGGCCGATGATGTGGTGGGAAATATCTGCTGCCATGGGAAAAGGAACCGCCCCGAAAGGTAGCAACTCCCTTTGAATTAGTCCAGCCTCAAGCATAGGGAACGCCTGTTTTTCCCGGGAAGGAACAGTCAGCCGGAAATGGATGCCGTTGCGGCAGCTTGCCGTTTTTCCTGCGTTTTCCGGATCATGAGCGGCATGTATTCCTTGCGGACATGGAGGGATACATAGAGGCCCTCCCTCTTGGCGCAGGAGTAGAGTACTTTGATGATGGCCAGGGATATGATGTCCATCGCAATGGTGATGCTTTCCCCAAAGATCAGGAAAAAGAAGATTGGTTTGGTGAAATAGACGGCGGAAACATACAGGATGCCGAGCTTGTATTGATGGTTGCGGTAAATTCTACTGACGATCCATGCGTAGGTCATGCCAACGACGGACAGGATAAGGTACAGGGAAATCCCTATGTAGCCGAGCGTTTGAATTGTGGAAATGGGGCCGCTGTGCCATTGGCCGTTCCAAGCAAAGGCGCTTTGGTCTTTGCTCAGGTTGTAGGCTTCTTCATACACATTGGCTTTCACGATGCTGATATCCCGTGAAAAGCCGTCTCCGAATATTTTGTCCTGAATAAAGTGTTCACGGTCATCCAGAGCCCAGCTCCACATTTCAAAGCGCCAGTTGATGGAGTCTTCGGCGTTTGCCTTGGCTTGCGCGCTGACGTCCAGGAAAGGAACGGCTGAGAGGGTGCGCTGGATGCCGAAAGGCAGAGAATGGAGCATGCCCGCAGAGGAGAGCAGCAAGAGCAATAGCACTCCGAGGACGGGAGCCAGAAGGCAGAAGAACCATCTTCTGTAAATTAGGGATATGGTGAAGAACAGGAACAGAACCTGGGCCATGGCGGAGCGAAATCCGCTTAACAGGATGCCAACGGTTCCAAGAAGAAGCAACGCCCCCCACCAGGGACGTTTGATCATCTGCCACACGGAGTAGTTGATGATGAGCAGCTGCATCACCAAGATAGAAATTCTGAGGAAGGAAGAGTTCCGGGAGTTTTCGGAGAGTGTGCCTGCGGAGCCCGCGCTCGCGGCGAGATCCGCCCCGGCGCTATCCGGAGAAAGGAGGCTCCGGGCGGTTAGGATAAGGGTAAAAACGATGGTCAGGAAAACAGCCCATTGAAGCACCTTGCCCAGTTCATGGCTGGTCGTTTTTAACGAGGACAGGCAGAGATAGGCCAGGAGGGCCTGGAGGAAAAGGATGTATCCCTTGCCTCCGTAGTAGTCTTCCAGCACATCCAGCCCCAGAGCGAAAGGGTGGCTCAGGAAGATGTAGCCCACATGCATGAACAGCACGAGGACGACAGCGTCCAGAAGGGGGGCGGAATTCCACGTCAAGCTTGAACGCCTGAGCATGGCGTTCCACAAGTAACAAGGAAGGGTTATTCCGTAAGCAAGGAGGGGAGCGTAATCCCTTAAGGAGGGGATGGGGAGGAAAAGAATGGGTATCAGTATCCACAGATACCACACTTTTCCCTTCATCAGGAATAAGGCGGCCAGGATAAAGGGGGAAACAGCCAGAACTATAGAAAAGGGATCGCCGTCCGCCGACATGATGCCGCCTATGATGGCTAAAAGAATGGCAACGACTGAAACCAGTACAATTTTAAATAAGTTACCATTCATAGGGCTACCCGTTATTCCCGAATAAAAAACAGTAGCGGGAAAGAGAGATGGATGGTGGAGTATAGGGGATTCGAACCCCTGACCTTCTCATTGCGAACGAGACGCTCTACCAACTGAGCTAATACCCCGTGGGAAATACCGGAAAGAATTTAGTTCATCCCGCGTTTGAAAGCAAGCGGAATTCGTCAGGAAAGGCAAATAAGAAGGAAGATGCCGCCTTTCCTCATCTCGTGCGGGTGTTTCATGACTGCCGGAGGCCGTCCGCAGGGAAGATGGCTATTTCCGGGAACGCCCGGCTTTTACGGGAAAGGAGGAACGCCCCGGTCTGGAAGCCGGAGGGCCTGCGGGAATGTTCAGGTGTAAAGGCAGGCGGACCTGATGTTTCCGATTTTTGCGAAGGCCCGTTTGCCGGAATTGGAGCGTCAGCGGCCCTGCTTGTTTTTAATGCGGTTTCTGAGATGGGCTTCTTCAAAAAGGCCGTCCATGTATAATCCCACGGCTTGAGCTTTTCTGAGACTCCGGGCTGCATCCCTCAGGGCCGGAAGCGCTTCTTCATAGGATGGCGTTTTTCCTTTTTTAACAGGGGATGCTTCCACAAGGTGCCACCCCCACCGGCTTTTGAGAAGTACCGGCCTGTTGTCCGGAACGTCTGCCAACGCCAGACCCAGGGTCTCCTTGGCGCGGGCGGGGCTTATCCAGCCGAGTTCCCCGCCGGCGGGAGCGGAACGTTCGTCTTCACTGAATTCCCTGGCGAGCCGGGAGAAGGATTCCCCTGCCTTCAGCCGCTCCAGCAGCGTTTCCGCGGTTTGCCGGACCTGGGCTTCTTCCCTGTTCAGGGTAGCCAGGAAGATGTGCCTGGTTTTCCGCAGATCAGGAGGGGTGAGCTGGTCCCGGATCAGGTTGTAGTAGGTTTTCAGGTCTTCGTCGGACGCTTCCGCCGCCTGGGCGGTTGCCCGGTAGAGCTGTTCCGTCTGTTTGAGCCTGGCCGCTATTTTTTTTTGAAATTGTTCCTGCGTCAATTTCTGGCCATGCAGGGTTTTCAGGTATTGTTCCGTGTCTCCGTCAAAACGGGACCGGATTTGTTCCACGGCGCGTGCCGCTTCCGCGTTGCGGTTGGGGAGCTGGAGGTCATTGACGCTGGTTTTCAGGCGCAGAAGGGAGGAGCCAATCAGGTCATACCTGGCCCGCGGAGCCAGGTCGCCGGGGATGTCCGGTTCATGAGTAAGTTTGATCCCGCCTTCCATATCCAGCACGGGAGGCTGGCGCAGCATTTTCAGTTCCGTAATTCTTCGGGAAAGCTGGTTGGCGGTGACGGGTTCCCCGTACACTTCCGCTATCCGGGCGGAGCTGTCTCCTGGCGGCCCTGGCAACGGTTTCAGGTACGCGTCCATCCTGCCGGCCAGAAAGCCGTGCCAGACAAACAAGTCTCCCACCAGATAGAGCAGGAAGGCTCCATAAATCACAAGCCTGAGCGTGAATTTTCCAGTGGGAGACATGGCAGGAGAAGAAGGGCAAAGAGCTTAGTTTCCGCCGCCGGAGTCTGCCAGGCGGGCGGATTCTGGAGGAAGGAAGTTGCGGAATCTCTTCTTTTCAATGCACTTCATGTAGGCTTCTTCCGGGGAGACGATGCCCTGCTGGAGTTTTTGCCAGATGGCGTCATCCATGAATTGCATGCCCATGGCCTTGCCGCCGACGATGACGTCAGGGATTTTCTGCGTGGCGCCTTCACGGATGATGGCCGCCACGGCCGGCGTGGCAAAGAGAATTTCATTGACGGCTACGCGTCCCGGTTTGTCGCTGCGCTTCATCAGGAGCTGCGCCACGACGCCGCGGAGGGAACCCGCAAGCATGGTGCGCACCTGGGATTGCTGGTCGGACGGGAATACGTCAATGATACGGTCAATGGTTTTGCTGGCGTTGTTCGTGTGCAGGGTGCCGAATACCAGAAGGCCGGTTTCTGCCGCCGTGAGCGCCAGGGAGATGGTTTCCAGGTCGCGCATTTCACCCACCAGCACGATGTCGGAGTCTTCACGAAGGGAAGCCCGGAGGCCGTCTGCGAAGGAAGGCGTCTGGAGAGGCACTTCCCTCTGGGTGACGATGGATTTTTTATTGGGATGGACGAATTCGATAGGTTCCTCCACGGTGATGATGTGCCGCGCCTGGTTGCTGTTGATGTAGTCGATGATAGCGGCCAGCGTGGTGGATTTACCGGAGCCGGTGGGCCCTGTGACCAGTACAAGGCCGGATCTCATATGGGCGAATTCCTTGACGACCGTAGGCACGCCCAGTTCTTCCAGCGTGGCTATTTTGGTGGGAATGAGGCGGAAGACAGCCCCCAGGCCGTGTTGCTGCTTGAAGTAGTTGCAGCGGAAACGGGATGTTTCATCCATTTCATAGGCAAAGTCCAGATCCCCTTCTTCCAGATATTTCTGGAAGGCCTGGGGATCGCATATTTCCGCGAGAAGGTTTTTGAACGCCTGGCCTTCCAGGTTTTCGTCGGAGATGGCGGAGATGGTCCCGTTAACGCGGACTTTAGGAGGCTGGCCTTCGCTGAGGTGAAGGTCGGAACCGCCCGCTTCTACGAGGTATTTGAAGTATTGGTCGATGACAGCCATAACAGGAGTGTTTCAAAATTAAAGGTTACTTGATTCCCAGGAAGGATTTCATGATGGTTTTGTCTTCCGCGCGGAAGATGCAGTCTTCCGTGGTGATGAGGCCCGCCTGGTGCAGGGCCCGGAGCGAGTCGTCCATCAGGATCATGCCCTGGGCTTTCCCTGTCTGGATGCAGCCGGGAATCATGAATGTCTTGCCTTCGCGGATGCAGTTGGCGATAGCCGGCGTATTAACCAGCATTTCAATGGCCAGAGCGCGGCCGTTGCCGTCTGCTCTGGGAACCAGCTGCTGGGAGATGATGCCGCGCAGGGATTCGCTGACCATGATGCGTATCTGGTCGCGTTGTTCCACCGGGAAGACGTCCAGCACGCGGTCCACCGTACGGGCTGCGGAACCCGTATGCAGGGTGCCGAGCACCAGGTGGCCGGTTTCTGCCGCCGTGAGCGCCAGGGAGATGGTTTCCAGGTCGCGCATTTCGCCCACCATGATGACGTCTGGGTCTTCACGGAGGGCTCCGCGGAGGGCCCGCGCGAAGGATTCCGTATGTTTATGCACTTCACGCTGGTTGACGTGGCAGTTTTTGGAGGGAATCAGGTATTCGATGGGGTCTTCAAGCGTGATAATGTGGTCGTGGCGGTCCTGGTTGATGAAATCCACGATAGAGGCCAGCGTGGTGGATTTACCGGAACCTACGGAGCCCGTGACTAAAATGAGACCGTTGGTGTAGCGGGTGAGGGGCACCACGTATTCCGTCGGCAGGCCTATTTCCTCCATGGTGCGCACCCGCGTGTTGATGATGCGGAAGCAGATGTCATAACCCAGGCGCTGTTTAACCACGGATGCGCGGTAGCGGCCAAAGTCATTGGCGTAGGCGAAGTCCACGTCCCCCCGTTGCTGAAGGCGGTTCCATTCCGGGTCTTCCAGAAAGCCCCTCGCCAGCACTTCCGTGTCCTGGGGCGTGAGATTGGGCGCTTCTTCCCAGATGGGGAGAAGCTGGCCGAACCGGCGCCAGGTGGGACGGCTGTTGACGGCAAGGTGGATATCGGAACAGTCATAATCCTGTCCAAGTTTGAGATATCCGTCGACGTGGGGCAAAATGTATTCGCTCATGTTGTGAATGCAGCAAACTGATAAAGCTACATACTAACGAAAACAGAGCTTTTTTGACCAGCAAAAAATGTCTGGGTACCGATTTCCGTGAAAGCGGCTTTGCCCTGTTCCGCGACGGGTGAGGAATTTCGAGAGGGGAAGTTTTGCGGAAGAGCTGCGGGCGTTTGTTTCCGGGGAAGGGGAGGATGATGGAACGGGGGGGCTGGCGCGGCAGGCCGGCTTTTTACGCCAGGCATGATTTATTGTTCCCTGGAAGACGGGAAGGATATGGGGAGGTTCTCATTTAACGGCGCGGGAACATCCCCATTTTTTACGGCAGCGGAGTTCCCGAACCTTTTTCAAGAAGCGGCAGAAAACCGCTGTATTGGTCTGAAAATCCTGTTATTTGAACAGGTTGAGGAATTTTTTGCCGGCCAGGCCGATCCCCATTTTTTTCAGGGAAGGGAAAGCCAGGGTAATCAGAATTTCAACGATGAAACGGAAGATGGAGGAATTAACCCAGCTTCCGGAAGTGCGCGGCTGCGGGGGAGGGGCCGGATTGCTTTTTTTCCCCGCAAACATGCGGATGAGAAGAACGCCTCCCACCGTTCCGACAATAGAGCCGATTACAGGCAGGGACATGGCCTTTTTTTTCAATTTACGGAAGTGGTCGGCCTGCTGCTGCGTCTTTTGCACCAGGCTGTCCGCCTCATTGACGATGTCCAGCCGGGAGGAAGCCACCCGCATCAGGAGTGCGAGCTTTTCTTGAGAGCCATTTGCAGACATGATAAATCCGTTTTAAGTTCTTCCGCCGTCGCCGGAGCGATAGGCGTTACATGGGTTCGGTTGAAAAGGATGAACCCGGCTGCGGCGGCCAGGAGATGAAAGCCCGTGGTTACGGCAAGCCCGGCGATGATTCCCCAGAAATACGCCATGACCACAGTCAGAAGGCACCACAGAAATAGATAGCCGAAGAAGGCCATGAAGGCGCCCATCAGGAGAAAGGCCGTTTTTTTGCCCAGCCTGCTGGACGCTTCCTTCAGTTCCAGTTTGAGCAGCGCGGCCAGGGCTTCCGCATGGGCCAGGGCTGCCGTCCCGGTTTCCCGGAGGGACCGGACCATGGCCATCCCTTCTTCCTTTTCCTCCACAAGGGGGGTGACGAAGGTTCGCTTGAGTTTGTCGATCAGTCCCATGGTTCGGTTTGAAAGGGGAAGGAGGACGCCATGCGCATGGCACGCATGGCGCGGGATGAAGGGAGAGGGTTAACGACGGCGGATAAGCAGACCGATGAGAAGGCCCACGCCCATGGCAATCAGCACGGACTGGGTGGGCTTTTCCTTCACGTATTCTTCGCCTGCTTCGTGGAACTTCTTGGCCTTGTCACGGATGACTTCTCCCTTTTCCTGGGCGTAGTCGCAGATGGTGCTGGCCTGTTCCGTAGCCGCCTTGCGGATTTGGTTTACTTTAGCTGCGGCGAAGGCCCTGGCCTGTTGAAATCTGGTGACGGCAAGCTCGCGGGCGGAAGGGCAGGAGCAGGAAGTGTCGTTTGCTGCTGCGGTCGTTTCAAGTTCGGTTTGGTTGTCTTGCATGGTTGATTAGAGTATTAAGGGTTGGTTCCTGTTGAAAAACATGTCGACTTACATGTTTTCGCCTCTCACATTGGAAATTATTTAGCACGCTTCCCACTATTGGCAAGTGTGTAAAGCGGCTTCACCCGGAATTGTGCGGTCTCTCAGCGGCGGCTTCCTGAAAAACCGCCGCGGGGGTCCGGTTTGACTTGGGGTTCGTTAGGATTCCGGTACCTCAGAATGCCGTAATCCCTCAGATTGCGGATGAATTCCTGAGCGTTGGCCCGGAAGCGAGCATCGTACATAAGCAGCCCAAGAAAGCCCTGGTTTTTACGTGCATCAGCCGTGAAGGAGGAGATTTGTTCAGATGCTTTCCTCAGAGCGGCCAGCGTAGGGGGGATTGCCTTGACGGCGGGGTCCAGAGTGTTGAGCTTTTCTTCAGCTCCGGCAATGAGTTTGCGGGCATCCCGGACGGTGTCTTTCATGGCCGCGACCGAGGAGCGCGTTTCTTCCATGAGGCCGGGGAGCTGTTCTCCCGCCCGGTTTATTTGAGACAGTACGCTGCCGAGGTTCTGGATGTTCTCCCGGTTCAGGATGCCCTCGTTGATCAGCCTGGTCGTCTGGGCCAGCCCTTTGGCCGCCTCTCCGATATTGAGGATGGCGTCGTCAATGTTGTCCGAATTTTTCTCGATTTGCTTGAGGATTTTCAGGATTTCCTCTGTGGCGCCCACGGCATTGTTTTTGATTTTGCTGAAATCGCTTTCCGGCTGACCGATGATGGTGGCATGGGGAAGGATGTATTCATGCGTGGGCTGGGCCGGAGGGACGATATCGATGTATTTGTCGCCCAGGATGTTCTGCATGTCCACCCGGAAGACGGACCCTTGCTGGATTTTCACGTCGCTCTGGATGCTGGCTTCCAGCATGACTTCATTGCCGGAAGGCAGGAGTTCAGGGGCTTTGGTGACTTTCCCCACCGTGACGCCGCCCAGGCGTATCTGGGAATCCTTGATGAGCCCCGCCGCATCTTTGAAAATGATGTTGATGGGGTAGGTTTGCTCCTTGGATGTTTTGATGTTGCCGAATCCCAGGATGACTCCGATAATCATCAGGATCCCGGCGATCAGAAAGATGCCTACCCAGGTTTCCGGTTTAAGTTTCTGTTTCATGGCTCTGTGGCAAGATGGTTATTGTTTGCGTTCCCGTTCCGCCCGTTCCAGCAGAACCCGTTGGAAGTTTTCATTTTTGCCGGACAGGGCTGCCCAGTTTTCCCCGGAGTCCCCGTACAGGAATTTTTGCAGGATTTCGTCTTTGGAGTGCAACAGTTCTTCCGGAGTTCCCGTCCAGTAAACCTCACCGTTTCTGAGATAGACGATTTTGTCCGCGATGCGGATCACGCTGGGCATGTCATGGGAGACAATGACGGTGGTGATGCCTTTGTCCTTGCAGATTTGCCGGATGAGGAAGCTGATGCTGTCCGTAACGATGGGGTCCAGGCCCGCGGTGGGCTCGTCATAGAGCAGGCATTCCGGAGTGGTAATGATTGCCCTGGCTACGGCGACGCGCTTGATCATGCCGCCGGAGAGGCTGGCCGGCATTTTTTCCTGCTGTCCCAGCAGTCCTACGGAATCCAAAGCGGCTGAGATACGGGTGTCCAGTTCGTTTTCATCCCTGATCCCCGCCTCCCGCAGGGGGAAGGCTACGTTTTCTCCCACGCTCAAGGAATCGAATAAGGCTCCCTGCTGGAACATGAATCCGATGTTGCTGCGGATTTGCTTCCTGATTTTTTCCGGCGCGCCGCTGATGCGCCTGCCGTCTATTTCCACATAGCCGTCCAAGGGGTCCATCAGGCCGTCCAGATGTTTCAGAATGACGCTTTTCCCGGCTCCGGAACCTCCTATTAAAGCCATCAGTTCTCCCTTGCCCACGTCAAAGCTTACGCCTTTCAGCACTTCCTGGGTGCCGAAGCTTTGTCTGAGCTGATGGACGCGGATGAATGGCTGCATGGCGGCGGGGAAAGGCTATCTCATGAATCCCATGGGGAAGAAAGAGTTGAGGATCATGGTCAGGATAAAGTTGGCGATGAGCAGGGCCACGGAAGCGTATACCATGGCCTGCATGGTGGATTTGCCTACGCCCACGGCGCCGTTCGTGGTGTTCAGCCCCTCCCGGCAGGAGATGGTGGAAATGATGAGGCCGAAAACAAGAGCCTTGACCAGGGCTACGATGATGTCCCCCATGGTGACGAATTTGCTCATGAAGTGCATCCAGTAGGCCTGGTCTACGTTAAAGGCGGTGACGCTGACGATGTACGCGGAGGCGATGCCCACCAGAACGGCTTCCATCATCAGGATGGGCATGGAAATAAGCATGGCCTGTATCCGCGGCTTCACCAGGTAGTCTACCGGATCCACATTCATGGATTTAAGGGCATCCACCTGTTCCGTGACTTTCATGGTGCCGATTTCCGCGGCCATGGCGGATCCGACGCGCCCCGCAAGCATCAGCCCGGTGATGACGGGACCCAGCTCCCGGAACATGCCCACGGCGACGACGGCCCCGCCCATGGTTTCCATTCTTACCGTTTGAAGCTGGAATAGTGTCTGGGCTTCCAGCACCGCGCCGGTGAACGCGCCGGTGATGATGACCACCGGCTGGGATTGCACCCCGATTTTTGCAATTTGCTCCACAAGCACGCGCATCCGGAATTGGCCAGACCACATGCATGAAGCCACTTGATAAAGCAGCAATCCGATTGACCCCAACCGGTCAACCAGCCTTAAAGCGGCGCGGCCGATCATGGTTGCTACATGGAATTGCATGGCTTCTACTAATCACTTCTTCCACTTCAAGAGCAAGCGCAATGTATGCCACGGGAGGAAAAGGGAGGTTCCGCGTCAGTCTGCCAGCCGATGGATATAAGGCGTTTCCTGCGTTCCGGGGATGGTGCGTAGCATGAGGCGCGGCGGCAGTTTCAGGCGTGTCCATTCGGATGCGCGGGCCTGCCGCTGCAGACGGCGGATTTCCCTTTCCGATTCCGGGAACCGATTCACCAGCTCCGTGGCGGATTCATGTTCCCGGTGCAGGCGGATGAGAAACCCGTCGCGCCTGGCGGCCTCCGGAGCGGGAGAAATAAAACCGGGGAACACGTTTGCCAGTTCCGTTTCGTATAAATCCCCCAGCGGCATGAAATCCGCGGCTAAAGCGGCTGGAAGGAAGCGGGGCACCGTCATGATATCCGTCCCCGTCAGAGAAGAGAGCAGCAGGGAGCCTTCTTCTTCCGCCCATTGGCGCATGAGCCACGCGATTGCAGCTTTTTCGTCCAGCCCTCCGGCTTTGGCAGGGAAAGAAACCGTCCGTACGCCAATGCCAGCCGTGCCGGCGAAGGCTTGAACTCTTTCCCGTGTCTCTTCCGGAATGCCGGGCAGGGAGGGGAGGAACCCCGTCACTTCCAGAGAGGGGCACGTTTCCTTCAATAGTTCCGCCAACAGGAGGGATGCGGAATTTTCCAGCAAATTCAGGCAGACGGCCCCGAACCCGCTTTTCAGAATGAAGTCTTCCATTCCTTTGCGGAGGGCGTGCCGGAGCTGTTGTTCCGGGGAGGGCAGGGGGGAGTCCGTTCCTGTGGGGTTTTCCGGTGAAATGACGGCGGAATCCCGTTCAAAAAGACGCAGCCGTTTGAGAAGATTTTCATTGCCGGACCATACGGAGGATGCGCCGGGCAGCAGAAACGGACCTTCTCCCCCGGCCAGGCGGGCCGTGAATACGGGCAGGCCTGTTTCCCGCGCCGTCAGGCGGGCTTCTTCCTCATCCTGTTCCAGTAATCCCTCATGCCATGCGTTGGCAGGCGTGCGGAGCAGCAGGCATGTGGCGGAAACGTGCGGCGGAGGAATTTCTCCCCACGGGGCGATGGAAAAAACGGCCTCATCCTCCGTTCTCCAGATGCCAAAGACGGGAACGCGTTCTTTTCCATGCGGGGAGGGAGGGATAACGGCCTGCCGGGGAAAGGAAAGGCCGTTCCTCAACAGGTGGAATCTTATGCCTTCCGCATCCGTCGCTCCCAGCAGCAGGGGGACGTCCGCTATTTCCCGTGCCAGGTAGGCCAGGGCCGCCCGGTGCTGGGTCCGGAAGCCGCTGCGCAGAGCCAGTTCCCCGGTATGCACGCCGCTGAGGGCCAGCGGCGGACAGAGGACGAGCTCCGCGCCTGCGTCCAGGCAGGAACGGTACAGTTCCACGATGGTTCTGAGATTTCGGGGAAAGTGGCCGGGAATGGTTTCCGGTTGGATTAATCCTGTCTTCAGCATGCGACGGAAAGGTAGACCATTACGGGGTGGCGGGCAAGCCGGGATGGCCCGGAGGTCTGCCCGCCAGGCATTTACCCATGCAGTTTTTATCGCAAGGAGCTTGTCATTCACGGTCTTCATGGTATGATCCCTGCCGATTGCGCGCCGTCCGTTCCCGGGCGCGGCCATCCGGAATACTTATGAGGAAACAGTCAACAGAGGGGCAGGAATCCTCCATTCAGCGCGCCAGGGCATTGTGGCGCGAGTATCTTCTTCCTTATAAGGGTACGCTGGTGTGGGCGGTGGTCGGAGGCATTGTGGCCGCTGTTTCCAGCGGTTTCGGCATTCCGGTGATTTTACAGGAGATGTTTCCCGTGATTTTTGACGGGAAACCGCTGCCTCCGTGGGCGGAACGGGTGCTCTTGTGGTATGTGAGCCCGGAAAACCTGCCCCTGGTGACGGTGTGGGCCACGGCGGCCATGCTCCCGCTGGTGGTGGTGGTGCGCGGCCTGTCTTCTTTTGTCAATGTCTATTTGCTTTCCAAAATAGGGCTGGGAGTGCTGGAGACATTGCGGCTCAAGGTGTACAGAAAGTATCAGGATTTGTCCCTGGCTTTTCACGACCGGCAGCAGAAGGGGGACCTGCTGAGCCGCCTGATGCAGGATACCCAGTTTCTTCAGGGCGGCCTGGTACAGATTGCCAATGACCTTATTATCCAGCCCCTGACTCTTTTGGCCGCGTTAGGGTTTCTGATTTACAGGGCCTCCGTCAGCGAGCAGTTTCTTATTCTGCTGGCGAATATGCTCCTGGTAGGCGTTTGCGTGATTCCCATCCGGTACATCGGCAGGAAAATGCTTGCCCGCGCCCGGGTAGTGCAGTCCAGCCAGGGGGACCTTTCCTCCACGCTCCAGGAGAATTTTTCTTCCCAGCGGGATATCCGGGCCTTTGAACTGGAACAGCAGCAGATAAGGCTGTTCAGGGACAGGATCCGCCGTTACATCCAGGCATCCATCGGCGCGGTCAGGTGGCAGAGCCTGCTGACCCCTTTGATTGAGTTCGTCAGCGCCATAGCCATGGCCGCCACCCTGCTGGTTGGCAACATGAACGGCATGAACATGGGGGATTTTGCCGCGCTGGCTACGGCCATGTATCTTTGCTATGAGCCGGTCAAGAAGCTGGGGGCCGTTCATAACAAGGCGGAAACCCTTAATGCCGGTCTGGAACGCATCAACCACGTGCTGAATGCTCCTGATGACGTCCCCGAACCGGAAAACCCAAGGAGCCCGGCGGCATGGAAGGGGGAAGTGGAGTTCCGCAACGTTTGCTTCGGTTACCAGCAGGACTCTCCTGTCATGAGGAACATTGATCTCCGCATTCCGTCCGGGCAGGTGGTGGCCCTGGTCGGTCCCAGCGGAGCGGGGAAGACGACTTTCATTAATTTGCTGTGCCGTTTTTATGATGTCCTTTCCGGCAGCGTGAAGGTGGACGGCATCGACGTGAGGGAGATGAGTAAAAAGGAACTTCTTTCCCACATAGCGCTGGTTTCCCAGTATCCCGTTCTGTTCCGCGGCTCCGTGGCGGACAATATACGCATCGGCCGTCCGGACGCTTCCGACGCGGAGGTGGAGGAAGCCGGCCGCATGTCCGCTGTGGACAGTTTTATCAATGAGACGGGGGAAGGGTATTCCCGCATGATCGGGGAAATGGGGGAGGGCCTTTCCGGCGGCCAGCGGCAGCGCGTTTCCCTGGCGAGGGCCTTTTTGAAAAACGCTCCCATTCTGGTGCTGGATGAGGCCACGGCTTCCCTGGATATGAAGAGCGAGGAGCAGATTCAGAAGGAGATTGAGAGACTGGCTTCCGGCCGCACGACGTTCATTATTGCCCACCGTTTCAGCACCATCCGCATGGCGGACCGCATTTTGGTGCTGGAGAAAGGCCGTGTGGTTGCGGACGGCACGCATGAGGAACTGATGGCTTCTTCTCCCCTGTACCGGGAACTTTACAATAAGCAGCAGATGGTTGCGGAGGAGGAAGGAGGCGCTCCATGTTAAGCCAGTTTTTTGAATATGCGCGGTATTTGAAGCCCGTGATGAAGCTGTTCATCGCCGCTCTGGCTGCCGGGGCTCTGGCTGCCGCCGCCAGCGGTTTCGGCTTTCCGCTGATGATTGCCAAAGTATTTCCGGTGGTGTTTGACAATACACAGATTCCTCCGGAGCTTCAGGACATGATCGCCCGGCTGGTGGCCCCGGAACACATGCACCTGGCGGTGCTGCTGGCCGTATGCTCCCTGCTGCCTCTGGTTTTCGCCGTCCGTGGCATAGGCACGTTCTTCAACGTGTACTGGATCAGCATCGTCAGCATGAAAGTGCTGGAGGCGATCAGGCTGGACGCCTTTTCCAAATTGCAGACGCTGCCCCTTTCCTTCATTGACCGCCAGAAACGGGGGGACCTGATCAGCCGCCTCATCAATGACGCCGCCAACGTGCAGGGGGGGCTGGTGGTAGCGGCCAATGACATCATCAAGCAGCCCCTGACTCTGCTGACCGCCCTTGCCTTCCTGGTGTACAAGGTATTTGTTGATCCGAATACGGCAGTGGTCCTGATGAATCTGGGGCTGATTGCGCTGGCCATATGGCCGATCCGCTTTTTCGGCCGCCGCGTGATGAAGAAGTCCAAACAGGCTCAGGACGAACTGGGCAATATTACGGCCGCCGCCCAGGAAAATTTAGCCTCCCAGCGTGAAATCCGTTCCTACGGAATGCAGGAACAGCAGGTAAATCTTTTCCTGGGGCTGATTCAGCGTTTTTTCAAAATCAATCTCAGAACGGTGAAGTACAGGCACTTCCTGGTTCCCGTGCTGGAAATGGTGACGGCGCTGGGTCTGGGCGTTTTGCTGGTAAGGGGGCATGAAATGGGCATCACCAAGGCTGATTTTACTGCTTTGGCCGCCGCCCTGTTCATGTGTTACGACCCTCTCAAACGGCTGGGTGTGACGCTTACCAATTTGAAGAGCGCTTACGCTTCCCTGGAGCGCATCAATTACCTCCTGAAAGAACCGGATACCATGCCGGAGGCCGCTGACCCCGTTCCTATGGGACGCGCCGCCGGCCGTCTGGACTATGACGGCGTTTCCTTCTCCTATGACGGTGCCCGCAAGGTGCTGGACGGCATAAACGTGCATATTCGCCCCGGGGAAGTAGTGGGGCTGGTAGGGCCCAGCGGAGCCGGAAAGACAACATTTGCCAGCCTTCTTCCCAGATTTTATGACGTTAGTTCCGGAGCCCTGCGCGTGGATGGCGTGGATGTGAGGGACGCTTCCCTGCACGATGTGCGCAAAAATATTGCCTTCGTTTCCCAGCACCCCGTCCTGTTCCACGGCACCATTATGGAAAACATCCGGCTGGGACGGCAGGACGCTGCGGATGATGAGGTGGTAGCTGCGGCGCGCGCCGCAGCTGCGGACGGCTTTATCATGGGCATGCCGGACGGCTACCAGACCATGCTTGGCGACGGAGGAAGCGGACTGTCCGGAGGCCAGCGGCAGCGTATAGCGATTGCCCGCGCTTTCCTGAAGGATGCTCCCATTCTGATTCTGGATGAAGCCACCGCTTCCCTTGATGCGGAAAGCGAGGCCCTGATCCAGCAGGAACTGGACCGGCTGGTGGAGGGAAGGACGGCGCTTATTGTGGCCCACCGTTTCAGTTCCATCCGCGTGGCGACGCGCATTCTGGTGTTTGAGAGCGGGCGCATCGTCGGGGACGGTTCCCATGCAGAGCTTTATGCCTCATGCCCGTTGTACCGGGAGCTGTATGACCGCCAGTCCCTTTAAATAAAAAGGGGACGGGAAGGAAAGCGCTCCCAGCGCCCGCACCGGGATGAATATGGCGTTTTTTTCTCAGGCCATGATGGAAAGAGCTATTGTCAAACAAGGGGCATGATGTACTATTCCGCCAGCATGAATACACTGGACGAATCCCTGATGAATGCCGTTAAAGAAGGGAAGCTTTTGGAGTCTTCCCGGACCAATATCCGCCTTCTGCTGGATGGGACCAAATCCCCCATAGCACGCGAGGCCGTAGAGGAACTGGCTGCCGCCGGGGAATGGCAGGAGTTGAACGACCGTTTTTACAAAACGCTGGCCTTCGGAACGGGGGGGCTGCGGGGACGCACCATCGGCAGCATCGTAACCCGGGCCGAGCAGGGGAACGGCGGCGTGAACGGCCGCCCGGAATATCCCTGCGTGGGAACCGCCTGCATGAACTACTTCAATGTTGGGCGGGCAATGCGGGGCCTGATTATTTATGTGAAAAAGCATGTGGAGGCTACGGACCCGGGCAGGAAGCCCCGCCTGGTCATCGGACACGACACGCGCCACTTTTCCCGTGACTTTGCCGAATTCTGCGCAAAAATCGGCACGGACCTGGGTTGTGACATTTACTTGTTCGACAGTCCTCGCGCCACTCCTGAAATCTCCTTTGCTATCCGGGAACTCCATGCGGATTCCGGCGTGGTGCTGACCGCCAGCCACAACCCCTCCCATGACAACGGTTTCAAGGCTTACTTCAATGATGGGGCCCAGCTTGTGCCTCCGCATGACAAGGCCGTGATCAAGGAGGTCAATTCCCTGACTTCCGAAGAATATGAACCGTTGCCGGAAGACCGGCGCGGAACCCTTCATGTGCTGGATTCCTCCTTTGACCGTATTTACATGGACCGCTTGAAAACCGTGCTGCTCCGTCCGGAGCTTTTCAACAGGGGAGGGGCTAAGATCGTTTATTCCAACCTCCACGGGACGGGCGGCCATATTATCGTGCCCCTGTTGAAGGAACTGGGTTGCAACGTGCAGACCGTGGCGGTGCAGGATGTGCAGGACGGCCGTTTCCCGACGGTTGCTTCCCCCAACCCGGAAAATCCGCCGGCTCTGGCCCTGGCCATTGAACAGGCGGATGCTTCTGGGGCGGATATCGTCATCGCCACGGACCCGGATGCGGACCGCATGGGGGTGGCTGTGCGCGGGGAAGACGGCAAAATGCACCTGCTGACCGGCAACCAGATCGGCTCCCTGCTGGCGTGGTACCGCTGCATGAGCATGTCCGAGCTTGGCATCATCAATGACTCCAACCGTTCCCGTGCCGTGATGGTGAAAACCTTTGTAACGACGGGGCTTCAGGATGCCATCGGCCATCACTTCGGTTATGAAGTGGTCAACGTGCTCACGGGGTTCAAGTATATTGCCCAGAAACTCGGTAAATATGAACAGGCCATTCCGGCGGAAAAACGGGAAGGCTACCGCAGGATGAGCGAGGAACAAACGCGTGCCCTGCGCCTGGAATACAGCCGTTACTTTGTCTTCGGCGGGGAGGAAAGCTACGGCTACCTGGCCCAGGACTTTGTGCGGGACAAGGACGCCAACTCCGCCGCCATCATTTTTGCGGAATTGGCCGCTTATGCGGAAAGCATCGGCAAGAGCCTTCTGGAACTGCTGCATGAACTCTTTGAGCAGTTCGGTGTGTATTTGGAAATGGGCAAATCACTGGTGATGGAAGGCGCAGACGGCGCGGCCAGAATCGCCGCCCTTGCCGCCTCCTATTCCTCCAATCCTCCCACGGAAGTGGACGGCGTAGCCATCAGCGGCATCCGGGATTTTTCCAGAGGCGACCTGGTGGACGCGGAAGGCGATCCCATTCCGGCGGAAAAAATGATTTTTGTGGATCTGGCGGACGGCCGCAGTTTTGCGGTGCGCCCCTCCGGAACGGAACCCAAGATTAAATACTACCTCTTCGGGCACGGGAAACCGGGCGCCCCTGTGAAGGAAGCATTGACGGAGGTCCAGGCCTCCCTGGATTCCCTGTGGGCGGCTGTGGAAAAGGATGCCCACAGCCGTTCCTAGGGCTAAATATTGCTGATTTCTTTCCCCCGTCTACCATGTAATGTGGACGGGGGAAATTTATTTTCTTGCCAAGGGGGCGGGAATTCCGCAGTTTATAATTCTTATGACATTTGCGGCCCACAGAACTCTCTCCGTGGTTGGTGCCCTTTTGGCCGGCCTTTTTCTCTCTTCCTGTTCCTCCCAGCAACAAGTTGAAGCTCCTGCGCGTCTTCCCGCCTACCACTTTGTGCCCGGCAAGACGGCCGTGCTGCACAACGGGAAAGCCATTCCCCCCAGAAATGCCCCTTCGCAGGTCAAGCGCGCCATTGCAGCAGCCAATTCCCTGGTCAACAAGCCGTACCGGCTGGGCGGGGGGCACAGGAGGCATTATGATACTCATTATGACTGTTCCGGCAGCACTTCCTTTGTGCTGAAGGAAGCCGGTTTGCTCACGTCCACCCGCCATTCCAGGCTTTTCCTGAATTACGGGCAGAAAGGCGCCGGGGACTGGATTTCCATTTATGCCAAAAACGGACACGTCTTCATGGTCATCTGCGGCCTCCGGTTTGACACCACGGGAAGCGGGCGCCGCGGCGAAGGTCCCCGCTGGAGAGTGGACGGCCGCAATACCAGAAACTTCCTGGTGCGCCATCCTACAGGCCTTTGAACCGGGGCTGCGCGGAGGAAAACCGCGTTTTCTGCGTATGTTCGCGCAGGCTTTCTTGAATAATGGAAAGTAATGTGCTATCAGGTGCGAGGACGTTGATAGTTCCTTGATTTTCATGGCTAAGACAAAAATTCACGTAGGGCTTGAGATAGGGACAAGCAAGACTTGCATGGTCGTAGGCGAAGTGAAGCCAGATGCGACCGTGACAATCATCGGCGTGGGTGAGGTTCCTAGCGAAGGCGTGGTTCGAGGAGAGATTGAAGACACTTCCAAGGTCATCCAGTGCATTTACGATGCGTGGAACATGGCCCAGGACCATGCGGACGTGGATATCATGACCGTCTATCTGTCCGTGACGGGAGCCCATATTGTGGGGCAGAACAACCGGGGGACATTCCGTCTCCCCCCGGACGAAAGCATTATTTCCCAGGAGCATATGGACGAGGTGACGGAAATTGCCCGGGACGTTGCCCTGGGGCCGGAACAATTCGTCCTGCACCGCGTGCCCGGCCTCTTTTCCGTGGACGGGCAGGAGAACCTGACCAATCCCGCCGGATTGACCGGAAGAACCCTGGACATCGACTGCCATATCATCCACGGAATCAAATCCCGCATCACCAACTCCTTCCGTTGCGTGCGGGAAGTCCCTCTGGATATTGCGGATGTGGTTTTTGCCCCCATTGCCACGGCCCAGTTTGTGCTCAACAGGCAGGTCAAGCAGGCGGGCGCTCTGCTTATTGACATGGGAGCGGGCACGACGGACTATGTGCTTTACCTGGACGGCCAGCTTGTGGCCTCCGGATGCGTGCCGCTGGGCGGCGACCACATTTCCAATGACATCACGCTGATGACCGGCATTCCGCTGGCCCAGGCGGAGTTGCTCAAGAAAACGGAAGGGGACGCCAACAGCTTCTCCGGGAAAACCAACGAGATGGTGCGCGTGCGTGGAGAGGGGCATATGAGGGATGCCGCCATCGAACGCAACGTGCTGAATGAAATCATCCGTTCCCGTCTGTTGGAAATCTTCAATCTGGTCAAATCCTCCCTGCCCAAGGATACTTTCAAGGGCAACCGCTGCCACGGCGTGTACCTGTGCGGGGGCGCCAGCCTGATGCGCGGTGTGGGGGAACTGGCCTCCCACGTGTTCGGCGTGGCCATCAGCCGGCCTACGCTGGTCAAAAACGGAGCGCCTTCCTACCTGGACGATCCGCGCTACTGCACGGCCATAGGCCTGATACGGTATGCCCAGATTCTGGATGCCGAGCTGCCGCAACAGCGCAGCTGGCTGGGCCGGATGCTGGGTTTCTTCGGAAAGAAGAACTCCTGATCAACCTTTATCCAAATTAACAACCATGCTGGAAATTTCTCCCCAGGGGCCGTCCGGCCTGCCCGGAAAAATCTGCCTGTGCGGCATAGGGGCCGCAGGCACCAAGGTAATGGAAGAAGTGTTGTTGCTGTCCCCTCAGCCAGCTTCCGTTTGTGCCATGAATCTTGATGCCCGGCTCTTGAACGCTTCAGCCGTTCCGTGCAAGGTCCATCTGGGCGCCAGGCTTACCAGAGGGCTCGGCTCCGGCGGAGACGCCTCCGTAGGAGCCCAGGCGGCCTGTGAAAGCGAGTCTTCCATTCTCCGTGCTCTGCAAGGCAGCGCCCTGGCTGTTCTTGTCGCCGGGCTGGGCGGGGGAACAGGGTCCGGCGTGGCTCCGGAAGCGGCCCGTCTGGCCAAGGAACAGGGGGCTTATGTCGTCAGCGTTGTCATCCGTCCCTTCAGGTTTGAAGGGGAACGGCGCGCTGTCCAGGCGGATGAAGCGCTGTCCCGCCTTGCCCTGTATTCCGACATGGTGCTGCGGTTTGACAATGACGCCATGGAAGGTCTCATAGACCCCGACAGGGGAGTGCTGGAAGCCTTTTCCGTAGTTAACGCCCTTATAGCCCGTGCCGTGCTTATTGTGCCGTCTCTGTTGAATTCTTCCGGAAACCTGCTCCGGGTGGGATTGGACGACCTGCTCAGCGTAGCCGGAACGGGAAAAGGAATTTGCTCCTTTGGCGTGGGTGAAGCGTCTGCGGATGCTTCCGTGGCGGACATATTGGATCAGGTCCGGCATTCCCCTCTCTTTCTGGAAAAACGTTTGGGGGAAGTGGATGATGTCCTGGTTCTGGTGCGCGGCGGAGCTTCCCTGACACTGCAACGCCTGGAAGCCCTGGTGGACGGGGTGGCGGAAATCCTGGGGAAGGGGGTGCGCCTTCACATCGGCGCTTCCGTGGAGCAGCAGACGGAAGACCGCCTGTCCCTGACCGTGCTGGGCGCCGTGCCTGTGGTAGAGACATCTGTTTCCCCGTCTGTTGTGCTTCAGCGGGAAGTGGCGTCGCAGACAGTGCTTGTACCGGAGGAAAAATCTTTCCTCGGAGAGGGGAAAACCATTATTCAGCCTGCACCTCCTGCCCCGGTTGACGAACCGGAACGGCATCCGGAGCCGGATCCTTCCGCCCCTGTTCCCGTCCCCAGGAGGGATGAACGTGAATTGGAAGAGGAACTGGTGCCCGTAAGGCCTGTTCCCGGGATTCCGGATGAAGAGGAGACGCTCCGGGAGTCCGCGTCTGTTGCGCAAATTTCCGAAATGGAGGCGGAGCCGGAATTGGAGTCAGTCCCGATGCCTGACATCAAGGAGCTGGAGGAAGGCTTGCCTCCGGAGGAAGGAGAGGAAGGGCGTGCGGGCCACGGCCTTTTTGCCCGTGTGCGTCCCCTCATTCTGGATGGGGAAGACCTGGATCTGCCTCCCGCACTGCGGAAAAGGAAACCGGATCCGAGCTGATGATGTCCCCCCGCACGTCCAGGGTGTGGTTTTGGGCGCTGACCGCAGCCGCCTTATTGTATACGGCGCTGCTCAGCTGGTGGAGTCCTCTCACTTCCGATACGTACCATCATGCCCTGACGGGCATGGAGCACTGCTTCTCTTTCAGCCTGGTCTGGGAGCGTTGCGTAGCCTCCTACATGACCTGGAATCCCAGAATCGGGGAATACCTGGCCTTTGCCGTAGCGACAGCGGGAAAATGGCTCTTCATGCTGCTCAACCCCTTTGTACAGGTCGGTCTTGCGCTGATGATGTTTTATCTGGCTTCCGGGCGCAGGGTGGATCCCCGTTCCTGGCCGGACGTGCGTCTGTTCGGATTGGGGCTTCTCCTGCTGTTCACGTGCACGGCCCGGCCCGGCGTCACGATTTACTGGCTCTCCGGCGCCACCAACTATTCCTGGGGCGCCTCCGTCTGGCTGGGCTTTCTGTGTCTGTACCGCGGTTTGCTGGACGACGCGGAATCCGGGAGAAAGGGAGATTCCGGAAGAAACAGTGGCTGGGGAAAGTTTGCCGCTGCGGCTGTTCTGGGATTTCCGGCAGGCATGACCAATGAAAACAATATTCCGGGAACCTGGCTTTTGCTGGGAGCCTTGTTTGTTTTTGTCCGCCTGGTGCGGAAGGAAAAACTTCCCCTGTGGTTTTATGCGGGCCTTGTGTTCCAGGTGGCAGGTTCCCTGTGCATGCTGCTTGCGCCCGGCATTTCCGCGCGGATGCATTCCGCCACTCCCGGCTGCGCGGAACCCCTTTCCGGTTTTTGGAGCAGATGGGAAGCTCTCCCTTCGCTCCTGTTCCGGATGCATGAATACCTGGCTCTTCCGGTGTTGCTGGGCGTGGCGGCTGCCTGGGTTCTCTGGAAAAGTTTTCGCAAGGACCGGAACTATTTCCGAGCATGGAAAATTTCCCTTGGAATAGCGGCGGCATATATTCTGGCGTCTTATGCCATGGCTCTTTCTTTCGCCGCCGCCGTCATTCCGGCGGACCATGCCATGTTCTCCGCCACCCTGCTGTTCGGCGTCGGCGTGCTGGTTCTTCTTCGTATGTGGTACGGCATCCCCAGTGCCGTGCCCCGTCCGCAGATAACTGTGGCCGTTTTTCTGGCGTTGTCCGGAATATGCGTTTTTTCAACCCTTCATGATCATCTGCTTCTGTTCCGGCAGCATGAAAAGCGCGTCCGCCTGGTTCTGGAGCAGAAAAAGGCCGGTATTCAGGAAATCGTTGTTCCTCCCCTCTCTCCTCCCTCCCCCTGGTGTTCTTTCATTTTCTGGGTAGACCTGTCGCAAAACCCGGAAGACTACGTCAACAGAGGCGCGGCGATGTATTATGGCGTGAAGAGCATCAGAATCTTTTAGCAGGAAAAAACTGCGGAATGTTAGAATTTTTTGCTATGGAATAATGGGAAATGGCAATAAGGTATCATCTGCGTCTGATGGCGGTTGTTGTTAAAAATATAAGAATTCTTTTAATAGGTTGTGCGGTTTCCCTGTGCAGTTTTTCCTTTGCGGACGTGGAGGAAGAGGATTTCGGCGCGTTGAGGATTGAAACGGAAACAGAGGCATATTCCGCTGATATATATTTGGGAAATACTGCTGAAGGAAAGCCTGCCCAGCTCCGGCTTCCGTTGCCCGACAGCATCTCCGCATTCAAAACGTCTCCTCAGGAAAAGAAGGAGTTTCTTTCCCTGTTGCATGAAAAAGAGCTGCCGGATTGTTACCGGGAGGCGCGGAAGAAACTTGGCGCCTTTAGTTCCAAGGGAGCTGGAGATGTGAACGCAGAAGACGTCAGGGTGTTGTCCTGGATTTTTTATGTTGTAGTTTCGGCGGATGCATTTTCATGGGATTACGATGAAAATACCCCCAAAGACGGCCTCTATGGAAACATGGATTATGAATTGAAGACCGGAGTTGTGAGGTGGATGAGCAGTTTATCCTGGGATATATCCGGAATCGTTTCCCGATGCGGCGTAAAAAGAAAGGAGCTGTGCAGAATCTGGGCAGAATATGGAGCGGCCGTATTGAAAACATTCAGGACTCAGTATGATCCGGAATTAAAGCAGAAACAGGCCAGGATGAAGGAGGAATACGATAAAATGAGTGCCGAAAGAACCTTGAGACTGGTTCAGAAACGAAAACTGAGTTTATTTCGCGGGGCTGATCCCCGATCAATTTATTACAACAATAAGCTGCTGTCTAATGAAGACAGAAATAAAAATTGTAAGTATCATTTGGAAAAGAGATTGGAACCTGCGTTTGTGGAGATGCTGGTCCGTTTTTATCCGGGGCAGGCTGGTGAAGTGGTTAAGTATCTTAAGAAGGCCGGGTACGCTGACCAGGAAATCGGAGACCTGATTGACCGTACTGTAGGCCGCGATGGAAGAACAGAGTTTTTATATAAGGGCGACCGGGGGCGCCAGCACGATAGAAAGATAAAGTCCCGTGGCTCCGGGCATATGAAATAACATGGGGGATTGGGAAATTTCCGGAAAATTCCATTGTTTCGCCAGGGACGCCAGGGTGCATAGCGGACGGGAGCAGGCAGATTCCGGGATGCTGCGTTATGGAAGAAACGGGGGCCGCAGTATGTTCTAATCCATCGGAATTGCGTAGGAGTTCAATTTGTTGAACTCTCCGCTTTGGGGGCCTTCGTCAGTAATGCCGTTATTGGGGGCGGCGTAGGTATCCAGGGTCATGGAATCCGGGTAAATGGTCAGGATATAGTAGGCCGTAATGCCGGAGCGGTATTGCAGGGTTTTTACCCGGGATTTTGCAGGCAGCAGAAAAGGGATGGGAAGAACCTTGTTCCCCGCAGGGGCGCAGATCAGGGAGGTAAGGGTGTTTTGTCCGTCCGGGGAGGTAATCATATACAGGTCATGGGCGTGCAGGTGTCCGGTGACGACGAAGCGCACTCCGGCATCCCGGAGGTTGCGGTAAAAGACGTTTTGCCGTTCTGCCGCGCTGTCGTTGTAACGGCCCCACAGGCATTCCCGGAATTGCATGGGCGTCTGCAGGGTGCGGTGGGTGAAGACCAGGCAGTGTCTCGGAACGGTGTTGGCCTTGCTTCTGTTGCGTTTGACCCACGCACTAAAGTCCACGAGCTGGTCAGGGGTGAGGTCAATATCCATGAAATACAGGGAAGCGTTTTTATGGCGGATGCCGTAGTTCAACTTTCTGGTAGCCAGCCCTTTGGCGCCCTGCTTCCGCGTAGGCAGGAAGAGTTCCCGGAATTGTTCCGCCCGGAAAGGAAGGGATTCGTGATTGCCGCGCACGGCATAAAAGGGGATGCCTTTTTCTCTCAGAATTTTGTTGAGTTCCTTGCGTTTGGCGAGTCCCTTGACGGGGGCGCTTCCTTCAATATCCGCCATGTCCCCTACCTGGACGACCATGTCCACGTTGTGTTTCAGGATTTCCCCATAGAGGGTTTTGATGAAGTTGACTGCTACTCCCTCGCTTCCTTCCATACGCTTGGGGGAGTCGTGCGTATCGCCGATGATCGCTATTTTCCATGGGGCTGTATCTTCCGCCAGTGCCGGCTGAAGCAGGAACATGAGAAATAACGCAAGATATTTCATGGCACTGAGTTTTTACAACCTGCCTGCTCTTCCCGCCAGAAAATTATGACTGAGGCGGAAAGAAGCCGTCCGGGGCTTTTTCTTTTTCCCGGAGGCAGGCGTTGACGTGCTGTCCTGGGGAATTCTGTTCCCCGCTGAAAACGGAAAAGCCGGACATTGGAAATTCAATGTCCGGCTTTGATGATGCCGACAGCGCTTGCTGAAATTTATTGCTGGTTGACCTTCAGGGTTTTGGCCTGTTCTTCCGTGAGTTCCACGCAGTGCCAGGGTAGGCCGCGCCTGTTGAGCTCGTCCATGAAGGGATCCGGATCATTTTGTTCCATATTGAAGACTCCTGCGCCAGTCCATTTGCCCGTAAGGATCATTTCCGCGCCGATCATGGCCGGAACCCCTGTGGTATAGGAAATGGCCTGGGAACCTACTTCTTTAAAGCATTGTTCATGGTCGCAAATGTTGTAAATGTACACAGCCTTGAATTGGCCGTCCTTGATTCCGGTGATGACGTTGCCGATGCAGGTTTTTCCCCTGGTCGTCTTGCCCAGGTCCCCGGGGTCCGGCAGAACGGCCTTGAGGAATTGCAGCGGGATGATTTCAACTCCGTTGTACATGACCGGGTCAATGCGGGTCATACCCACGTTCTGAAGCACTTCCAGGTGCTTGAGGTAGTTCGGTGAGAAGGACATCCAGAATTGAGCTTGGCGGATGGTGGGGATGTGCTTGACCAGGCTTTCCATTTCTTCATGGTACATGCGGTAGATTTCATAGGTGCCCACTTCCTGCGGGCAGGTGAAACTTTGGTGCATGCTCATGGGAGCGGTTTCCCGGAAGGCTCCGTCTTCCCAGTGGCGGCAGGGCGCCGTTACTTCCCGGATGTTGATTTCCGGGTTGAAGTTGGTGGCGAAGGCCTTGCCATGATTGCCGCCATTGACGTCAATGATGTCCAGCGTATGGATTTCGTCAAAGTGATGCTTGAGAGCCCATGCCGTGAATACATTGGTGACGCCTGGGTCAAAGCCGGAACCCAGCAGGGCAAAAAGCCCGGCTTTGCGGAATTGCTCCTGATACGCCCATTGCCAGGAGTATTCGAATTTGGCTACGTCACGGGGTTCATAGTTGGCGGTATCCAGGTAGTTGACTCCGGTTTCCAGGCAGGCTTCCATCAGGGTGAGATCCTGGTAGGGCAGGGCTACGTTGATCAGCAGCTGCGGCTTGATTTCCCGGATGAGGGCTACGGTGGCGGGCACGTCGTCCGCATCTGCGGAATGGGTAGTGATGCTGACGCCCGTTCTGGAGCGTACGTCCTCCGCAATGGCATCGCATTTGCTCTTCGTGCGGGAGGCCAGATGAATGTTTTGAAAAATATCCGGCAGCTGGGCGCATTTGTTGGCTACCACATGCCCAACGCCGCCTGCTCCAATGATTAAAACCGTGTTCATGATAGGTTCTGTACATAAGTGAAAACAGGCTGAAAGGCAACTCCCGATTTGCTTCAATAATGACACCGTCTTCCCATGGGGCATCAGTTTTTCCGGCATCGACCGTATGCGGACTTCCTTGCGGAAGACGCACCCTTTTGGAGATTTTCTAAAAATGATTGAACAGGGGATTGACGCGGGCTGTCCGATTCTACAATATTGAATTGTAGATATGATTAAACAAATTCTGCCAATTGTTGTTGCCGCCTGCGTCGCTCCCTGCTTTGCCGCGGAAGGGTGGATTACCGATATGGATGCCGCCAAAAAACAGGCTGCCGAACAGAAAAAGGATTTAATGATTGAGTTCACCGGTTCCGACTGGTGCCCTCCTTGCATGCAGCTCCGCGCCAACGTATTCAGCAAGCCTGACTTCCAGAAGGAAGCGCAGAAAAATTTCGTGCTGGTGGAGCTGGATTATCCGCGCGGCAAGGAACAGTCCAAGGAAATGAAAGCCGCCAATGAAAAGCTTGCCCAGCAGTACGGCGTGCGGGGATTCCCGACCGTTGTGTTTGCGGACGCTTCTGGCAAGCCTTTTGGGGGATTTGTTGGAGGGCGCTCCGGGGATGATGTCATGAAAGCCATGCAGGATGCCCTGAAGAACAAGGAAGCTCTTAATGCCGCGGAAGCGAATGTCGCCAAGGCTGCTACGGATGAAGCGAAAGTTGCCGCTCTGATGGAAGTGCTCAAGCTGGCTCCTCAGGAATATGTGGACAATTTTTATGGTGACGTGAAAGCGGAAATCAAGAAGCTGGACAAGGATGACAAGTCCGGCCTGAAAGCTGCAGACGCCCTCTCCGACCAGCTTAAAAAGGAACGGAAAGATGTTCAAAATTATCTTGCCGGCAAGCTGACGGACAAGACTACGCCTGCGGAAGCCCTTCAGGTGGTTAAGGCATATCCCGACCGCGACAAGCTTCTGCCGGAAACACAGCAGGAGTTGCTGATGATGGAGTTCGGGACCTACCTGAATTCCACCGGTGACGTGGACGGCGCCGTTCTGATTCTGGATAAGGTGGCCGAGTTGAAGCCGGGAACGGAAGCCGGAATGCAGGCTCCCCGCATCAAGGCCGGCATTCTTGCCAACAAGGATAAGATCAAGGCCCAGATTGACGCTGCCAAAAAGGCGCAGGGCAAATAATTAAAACAGCTTTTCTTTTCCCTTGATTTGGGAAAACAGCCCCGCAACGGTTTTCTGCCGTTGCGGGGTTTTGCTTTCCCCCTGTTTCTCCGGTTACTTAAAAGGGATGATGGAAAGGAGGCACTGTGGCTTATGAGGGGCGCTGTTCTACTGCGGGGCGTGTTTTCGGCGCGTTCTGCTGCGGGAGTGGCGAAAGGCAGGATTTGATGCCGGTTCCGTCAGGCCGGGTATATGGGATAGGCAAGAGTACCGTGTGGCGGCAACACTATTCTCCGGTAATAAAAATCCGGTCTAGGAGAGAGTGCGGGAAAGGCATGCTGTTTTCTTGGAAGAACGGGTTATTGAAGTTTGATGACGGTATCCAGCCTGTCCCAGGTGACACCCTCGGGCAAAGTGATTTTGTACTGGTCTCCTTCCTTTTCAAGCCTGACGAATTTTCCGTTCCCGGTACCGTTCACAATGAGGGTCGCTCTCGTGAATTTTTCCCCGATATCTTTGATGAACAGGGGGGTATTTCCTTTCAGCTCTTTTCCCTGTCGGGCAATCAGCGGGCTGACGTGCAGGTAAACGGTTTTTTTGCCGTTGTGATCCGCTCTGTAGCAACTGCCACCCCATGGCTGGTCCCTGTAGGGGCCTCCGCGAGTGTTGTAAATGGCCTCCTTGTAGAAAGCAATCCATTTTCCCATGGACAGAAAAGTTTCAGCCTGTTTCGGATCAAATGTTCCCAGTGGAGTGGGACCGATGTTGTAAAGCAGGTTGCCGTCCTTGACAATGTTATTGATCAGGAATCTGATGGAGGTTTCGACGGGTTTGGTTGTTGCGTTGGATGTGTAGGACCAGTTGCCCGTCCAGCGGGTGCCGGGGATATCCGCCACGGTCATGCAGCTTTCCCAGGGCGTTTGAGTGTTGAAGGGGCCTAGCTTGCATTCCGGCGTCAGGAAATCCCCTTTCAAATCATCGGGCAGCGGTTCCTTATTGCCTCCGCGGGTGCTGTTCATGCGGTTGTTGATCAGAATGTCCGGCTGGTACTGCTTGATGCGGCGTATCATGGTGCGGGGATCCCACTGGTTGAGGGAGCTATTGCCCAGGCTGTCGAACCAGAGCACATCCACCTGGCCGTAGCGGGTGAGCAGTTCGCTGACTTGGCCGAAGTAGTATTCCAGATAACGGTAGTGCTGGTCGGTCAGGTAGTAGGGGTTGTACCAGTCTCTTCCAGAATAATAAAATCCCAGTCTGAGCCCGGCCGCATGAACTGCCGCCGCGAATTGTTCCACGATGTCTTTGCCGTAGGGGGTGGCAGCAATGGTGAAGGTGTCGTAGTTGGAGGGGAAGTTAGAGAAGCCGTCGTGATGCTTGGTGGTCAGCACGGCGTATTTCATACCGCTTTTTTTGGCGACGGACATCCATTTTCTGGGGTCATATTGCTTGGGGTTGAAGCGGCGGTGGGCGGAGTCGTACTCAAAGTCTACGGTATTCTTATGACCGCTCGCGCTGTCTTTGGGACGCGCCGCATTGCGTTCCCAGCTTATTTCCCGTTCCAGCAGGGAAGAAGGGTTCCAGTGAACAAACAAGCCGAATTTGGCATCCCGAAACCATTTTAACTGTTTATTATCGGCCTTGAAATCGAAGAGCCCGTTGACGGCTTCATTAATCAGGTCACGGTCTTCTACTGGAGAGAAGATGTCTTTTTCAGGAGAGAGAATCACCAGTCCTTCCACCATGGGTTGCATGCGAAAGTTCGGTACGGGAGATTTTTCCTTGTCTCCCTGCCAGAGGTTGAGTTGCAGAACCCTGGCCACATTGCTTATTTCATAAGCTTTCTGTCCGGCTGCTTCCTCCATGATTTCATCAGGCAGTTCCCTGTTGAAAATGGCCTGTACAAAGGGTTGGCTGATATAGATTTTTCCGTTTTCCCGGAAAGGTCTGATATCTTCGGGCAGAGGGATTCGTTTATTTCTGGCCATCGCGCAGGGTGCACCATGCAGCTTGTCCGTATCTACGGTAAAGTACACGGCGTTTCGAAGTTTTTCAGATAGTTCCTTTTGAAGTTCGTTCACATTTTCCTGGTAGCTCCTGCCGGGATGGAAACGGTTATTGATGCTTTCCGCCTGTTTTTCCGTGATGACCGGGCCGATCCACTGGCTGGCAACTTCGTCTTTGGTTCCGCTGCCTACAATAATCCGGAAATATTTTCCTGCATCCTTGTCCGTCAGGGTGTAGGATTTCGCATCACGGCCCTGCTGAACCACTACGGTTTTTCCGTTTCGGACATCTGCTTTTTCCCACCGGATCACAGGATTGGCGGATTCTCCGTCAGGTGTGCTGTAACGGCTTTCCAGCGTAGTTCCGACCACTTCTTCACCGTTAATATAAGGTCTGAGCCACGGGACGGTGATGGCATTCCCTACCTGAATGGAGATTATCCCCGTGAGTACGGTCAAGATACAGGATGTCCGGTGTTTGAATTTAAACATGGGAAAAATTTAGAGGAGGAATAACCGGGAGAACAGGATAAACCCCCTCCGTTTTGTAAAAGACCAGTAAGGAAGAGGGGCGTTTTTCTTTCTATGAAATTTTATATGTATCATGAGCGTACGAAGGAAAATATATTGTTAAGCCGCAGAACTGGGAGCCGGGTGGGATAAAGGTTCTGGGAGGAGCCTTCCGCTTCTGGGCGGGCGCTCAGGTCGTTGTGGTTCTGCCGCCGTATTTCTTGACGTGAAGCCTTGCGTACGGGAAGGAAACCTGACAGAATCCCGCCATGCGCCTGTTCATGATGTTCTGTGTGATGCTTTTGCTCGCCGGATGCGATACGCGCACCAGCGTGGAACGGGCTCAGGAGGCAGGGGTGCTCATCGTGGGCAATAATGCGGAGCCCCAGAGCTTTGACCCCCACATCGCCACTTCCGTTTCCGATTTCAAGATGATCAATGCCGTCATGGAGGGGCTGCTACGCGGGGATTCCAGGGATGACGCCGTTTTTCATCCCGCTGTGGCGGAGTCGTGGACGCATAGTCCGGAGGCGGACAAGTGGCGTTTTTCCCTCCGGAAGGACGTCGTGTGGAGCGACGGCGTTCCTGTGACGGCCCATGATTTCGTGTATGCCTATCACCGCCTGCTTCATCCGGGGTTTGGAGGGAGGTACGCGGACATGCTTTATCCGCTGAAGAACGCGGAAGCCTATAACCGGAACAGGCGCAGCCTGCTGCTGTGCGGTCCCGGTTCCCGGCTGGCCGGGGAAGAGGGGCTGGAAGAGAGGGTTTTGGCCCGGGTGGATTGGGAGAGGCTGGATGGTATGGGAGCCGGTGAGCTGGAGGCTCTGCGGGATGATCCTTCCCTGATGGAGTGGCCGGACGGGATGCCGGAGGAAGGAGCGCGGAAGATTGCGGCCCGGATGTTGGAGGATGTCCGGGCCGGAAAGCCGGATTTATGGGAGGAAGCCCGCGTGGGCGTGCGCGCCGCGGATGATTATACCCTGGAGATGGAGCTGCGTTCTCCGATGCCCCAGCTTCCCCTGCTGTTGCTTCACTGCACCTGGTTTCCGGTTCCCCGCCATGCCGTGGAAGCCCACGGCGGCATGCTGGACAGGACGGGGAAATGGACGCGGCCCGGAGCGGCCGTAGGGAACGGACCTTTTCTTATGGCAGAGCACCGTTTCAATGATTATGTGGAGGTGCGCCGCAATCCCCGGTACCGGAACGCTTCCGCCGTCCGGCTGAATGGAGTCCGTTTTCTTCCCACCGTGAACGGCTTTACGGAAACCCGCATGTTTTTCAACGGCAAGCTTCATGTCACCAACAACGTGCCTCCCGAGATGACGGCTTACGCCCGGGAGCGCGGCGGCGATGATTTTTGCCAGGATGATTATTACGTGACTATTTTTTACCGTCTGAATACGTCGCGTGCGCCGCTGAATGACGCCCGGGTCAGGCGGGCCCTTTCCCTGGCGGTAGACCGGGAGGCCCTGGTGCGGGACGTGGTGTGCGGCGGCGGCCAGCCGTGCTTCGGCTTTACGCCGGACGGCGCCGGATACAAGACGCCGCATGGGGTGGAGTTCAATCCGGAGAAAGCGCGTTCCCTGCTGGCCCAGGCCGGTTTTCCCGGCGGGAAGGGTTTTCCACGGCTGGAGCTGATGACTACATCCCGCGAAGTTCAGAAGACGATGGCGGAAGCCATCCAGGGCATGTGGAAAAAGCATCTGGGGATTCATGTGGATATCCGTTCCTGTGAGTGGACGGCCTACAAGTTCGCGCAGAATTCCATGCAGTATGATTTTAGTTCCTCCTCATGGTCCGGTGATTATCTGGACCCTTCCAGTTTTCTGGATTTGTGGGGTTCCGCCTCCGGGAACAATAATACGGGCTGGTTTCATCCGGAGTATGAACGCCTGCTGGCGGAGAGCCGCGCCACGGGAGACCAGGAGAAGCGCATGGCCCTGCTGGCCCGTGCGGAAGCGCTGATGCTTTCCGAATCCCCGGTGATTCCCCTGTATTGGGCCAAACGGTCCTATTTGAAGAGGCCGGAGGTGCGGGGATGGCACCCCCTGCTGCTGGACAACCATTTGTTTGAGGATATCAGCCTGGACGACGCCCGGGAACATGGGAAGGAGGCCGCGCCTTGACCAGGATGATTCTGAAACGCCTGGGGCAGGGGCTTCTGGTCCTGCTGGTGCTGGAAACTGTGACGTTTTTCCTGATACGCCTGTTGCCGGGGCACCCCTTCATGGGGGAAAAGAAACTTCCGGAGCATGTCCTCCAGCAGCTCCAGGCCAGTTACGGGCTGGATCAGGCTCCCCTGGTCCAGTACGGGCGTTACTGGTGGAACATGCTGGTTCATGGCGACCTGGGGCCGTCTTTGGTGAAGGAAGGCGTCAGCGTGGCGGATATGATCGGCCAGTCATTCCCTGTTTCCCTCCAGCTTGGAGTCATAGGCATGGCTATTTCCATTCTGGCGGGGATTCCCGCCGGAATTGTGGCGGCACTATACAAGAACCGGTGGATGGACTGGTGGGTGATGCTCGTTTCCATGGCCGGCATTTGCATTCCCGCTTTCGTCGTGGCTCCGCTGCTTGGCGTGGCGCTGGGCATGCATGTGCCCGGCTTGAGCGTGGCCGGATGGGATTCTCCCGGTTGTGTGGTGCTTCCGGCGCTGACGCTGGGGCTGGTGAATGCCGCATATCTGGCGCGCCTGACGCGCGGCGGCATGCTTGAAGTGCTGGGGCAGGATTTCATCCGGACGGCTCGAGCCAAGGGGGCGGGGCCTTTCCGTACGGTTTGGAAGCACGCTTTGCGAGGTGGCCTGATTCCGGCCCTTTCCTATCTGGGGCCTGCTTTTGCCGCCATGATTACCGGTTCTTTTGTGGTGGAGACCTGTTTCCAGGTTCCCGGCATGGGGCAGCATTTCGTGAACGCAACCACGGACCGGGATTATTTCCTCATCCAGGGGCTTGTCCTGTTTTACGGCATTCTGATCGTCGCGGCCAACCTGGGTGTGGATCTGGTGCAAATGGCCGTCAACCCGAGATTGAGAAAGGAATCATGAGAAAAAGAGGATGGAACAGGACGGAGGAACAGGGTTCCTCCCTGTGGAAGGACGCTTTTCTGCGTCTTTCCCGCAACCGGGCGGCCATGTTTTCCCTGCTGGCGCTGGCGTTGATTGCGGCGGCCTGTTTTCTGGGTCCCCTGCTGCCGTGGCTGCCTCATCCTAATGTGCAGGATTTGTCCCGGATTGCGGAAAGCCCTTCCTGGGACCATTGGTTCGGCACGGACCAGCTTGGGAGGGACCTGCTGGCGCGTGTCCTGTACGGCGGCCGCATTTCCCTGCTGGTGGGAGTGGTCGCTACGGGCGTTTCCCTGGTGATTGGCGTGGCGTACGGACTGGTTTCCGGTTATGCCGGAGGCAGGCTGGATGCCCTGATGATGCGCCTGGTGGATGTGCTTTTTGCCCTGCCGTTCATTGTGCTGGTGATTATTTTTTCCTTGTCCGTGGAGGAGCCGGCCCGGAGGTTGACGCAGTGGGTTTCCGGCATGACGGGCTGGTCTGTGGAAATGGTGAGCCCCATGACCGGGCTGATTCCCCTGTTCATCGCCATCGGCGCTTTGGGCTGGCTGACGCTGGCGCGTATTGTCCGGACGCAGACGATGGAGCTGAAAGGGCAGGAGTTTGTGGAAGCTGCCCGTTCCCTGGGCATCGGCCACATGAAGATTCTGTTCCGCCATATTGCTCCGAATTTGTTCGGGGCCGTCATCGTGTACACGCCGCTGGCCGTTCCCGGCATCATGCTGCTGGAAGCCGTCCTGTCCTTTCTGGGGCTGGGCGTGAAGGCTCCCAATTCCTCATGGGGAACGCTGATCAAGGAAGGGGCGGACCGCATGGAGGTAAGTCCGGAATTGCTTTTGTTCCCGGCGCTCCTGTTTTCGGCTACCCTGCTGGCGCTGAATTTCCTGGGGGACGGCCTGCGGGACGCCCTGGATCCCAAGTCCTCCAAGGACTGATGTTTTTAAGTAAAAATCATGAAGATTGCGTTAACGATTTCCATGCTGGTGGTCTCCAACGTTTTTATGACGTGGGCGTGGTACGGCCATCTGAAGAAGGGTTCCGGGGCGGATGGCAAGCCCCTGCTGATGATTATCCTGATGAGCTGGGGATTGGCGTTTTTTGAATATTGCTTCATGATTCCCGCCAACCGCCTGGGCAGTGCGGGCGGGCTTAACGTGGCCCAGCTCAAGATTATGCAGGAGGTGATTACCCTGTGCGTGTTTATTCCTTTCGCCCTGTTCTACATCGGAGAAAAATGGAAGTGGGATTACCTGTGGGCGTTTTTATGTGTATTGGGAGCCGTTTTCTTCGTCAACAGGGAGCGTTTGTTCGGGTGACAGACTTTTTCCGTTCGCATTCCTCCCTCCGGGCTGTCTTACCCTGAAGAAAGATGAAGATGAACATAATTCCTGTTTTTGCCGCAGCAGCCTCAATCGTTCTGGCCGCAGGCTGCCATCATCGCCACCACGATCGTGATGATTACCGTTCCGGGCCGCCGCGCCATGATAATTATCATCATGACCGTGGCGGCTGGGATCAAAGGCGGACAAAGCCGGTCCCCAAGCCGCGCCCGCATTACATAACCGCCAATCATGCTTCCTATCCCCGCCTGTACCAGCTTCTGTAGATTCGCGGGGACGTTTCTCTGCATCCGGAAGGGAGCAGGGCAGGTCCGTGACATGGAACGGGAGGAAGGGCCATGCGGGAAAATGCCAGCATTGGCGTGCCGTTTATTCCGCCTTTCGGGACGGATTCCGTGCCTGTTCCCTCACGTCGGGACCGATGGCGGGGGACTCTTGGCCGCGTTCGATGAGCCGCGCACAGGATATAGGCTTGAAAAGGCGCGGTGCCCCCGGCACTCTATGCGCCAGATCAATGACTATAGATGAGCAATTAGACATATTGATGGGCGGTACCGCCGTCGTGATCAGCCGCGAAGAGCTGAAGGAGCGCCTCAAGCTGGGCCGCCCCCTGCGCGTGAAGCTGGGCGTGGACCCTACTGCGCCGGACATTCACCTGGGCCATACCGTGGCTATTGAGAAATTGCGCCAGTTCCAGGAACTTGGCCACCAGGCTGTTTTGCTCATCGGGGATTTCACCGCCACGATCGGCGACCCTTCCGGCCGTTCCGTGACCCGCCCCCCCCTTTCCCGTGAACAGGTGCTGGAGAATGCGGAGACATATACCAAGCAGGCGTTCAAGATTCTGGACCGTGACAAGACGGAGATCGTGTATAATGGGGACTGGTTCCGCAAGATGACGTATGAGGAGGTGCTGAAGCTTAATTCCCGCGTGACCATGCAGCAGATGCTGGCCCGGGAGGATTTCAAGGCCCGTGTGGAGGGCGGTAAGGAGGTGCGCCTGCATGAGATGCAGTATCCGATTATGCAGGGCTGGGATTCCGTGGAAATCCGTGCGGACGTGGAACTGGGCGGGACGGACCAGCTTTTCAACATCCTGGTGGGCCGCGACCTTCAGAAGGAGGAAGGCATGCTGCCGCAAATCGCCATGACGATGCCTCTTCTGGAAGGTCTGGACGGCGTGCGGAAGATGTCCAAGTCCTACGGGAATTACGTGGGCGTGGATGAGGCTCCGGAGATGATGTTCGGCAAGATGATGAGCGCCAGCGACGAACTGATGGACCGCTATTACCTGGTGCTGCTGGGTGAGAAGCGGGACATGGGATTGCATCCGATGGAAGCCAAAAAGCTCCTGGCCTGGAAAATCACGGCACGCTATCATGATTCCGCCGCTGCGGATGCCGCGCGTTCTGACTGGGAAACCCGTTTTTCCAAGAGGGATTTGGCTGCCGCGGATTTGCCGGAAGTGGAGATTGCCTCCCTGCCTGCCGACATGAATGCCCTGGCCCTGGTTTCCTTCCTGTTTGAGAATGTTTTCCAGGTGAAAAAATCCAATGGCGTTCTCCGCAAGGAGCATTTCACGCCCGGCGCTATCCAGTTGAATGATGTGAAAATGACAGACCCCTCCGCCGTTTTGGAACTGGCTCCGGGCAGCATCCTGCGCCTGAGCAAGAAGCATGCTGTGCGTTTCAAATAGAACGCCGGAGGCGGCATTTACCTTTTTTCCTTCTCCATGCCGGGATTCCTTGCCAAATTGGATCGCTTCACCATCGGCCTCATCGTCAGTGTGGGCGCGGGAATTCTGGTTCCCTGTTCCGGAGTATGGGATACGGTGTTCAGCCGTCTGAGCGATGCAGCCATCGTTCTGCTTTTTTTCCTGTACGGGGCCAAGCTTTCCCGCCGTTCCGTATGGGAAGGGTTGATGCACTGGCGCCTTCAGGGGCTGGTGGCTGCGAGCACCTTTGTTATTTTCCCCCTGCTGGGTATATTCAGCATGCCCTTGTGGAATAGTGTGCTGGGGCCGGATTTGTGCATGGGAATGCTGTATGTGTGCATGCTGCCTTCCACCGTGCAGTCCAGCATAGCGTTCACTTCCATGGCGGGCGGCAATGTGGCCGCGGCCATTTGCTCCGCTTCCGTTTCCAGCCTGCTGGGGGTGTTCCTCACCCCCTTGCTGGTGGGGCTGGTGTGGTCCCGCGGAGGGGAAGGGGGCGTGGATTTTTCCACTTTCCTGAACATCTGCTATATTATTCTGGTGCCTTTTGTGGCCGGCCAGTTCGCCCAGCGCTGGATTGGCAAATGGGTAGTCACGCACCGGAACCTCACTTCCTGGACAGACCACAGCACCATCTGGCTGGTTATTTACACGGCATTCAGCCATGCGATGATTAACGGCGTATGGAAAAATCTGCCCTGGCTTTCCCTGGTGGAGGTGCTGGCTTTTTGCGGCCTCCTGCTGGCCGCAGCCTTGTGGCTGACGGCTTTCCTTTCACGCAGGCTCCGTTTTTCCCGCGAGGACCGCATTGCGATTATTTTCTGCGGCTCCAAAAAGAGCCTGGCTACCGGCATTCCGATGATGAACGTGATTTTTGCCGGAGCCCCCATCGGGCTGCTGGTGATTCCCATCATGGTGTTCCACCAGCTCCAGTTGATGGTTTGTTCCTTCCTGGCCCGGAAGTGGGCGAAGGACGTGGGAAAGGGAGAACAACTTTAAGATGGCCTCTGTTTGCCTGCCCTCTCAATGTCCGGTCAGGCGCAGGACTCCGTCGTATTGCATGTCCCGGCCCGGAACAATGATGTGGCTGCCGCGGGAGGGAACTTTTGCAGTAACGGGTTTGTTGCGGAACTGGGCCAAAAACCGCTGGAAGGATTCCATGTCTTCCGGAATGATTTTTACTTCCGTATAGGCGGGGTTGGAAGGCGCATTCGTGATCTCCACCCGGAAGGAACCCGCGATATTGCCGTCCGGCGCATAGAATTCCAATGATTCTTCCGGAGGGGCGGGATGCATGAAGAACAGGAAGAACATGATGCCCAAGGCCGCCAGGGTGACGACAGTCAGCGGAATGTTTTTTCTGAGGGGACTGATATGCATGCCTTCTTTTCCTTTCTTCCATAAGATTATGGGTTTTGCCGGAGCGTGTCAACCCCTCCGGGGGACAGGCGATGATGCATTCCTTCCCCATATTCTTTTCAAGGAACCTGTTCCGGAAGAACGGGAGACGGAAAAAGGGTTGCGTCCGCGGGTCAATGTGGTAGCTTGTGCGGGCAAAGGGAACCCTATGACCTTACCTGTAAAGATTCTGTCCGTATTGGCAGGGCTGAGCCTGGCGGGAAGCGCCCGGGCGCGCATTTGGACGAATGACCGGGGCGCTACCGTCGTAGCCGTGCTGGTGGCCGTCCGTGATGCGGAGGTGGATTTGAAGCTTCAGGATGGTCGCGTGGTGGCTGTTCCCAAGAATATTTTTTCCGGAGCCGACCAGGAATATATTCTGGAATGGGTAAAGTCTGGCGGGACGCTCCCCGATACGGATGTGGGGGCTGAGAATCCTCCTGTGCAGGGAGATTCCGGCAGACGGTACGTTCCCCTGGAGCCGAATTGGGATGCTCCCTGGCCGGAGAGGGTGGTTGTTCCCGGTTTCCTGCTGGTGAAAACCGTGCAGGAGACGGAGGAGCTGAGTGTGTATGAAACGGATCATTTCATCATGGAGTCTCCCGGAAAGCTGCCGGAAGCGGAGCGTATGATTCTTGCCCGGCGTTTTGAAACCATTCTGTCTGCCCTGGCAGCTGTTCCGTTGAATCTGGCGGTGGCCCGCCGGCCCTCCCGCAAGTATCTGGTGAGGGTATGTTTCCAGGAAGAGGATTTCAACAGGGCTCCGGGCCTGCGGAACGGGCATCTCAAGTTTTCCCCTACCAGTTTCACGGCTCTGCTGTTGCGGGATAAGAAGGGAAAGCTGCTGAAGCCGGAACTGGATCCGCGCTTTGCCGTCACGCACTGGGCGGCGCAGTCCATGGATTGGGATCACTGGCTGGTGGACGGCTTTTCCGCGTACATGGCTTTTCTTCCCATGGAGAAGGAAGCGCCGGTATTCCGGAAGATTCCGGAAAGGCTGGCCGCGATGGTTCCGCGCGCCGTCCGCACGGGCAGAGAAACTCTGCCGGCCCTGGCGGACATGCTGTCCAGGGATTCAGCACATTCCGCCGCGGAGCATGGCGTTTCCTCCAGGGGAGGAACGCTTCAGTATTGGGCCGATTTGTTGTGGATGGTTTACTGGAGCCACCTGGAAGGGAGCGGAAAGGCGGAGCGCCTCAGAAGCTATTTGAGGGTTCGTGATGCGGAGGGCGGCGGGAAGGCGCGTGCTGTTTTGCTGGATGGGAAGACACCGGAGGATGTACAGAGGGAAATGGCCGCGGCCTGGAAAAAAATGGGATTGAGGCTGAGATTTTCTCAGCCGGCTTCTGCTGCCGCGGACAGGGAGTCTGCGGGAAAATAACGGGAAGGGAGGGAAGAAAAACTCCTGCCGGGAAAGTGTGGGAAACCTGCGTCTCAAATGGTGCCGTTGAGTTTTCTCCCTATCCAGAACAGGGTAAGCAGAAGGATGAGGATGGAGAGCGTATACGGGTTGCACCAGAGCAGGATGCGCGTTTCCATGGGCGGCGGCACCGGGAGATCCCTGATTTCCTTAATGAGCCGCTGTATTTCCTCAGCTTTTACCATGCGCCCGCGTGTGATGGAGGCCATTTCCTCCATTAGCGCGGTATTGACGGGGCTGCCTATTTTTTCCAGCGTTTCACTCATGGTGATGACGGGAAGCGTAACGGATTTATCCGGTTCCGCAGAGGATGAAGCAGTGAGCTTCCAGGTGCCGGGACGGTTGATTTTGACGGAGGTGGTAAAGGAGCCCCATGTATGGTCCATAGTGTCCATTTGAACGCGGCTGGAGCTTCCTTCCGGAGTTGTAATGTCCAGAAAAACCTCTCCATTCTGGAGAGGGGCCCCCAGTTTGTCGGAGACCATGGCGGTGACGGTCAGCGTGTCTCCCGGCCGGGGCCGTTCCGGGGTGGGAATCAGACGGATTCTTTCCCCTGCGGCCATGTTGCGCTGGTAACTCATCCAGCGGGCCACCTGGCTCCAGAAACGGTAATGGTATTTGTCTTCTACTCCTCGCCTCCATCGCCAGGCGGAATCCGTTCCCATGAAGAGGACTTTTCCGTTGCCGCAGGACTGGGTGACAATAAGAGGAATGCGGCCATAGGCATTCTTATCCGCCGCATGCACGGCTAGGACAGTGCTTCCCGCTTTGGGCCGTTCCACGGGGGCGTACCAGTTGAAGCCCGGCAGATTGCGCCATACTTCTTCGTTTTCACCCTCCGTATCCGCCAGCATGGTAAGCAGGGAGCCGCGGCCTTCCGGCGTCAGGATGAGGGGGGATGGGGAAGGCTGGGTTGTCCCCTCCGGCTTGGTGTTGAGGAATGTAACGGGCATCAGGTCCCCCAGTTCCGATTTCAGGAGTTCCATTTGCCTGCCCTGGTAGCCGGGGAGGAAGACGATGCCGCTGGCCTGGTTTTTTACCATGCCTTTGAGCAGGGAGGCCTGTTCTTCCGTCAGCCCTTTGGAGCCCAGCCCCACGTCTCCGATGAAGATGACGTCATACCGGGCCAGGTCTTCCATCCTGTCCGGGAATTTGACCAGGTACCCGGGGCCTTCCCCCATTTCTTCCAGTTCCGGATGAAAGAGCAGGGTATGCACGTCCACGCCGGGATCCCGGTACAGGGCGTTCCGGATGAAGCGGTATTCCCAGCGCGGCAGGGTATCGATGACCAGTGCTTTGATGGATTCCCTCCTGCCGGAGATGCTGAAGGAAGAGGCGTTATTATTGTGCATCCGTTCCTGGGGCTGGACCGGGAGTTTGAGTTCCAGCGTTTCCGCCCCTTCTTTTTCTATTTTCCACAGAACCGCGTCGGATACCTCCCCCTGGGCCGGAATGGTGACCGTGCGGGTGACGGTTTTTCCTGTATCCCTGGAAGTCATGGTGAGCGTGGTGCGCGTTTCCTTGCCCAGCGTGCTTTTAATGGTAAAGGGTATTTGCACCGTTTCCCCGATGATGCCGTAAGTGGGGGCTTTCACGTCCTGAAGGGCCAGGTCCGGGAGGGGATACGGGCTGCCTGCGGAAATGATGAACAGGGGGATGCCCCTGGTGCGCATGCGCTGGGCCTGTGTCAGCACGGAGGATGAGGCGTTGTGGCTGCCGTCCGTGAACATGATGACCGCCCGGAGGTTGTCGGAGGATTGCATGGCGTCCTCCAGCGGCTTGGCCAGGTCTGTGCCGGCCATGGCATAATCCGGAGAGTCCGGCGCAGGTGGCGCGCCGAAGGAGGCGTATTCCACTACATGCGTGTCTTTGAGGGATTCCGTACTGTTGCCCTTGAGCAGTTCCTGCACGTAGGCCGTGCGTGTGACGACATGCTGGGGGGAGATTTCAACATCCTGCGTTTCCATGGAGCCGGAGCGGTCCTCCAGAATGGAAACCTTGGGTTTTTCCTGCGGGGCGGAGGTGATGATCCATTCCGGCTGGAAGAGCAGGAAGCAAATGAAGCCAAGGATTGCCAGGCGAAGAATTTCCAGTTTGAATGTCAGCGGCCGGCGGTTGCGCTTGCAGGCGATATAGCTCATCCAGATGCCGGCCGCCATAACCAGGGCGGTCAGGATGACGCTTGACGCAGTAGGTTGAAGGCTCAGGTTCATGGACGGGTGGTGGGGGAGGGGCGTTTGGCCGTCTGGCCGGGCAGGCACAGGAGGGCTTCCATCAGCAGGCTGGCGAGGGCGAAGAACAGGAAGAGCTTCCATGCTTCCTGCACCAGGGAGGGGGCTTCCTCTGCACTCTGCATGGAACTGATGGAAGCTTCCGGCAGAAGGAGGTGGAGTTTTTCATCCGTAATCTGGTCAGGCATGTCTTCCGGCCAGGGGCGGTTCACGGCGTAGGTCTGTGCTCCCAGTCGGTACACGCCTGCCGTATCGGCCGGAGAACCGGAGGGGTGGCTTCCCTGGGCATTATCCAGGCGCACGGGGGTGTCCGTGGCGGATTGCGGCAGGGAGGCGTCATTCACCCGTAGGGAAATGGAGGTGGAAAAGCGTTCCGCCCCCCGGTCCGCCATGCGCTGGAGCAGGGGGAGCAGCAGGTGGCCGTCCGCCAGGTTGGACCAGGAATATCTGGGCAGCGTTCCCAGGAACAGAGCGGACCCTGTTCCGGCCCTGACCTGGGCCAGAGCGCAGGAACCGTCATCCCAGGAGGCCAGAGTGCGGTATTTGCCCAGCAGGGGTTTTCTACGCACGGCGCGGAGACGGTTGGCGGGGATGGGTGTCTGATCGGAACCGTCGCGGAGGAATCCCCTTTGCCGGTCCCACGTTTCCAGACGGTAGTATTGTTCGGACGGAGCCGTCTCCGTCGCGCCCCAGGAAACGCCCAGGAATGAATGCCGTGTTCCGTGTTCCGTGTCGTCAGGCAGGAAAAGGGCTATTCCTCCTTCTTCAATGAATGTCTGGAGTTTTTTTTCCATTTCCGCGCGCGGCGGCGGCCCGTACCAGACGACCATGGACTGGGAGGCCAGATTAGCCTGAGCTTCCCGCGTATTGCCGGGCATCGTGGCTTTCCTGCCGGGCAGGCCGGGAGGGGCGGACATCAGGGAAAGGGTTTTCCCCACTTCTCCCGAAGGACCGAAAATCAGGATGTTGGCGAGAGGATTGGGGGCGAAGGTGAAGAAGGAAATGTCATCCCTGATGAAGTCGTCATGAGGCAGTGCAACGAAGCCGAAGCCGGATTCCTTGCCCTGCGGCAGGGGTATTTCTTTCCGGATGGAGGTGTTTTCCCCTGCCAGTTGCAGCGTGGCGGAGGAGGAGGCGTTATCCACGGAAAGCTGTATCGGCACGTCCTCCGGCTGGTTGGGGTTGAAACCCTGCCGCAGCACTTCCAGGTCCAGCACCAGTTTCCCGTTATTTACCTGAGCCTGCCGGACTCTGATGCCGCGGTTGCTTTCCGGCCTGTCGCGGAGGGCCATGATGCGGATGGAAGGGGGCAGGGGAAGGGCGGCCAGCCTCTGGCGCACACCGGGCCAGAGAGGGGAGTCTGGCTTCCAGGAAGAGGCCTGCATGTCCGAGGCAATCCAGATTTCCGTCTTTCCTGCGCCGGATTCTTCCAGGTACGGGATGGCTTTTTGCAGAAGTGCCGGAATATCCGCGCCTCCATCCGTTGTCTTGCTTACAGTCAGATCCGCCAGGGCTTCCGGAGCGGGAATCTGGGTCACGGTTCCGGTGGCGGAATCAAGCAGGGACAGGCGGCAGTGGCCGAGCTGCGCGAACGTGGATTCCACCAGCGGGGGGATGGCATCCCGGAGGGAGCTGGTTTTGTCCGGACGGGCATCCATGGAGGCGGAACGATCCAGAACCAGCAGGACTTCATTCAATCCGGAGCTCCCCCAGCCGAAAAAGCTTCCGAGCAGGGGCCGCGCAAAGGCCGTTACCAGTGCCGCCACGGCCATCACGCGCAGTGCCAGAATCAGATAGTGCAGCAGTTTTTTCGTTCCACGTGTTTCCCTGGCCGCACGGAGAAGGAATTCCATGGCCGCCCAGGGGACGGAACGGTGCCGCCACCGGTTGACCAGGTGGATGATGATGGGAACGGAGGCTGCAAAGAGAGCCCACAGCAGCCAGGGAGAGTTGAAGGACATGGCGGGACAGGGATAATTGGAGGGTCAGAGCTGCCTGGTCAGGTGGAGGGCGGGCCGGGCAGCAGTTGCCGGAGGATATGAAGGGTCATTTCCCCGGTTTGCTGGAAGGATTTTTCGCCCAGAATGCCGATGTTATCCTTGGAGGTGTGCCACCAGTTGCCGTCCTGGAAGTCGTCAATCAGGTTCAGCGTGTCCACGCCGCGCTCCATGAAAGGAACGTGGTCATCCAGGATGGCATAGCCGGATACTCCCCATTCCTCTGGGGAATAACCCAGTTCACGGATGGCGCGGGAATAAACCCGGTACATGGATTGGGGCGTCATGGCCGGGATGCGTATCTTTTTACCCTGCCGCCCCACCATGTCCAAATTGATCATCCATTCGGGGAGCGGCTGCCGCATGGAGGATGCGTAATGCCTGGAGCCGTACAGGCCGTCGTCGCTGTCCATATGTTCCGCAAAACTTTCTTCCCCGTCAAAAAACACAAGCTCCAAATTTCCGGCGCGTGCGGGGTCTCCGGACAGAATGCGGGCTGTCTCCAGAATGGCCGCAGCTCCCGATGCCCCGTCATTGGCGCCGGTGAATCCGTCGATGCCCCGCTTGGTGTCAATGTGGCAGGTCAGCAGGCCCCGAACCGGATCCAGGAAGTTTGGAGCCTTGCCAAAACGGGCCCTCAGGTTGACGAACCGGACGGGGCCCTGGGGCGTTTCCTTTTCAAAAGCCTGTTCCCGGCAGGTCCAGCCGCATTTGGCCAGTTCCTCCTTCAGGTAGTCCATCTGCCTGCGGTAGCCGGGAGTGCCTGAAGCCCGGTTCCCCATTTCCGTTATCCGCGCAGCGTGGAACAGAGCGTTTCCTCCGTTGAAACAATCCGTTTGCCGGATTTGCGCGGGAACGGTTTCCTTACCGGGCACGGGCGTTTCCACGGGGTTTTCGCACTGCATCAGCAGGGCCGTGAACAGGAGAAGTCCGATGCGGGGCGTCATGGAAAAAGGGGGAGGAAGTTTACTTGGAATCAGGCCATTCATCCTGGCCCAGAAGCTCAAGGATGCGGATGAATTCCGCTTTGCTGGAGAAGGTGATTTCAATGGACCCCCGGCTTCCCTGGCCGGAAATGTTCACCGGAGTACCGAATTGTTTGGCGAGGATGCTGGAAATTTTCTTATATTGAGGGGAGGACGGTTTTTTAACGGGAGCCGGCTCCGGCGGGTTGAGCATCTTCTGAATAGCCTTCTCCGTCTGGCGGACGGTGTAGCCCTTGTTGACGATGTCGCGCCCAAGCTGGATTTGCTGGTCCTTGTTTTTGAGGGAGAGAAGTACCTTGGCATGCCCTACGCTGATAAAGGTATTGCCCAGCATGTCCTGAACCGGTTGAGGCAGGTCGAGCAGCCGCATGCTGTTGGCCACGGCGGCGCGGGATTTGCCTACGCGCTTGGCGATGTCCCCCTGCTTCATGCGGAACTCCGTTTTCAGGCGCATGTAGCCGGCGGCTTCTTCCAGCGGGCTGAGGTTTTCTCGCTGGAGATTTTCAATCAGGGCCAGTTCCAGCACGTCCTTGTCGGAAGCTTCCCGGATGATGGCGGGTACGGTGGACAGCCCCAGGATGCCGGAGGCTCTCCAGCGCCTTTCCCCGGCAATCAGTTCATATTTGCCGCTTTGCGTTTTACGGACGATTAAAGGCTGGATGATGCCGTGTTCCTTGATGGAATCTACAAGTTCTGCCAGTTGTTCCGGCGTGAAAATGGCGCGCGGCTGCAGGGAGCTGGGAATAATGGCGGCATGGGATAGTTGATGCACAACGTCTCCCGCCTGGGGAGCCGCCAAGGATTCACGAGACAGATTTTGATTGATAAGGGCGTCAAAGCCTTTCCCCAGAGCCGGTTTTGCCATAGCAGGGAAGAGACTAGCATGAACCGGTTCCGTTTTCAACAGGGTATTTGTTATCCGCGGCGGAAATTCCGGCGTTTGTCTCTGGCGGAATATTCCTTGTTCCCGGACGTATCAGGCGTGTTGCTCCCGCCCCAAGGGCAGGGCAAGGATGTCTGTATCCGGGAGCGGTCTGATGTCACCGCCGGTTCCATGCCGGTAAAGGCCCGTTTCCGGGCAATGAACAAAAAAATGAACAAAATGAATAGCAATAAACAGTCCTGCCGCGGCGCCATTTTTTCCCGCGGAACCGTTGCGGCACAACATGCGCGAGAATTCCTGGAACCCCTCACCCCCTCTCTCAAATGGACTTCAATTTGACAGAAGAACAAAAAAAAGCGGCTCTGGAAGCAGGAAAACAGGGCATGAAAAACGCTTATGAAAAAAGCGGAACACGTCCCGGATTGACCTGGTGGGAACGTCTCTTGTGGGTGGTTCTGGCCGGAGCGGCTTATGCGGCGTCTTCTCTCCTCTCCGGCTGCGGGTATACCGTAGACGTGACTGCAGAGCGGGCGGAGATATGCAGGGACGATTCCTGCCTGGTGCTGGAACCGGGGCATTTGTCCTGCTTCCAGAAACAGCCGAAAACGGAGATGCCTCCGGTTATCCAGAAAATCCGGCAGGGCAAATGACTGGGTGCCGTCCGATCTTTTGCTCCGGCGGTTTTAGGGAAAAACGGTTCTTCAGGAGCCGTTCCGACGGGAATCGTCCGGTGCGCCAGCGGTTGAGGCGGCATAAGAAAAACTGGGTATGAACGCTTTATCTGCCGCCTTTTCCTATTATCTGGCTGCAGGCCGGAGGGTGGAGGAAATGGAGGAAGACGGCCGCCGCCAGGATGTCTATGTTCGTACTCCGGAGCTTGTCCTGATGGCGCGCAGGGTGGATTCCTCCGCATCTTTCGGAAAGATTGTCGATGTCCGCTTCCGGTTTGAGCCGGTCCGGTGTGATGCCTGGCATCTCCATTTTCTGGCGGGAGATGTACGGGAATTGCTGGCTTATAAACGGGAGATTCTTTCCCTGCCCTGGATTCTGACCCAGCATGGCAAGCGGGGGGACGGGAGATTGGTAAAATTACCTGCTTCCCGGTTTTGCCGTCTGCTGGGAGCGTTTGTGGGGGACGAAGCGTTTTCCTGATCGTGTTAATGAAAGAGCCTCCGTGCGGATGTCTGCACGGAGGCTCTTTCATGGCATCCGGCGCATGGAAACAGGTTGCTGCAACAATGGTTGAATTCTCCTGCACTCCTTTTCCGGGAGTTTTTTTGCAGGAACTTCCCTAAACCAGGGATTGTGCGAACCGGTATGCCTCATTGCTGCGGTTCAGCCATCCTTTGCCGAACACGGGGAACTGTTTGCAAGAATGGTAAAATGATTTGCGCCGTTCGTTCAGAGTGGAGAGAAATTCGGACTCTCCCGTTTGGGCGAGAACGGTTTTCAACATCTGCCGGGTTTGTTTTCCCGGGATGCCGTCCACCACAAGCCCGGCGCCGTGGACATTCAGCGCGCGCTGCAAAATCTTCCCGGTATTCCTGCTCCCGGAATTGAAAAAATGGTCCCGCAACATAAACTCCGTGGCCGGAAAAGCGTCAGAACCCAGCCAGGAACGCACGGCGGCGGTATTATCCAGGACGTATTGCAGGCAACCTTCCCAGGCCTCTTCACGTCTTCCGGCATCCAACAGGGCCTTCAATCTGTTAAACACGGCCGGTTCAATGCCGTCGCAAATGCCGCAAATCTCCCACTTGCCGCCCTTGTCGGCGGCGGGAAGGCGGGAAACGCGCAGGGAATACGGCCCGGTAACACGGCTGTCTTCAAACCGGAGGATAGCCGCGGCCATCTTTCTTTCTGTAGTATCCATTGGCTTGAATCATGGTTCCCTTGGTCGAAACGGCAATGGAGGCGTATTCAAGGGGGGAAACGGCTTGCTGAGGCGGCGTTATCGCCAACGGAACCTTCTTCCCGCTCCGGGAATGACCCTTCGCTGCCGGAAGTTGACGGGGATGCCCGTGGGTGGAATGGCCTCTTGCCAGATGTTGTGTCCGCTTTGCTTCCTGCGGCTGCCGCATTCCGCCGGAGATATGAATGGATGATGAATGTTCAAAAGCGGCACGCCGGAAATTCATGGGAACGAGTAATGGCGCACGCCTCATAAAAGCAACCCGCTCAAGGATTGACCTTGAGCGGGTTATGATGGAGCCGCTTGTCAGATTTGAACTGACGACCGTCCGCTTACAAGGCGGGTGCTCTACCACTGAGCTAAAGCGGCATGGTAATGAGGTGGCCCATATCTACAGAAGATGGCCCGTTGTGGCAAGCCGAAAATGGATAGTCAGGCATGGATATTTCCATTTTAAGAGATTGAAAACGTTTCAGGAGTCAAACAGGGAGCCCTGTTCCAGCGGCGGATCGGCAGGCGGTTCCTCCAAATGTGGGGCTGTTTCAGGATGCAGCGTTTCCGCGGAGGGGGCGGGTGAGCCTTCCGTCCGTTCCGCTGTTGCGGAAGGAGCGGTTGTTGGCCCTTCCGTTTCCTCATTTCCGGACTTGGCCGGAGGCATGATGCGGGAGACGCGTTCCACAGGATGCCTGGTAATGATATTTCCCTGGGCACCGCGGTTTTTGATTCTCAGGTCCGCGAAGTGGAAGGGCCTGATCAGGTTACGGAGTTTCAGAACGGCTTTCAGATAAACGTTTACGCTTATCTGGGAACTGTTTTCCTCCGTTTCATGCACGGAGAAGTGGAAGATGCGCGTTCCCTTTGCGCCTCGGGTAAGCGGATATTCCTTGTCCCTGGTGAACCCTCCTATGCGGAAACGCTTGGCGTACACGGGGCCGTCTTTTCCGTCACGGTAAATCAGGTTGAACACGGGGTCGTCCCCTTTTTTGATGACGGAAATATAAAGGGGATTTTTACCAGCGAAAAATTTGTCCTGAATCCGCACGATTTTGAGCACGCCTGCATTGTCAATGATCAACACGTCATCCAGCGTGGAGCATTTGCAGACAGGGTTTCCCTTCTTGACGCCGTAACCGGCAAAGCCTTCGTCATCAATATACAATGTTTCATTGGCGACAGCCACCTGCGCGCGGTTTACGGAGCCGAAGGAGGAAATTTCCGTTTTGCGCGGATAGGCGGCGCCGTATTTTTTACGCAGGGCTTCAAACCAGCGGATAGTGAATTTGGTAAGCTGGTTGAGGTTCTTCTGCGTTTGTTCGATGTCCTCTTCAAGCTGGCGGATGTGCTGGTCCGCCTTGAAAGCGTCAAATTTGGAAATCCGCTTGATTTTGATTTCCGTCAGCCTTACCAGGTCGTCCCTGGTAATGGGGGCGCGCAGCCGGGATGCAAACGGCTGCAATTCCCGGTCAATGGTGCCGAGCACTTCTTCCCACGTTTCGGAATCTTCTATGGAGAGGTAGATGCGGTTTTCAATGAATATTTTTTCCAGGCTTGCCTGGTGCCACGCCTCGTTCAGTTCCTTGAGTCGGATTTCCTGCTCCTGGCGCAGGATTTCCTTGGTGGAGTCCGTATTGTAGCGCAGGATGTCGCTGACACACATGAACCTGGGTTTTTCCTCCACAATGACGCAGGCATTCGGGGAGATGCTGACTTCACAGGCGGAGAAGGCAAACAGGGCTTTCCTCGTCTGCTCCGGATCCGCTCCGGCCGGGAGATGGACCAGGATGTCCACATGCTGGGCCGTATTGTCCTCAATGCGGGCGATTTTAATTTTTCCCTTTTCCGCAGCGGAGACAATGGAATCAATTAAGATTTCCGTGGTGACGCCGAACGGGATTTCCGTGATGCGGAGAAGTTTCTTCGATTCCGTGAGGATGCGCGCCCTGATGCGGACGCGGCCCGTCCCGCGTTCTCCGTCACGGTAGTTGGTGGCATCCATCACGCCTCCGGTCGGAAAGTCCGGCAGAAGCTGGAAGGGCTGGCCGCGCAAGTAGGCGATGGAGGCTTCAATCAACTCATTGAAGTTGTGGGGAAGAATTTTACTGGAAAGCCCCACGGCGATGCCTTCTGCTCCCTGAGCGAGAAGCAGGGGAAATTTGACGGGAAGGCTGACCGGTTCCTTGTTCCTGCCGTCATAGGAGAGCTGCCATTCCGTGACTTTGGGGCTGAATACTACATCACGCGCAAAGGAGGTAAAGCGGGCTTCAATATAGCGGGAAGCCGCTGCGGGGTCGCCTGTCAGAATATTGCCCCAGTTCCCCTGCGTGTCGATAAGCAGCCCTTTTTGTCCCAGCCCCACCAGCGCGTCTGCAATGGAACGGTCGCCGTGCGGATGGAATTTCATCGTGTCTCCCACGATATTAGCCACTTTATTATAACGCCCGTCGTCCAGGCGGTCCATGGCGTGCAGAATACGGCGCTGCACAGGTTTAAACCCGTCATTGATCTTGGGTACGGCCCGTTCCAGAATGACATACGAGGCGTAATCCAGAAAGTAGTCGGCATACATGCCTTCCACAGACTGACTCGCGGGAGCAATGTGGGCGGGTTGAGTCACGACGGCGGATATTAAAGGAATTGTTCCGAGGGGGCAAGCGCGATCTCCGTAAAGAAAATAACCGGCTTCCCTTGTCAGGGGAAGCCGGTTTTCCGGAAAAGGAAGGAATAAAAGCAATCAGGCCTGCTTGGCAGTCAGCCTGTTCTTGAGTTCCTCCGCTTCAGCGCGCAGGGCGTCGAGTTTGGCTGTCTGGGCTTCAAGGTCGGCGATTTCTTCCAGAACGGCCGCCAGGCGGCGCAGGTCGGCGGGTTGGGCGGCTGCGAGAGGCTGTGTTTTGGGAGCAGTTGTATTTTTGGTGCCGGGCTTGCGGCCGCGCTTGGCCTTGGATGCCTTCATCCAGCTTGAGATGGTCACCGTGCTGATGCCGAAGCGTTCGGCGGCTTCTTTCTGGGCACCCCTTTTGTTTTGGGTTTTCCGTTCAGCAATGAAATCAAGAACGGATTGTTTTTCTTCAGGCGTGTAGCGCCTCTTATTTTTGGTACTGTCGTTGGAATTCATGATGTTGACGAGTGGTTTTTATTTAACTAATCATACTTGGTCTGGCAAGAAAAAAGTATATGTGTTATAACATTTTTTAAGAGGATTTTTAAATGACTGGTGCGTATTCTTGAAGTTCTATTACGGGCGATTTACTTTATTCATGATTGTTGTTGTCAACATGTTGTTTTTTTTATGATTTTGCGGGAGGATCCGCGGGATATTTAAACGCTTTTCCATGTTATATCTCGGGTGAAGCCTTTTTTCGCAATCTGCCTGTTGAACCACGCACGGCGGCTGTTCCCCCGCCCGTTTTCCAGACGGTATTTTGAGGTTGCAGGGGGCCGAGGAATCGTATAAAATCACTCCAATTTCCCAGCCATTTTATCACGATGACCGATCAGACAGGAACCCCTTCTTCGCCGGAACCTCCCAAATTGCGACGCCGTTTGGTAACGGCAGCCCCTGCGGCCGCACCCAAGGTAAAGTTTGTTTCTCCCGCTGCGGAAGGCGTGGAGGTTGTCAAGCCGCGTTTTCTCACTCCTGAGTTGCAGGCCAAGCTGGCTCAGGAGCAGGAGGAAGCCGCCCGCCGCGCAGCGGAACAGGCGGAGGCGGACAGGATTGCTGCGGAAAAAGCGGCTGCCGAGCAGGAAGCCGCCCGTATTGCTGCCGAAAAGGAGGCGGCGAGAATAGCTGCCGAGCAGGAAGCCGCAAGAATCAAGGCGGAGCAGGAGGCTGCCGAAGCCGCGCGCATTGCCGCAGAAAAGGAGGCCGCCCGTGTAGCTGCCGAAGAGGAAAGAGCGCGCCTTGCGGCGGAGTTGGAGAAAAAGGAAGCCGCTTCCGCTCCGCAGCCCGAGCCTTCCGTGGACGCACAGATTCAGGATGCCCTTGCCAAGGTAGCGGAGGCCCAGAAAGCCCTGGCGGAGGCTCAGGCCGCTGCTCTGGCCCAGGCCGCAGGGGTAGCGCCTGCGGCTGTGCAGACCCCGGAACCGTCTGTTCCGGAGCCTGCTCCTGCGGGGGGGGCTCCCAAATTGAAAGTTTTCAAGACGGCCGCGGCTCCCGCTGCGGCGGAGAAATCCCCGGCCGCCGCTCCGGAAAGCGCCGTTCCCAAGCTGAAAGTATTAAAATCCCCCGTGGGGGCAGCACCAGCTTCTTCCGTGGCTCCCGCTGCGGTTCCCCAGCCTGTGGCCGCCGAGGGAGTTTCCCCTGCCGCTGGCGCTCCTCCGGCGGGCGACGGCGGTATTCAGCCTCCCGCCGGAACGGAATCCGCCCGGGATATGGCCGCTTCCGTGGATAAATCCAAATCCCTGCTGCGGGGTGTTATTTATGGGGTATGCGCTTTGGTTGTCATCGCTGCCGGCGTAGGGATTTATGCATGGAGCACCAACAGCAAGAAAGAAAAGGTGGAAGGTGAGAACGCCCGCCTGAATGCGCTGGTCGTGGAAGGCGGGAAACTGGGCCGCAGCCGTCTGTTTGACTCCAAGAATCTCAGCCGTGTCCCGGATGTGAAAGTCGTTCCCGACGCGGAGGATGCCGCTCTGCTGCTCGCCAATGTGAGAGGAGTCAAGGGCAACAGGGAAAACTGGCCCGGCGCCGCCCACCTGGTTTCCATCATGGCCCAGATGGATGACAACATTGCCCGCCAGGTGGTGGAAGACATGAAAAAAAATGTCGGCAGGTACAGTAAGGAAAAATATTCCATGATGGTGACCCTTTTGGCCAAGTCTTCCAGCCCCGCCATGCGCGACATGCTGAAAGACCTGTACGCTTCCATCAGCGAAAGCAAGAATAAGAAGATCCAGGACAAGCAGGCCGTGGTGCTCAAGTACATGCGTTTTGCCATGAAGCTGGACGACCTTGACGACGTGATGAAGATCCTCCAGAAGAAGGATGCTTCCCCGGATTTGATTTCCTCCGCTTTCCGTACGGCGCGCTACCTGATTGACGAAGCTCCTCCAGCCAAGCGCAAGGCGCTTTCCTCCAAACTGCTCCAGTATCAGAAAGATATGCCGGAGGAAAACGTCAAAATGCTCTACAAGCTGCTGGCCCGCACCGGTGATCCCAAGGTGCTGGACATGATGGAAAAGAGCTATAAGGAGGATACCAAAAAGGCGCTTGCCATCATTACCGCCTGGGGGGACTGGAATACGGATGACGCCGTTCCGTACCTGTTCAAGGCCTGGAAAGACGAATCCCTGCATGAACGCGTGCGTTCCCAGGCCCATGATTCCATTCTCCGCGTACTCTCCGTGGACCGTGACCGGGATGACAACGCCACGCTCAAGTTGTTTGACCCCCTTATTGCGGATGCCAAAACCAGCGAACGCCGCCAGTTTCTGGTTTCCGCATTCAAGAGGCTCAGCAACCGCCCGTATGTGATTCGCCTGCTGGGCCGCATCAAGCAGACTGCGGAAGACCAGAGAAACGCGGTGGAACCAAAGTTCCAGGCTGCGGAGGAGGCCTTGTTCAAGGCGGAGGACAAGTTTAAGGCCAATCCCGGCGATGCGGCAGCCAAGGCCGATTATGAGGCCAAGGAAAAGATTTATAATGAGTTGTCCAGTCAGAAGACCGGGGAAGACAAGGTGATTGCGGCGGTGGACAAGGCTCTGGAAAAGGTCAGGAAGACGCCTGTTCCCACCAGGAAGGCCGCTTCTGCCGAGGACAGGGATGATGACGACTCTTCCGTGATTAAGACAATTTAAACGGTTTTAACGGCCGTATCCGAAAACCGGAGGGAAAATAATCCCTCCGGTTTTTTATGTGCGGGAGTGACAACCATGATTGGCTGGCCGCTTCTGCGCAGATGAGGCCGAATTGGCCGTTGAGCCGGGCGGAAGGGGGTAGCGGACTTACTTCATGTATTTTTTGATTTCCGGCAGTAGTGCGTCCGCCCAGAGACGGTAGCCTTTTTCTGTAAGGTGGACGAGGTCCCCGGTAATTCCCGGCAGGAAAGTGCCGTCCTTGTCCAGGAATGCGGAATTAATGTTGACGACATGGACTCTCGGCATATTTGTTTTGTCCAGCTCCCTGTTGATCATTTCATTTTGGATGCGCAGGGGGTCTTCCGCCGTTTTCCCCCGGGGAAAGATGTGCAGAAGAATAATTTCAGTGGCGGGGTGGAGCCGATGGACCCGGGAAGCTATTTCCCGGATACCCTCCGCCGTTTCCTGCGGGGTCTGCCTGCCTTTGTATTGCCCTGTGTTATTGGTGCCCACCATGATAACGCATACTTGGGGGGAATGAGGCGTTTTAAGGGCAGAATCGTCAATGCGCCACAATACATGTTCCGTCCTGTCACCTCCTATGCCGAAATTGACAGGAGCATAGGGGGAAAAATATTGAGACCATATTTTTTTGCCGTCGGTTTCCCAGCGGTGGGTGATGGAATCGCCGATAAACAGCAGTTGGCATGGTGTTTCCGCCAGGGTCTGCTTTAACAGGGCGTGCCTCTGGCTCCACCAGTCAGCTTTTGTTTTGGAAATGTGGGCGGCATCGGGTTTTCCTTTTTCCGGCTGTTGGGAGAAAACAGGCAGGGCGAGTCCGCATCCCAGAAGGCAGATGGAGGCGGATATGGCATTGATAGACGGGAAATGATTCATGTTGTTTATGCAATACGGGGAATATTTCTGCCGCCTTTCTTTTGGAGGATAAAAAATCCCGTCGGTATATTGAATGCGTTTTCCTGCCGGTACGGCATGATACCGAAACATGGCGTGGACCCGGCTGGAACGGCAATTCCGTATTTCCTGGCGTAAGGTACTGCAGCAATGGATGGACAGCTTTGTGTTCAGGAATTGATAAAAAGAGGGAACGGCTAACGTATGTTCACGGACAGAGTCCGTTGAATTATCTGATGAATATTCCTGTTACCTTGATTTTGCTTGCTTTCCACATGGCTGCGGCGGCTTCCGCATCCATCTGTGCTTCCCGGAAAACAGAGTGGGCGGATTGGAATTATTTAACTTCTTACGGTCAATCCCTTTCTGTGGGCTGGACGGCTAAGCCCGTTGTAACGGAAAAGCAGGAGGAAGGGGGCTTGTATATGTTCAGGGGAGGGGTGAGAGCGTATGAGAACGGCAGTGACCGCAAGATGCTGGTTCCTCTGGAGGAAGGAGTGAACGGTCCGCGCGGCGAAACTCCCGTATCCGGGGCTGCCTGCCGTTTGTTCCGCCTGATGCAGCATTATTCTCCCGTTACGGCTTCCCGTATCCGGTTGATTTGTTCTGCGACGGGAGTGGGTGGGGCGAGCCTTGGTTCCCTGGGCAGGGGAACTGGAGCCTACAACCGCATTTTGGATGATTTGAAGGCCGCCAAAATACTGGCTGACCGGGAAGGGAAGACCCTTTCCATGCCTGCGTTTATCTGGACCCAGGGAGAGACGGATCACCAGGACAGAAAGACGAGGGAATGGTACCGGGAAAAAATGGAAAAGCTGATCAGGGACATAAATCATGACGCCAGGGCCGTGACCGGGCAGAAAAACGATGTGGTCTGTTTCGGCTATCAGGTTGGTTCCCATTTGAATTATTATCAGTTTAATCCTACGGATTATCCGGCTATTGCCCTGGAACAGCTGGAGATGGCTTTGGAGAAGGACAGCCGGTATGTGATGACGACCCCGATGTATCATTTCGAGTATAGCGACGGAGTCCATTTGACGGCGCCCATGTCCCGCCTTTATGGGGAGTATGTGGGCTATGTCATGAAGAAAGTCCTGTTGGATGGGGCGGACTGGAAACCCGTGCATCCCCTGACCCATAAAATCAGGAAGTCCGGAAAGGGTTGGACGGTGGAAGTGGCATTTTATGCTCCCTGCCCCCCTTTGGTTCTGGACACGAAGACGGTTGACGATCCTGGCAATTATGGTTTTTCCCTTGTGGGGGCTGAGGGAGAGGATATTGCCATCAAGTCTGTCCGGCTGGTGGGGAAGAATGCGGTACAGCTGTTGACGGAGAAGGACCCGGGGAAAGGGCGTCTACGCTATGGGATGACGATTAATGAGCACCGTCCTTCCGGTCCGCGGACGGGGGCGCGGGGCTGTCTGAGGGATTCCCAGGGAGATGAGGTTAAGGCCCATATCCAGGGCAAAGATTACCGAATGGATAATTGGTGCCCCTTTTTTGATTACTCCCTGTCAAAAGGGCATTGATTTTCCGGAAATGGTTGCATGATCTTTTTTTGCCGCAGGTTGTTCCCCCCCCTCTGCAAACGGAAAAGGATACCCGGGCGGCTTGAAAAAAACAGGAAAGGCTTCAGCCGATGCATACTGATTCCGGATTGTTGCGGAGGGGAGGCTTGCACGGCCATGCATGGTGTTATGCTGCGGCTTTCGTGGCCGGATGATGACGAGGTTGTGATAACTTGACCGTAGAGCAGGAGAACTTGCGGAAGTTCATCGTAAATGCCTCTTTTTCCACGAGGTTCATTTTTTCTTCCTCCGGGGGGTATTCCCTGCTTCCGGTTTCTTTATGGCTGGCCCTTACAGAAGGAGCCCTGCCTGGTAGATCAGCGTAGCCGTTGCAAAACCCAGGAGGGTCAATCCGCCGAATTGAGCCAGAGCGAACCACCAGGTGCCCGCTTCCCTCTTGGCGACGGTGACGGTGCCGATACAGGGCAAGGCAATCAGGCAGAATATCATGATGCTGATGCCCTGGAGAGGGGTGTAGCTGGCTTTAAGGCGGGCGTTCAATGTCTGCTGGGCAGCCGGGACCGAATTTCCGTCTTCCACCGCATAAAGGATACCCATCTGGGTGACGAAAATTTCCTTGGCGGCAAAGGCTCCTACCAGGGCGGAATTGATTTTCCAGTCAAATCCGGCCACTTGCGTGACGGGTTCCATCCAATGGCCTATTTGTCCGGCGTAGGAATGTTCCATGGCCGCTGCGTTTGTCGGCGCCGTGTTTTCTTCCGGCCTGGGGTAGGTGTTCAGGAACCACAGGATGATGGAGGCTCCAAGAATGAAGGTGCCTGCTTTCCGGACGTACATGAAGGCCCGCGACCACATCAGGATGCCCACCTTCCGCAGGGAGGGGAGGCGCAGGCGCTTCATGTGGTGGAGGGAATCCCTCTGGGGCGCCTTGAAAAGCGTGTTTTTCAGAAGCCGGGCGCAGCACAGCGCCAGCAGGACGCCGCTGGCATAAATCCCGAACAGCACGGGGGCCTGCAGGCGGGAGGGAAACAGGGCGGAGACGAACATCATGTAGATCGGCAGGCGGCCCGCACAGCTCATCATGGGCAGCACGGCGATGGTGACCAGGCGGTCGCTGCGCGTTTCAATTCTCCTGGTGGACAGAATGGCGGGAACCGAACAGCCGAATCCCAGCAGGAGGGGGGCAAAGCTGCTGCCGTTCAACCCCATGATTTTCATGATGCGGCTCATCAGGCGGGAAACCCTCATCATGTATCCGCTGTTTTCCAGAACGGTAATGGCCCCGAAGAGGAGAACCACGTTGGGCAGAAAGGCCAGTACGCCGCCCACGCCTCCTACCACGCCTTCCCCCAGCAGGGATTGAAGGCGGGGCCACGGTTCCAGCATGCGGCAGGCCCAGACGCTGAAAAGCTGGGTACCCGTCTGGATGAGCCTGACCAGAGGATCCCCGATAGCGAAGCTCAGGAAGAAAATAATATAAACGATGCCCAGGAAAATAAGGGAACCCCATATCCTGTGCATCAGGACGGCATCCAGTCTGGCCCTCCACAGGTTGTCCTTCGCCTCTGCCTCCCGTTCCATAACGTTTACCGGGACGTAACTTAAAATCTGTTCATTTGACAGGCAAGCCTAAAAGCCCGGTTCCGCGGAAAGGGGCATGGAAACCAGGCATTCCGGCCGTTTTTGGGGCGGGGCTGCCGCATGGGCCCCGGATGGGGCCGCAGGCTTTGTTTTTTAGCGGCGCATAGCCGCCAGGCCCTGGATGAAAAGGATGGCCGCAGTGCAGCCGAATACCATGGAGGGCAGGCACTGAAGCATGTACAGCGGATCTGTGGAACCGTTTCCGTAGGAGGGGAAAATAAAGGCCAGAATCAACGCGATCAGGGACAGCCCCCATGCCAGCCATGATGTAGCGGGAATCCGGCGGCCGGATGCTGCGGCTGGCCGCTGCGGCAGGTTTTCCTGCCGGATGCCGCGTTCGTCAGTATCGCGTCCGGAGAAAGACGTCCGCTTTTTTCTGACGGGAGGCAGGGCGGGGTGCGTTTTCATGGCGTTTTCCGGTTTGCGGCCGGATGGCGAAGAGGAGGCTTCCCCGAAGGGAAGCCCCGTTGTAACGTGAATCAGAAGGCCGCACGCCGGGCAGCGCATGCCGGTTTTGGCGTCCAGTCCGGCCGGGTAGGTGTACCCGTGGCCGCATTGGGAGCATGTGGCGGATTCTCTCATGATCTGGCCCGAATGGATGTTAGTCGTCCAAGGGAAGCAGGTCCTCCTGGTCAGCCTTGGTTTCGGGCCTCTGGCGGATTTCCTCAAGCTTGGCTTTCATCTGTTCGCAAATGTCCGGATGCTGGGAGGCTACGTTGTCAAGTTCCTTCGGGTCTTTTTCCAGGTCAAAGAGGCTTCCTCCTTCCGGGGACTTGCTCATTTTTGCGGAGGCTCCGTTGATGCCGTCGCGAATGGCCACGCCGGCGGGAATGAATTTCCATTTGCCGTGGCGAATCGCCAATGCCTTGCCAGTACTGTTGATAACATGGTAGTCACGCCCCTTGGCGGATTTGCCCAGAAGGGCGGGCATCACGTTTTCAGAGTCGCGGAAGGAATTGGCCTTGCCGGGGGCCAGCAGCTGTTCCAGGGAGGCCCCCAGATCCATCTGGTTGAGCAGGGCTTTGCTCGTGGTTCCGGGTTTGATCACGCCGGGCCATTTGACGATAAACGGAATGCGGGAACCTCCTTCCAGAATGCTGTATTTGCCTGCGCGGAAGGGGCCGGCGGGGGAATGGGTGGCGTTGTCCCGGACGGCGAAATCCCTGTAGCCGTCATCCAGCACGGGACCGTTGTCGCTGGAGAAGATCACCAGGGCGTCTTTTTCCAGACCGGCCTGTTGCAGAGCTTCTGTAATGCGGCGCACACAGTCATCCAGTTCCACGGTCACGTCACCGCGCACGCCGTGCCGGCTCTTGCCCACAAAGCGTTTTTCCGGGCAGCGCGGCACGTGGATGTCATGCGTGGCGAACATCAGGAAAAAGGGTTCCTTGGCTTTGGCGCTTTTTTGAATGTATTCAATGGCCTTATCCGTAATGACATCGGCGTTTTCCTCATCCTTCCACAAGGCGCTTTTGCCGCCCTTCATGAACCCGATGCGTCCGATTCCGTTGATAATGGCCTGGTTGTGTCCGTGGCTCCACATGAGTTTGAGCTGGTCCTTATTGTCCTTGCCATTGGGAAGCCCGGGGAAATTGTGCTTGTAGGATACTTCAATGGGGTCGTTCGGGTCCAGGTTGCGGACATTGCCGTTTTCCAGAATCACGCAGGGAACGCGGTCGCCCGTAGCGGCGAAGATAAAGCTCTCGTCAAATCCGATTTCGTTCGGGCTGGGGGAGATATGTTTGTTCCAGTCAATCTTCTTCCCCTTTTCCCCCAGGCCCAAGTGCCATTTGCCTATCATGTAGGTTTTGTAGCCGTGGGATTGGAGCATCTTGGGCAGGGTGGGCTTCTTGGTATCGATAATGAGAGCGGCGTCTCCCGGCAGGATGCCCGTGCCTTCCTTGCGCCACGGATATTCCCCTGTGAACAGGGCATAGCGGGAAGGGGTGCAGACGGATGTGGTGGAATAGGCGTCCGTGAAGCGGCAGCCCTGCTCGGCAAGCTTGTCGATGGCGGGGGTGGGAATTCCCTTGGCTCCATAGCAGCCTACGTCTCCATAGCCGAGGTCGTCAGCGTAAATCATGACGATGGCCTTGGGTGGCTTGACCGTTGGCGTGACTGCGGCCGGGCAGGCCGCTGCCGCCGCCATGGCAAGCATCAGGTGTAATGCGGATTTATTCATGTTGTCAGGTGTGTGTGATTATAATTTCCCGGAAAGGATGGTCGGAAGGATGCCGCTGTTTAAGCGTGGGCCGAACCTTCGGGTGTGTCCGGAGGCTGTTCGCCGGGATGTTCCGGCGGAAGCACGGGGTCTGTCATGGGGCGCATGCTGGCATTCTGCCAGATGTACCGCTTGTAAAGGACCTTGATGGCGGCTGTCAGGGGGACAGCCAGCAGGGCGCCGATCAAGCCGCCCAGGATGAGTGTCCAGATCAACACGGAAAACATGACCGTGAGCGGGTGGAGTTCCACGGAATCCCCCACGATTTTCGGCTGGATGATCCATCCGTCAAATTGGTTGACGGCCAGGAAGATGCCCGAAACAATCAGCACATGCTGGAAATCCCCCCATGTGAACCAGGCCAGCAGCACCGCAGGGATAAAGGCGGTGATGATGCCCAGGTAGGGAACGATGCCCAGCACGCAGACCGCGGCGCCGATGGTGATGGCGTACGGCAGGCCGATCAGCTTCAGGCAGATGGCGATCAGAATGCCTTCAATGATGCTTACCAGCATTTGGCCGCGGAAGAAGGAAATCAGGTAGCCGTTGATTTCCTCCATGGTGTCCACCACGTCTTTTCTGAATTTGGAGACTTTCAGGGGCAGGATGCTGGGCCATTTCTCTTTGATTTTATCCGCCTCCAGCAGAAAGTAAAAAGCGAAAATGGGCGTGATCAGGATGCTGACCATGATTCCTATGGTGCTGTACAGGGCCCGTCCCCCGGAAGTGAGCCAGCTCATCAGCTTGTCCTGGTAAAAGGAGGAATTGATGGTCATGTAGGCTCCCAGCTTTTCCCGGGCGGTCCGGGCGTTTCTCAGGTCATGGACTTCCGCTTCCGTATAATGGCTGGCATTCAGTTCCCGCAGGCTGGTGCTGTAAACACTGTCAATGGTGCGGGAAATGAAGGGGATTTCAATGGTGGAGTCAATCAGTTCGGAGGTTTTGTCCCATAGCTCCATCCGGTTGTCGATCAGTTCATCCGTCTGCCTGATCAGGGGAGGGAGAATCGTGGCTCCAAAGCCTACCAGAACGGCCAGAGCCGCAAACATGACCGTGACTACGGCCCATGGACGGGAGAATTTGAGACGCACCAGCCAGGAAACGATGGGTTCCAGCAAATACGCCACGACGGCGGCAATCAGGATGGGCAGGAGCACCGGTTCCAGAAACCCCAGAAGTTCCACCACTTCAAAAATGACGAAGGCCGCAATGCCCAGCATCACCAGAATGGATACGCCTGTCAGGGCATGCCAGCAGGTTTTCTTCTGGAAGGGGGAGGGAATGGCGGGGGCGGCGGAAGTTTGGGTATTCTGATGTTGTTCGTTGTTCATGCCGGTGTAGAGAGATGGCTGGTTGCTGGCCCGGCTCAGGCAGCGGAGGCCTTGTCCGTTTTCCCGTCAGCTGCGGGAGAGGCTTCATCCGGAGTTTCTCCGGCCGTAGCCGGAGGCTGCTGGCCGTCTGCGGAGGGCTGGGTCTGTTCTTTTTTTTCCTGCTGCCTGACGTGGTTTTCGAATTCCTGTTCCGTAATGGCCTGGGGCGTGGGGTAATAATCCCCGGCAGGGGGCGCGGCCGGAACTTCCCATTGGATGCGCACCAGCCTGTTCCTGCGCTGGACCACCACGCTGGCCTGAGCCCCCCGCTGGGTGGTAACATATTCTACGAGGTCCGGATAGGGATTCTTTCTTCCATTGATGGAAATAAGAACATCTCCCGTTCTGAGGCCGGCGTCCCATGCGGGCGACCACTCTGCCACGTAAGCTTTCATGGGGCCGTTCCCGTTGCTGTCCTGGATAAAGGTGCCTCCCATCAGGTTGAAGGAGGCGGGGGCGGGCATCCGGTGGCTGGTGGAGCTGAAATAAAGGGCGTTCCCCGGGCCGTCCAGCCAGAACTGGCGTGCGGCCAGAGCGCCGTAGCCCAGGATGATGTCGATGTCATCGGGGATGCCCATCACTTCCGGGTTGGCGAAGCTTTCACAGAGCAGGATATTTTTTAATTCCAGTGGACCGAGCTGGAAGGAGCTTACATGCATGCATTCGTGGGCGTAAAAGCCGCCTGCGGCGGGGCTGTAGCCGGAATAGACGCTGACGAACGCATCCGGGTAGGCCTGCTTAATGGCATTCCAGCGTTTTTTGGAGATGTAAACGGCGTGGGGGGCTCCCGTGTCCAGAATGATGCGCCTTCCGTGCCTGTCCGCGATTTGCGGATAGTCGGACCCGGGAATCAGGGAAAGCCTGTTCCAGCTTTTTATTCTGGAGGGAAGTTTATTGAAAAAACGGTGGGAGCGTTTGGGATAGTTGATGTTCCACACATATTTCCGGATGCATTCCCAGCCCAGCAAACCGTCATACGGGGCCTGGTCTGCCATTACTACGTCCTGTTTCCGGGAAATGGGTTCCCCGTCATCCTTCAGGGAAATGGGCACGTTGGCCGTGCGCATGGCGCCCCTGCCGCGCAGGCGTGCGCCGATGGATTCCACTGCCGGGGAGAAAAGCAGGGATGTCTGGACTGCTCCCGTGTCTACGCCCATCATTAATTGCGTTCCGGAGCTCCACGCCAGCGCCACGGGGGTGCCGTCCAGGGGATTGGCCGCGTCAATGGGCGGGGAGCTGCTGTCCTGGATAGGCCGGTGCGATACGCAGGAAACGCACAGCATGGTTGCCAGAAGCATGATGGAGGAACGGAACATAAAGTATTCCGTTCATAACAAACAGACCATAGGCTGGCAAGGTTTCCTTCCTGCTTACAGGGCTTTTTGACGGCATCAGAACGTAAAAACCGCTGCCTGCCGGAGGGTCGCTCATGCAGAAGCATGATATTCAAAATGCGGGCGCGTGCGTTTTTTGAGGCTCTATATCATGGACGGGCATTTTGCCGTCTGCCGCGTCCGGCGTTCCGTTCCAGCGAGGGGGCGGCTGCCTTCATTTTCCCCATGCTGTCCCCAAGGGAGGGCTGAAGCTGGAGCGCTCCCAAAAATCTTGATTTTCACAAGGAGCCGTATAGGGTAGCGGTGAGCTGCTATGACCACCCCTACGTTTGAAGATGCCGTGAGCCGTATCGTACGGAAGGATCCCCGTTTTGCGGAACGGGCATATTCTTTTCTGAAAGATGCGCTGGATTTTACCATGCAGCGCGTTGAAGAAAGGGAAAACGGCTCTCAGAGGCATGTCAGCGGGCAGGAACTGCTGGAAGGGTTCCGGGATTACGCCCTCGCCCAGTTCGGGCCCATGGCTTCCACCGTGATGAAGGAATGGGGGCTTAGGAACGGGAAGAATGTGGGGGAGATGGTTTTTTTACTGATTGAGGAAGACGTTTTTTCCAAACAGCCGGAGGATTCCCTGGATGATTTCAAGGGCTTCATGAGCTTCCGCAAGGCTTTTGAAGAACCTTATGAATTTCAGGACCAGCCCAGTTGAACCGCCCGATACCGCCATGAACAAGGAACCCGATGTACGCTGGCCCGCTGAATGGGAGCCTCAGGATGCTGTCTGGCTGTCCTGGCCCCACCGCAGGGATTTATGGCAAGGGGGGCTGGACGAGTTGCAGCAGACTTATGGGAGCGTGGCCGCTGCCATTGCTCCGCATGCCCTTGTATGCGTGAATGCCGCAGCTCCCCTTCATCCCGGCGTCAGGCAGGCGATGCTGGCCGCCGGAATGAGTGAGGAGCAATTCCGCCTGTTCAACCACCCGACCAACGACGTATGGTGCCGGGACCACGGCCCCGTTTTCGTCCAGGATGTGAAGGACGGTTCTCTGATGCTGGCGGATTGGCAATTTAATGCGTGGGGCGGCAAATTTGCCCCGTGGGACCTGGACAACGGCGTTCCCGCCCTGATTGGGGCGGCGCTGGGGCTTCCCGTGCGCAGTTCTTCCCTGATTCTGGAAGGGGGGGCGATTGAGGGCAATGGGGACGGCTTGCTGGTGACGACGGAGTCCGTGCTGCTGAATCCCAACCGCAATCCGGATTGGAGCCGGGCCATGATTGAGGAGGAATTGAAGCGCATGCTGGGCGTCAGAGCCGTTTTCTGGCTCGGTTCCGGCATTGAAGGGGATGATACGGACGGCCATATTGACGACATGGTGCGTTTTGTGTGCCGGGATGCCGTAGTCTCCATCGTGGAAACGGATTCTTCCTCTCCCCATTACCGCGCTCTGGCGGAGAATAATGAACGCCTTCAGGATTTGAGATGCGTGGACGGTTCCGGGGTGGAGGTGATTCCCCTGCCGATGCCGGATCCCCTCCATGCGGAGGACTGGCGCCTGGATCAGCTCCCTGCCAGTTACGCCAATTTCCTCATTGTTAATGAGGCCGTCATTGTTCCCGTATTCAACCAGCCCCGGAATGACGATCGCGCCCTGGGCATTTTGCGTGAATGTTTCAGCGGAAAACAGGTAATAGGGGTGGATGCCCACAAGCTGGTGCTGGAAGGCGGCGCCATCCACTGCATCACCCAGCAGCAGCCCCGGCCGGGGAAGGAGGGACTGTGAGCGGAGGGGAAGGAATAACGGTGGATGTGATTCTGCCGATGGAAAAGGCCGGCAGCGAGCGCGTGCGCCGCGCTGCCGTGGCGCGGAAGCTGGGTATTTCCCCCTCCCGTATCAAAGATGTGCGGTTGGTGAAGGAGTCCATTGACTCCCGGCAGAAAAAAATTCTCTTCCAGCTTCGGCTGCTGGTCGGGGTGGATAGCCCGCTGCCGCCGGAACGTCTTCCCTCCCGGGATTATCCGTCCGTCCGTCCCGGCTCCCCCGTAGCGCTGATCGTTGGATTCGGACCGGCCGGGATGTTCGCCGCGCTCCGCTGTTTGGAACTGGGTATGAAGCCTGTGGTTCTGGAACGGGGGAAGGATGTTTCCTCCCGCCGGTTTGACCTGGCTCCCATCCTGCGCCGCGGCACGGTGATGGAGGATTCCAATTACTGTTTTGGAGAGGGAGGGGCAGGCACGTTTTCCGACGGGAAGCTGTTTACGCGCGCGACCAAGAGAGGCCCCGTCCGGGAGGTTTACGAGATTTTTGTAGCCCACGGAGCGCCCAGGGAAATTTTAACGGACGCCCATCCGCATATCGGCTCCAATCTGTTGCCCAATGTCGTCAAAGCCATCAGGGAATCCATCCTTCGCGCGGGCGGGGAAATTCATTTCAATGCCCGTGTGGAGCATCTGCTCCGTTCTGCGGACGGCCGCCGCATACGCGGCGTGGCCTGCGCGGATGGCCGGGAATTTGCGGCGGATTCCGTTTTGCTGGCTACCGGGCACAGTGCCCGGGACGTGTACCGCATGATGCTGGCGGAGGGGCTGGCTCTGGAACAGAAATCCTTTGCCGTGGGTGTGCGCATTGAGCATCCCCAGGCGTTTGTTGATGCGCGCCAGTACCACCTGAATCCGGAGCAGAGGCGCCCGGAGCAGCTTCCGGCAGCCCGTTATTCCGTGACGACCACCATCCAGGACCGCGGCGTCCATTCCTTCTGCATGTGTCCCGGCGGCTTCATCGTGCCCGCCGCCACGGAGAACGATGAGGTAGTGGTCAACGGCATGTCTCTGGCCCGGAGGGATTCTCCATTTGCCAATGCCGGTTTTGTAGTCAGCGTGCATCCGGAAGATACGGAACCGTTTTGCAGGGAACACGGGGTGCTGGCGGGCGTGGCGTACCAGAAAGCGCTGGAGACGGCTTCCTGCCGTGCCGGAGGAGGCATGCAGAAAGCCCCGGCCCAGAAGGTGGAGGATTTTCTGAAAGGGCGCGCTTCTTCTTCCCTGCTGCCTACCAGCTATCATCCCGGCATCGTATCCCATCCCCTTCATGAATTGCTCCCGGAAGGGATTGTCTGGCGCATGCGGGAGGGGCTGCGGCAGTTTGACCGTAAATGGCGGGGATTTGCCGGAGCGGACGCCCAGCTCATTGGCTGTGAGACGCGCACCAGCTCCCCCGTGCGCATTCCAAGGGACCCCGCCACGCTGGAGCATCCCGGTCTGGAGGGCCTGTACCCATGCGGCGAAGGGGCGGGTTACGCCGGCGGCATTGTTTCCGCCGCCCTGGACGGACGCCGTTGTGCGGAGGCCATGGCGCAGCAGGCGACCCGCTAGGTTTTTTCAAGCGTCCGGCCGCCGGAGCGATGCAGTTTTTCTGCGTTTCTGGATGAAGATACGCCCCTGTGAGCCTTGTTATGCCGGAACCGGATGCCATCAAGCCGGGAAATGGGGGCAGGCTTGTTTTTTCCGGGAAGGAAAGACAGTCCGCCGTGGCGGCGGCCGTCAATGCTGCGGGATGCGGCGGAAGGGAAGAATATTGTTGACCCTGCGCAAAAGATTCCTGTAACGTGGTTCCATGTCAAATCTGTTCCGGTGGGGAATTCTCCCTGCGTTTTTGATGACTTTTTCCGGCATGTCCCAGGATATAGCGGCGCCCTCCATGGCTAACGTGGATTTGGAAATGGAGGATGAAAAGAAAATAGCGGCGTACAGGGAGGCCATGGCCAGGCATTTGCAGCTGGGCATTATTTGGATGTGCATTGTGGAGTTGGAGGAAAAGGATAATCGTGCGGTGCTGGTGGCCACGCTGAAATATATTCAATCTCCCGAATGGGCTGGGATTCTGGATAAATGCCCTTCCGATTACCGCGCCATGCATTTGAAGATGATTTAGGGAGTCCGGGAAATTGCTGGAACGGGTGGAAAGAGAGAAGATGACTGCCGATGAAATTCAGAACGCTTACGGAAAGTACGGAGGCCAATACATGAAAATGGGGGGGAGCATTCTGGAAAAATATCGGCTGGAGAATTGTTCCGTACAGTTTTCTTTATACCTGATGCGGGAAACGGAAGGATTGGATGATAAGGAAAGGTTGAAGGCTCTTTACCGTATCAGGAAGGATATCCTCTCCGGAAAACTGAAGGTTCCCGGAGAGGGCGGAGGGATGGGCGAATCTGGGTTGGAGGAATGACCGGGATGCCGGGCCAATTTCCCGGAACGGTTCCGGAACTCCTGTGTTTCCTTTCTCCCGTTGTTCATTTCCACCCGGGGCCTTCCTTTTTTTGCAGGTTAAGTCTTGCCAGGGCAGGGGGCTTGGGGGCATAATCTGCAAGTTTCACAACCGCATACACAGCCATGAAAGTCATCGTCATCTACGGCAGCCCGAATGATAAGCCCTTTATGGAACCGGCCCGCGAGTATTTTGCTCAGGAGAATGTTCCTTATGAAGAAACCGTTCTGTCCGCCCACCGCGACCTTCCGGAGCTGATCAGGTTCCTGGGGGATTTGGAAGCCAGCGGAGAAAAAGCGGTTATCCTGGCTGTGGCCGGCCTGTCCGCCGCCCTTCCCGGCGTGGTGGTGATGAGCTGTTCCCTCCCGGTTATCGGCGTGCCGGTCCCCGGAGGCCCCCTGAACGGTATTGACGCCCTGCTGGCGATTGCCCAGTGTCCCGGCGGCGTGCCCTGCACTACGGTTGGCTTGCATAAGAAAACCCCCGTCAATGCCGCCATGGCCGCCCACCGCATTTTAAAACTGGCAGGGCTGTAACGTGAACTTTTTCCCCCATCCGGCAAATGACTCCTCCTTCACAGGAAATCGTATTGGACGGTCCGGGAATTTCCCGTGCGCTTGAGCGCATGGCCCACGGCATTGTGGCCCGTTTCCCCGGAGAACCTCTCGCCATCGTCGGCCTGCTCAGCCAGGGGGATGTGATTGCCCGGCGTCTGGTGGACAAGGTAAAGGAGCTGGGAGTGGAAGCCCAGTACGGCTCTATTGATATTTCCCTGTACCGGGATGACATTTTCAAGCTGGAAGCCCGGCCTTCCCTCCGTTCCTCCAATTTGCCGTTTTCCACGGATGACATGAGGGTCGTGCTGGTGGACGACGTCCTTTATACGGGGCGCACCATACGTGCGGCCCTGAACGCCCTTTTCGATTACGGCCGTCCGGCCCGTATTGAACTGGCGTGCCTGATTGACCGCGGCGGGCGGGAAGTTCCCATCCAGCCGGATTATACGGGGCACGTGCTGGACCATGCCGGAGCCAAGGTCATCGTAAGCATGAAGGAGGCTGACGGCGAGGACAGCGTGGTCATTCCCTCCCACTGAAAATTTTCCAATCCATTCTCCGTTTCCCATGAATCATCCCCGCAAGGATCTTCTTAATATCTCCTCATTGACTGACGAGGAAATTCACACGCTGCTGGATTCGGCCGGCCCGATGAAGGAGCTTTTTACCAAAAGCGTCAAAAAGGTGCCTGCCCTGAAAGGCAAGTCCGTTCTGACGCTTTTTTATGAACCCAGCACCCGCACCCGTTCCTCTTTTGAGGTAGCGGCGGAACGCCTGTCTGCGGACGTGACCAATTTCACGGTATCCACCTCTTCCGTGGTGAAAGGGGAATCCGTACAGGACACGATCGCCACGCTCCAGGCCATGAAAGTGGATTATGTAATCGTGCGCCATTACAACAGCGGCTTGCCGAACGTGATTGCGCGCCATACCTGCGCCAGTGTGGTGAACGCCGGGGACGGAGCCCACGCCCATCCCTCCCAGGCGCTGCTGGATTCCTTTACTATCCGGGAGGTATTTCCGGATGTGAGGGGAAAGCGCGTTCTGATTGTGGGGGACATCCTGCATTCCCGCGTGGCCCGTTCCACCTCCCTGCTGATGAAGAGGCTGGGGATGGAGGTCGCCTTCCTGGGGCCGGGTTCCCTGGTGCCGCGCACCGAACATTCCGGCATTCCCCGTTTTTCCGATTTCAATGAGGCGTTTGCCTGGAAGCCGGACGTAATTTACCTGCTGCGCGTTCAAAAAGAGCGGCAGGACGCCCCTTTTTTCCCCAGCGCCCGGGAGTACAACAAGATTTACGGCGTCACGGAAGAACGCCTGAAGCGCATTTCCGGTGAAGGCCTGTACATCATGCATCCGGGGCCGGTCAACCGCGGCGTGGAAATCTGTGACCTGGCGATGGACTATGAGCGCTGCCTGATCAACCGCCAGGTGGAAAACGGCATCGCCTGCCGCATGTCCATCCTTTACCATCTCACTCCGCAAACCCAGCACTGATTGTTCATGAAAACTTCCGTACTTATTCGCAACGCCCGGCTGACGGACGGTTCCGCCCCGGCGGACCTTCTGGTTTCCGGGGGGGTGATTACAACGAAAGCTCCTGCCGGAACGCTTTTGGAGAGCGCCGCGGAAAAGGCGCTGGATGCTTCCGGGAAGCTTGTTCTGCCCGGCCTGTTCGACATCCATGCCCATTTGTGCCAGCCCGGCCGGGAGGACAAGGAACGTGTGGCTACGGCTACCGCCGCCGCCCTGCATGGAGGAGTGACCGGACTGATGGCGATGCCGGATACCGAACCCGTGATGGACAATGCCGCCCAGATTACCACGTTCATGGAAATATGCCGGACGGATGCTCTGGTGGAGGTTATCCCCTCCGGGTGCCTGACCAAGGGGGACGGCGGGGAAGAGCAGGCCTCCTACGATTCCCTGCGCGCCAAGGGTGTCCGTTTCATCACGGACGGGGACCGTGCGCCGGACAACATGTTGCTGCTGTACCGCGCCATGCAGTACGCCAGCAATCTGAACCTTACTTTCGCCCTGCGCGGAGACGTGCCGTCCCTGACGGCCAGGGCGGCCATGCACCCGGGCACTACTTCCTACCGTCTGGGGTTGATGGGCTCCCCCTCCTGTGCGGAGGAAATAGGGCTGGAAACCATCATCCGCCTTTCCGTGGATACGGGCAACTCCCTGCATGTGCAGACCGTCTCTACAGCCGGCAGCGTGGATATCCTGCGCCGCTGCAAGCAGAAAACCGCCGGGTTGAGCGCGGAAGCGGCGCTTCACCATCTCCTGTTCACGCATGAGGACGTGGGCCGGTACGATACCTGCTACAAGACGCTGCCGCCCCTGCGCGACCAGTCGGATGTGGATGCCCTGATTGCAGCCGTGAATGACGGCACCATTGACTGCATTGTTTCCGATCACACGCCCTGCACGCCGTTTTCCAAACTTCAGGATTTCGTTGTCGCCCCGCAGGGCATGATTGCGCTGGATACGTTCCTGCCCGCTATTTACCAGTATCTGGTGGAACCTGGAAAAATGTCCTGGCAGACGGTGGTGCGCGCCTGCAGCGATGCTCCCCGCAGGCTGATGGGGCTGGCTCCTGTCTCCCTGGAAGAGGGGGCTCCGGCCAATCTGGTGGTGTTTGACCCGGAAGGAGAAACGCCCGTCACGGATGAAACGCTCCGCAGCCGCGCCCGCAACACCCCATTCCTGGGCAAAACCCTGAAGGGGAAGGTGGATGCCGTAGTGCTCGGAGAACAGCTCCACCGCTTCTGATGAAAGCGTCATGGAGAAAGATCGGCAGCTATTAATTATTAACTATCAGTCTCCGCTTGCAGCCCGTCGCCCGCGTCAGTACGTGTTATCCGGACAAATTCGGTGCGCCGCGCCAGAGTGGCCTGGTTCCGGATGCGCGGGCGCGGCTGGTCTTTGAGCCTCCGTTCCGTCATCCGGACGCCGTTCGCGGTCTGGAAGGGTTTTCCCATCTGTGGCTGGTCTGGGTGTTCAGTGAAAACGTGGATAAGGGGTGGAGCCCTACGGTCCGGCCTCCGCGGCTGGGGGGCAATGTGCGCATGGGGGTGTTCGCCACGCGTGCGCCGTTCCGCCCCAATCCCATCGGGTTGTCTGCCGTCAGGCTGGAAAGGGTGGAATTGCATCCTCTGGACGGCCCGGTATTGCATCTTTCCGGCGTGGATTTGGTGGATGGCACCCCTGTTCTGGATATCAAGCCCTATGTTCCTCTGGCGGACTGCATTCCGGAGGCGTCGGAAGGGTTTACGGCCGTTCCCTATGAACGGCTGGATGTGGAAATTCCCGAATCTTTTGGCGGTTCCATGTCTCCGGAAGAGAGGAGTGCGCTGGAAGATACGCTGTCCCTGGATCCCCGTCCCCAATATCAGGATGATCCGGAACGGGTTTACGGCCTTTTGTTCTCTGGCTGGGAGGTGAAATTCAAGGTGGAGGAAAAGCGGCTGCGCGTATTGTCCCTGGAAAGAAGGCGAAGCGGTTCCGGCCTTTTTTGATATGCGGGCCGTTCCTTAGGTATTTTTTGGGACCTATATACTTGACTAACCATCCCATTAACAAATAATTGTTTGATGTTACTTTCTCTAAAAAGATTATAAATAGTTAGTATGGAAAAATTAGATAATACTTCTAATGTTGTATATGGATTTGGATATTCATCATATTACAAAATTCCAAAATGGAAAGAAAAATTAATGAATATCCTAGCAAGAATGCTGCGAATATAAAAAGGGTCGAAGATATCTTCGACCCTTTTTATATTCGACTTATTTCTTTATCCAACGATTAACTTCATCTGTTATATGCCACGCTGAACCATTGATTCCACCAACATATATTTTATCATTTATATCCATTTTGAGCCATAATTTGTCTCTTAACTGGACAGCCGTTTCATTTGTTCTTACTAACCAAGTAGATCTTAGTATACGTATGGAATTACTTCCATATGCTTCAAGTACTTGATCGACTTGGGGATAATTTTGCCCCGGCCTATATAGATCATACGCCACTATATATGTATTCATATTTTTTGTTTCTATGGTTTGATGCTTGAGTCTAAAGAGATCTACGCAATATATGCCACCACCTCCTTCAACTCCCTACAACATCTTATGCAAATGGCATGCCTAAAAATCTCTATCCATTAATATTTGTTAAAAGCAATTAATTATCAATAATAATAACAAATATCCAACAATTTGTCTAATAAGATACCGTACTCTCATTGAGACATTTTGACACATCTTTTGTGTGACACTTTGTCTCGCATAGACATTCTGTCGCACTGCTTAACCTCCATTAATTTTTATACCTTTAAATTATAAGGACAATTTTCTACTCGCCCAATATGGGTAAGAAAATTGTATACCAACTAAACCATCAAAATAATCTTCAATACGCTGAAAATAAACGCGTACGAACTAATCAAAACACGACAAAATTTCCATATCAACCAAGCGATGATATGGGAAACAACAAAATCAAATATACTTCCTTATATGAGTTCTTCTCCAAATTTCCTAATGAGGAATCCGCCCGGAAGTATTTTGAGTTAAAAAGATGGAATGGTCATGTCCGTTGTCCTCATTGTGGTTCCAATCATATCACCGAATGTAAGGATCAAAAACCGATGCCCTATCGCTGTAAAGATTGTAGAAAGTTCTTCAGCGTCAGATTTGGTACAATTTTAGAGGAATCCAAATTACCTCTTCACAAATGGTTGATGTGTATGTATCTGTTGGCGACTTCCAGAAAAGGCATTTCCTCTATTCAGATTTCAAAAGAACTTGGAATCACTCAGAAGAGTGCATGGTTTCTTTGTCACAGAATACGGGAAGTTTGGATGAAAGATAAAAAGGAGAAGTTGGACGGTATTGTGGAAGTAGATGAAACCTTCATCGGAGGAAAGGAATCCAACAAACATTTTTCCAAGAAGCTGAACAAGGGAAGAGGTTCTGTAGGTAAATTGATTGTCATCGGAGCCAAACAGAGGAACGGAAAGGTGATCGTCAAACATATCGACGATACTTCCGCTTACAATTTACAAGGATTCATCGGAAGACATGTAGAGAGGAATTCCAATGTGTTTACGGATGAGTTCAAGTCTTACAAGGGATTGACTGGTTTTGTCCATGAGTTTGTCAACCATAAGGGGAAACAGTATGTCAATGGAGAGGTTCATACCAATTCCATTGAAAGCTTCTGGTCTCTACTGAAGAGAGGATATTATGGCGTTTACCATTACATGAGTAAAAAACATCTTAAGAGGTATATCCATGAGTTTTCCTATAGGCATAATACATCCAAGGTCGAAGTAATGGAATGTATAGGAGATACGATTACCAAAATGGTTGGTAAGAGAATTATGTATTGTGAATTGGTTTCACAATAATCATTTTATATGTTCTGCATCCTACGATATTATCAAATTTTAGTCAACATGACGCTTAGATTTATTCGGGTCGCTATGTAAAATATTGTTATTAAGCGGTAAAATTTGAATGTATTTATTTTTGACTATCAATATTTTGTAATTATTCTCAAGATTGATAGCATTACTTTCTTTTAATCGATCTAAATATTTTTTCCCAATATGCTCGTTTGAGAGCATACGACGAGAAAAGTAAATTTTTTTAGATCGATCCATAAGATTTATTCGGAAAGAATTTTTGTACAGAATTCATTAATATCTGAAATATTTATATTTTTTTGACAACCATTTCGTTTTTTTCTCTTTACGCCTGAATTAGAATTGATTTTGTAATGCTCTGATTCAAATGTATTCTGACTTTTTTGTTCAATTTCCAATACCTCTAAACCTCCATTAACTGGTCGTATCCATTTTTGGATATCTCCTTTTAATTCGTAAGACCAGTCCAAATTGCTGTATTCTCTGGAAAGAGCGTTCTGAAAATCCAATGCAGATTGATATCGTGAGTCAGGATTAATGTGCATTGCCTTATTGATTACTTTTCTTATTGGTATAGGAACGTGAGGTAAATAGAGCTTTCTATCTGGAAATTTACCTTTCCGTATGAATTCAACAAAATTCTCCTCTGTGACATTACTTATATTTTCTTTCCAAATTTTTCCTCCGTTCACCATTCGATATAAAGTAACTCCCATTTGGTAAATATCCGATAAACTTGTTAATTTTTGGGAACTAAAAGCCTCAGGAGGAAGATGCAAATTATACATAGTTGGCGCATTGCTAAATCCAGAACTATCAACATATCTGGATAGCCCAAAATCCGATAGAAGAACTCTATTATTATTAGTTAATAGAAGATTCGATGGCTTTATGTCAAAATGGATTAAGCCTTTTGTGTGAATATGATGGATTCCCGATAGAGCGTCTAGTGCAAATTTTATACATTCTCGAACAGTCAAAAATCGTTTTTCCATCAACGACGAAATAGAACCTTCATATTTTTCCATTATCAGAAAAATATGATCATCATTATCAGAAGCGCATTTAATTTCGACTACATTAGGGTGCCTTGAGGCATACAATTTACGAGCTTCATTGAAATATTCTTCTTCTAAGTCACTTTTTTTGATCACTTTAACGACAACGTGCGCAAGAGTTTGCTTTTCTATAGCAAAATAAACAGTAGAAAAACATCCTTGTTCCGAGCATTTATGTAAAATTTCAATACCCAGATTAGTTTCAATTATACTATCTTCCATCATTAGATATCATTTTTAAAGATCCTATAGCAGCTAATATTGATTCTCGTGTTACTTTATTTTTAATTGTTGAGTCTATACCATAGTAAGATGCACCATCAATACAAGATTTTATTTCTTTTCTCTTCATTTCTAATAATGGCTCTAATTGAACAATGTTTCCCACAAACAATTTGTCAATACATAAACTAGCAAGCGCCTCAATTACAACTCCTTCAATATAGCACCTTAATATATTAACTGTTTGACTATTTGATTCCATAGTTTTAATTCCAACATAATTCACTCCATAGTCTTTTATTACTGAAATAACTTGAGATCGGAGCAAGGTTAGTTGATCGGTAATAAACTGTGATTTAGTCACATTTATTTTATCTGTTCTAATTATTTCATAATTAGAAGAAGAATCATTTTTAACAATCGAATAGGTAATTTTTGTAGGCTCTACTCTAAACCCTATGGCGACTTTATCACTCATAAGAAGTATCGTACATAACTAAAAAAATTTTGCAAGGAATTTTGTCATAATTTACAACGCTTTTCTCATTTATTCGGATATGATTTTCTAATAAGAAATATTGATTTTGAGTAATTTGCAGATCATCAAAACTTGGATGAAGGTCAAATACCTCTCCTTATTTCATACTTGGAAACAAATGACTGGGGAAGATTGAACATCTCTGAAGACTCTACTCGGCAGAATCTTTCATCACATCATCTAGAAGACTATGCACATCTATCTGTAGATTTTTACAAATGTTGATGACCTCCGTGAATGTAAGATACCGTTCTCCTACTTCATATTTGTTGATGAAGGTATGAGGTGTATTCAGGAGTTCTCCCAAGTCTCGTTGAGTCATATTCAACTCTAAACGTTTTTCTTTTAATATTTTACGAAGATTTTTCTCTTCATTACTATTCCTGTTCCTCATTTTGGAACAATAACAGAGAATACTTTTGTACCAAATTTAGGTACAAAAGTATTTACAAGTCATTCGATATTCGGTAATAGGTCTTCATGTTCCTAAAATGGGAACAAACCTAGATAAGAACTATGAAGACATTATCATCAGTAAAGGCCTTATTCATTTCCCTAAGCCTATTTGGTTCATACACCATACCCTATTGTTTGTCGGCAAAAACTGCCGATGTCACGATTGATGGAGATATTATAGAAGATAACGAAAAACATCATAATACCTCCTCAAATGTTTCATGCGCTTTATTGATTTCTTCAGGATCTTCCTATACCGGAACTAATATTGTAATTTCTACAGTTTGTAGATCTAGTTCTTTTGGGGATGCGGCAATTTACTCAAAAGGAGGAAAATTTCTCAATTTAGGAGCGAATTATGGTTGGTCCTCAGTTACCGTATCAAAGGGAGGCGTGTATGGTGGTTACAGTTCAGCGATCGAACTGAGTGACATGACCGAAACATCTACTATCTACAATACGAAAATTTATAATTACGCAGATGGGGGAACAGGTATTCGTCTCTGGAATAATTCAAACCTTCTCCTTGATAATGTAGAAATTTATAATGCCTCAGATACGGCGATCTACGCGAGTAGAAACGCTACAATATCAAATAAAGGTAATGGAATTATTAGAATATCAACAACAGGAGATAATGAGGCTTCTATATTCGCAAGCAGAGATTCAAAAGTAACTCTTTATAATACACATATTGAAAATAAAAAATCCAGTACCAGTGGGGTCTTGGTTGGAGATAGTAGTACTATATCTCTTACAAATTCATCTATTTCTTCAGTTAATAACAACACACTGATTTCAGGTTCAGGAAATCTAGAAGTTAGCCTTAGTAACGTGGATTTGTCTAAATCTAAAAATCAGAGAATATCCGCTTCATCTGACTTAACTGTTAATATTCAGAATGGTACTTCTTTCGATGGTTATACTTCTCAAGAAAATGATGGTTCAATTAATATAAATTTAACAAAATCAAGTTGGAACATAACTAAAAATTCTACTTTGTTTTCTCTATCACTAAATGAAAATTCATTTTTAACATTTAACTTCGGGAATGGAGATAAGTTCTACTATATATCCGCTAGTTCTGTTTTCATGGATAAGAGTAGTCAAATAAGGCTTGATCTTGATGAGACGAAAATTTTGAGTATGATCTCTTCCGGTGATGAATTCCAACTATTTTCGGGCGATTTGACGAATTATAATCTTTCAGATATTGATATGTTCAACTCTGACGGATCATATAAATTAACTTATGAAGAAGGGGAATCGGGAAAGGGATGGTTCAAATTAATAGGATATGGCGTTGTTCCCGAACCATCGACTTCTACCATGAGTCTATTAGGAATTGTTTGTATTCTCCTAAAGAGACGGAGGGGTTGATAGAAAAAAAAAGGAAGATCGTAAGTTGATCTTCCTTTTTATCTATATTGTTCACCTTCAAATAATTGGGATATAATGAAAATATTATAAAATAGTTTGGTTAGTCAAGTATGTAGGTCCCTATTTTTTTTCTTTATCCCTGCGCGGAGCATTGGTTTCCTGTGGCTGGAAGGGGTATGTTTGCCGGGAAACGCCGGATGATGAGGGAAGGAAATGCGAAGGTATTCGGATTATTGATGATTAGTTTTTTCAATTTATTGATGAAGAACGGATTTGATTTATTTTTACTGGTGAGGGTAACGTGTTTTTTCCGCGCTCTGTCATTCTGATTCCGCTTGACTTGCGTCCGGATAAAGAGTATCTATCGGTACATTTTTGAAGCATGCTTCATTGTTTTATGGCCGACCCTTTTACGATTTCGTTTTTGATGAAAATGATTACGGACCGCGTGGATATGATGCTTACGCGCGGTTTGACTCTGGAACGTGTTACGGCCTCCCAGGGCCGGGTGCTGGCTTACCTGATGTCCCGTGACGGAGAAAACGTCTCCCAGAGGGACATAGAGCGGCATTTGGGGGTCTCCCATACCACGGCCAAGGGAATTGTCCAGAGGCTGGAACAGAAGGGCTGGGTAACCACGGCTTTTGACAGTGAAGACGGACGGCTGAAGAATGTGTACCTGACGGATATGAGCCGGGGCGTTCATGAGGCCATTTGCCAGCAGATAGGAGTGATTGAAAATACGCTGCTGGACGGGATGCCGGAGGAAAGCCGCAGCATGCTGAGGGATCTGCTCCGGCGCATGTACGACAATCTCAAATAATAAAAGCCCGTGCTTTTTTCCGGGGAACGGGTTTGGAAAAATATGAAGCATGCTTCAATAATATTGTTAACCAACAACATGAAAGCACACTATATACTGATAGCGGCCCTGTGCGGGTTGACAGGGTGCCGGGAAGACAACGGCGCCGCGGATGCTGCAAACCGGAGGGAAATGCCTCCGCTCAAGGTTTCCGTGATGAATATGGAGCAGAGAACGGTGGAGTTGAAATCTTCCTGGTTCGGCCATTTGCGCGGGGTGGAGCAGGCGGACATCAGGCCGCAAGTTTCCGGAACGCTGATACGCCAGGTTTACTGGGACGGCTCCATTTGCGACAAGGGAGAACTGCTCTTTGAAATTGACCCGGCTACCTATCAGGCCGCCGTGGACAGGGAGGCGGCCAACCTGGCTACGGCTCGTGCCGTCAAACTTCAGGCGGAAGCTTCTCTGAACAGGGTGCAGAAGGATTTGGACCGCTATGACAAACTGATCAAGACGGGGGCTATTTCCGTCAAGAACCTGACGGACGCGCAACAGAACCTTAAGGAGATGCAGGCCGCTCTGGAACAGGCGGAAGCGGGCATCAAGCAGGCGGAAGCCTCCCTGGAAAACGCCCGGATCAATCTGGACCGCACCAAAGTACGCGCGCCGTTCCGGGGACTGGCTTCCAAGGCGACGGCCAGCGTGGGGGAACTGATTTCCGCCAGCGGCTCGCCGCTCACTACCATGTCTTCCATCGACCCCATCCGGGTGGATTTTTCCGTGACGGGAAAACAGGTTCTCAGCCGTCTGATGGATGGAACCGTGAATGTGAAAACCGGGCGCATGGGAGACATGCCGGATTTTGAACTGATTCTGGAAGACGGCTCCGTCTTTGAAAAGAAGGGGAAGGTGGTTTCCGTGGACAGCGAGGTGAGCCGTTCGACGGGCACCGTCAATTTCATCGGCCATATTCCCAATCCGGATCTGAAACTGCGTTCCGGAATGGCGGTGCGCGTGCGCGCCGTGACGGGTACGGAGAAGGATGCCTTGCTGGTTCCCGCCCGCGCCCTGCTTTCTTCCATGAACCACCGCAACATCATGGTGGTGGCTCCGGACGGGACGCCGCGCCGCATTGACGTGCAGCCGGGGGAAACCGTAGTCCTTGACATGCCTGACGGCAAGGGCGGCACGGCCCCCATGCTGATGCAGATAGTGACGGGAACGGTCAAGCCCATTCCGGAATCTCTGAAGGAAATAGGATACGGAAAGCCGGCGGATGCTCCCGTCATCGTGGAAGGCGGCATGATGGCCGCCCAGTATTCCAAGGCGAACAGCCTGATGCGGGAACATGGTGCCACGGAAGGGTTCGGGACGGTTGTCCCCGTTCCCTTCATCTATACCGCCCCTGTTTCCACCACTCCTTCCGTAACTGCCAAATAAGCCATGAGTGCGTTTTTCATCAAGCATCCCGCAATCGCAGCCGTGATTGCCATTGTGACCACGCTGCTGGGGCTGGTCTGCATGTTCAACCTGCCTATTTCCCAGTATCCGGAAATCACGCCGCGCACCATCCAGCTTCAGGCCATGTTTCCGGGGGCCAGCGCGCAGGCGGTGGCGGATTCCGTGGGCTCTCCCCTGGAACGCCAGATTTCCGGCGTGCAGGGCATGGACTACATGACGTCCGTTTCCTCCAACAACGGCGTGTATAACCTTTCCGTCATTTTTGAACCGGGTTCCGATACGGATATTGACCAGGTGCTGACCAATATGCGTTATGGGCAGGCCTCCTCCCAGCTTCCGCAGGAAGTTCAGAGCACGGGCGTGACCATCAAGCAGCAGCCGGGGCTTCCGCTGATGATTTATTCCCTGACATCCCCGGACGGCAGTTATAATTCCGTGGATTTGGCGAACTATGCCCAGGTGAAGCTGGTGGATGAACTCAAGCGCGTGGAGGGCGTGGGGGAAGTTCAGGTGTACGGCGCGGGGCGTTATGCCATCCGCATCTGGCTGGATACGTCCAAAATGACCCATTACGGCGTTTCCGTCAATGAAGTGCGGGGCGCCATTTCCGCCCAGAACACCACCAACCCCGGCGGCAAGATTGGGGCGGACCCCGTGCCGGACGGCCAGGAGCAGACCATTACCGTGCGCACTCAGGGGCGTCTTTCGGAGCCCCATGAATTTGAAGACATCATCATTCGCCAGAATGGGGATGAAATCCTGTACCTGAAAGATATTGCCAAGGTGGAACTGGGAGCTGAAGACTATTCCGCCACCGGCCGCCTGAACGGAGAAGTTTCCGCGGCTATCGTTATCTTCCAGTCTCCGGGTTCCAACGCCATCGCTACGGCGGACCGCGTGGAAAAACTGCTGGAAGCCAAGGCTCCGCTGATGCCGGAAGGAATTACCGGGCGCGTTTCCCTGGATACGACTACGGCGGTGCGCTATTCCATTGATGAAATCAAGCACACGTTCATGGAAGCCGTCATCCTGGTGGCCCTGGTCGTGTATGTTTTCCTTCAAAACTGGCGCGCCACCCTCATTCCGCTCATCGCCGTTCCGGTTTCCCTTATTTCCACGTTCTGCCTCTTTCCCGTCCTGGGGTTTTCTCTGAACACCATTTCCCTTCTTGGCATGGTGCTGGCCATCGGCCTGGTTGTGGATGACGCCATTGTGGTGGTGGAAGCCGTGCAGGAGCACATAGACAAGGGGCTCAATCCGCGCATGGCTTCCTTCGCCGCCATGCAGGAGGTATCCGGCCCCGTCATTGCCATTGCCCTGGTACTGGCGGCGGTGTTCCTGCCTTCCCTGCTGCTGGAGGGCATCACGGGAACGCTGTTCAAGCAGTTCGCCGTGACCATCGCCATTTCCATGCTCATTTCCGCCTTTAATGCGCTGACGCTTTCCCCTGCCTTGTGCGCCCTGTTGCTGAAACCCCGGAATGCGGGCAGGAAGAGCCTCTTTTCCCCATTTCACCGTTTGTTCAACTGGTGTTACGGACGTGTCTCCAACGGCTATACCCGCATGTGCGGAAGCCTGGCCCGCAAGCTGGCGATTTCCATCCCCCTCCTGTTGTTATTCTGGGGGGCGGTAGCTCCTGTGGCGGAGCGCGTTCCCGGCGGCTTTCTTCCGGATGAAGACCAGGGCTTTCTGCTGGCCTGCCTGATCCTGAAGCCGAATACCTCCCTGCAGGTTGCCTATGAACAGGACAAAAAATTTGAGGCGGCCCTCCAGGATCCCGCCGTGAAGAACCTTACTACCGTGGTGGGGCTCAACATCCTCAACAGCGTGCAGACTCCCGGCGCCTGCATTGCCTACATTGAGCTCAAGGACTGGAGCGAACGGCCGGAAACCTCCGCGGAGCTGGCCGGAAAGCTTCAGGGAAAGCTGGCCCAGGCCGGCCTGGACGGCATGGCGATGGTGCTGGAACCTCCCGCCATCCCCGGCGTGGGAACCGCCAACGGGGTTACGATGGTACTGGAGGATCTGGAAGGGCAGGGCGTAGCTTATCTGCATGAACAGGTGCAACGGTTCCAGGAAGCGGCTTCCCGGCGTCCGGAAATAGCCTTGTGCATAGACATGATGATGGCGGACATGCCGCAGAAGTACGTGAACCTGGACAAGGAAAAATGCAAATTCCACAAGGTGGATATTGACGTGGCCAACGGCATTCTGGCCTCCTACAACGGTTCCTCCTTCATCAATTACTTCAATGCCTTCGGCCAGCAGTGGCAGGTGTATATCCAGGCGCAGGGCGAAGACCGCGCCAGCCTGGAGAAGATGGACGGCTTCTTTGTCACGAACGCGGACGGAGCCCGCGTGCCTCTCTCCGCCCTGGTGAACATCAGAGAGATAGAGGATACGGAATTCGTGATGCACCATAACATCTACAACGCCGCCAAATTGAACGTGATGCCCCGGCCCGGCCACTCCACCCAGCAGGTGATGGATGCGCTGGAGGAAGTGTTCCATCAGACGATGGATCCTACGAAGGTTGGCTTCGACTACCAGGACATGAGCTTCCAGGAAAATAAGGTGCGCAACAGTATTGGGCTGGGGGCCATCTTCACCATGTCCGCCGTTTTCGCCTTCCTTATCCTGGTGGCGCTTTATGAGAAATGGTCTCTTCCCCTGGCGGTTTTCCTCACGGTTCCCATTGCCGTGCTGGGGGCCTATGCCGGGTTGTTCTGGCAGGGCATGGAGCTGACGCTCTACGCGCAGATCGGTCTGGTGATGCTGGTGGGTCTGGCGGCCAAGAACGCCATCCTCATCGTGGAATTCGCCAATCTGGAGATGCAGCGCGGCAAGGGCTTGATGGAGGCTACGCTGGCTGCCGCGCGTCTGCGCCTGCGTCCCATTCTGATGACTTCTCTGGCATTCGTTCTGGGATGCATCCCCCTGATGCTTTCCTCCGGTTCCGGAGCTCTGGCGCGCAACGCTATCGGTACGGTGGTGGTGATTGGCATGGGGGTGGCTACACTGGTGGGCGCTTTTCTGATTCCATGTTCTTATGTGTTCATCATGAGATTATTCCGTATTAAATTCTCCCTGAATGATCTGAAGGAGGATCCGGATGAAGTAGGAGCCAGGAAATACCTGGCCGCCCATACGAAAGACTGATGTTTTACAGATTGTCCTGTTCCGGCGCTGACCATCCAGGGCAGCGCCGGAGCTTGCTTTCGGAGCCGGAGGGGAGTATTTTCCTGTCCGGACGCCGGGAGTAACGCCGGGTCATTTTAAGGGAATGAATGAGTACCGGCAGATAACTGAAGCTTTTCAGGAAAACTTCCGTAACTACGGAGAATTGGGCGCCTCCGTTTCTGTCTGGAAGGAAGGAAGGGAAATCGTTTCCCTGCATTCCGGGTTTGCCGCAGCGGATAAAACGCGTCCATGGACGGAACATTCGCTGGTGCCCGTTTACTCCGCCACCAAGGGAGCCGCATCCGCCGCCCTTCTGCTGGCCCTGCACCAGCAGGGAGCCTCGCCGCAGATGAGCATGGGGGAACTGTGGCCTGAATTCCCGCTGCCCTATGCATCCATCGCGCAGATGATGTCCCATCAATGCGGTTTGGCGGCTTTTTCCCGGACGGCAAGCGTGTTTGACCATGAGGATTGCGTGCGCGCCCTGGAGGAAACCGTTCCGGCGTGGCAGCCGCCGGAACACGGCTACCATCCGCATACTTACGGAGTGATGCTTGATGAACTCATGCTGCGGCTGACCGGGGAACGCCTGTGGCGCTACTGGGAGGAATACATCCGCAAACCGTTGAATCTGGATTTTTACATCGGGTTGCCGGAATCCGAATGGAACCGCGTGGCGACGCTGTATCCCGGCAAGATGGACATGTCCAACATGGGTACGCCGTTTTATCTGGAATACATGAACAAGGGCACGCCCGTAAACCGTGCGTTCAATACTCTGATAGGGCTGAACAGTGTGCGGCAGATGAATACGCCGGAAGCGTGGGTGTCCGGAGTTCCGGCCTTTGGCGGCGTGGCTTCCGCCCGCGGCATGGCGCAGTTCTACCAGGCCTGCCTGGGGCTGGATGAACTCCGGGTATTCCCGTCCGACGTGCGCGGCTGGATGCGGAACGTCGTCATTGACGGGCCGGACCTGACGCTGAAAACGCCCACCGCCTTTTCCTGCGGCTTCATGCACGATCCCGCAGACCCCGCCACGGGCCGCAAGCTGCGCCATCTGTTCGGCTCCGGTGGCTTCGGTCATGCCGGGGCGGGCGGTTCCCATGCCTTTGCGGATCCGGCCCACGGCCTTTCCTTCGGCTACGCGATGAACCGCATGGACTTGAACGTGCTGCCCGGCGTGAAGACCCGGAACCTTATCAGCGCAGTCATGAAAGAAGTGGCTGGAGAGTGTTCTTAACCTGAGCCCCGGCTATCTGTTCAATTCCATCGGAAGTTTCCGGATAGTTTATTCGTTCCTATTCTTGCGGCCTTTTTTAATCTGAATGTGGGGGGACAAAGAATGATTCTTCAGTCATTCCCTTGCTGCCCTGTCCCCTGTTGAAAAATCAGGGTTCCGTTTGCCGGGGATGGCGACCCCTGCCTTTGGAGGGAGCGGCTGATTACCACCCTCCGCCCAGGGCGCGCGCGAGCTGCACCACGGCCTTGCGGATGTTCTGCTTCATGGTGACCAGGGATTCCTCCGAGCTGAGCCAGGAACGCTGGGCGGTGATCACGTTCAGGAAGTCCGTCTCGCCGTTGATGTACAGGGTGCGGGAGAGCTGGAACGCTTCTCTGTTGGCGTTGTTTTCCTTGTGCAGGTATTGCATCTGGGAGGTATAGCTGCCATAGGCGATCAGGGCGTCCTCCACCTCGGAGACGGCGGTAATGAGCGTTTTGCGGTAAGTTTCCGCAGCTTGTTCTGCTGCGGCTTTCTGGGCGCGTACCGTGGCTCTCAGGGCTCCGCCCCGGAACAGGGGCTGGAGCAGATTCCCTCCCAGGGACCAAGCGTTGTTGTTTTCCCTGAAGAGCTGGCCGAAATCTCCGCCGCGGCTGGAAAGGGAGCCCGTCAGGCTGAAGCGCGGGTACAGATCCGCTACGGCTACGCCCACGTTGGCCACGGCCGCGTGCAGGTCCGCCTCAGCGGCGATAACGTCGGGCCTGCGCCGCAGGAGTTCGGAGGGGAGGCCTACCGGAACGGTGGGCGTTTTCTCAAAGACGGAAGCTTTGGGCAGCGTCAGTTCTACACGGGAATTATATGTTCCCAGCAGCACGGCGAGCTGGTTTTTAGAGGAGGCCACCTGTGCTTCCAGTTGCGGGATGCGGCTTTCCGTGGAGGCGACGGTGGAGGTGGCCTGCTCCACATCCAGACGGGGGGCGAATTCCGTTTTGTAGCGTTTTTCCGCAATGGTGAGGGTGCTGCGTTGGATTTCCAGTTGTTCCCTGGCGATGCGGAGCTGTTCGCAGGCGGTAATCCAGTCAAAGTAGGCCGTGGCGACGTCCGCCAGCAGGGCTGTGCGCACGGCCCCTGCGGAAGCTTCTGTGGACATGAGGGAGGCGCGGGAGGCTTCGATGGACCGCCGGTTGCCGCCAAAGAGGTCCAGCTCCCAGGAGGTGGACGCGCCCAGGGAGAAGTTCTGGGAAGTGGAGCTGCGAAAACCTCTGTCCGGGGACAGGCTCCACCCGGCGCTGGCGTCTGCGGAGGGAAGCAGGGATGCCTGGGAGACGCGGAGCTTTTCCCTGGCCTCCCGGATGCGGAGCAAAGCCACCTTCATGTCCGGATTGTTGTTGAGGGAGGTGGAGACCAGGCGGTTGAGCTGGGGGTCTCCAAAGATATTCCACCAGGAACGCAAATCTTTGTCCGAACTGTGGGGGGGCCTGTTCGCCTCCCACGTGGCGGGGAGGTCATTGGTCGGCGTCCGGAAATCAGGGCCTACCATGCAGGAGCCAAGGAAACAGGCGGCCAGAAGGGGGAGATTTTTGAACGTGGATGACATGGAAAAATAAAAAGTAAGGTGTTATTCGTGGCGAAGGGCATCAATGGGGTCCATCTTGGACGCCTTCCAGGAGGGGTACCATCCGAAGGCCAGGCCGATGAATACGGAGACGCCTACAGCCAGAGCCATGGCTTCCGGGGAGGAGGCCGTGGCCCAGTTCATGGTGCGGCTGACGATGATGGAGATCGCCTTGCCGAGCATGATGCCCAGCGCGCCGCCCACCACGCAGAGCAGCACCGCTTCCAGCAGGAACTGGCGCATGATATCCTGCGGACGGGCGCCCACCGCCATGCGCAGGCCAATTTCCTTGGTCCGTTCCGTGACGGAAACGAGCATGATATTCATGATGCCGACGCCGCCGACGACCAGAGAGATCATGGCCACGATCATCAGGAGATTGGTCATCACTTCCGTGGTGCTGCTCATGGCGCGGGACATTTCCGCCATGTCCCATACCCGGAAATCGTCCAGCTGGCCGTCCTTGAGGTTGTGTTTGGCACGGATCACTTCCGTAATCTGGTCAATGGCCTCGGAGGAGCGTTCCGGGTCTGAAATCTGAGCCATGATGGAATCAATATTGTTGAAGCGCCGCGGATGGGGCGCGTCCGTATAGGGCTGGTCCGTAGTTTCCGTGTAGTAATCCACGGAACTGGCGGTGTATTTATCTGCCCGGTTGAAGGTGGTGGTGCTGTTGCCGGTGGAAGTGGTGGTGGAACCGCCGCCCAGGCCCTGGAGGCGGTAGCGGATGCTTGTCCACGGGAGGATGATGGAGTCGTCCTGGTCGCGTCCCATCATGTTGGCTCCTTTTTTCTGAAGGATGCCGATGACTTTGAACATGACATTCTTGATGCGGATATCCTTGCCCAGCGGGTCTTCGTCCCCGAAAAGTTCCTTGGCCACCGTCTGGCCGATGACGCACACGCGCCTGGCCTGTTCCACATCTTCCTCGGAGAAGGGCTGGCCTCGCGCCATGTCATACCAGCTTTTGATTTTCAGGTATTCCACGGAACCGCCCTCTACAGTTTCCGGGCTCCAGTTCTTGTTGCCGTAAATGACTTGGCCGCTGGCGCGCACCACGGGGGTAGCCCGCAGAACCATGGGGCAGTCCTTCGCAATGGCTTCGCAGTCCGCGTTGGTCAGGGAGGCCCGTCCGCCCGCGCCGGTATTGACGCCGCTTTTGGAGATGGCTCCGGGGCGGATATTCAGCGTGTCCGCCCCCATGGAAGCGATGGTATTTTTAATCTGGAGCGTAGATCCCTGGCCGATTTCCACCATGGCGATTACTGCGGCAATGCCGATGATGATGCCCAGGATGGTGAGGGCTGCGCGCATGGGATTGCGCACCAGGGCCCTGATGCAGGTTTTAAGGAGAGGAAGGAATTTCATACGTCGTCCTTGCTAAGCATATCGGAAATCCCTTCGCAGATAAGGCCGTCCGCCATGTTGATGGCCCTGTCCGTGAAGGCGGCTATTTTGGGGTCGTGCGTCACCAGGATGACTGTGATTCCCTGTTGGCGGTTCAGGTCCTTGAACATGTGCAGCACTTCCTTGGAAGTGGTGGAGTCCAGGTTTCCCGTTGGTTCGTCCGCCAGCAGGATGCTGGGGTTGTTGATGAGGGAACGGGCAATGGCTACGCGCTGCTGCTGTCCGCCGGAAAGCTGGGCCGGGGTGTGGTCCATGCGGTCGGAAAGGCCTACCAAATTCAGCAATTCCACGGAACGTTCGCGCATGGCTTTCATGCTGAGGGCGGGGTGGGCATATACGGCAGGCATCATCACGTTTTCCAGGGCTGTGGTACGGGAGAGCAGGTTAAAGTTCTGGAAGACGAATCCGATGCGCTTGTTCCGGAGAGTGGCGCGTTCTGCGGCGTTGAATTTGGCAACGTCTTCCCCGGCAATATAGTAATGGCCTGAGGTAGGGCGGTCCAGACAGCCCAGGATATTCATCAGGGTTGATTTTCCTGAGCCGGATGCCCCCGTGAGGGAGACGAATTCCCCTTCATTGATATCCAGGGTGATGCCCTTGAGTACTTGAAGGTCTATTTCTCCCAAGTGGTACACCTTGGTTATGTCACGTAAGCGGATCACGTTGTTGGAATGCTTGATGCGGTGAAAAAGAGTGATTGAGCGGTCGGATGAAGGCGGTTCCCCGGGTTAGGGAGGCGGGGGCGGCCCGTCATTGCCAGCCGAGGCTGCCGTTTTCGTGTTGCCTGTGCTCGGCTTGCGGCGCGGGGGCATTTTGGGCGCGAACGGGTTTTCCCCGCCGGCGGAGGCGGAAGAACCGTCCCCCGAACTGTCGGAGCGGTTCAGTATCTGAGCCGTAGAGACGATTTCCATTCCTTCCCGGAGCGTTTCTCCCGCAATGGCCGTCAGCATGCCGTTGCTTTCCCCTTTGGTGACCAGGTGGGGATAAAGAAGATTGTTCCGCAATTCCCAAACCACGGCTTTTTTCTTTTGTCCGTCCCGGACGGGGGCGGCCAGCTCCGGCTGCATCCGGTCAAAGGCCGCTTTTTGTTCAGCACTGACCAGTTCTGTTTCCGGGCGGAAGCGGAGGGCCGCATTGGAAACGAGGAAAGCGTTTCGTATGTCCTCCACCACGAATTGGACATTTGCCGTCAGATAGGGGATAAGAAGCTTGTCCGGATTGGGTACATCAATGTCCACGATGTAAGTGACCACATTGGACGTCATGGTTGCGTCCAGCCGTATCTTGTCCACCGTTCCCTTGAATTTGCGGCCGGCGAAAGCGTCCACGGTGAACAGTACCTCCTGCCCCTTGCGGATGCTGCCGATGTCCGCCTCGTTCACAGCGGCCCAAATTTTCAGCTTGGAAAGGTCTGTGGCGATGTAAAACAGGCTGGAGGCGCTCATGCTGGAAACCACTGTTTGGCCTATGTTGACCAGGCGTTTGACCACGACGCCGTCCACGGGGGACTTGATGGTGGTGTATTCCAGGTTGCGCATTTCCTTTTTCAGCGCGGCTTCCGCCTGTTTCAGGGAGGCTTCCGCTTCCTGCAGGGAGGCTTCCGCCACGGCTACGTTGGCGCGGGCGGTTTCTTCATCCGCAATATACTGGTCGTAGCTGGATTTGGACAGGGCATCCCCAGGCCCCAGCTTTTCCGCGCGTTCCCGGTCCAGTCTGGCCTGCTGGTGCTTGGCTTTGGCCTGCTGGATGTCCGCCTTGGAGCGGGCGATTCCGGCAATGGCCTGCGCTTTGGAGGCTTCCGCCCTCTGAACGTCCAGCTGCACGGGAAGCTTGTCGATTTCCGCGAGCATCTGACCGGCTTTTACAGGGCTGGAATAATCCACCACCTTGCCGTTCAGGTCCTTGCCGAACTCCATGATGATTCCGCTGACCTGGGCGCCTACATCTACCAGTTCATCAGGCTCCGTGACGCCGGTTGCTTCGATGGTGATCATCAGGTTTCCTTTTTCAAGAGGTTCTGTCTGGTAGTCCACCTGGATGGCTTCATTTCCTTTCCACTGTTCCCAGGCAAACCAGATGCCTCCGAGAACGGCAATGACGATGATGAGTTTGATGAATCCCTTCACGACTATATTATACTTCGCAATAATGAAAAAGTTGCACGGATGTTAAAAACTTTTCCGCAACGGAGCATGATCCTATCATGATTTCCGGAAATGTCTAAGGGATTATTATGTTTATTAACAGTTGCTGTTTATTAACTAATAATATTTCCTTTCTTCCTTCTCGTCCAGTGACGGAAGGAGCGGGAATGGAGGGCCACGAAATATCTGAAGGCGGCAGTTGCCGGTGGCCGCATTCGATCTTTTGGGGAATTGGCTTCTCCGTGTTTGTAAATGCTGCGAGGGTGAGAAGAGCGGGGAAAGGCGGTGAATCCCGGCTGACCTGCGGGCTCAAGGAGGGGAGAAACGTTGAAAGAACGAGCTTTCTGGATTCAGGTGATGGAAAAAAGACACCGCTGCACCGTCTCTGGCTGTGAGCCACGTTCCCGTGCCTCAATAGAGCGGGGACTTCCGCCGCTGTTTTGACTTTTCCGGTATAGGACGTAGTCAGCCCTGCGTCGGGGCTGCCCCCATTAGGTTGTAATATCGGTCCGGGCCACTTTGCCAGGCGATGACGAGTGCAGCAGCCACCACCTTATATACCTCATGGTAGGGAATGTTCCAAGGTGTTTTTGCAATCTTTTCAGACATGGAGGGAACTTTCCCGTGGAGCGATTGATTTTGAAAGGGATGCTGCTTTCAGCGGTGTTCTTCCAGCCATTCCTTTAACACAAGGCGGTCCGCAGGTGCCCAGGGCAGTTCTTCCAGCGTACGGCGGGAGAAGAACCCCAGGTTTTCATGTTCCAGAGGCCGGGGCAGGGCGCAAAGTTCCAGACGGCACAGAAAGGGGATAAGGCGGATAATGCGTTCAGGCTCCCGGTGCCGTACGGGGGTGAGCATGCGGACGGGGAAGACGGTGCATCCCAGCTCTTCCCGTATTTCCCGTATGACGGCGTGCCGGGCATTCTCCCCTGGTTCCACTTTTCCGCCGGGGAATTCGTAAAGAAGCCCGTTGGACTGCCCCGTTTTCTTTTTGGCGCCCAGAAGAAGAGGACCCCGTGCGGCGGGCAGTTCAATCAGGGCACAGCAGACGTCCAGCGTGTTCATGGGGCGTAAAAGTCCAGGTTATGCAGGTTGATGATGCGGGTGTCCGTATCCAGGACGCCGAAACCGATGCGTCCGGTCCTGCCCTGGAGTTCTCCGGGATTGGCCAGCAGGCAGCCGCCGCATCTTTCGCTGACGGCCTGGTGGGTATGGCCGTACAGGGCGGCGTCTGCGTTTCCGCTGCGCGCTTCCCGCAAGGCGTATTTTGGGTAATGGGAGAGGGAAAGTTTCATGCCGTACCGGGTGATAAGGGCATGTTCCGGATGCAGGCGCGCCGCCGGGGAACTGGCGGCCATCCGCCGCATGGTTTCCACATCGTAGTCATTGTTGCCCGGAACGGCATCCAGAGGAAAGTCCTCCGTCAGTTCAATCAGGCGCCGGAAACTCTCCGGGGTGGTGCAGTCGCCCAGGAAAATGAAATGTCCGCAGCCCAGCAGGCGCATCCGGTGCATGGCTGGCTCCAGATGGTCTGTGCGGTTGTGCAAGTCGGAAAAAATGCCTATCTTCATCTTTTTTCAACAATTCATGGCATGAATGGGCCATGCCTTCAATTCATCCGGCAGGGAAAGCGGGAGCGGATGGCCTCCCTCCTTGCGCAGCAGGCAGGTGAAACCGCCCGCTCCTGCTCCGTGGAAGGGCATGAGCCGGTAGCAGGCTTCCTGCGTCAGGGAGGAACGGAAATGCTCCAGCTCCGGCACGGTTATGGTGTGCAGGTCCGGATGGCGTTTCAGCAGGTACAGGACATTGCGTTCATTTTCCTCCGGAGCGTAGGTGCATGTAGTGTACAGCAGGAAGCCTCCGGGAGCCAGACACCGGAGGGCGGCCAGCAAAATGCCCCGCTGCCGCTTGGCGTTGCCTCCGGTGACGGAGGAATTGAAACAGCCGGGGTTGGGAATGCCTTTGGCCAGCAGGGACTGCCCGCTGCACGGGGCATCCGCCAGAATGAGGTCAAAACACCCGGGGGCCAGTTCCGCCCACTGGTCCGGGCGCAGGCGCTGGGTGTACAGATTGGTGAAGCCGCAGCGAAGCAGGTTGTGGCGCAGAATGCCCAGGCGCTTCGGATTCACTTCGTTGGAAACATGCTCCTGCGGAGATACCCGCGTCTGCGCCAGAATGCTTTTCCCTCCCGGCGCCGCGCACATGTCCAGGCAGCGTTCCGGACGAAACGGAAGATGCGCCAGAGGGGCCGTTTCCCAGACGGACGAAAGATCCAGGGGATAGTAATAGCCGCATTCGTAATCCGGCAGGGAGCCGGGTTTGGTTTCCGCCTCTCCGGACGGGAGCGCCAGGATGGAGGAATGCCCCCACTCCTGCGGCGTGTCCTTTGCCGGCAAGGGCGGCCTGTAGCCTTCCGGTGCCTTCGGGGTGATGACCAGCGCGCTTCTGGAACGGTTCCCGGCCTGCATGGCGTCCAGGAAATCCCGTTCCTGTTCCGCCGTCAATTCCAGTTTGCGGGCGAGTTTGAGTATTTGGGAGGAAGACACGAGATCAGGCCCGGAATGTTTCTCCGAAGTGGGTGTTGAGGGCCAGATGGGCGGCCCCCAGGATACCCGCCTCCGTACCGAACTGGGCGGGAAGGATTTCAAGGTATTCCACCAGAGGGGCGGCGAGCTGGGCTTTCATGATTTCCTGCAGGGGCTGGAAAAGCAGGGTTTTGGCCTTGGCCACGCCCCCGCCGATGATGATGGCTTCCGGGTTCAGGAGATAGCAGCAATTCATCAGGGCGCAGGAGAGTTTTACGGCCAGGTCCCTCCATACTTGTTCAGCCACTTCATCACCCGCCAATGCGGCCCGTTCCAAAGCGATGGGGTTGCAGTCCACAATGGCCTTGTCAATGCCGTGGCTGGCGTAAAGCGTGCGTGCATCCGCAGCTATTTCCCGGTTGCCTACATAATCCTCCAGGGAGCCGCGGTTGCCGTAATGGCCCAGGCGCCCCCGGTAGTCGATGCTCGTCTGCCCCAGCTCCCCGGCGGAGCAGGTAGACCCGCGCAGAAGTTCTCCGTTCACGATCAGGCCGCTGCCAACGCCGGTGCCGAGGGTCAGGCAGACCAGATGTCTTTTTCCTTTTCCGGCGCCCAGCTTCCATTCCGCATAAGCCATGCAGTTGGCGTCGTTTTCCACGTATACGGGCAGTCCGCAGGCGGCCTGGAGCATGTCCCGTACCGGAACGTTGTTCCAGCCGGGCACGTTGGTAAGCGTATAAACGGTCCCCTGGTAAAAATTGACGAACCCCGGCATTCCCATGCCGATGGCCTGCACTTCCGGGTGATTCAGCCGCAGCATATTCACGAACTGGGCTATGGCTTCAATCAGTTGATCGGGATTGCCGTATTCCTGGGTGGCTATCGAAGGAGCGTGGGCGATTACTTCCGCGCCCTTGACGACCCCCATCTTGATGGAGGTGCCTCCGAAGTCAATGCCGATGGAGGGAATGGTTGAAGCTGTCATATAACGCCAATATAGAATTTTACCGGGCGTTGAAAAGGTTAAAAGAAGTATGTTCCCGGTAAAATCCCGACAGGAAAATAGAGGGTGCAAAAGGGGGAAAAATGACTTGTTTCATCACTGAATTTTCTTGAATGAACATTTGGGCGTTTGTAATGTCTCATAGTCTAGTCAGCGGGGCGGGTTCTGCCCTCTGTTCGTGAAATATTGTCAACCTCAGCCCATAGAGACACCTCCTATGCCTACTCCCAAGAAAACCAATAGCAAGACCGTCGCCAAGGAAGTTCCGGCTTCCAAGAAAAAGACCTGCGGGAAGTCCGATTGCAAGACCGCTGTAGACCTGGAGGCTCCCGCCAAGAAGAAATGCTGCAGGAAAAAGGCGTCTGAACCGGAAAAAGCCGCCAAGCCCGCCAAAGAGGCTGCCGCCGCCGCGGCTGAAATGGAAAAGAAGCCTGCGCCGAAAACGGCCAGAAAGGCTCCGGTTAAGAAAACCGCTCCCGCTCCTGTTGCCCCGGTTCCCGCTCCCGCGAAAAATGAATTGACGGATGAACAGGCGGAAGCCATTGCCGCCGCCAGGGCCGAACTGGCCGCCAACCCCGAATGGGAGCCTTTTGTGCAGATGCAGCGCCAGCATCTGCTGGACTTGCGCGACAGGGCTCTGGACAACATGAGCGGCGTGGCCCGCGATACTCTCCGGAATCATCCGGAAGGCAGTGAGGCTTCCGGCTCCGGGGAACACCAGGCGGATGCCGGCAGTGACGCCTATGACCGTGATTTTGCGCTCAGCCTGCTTTCCAAAGAGCAGGACGGCCTGTATGAAATCGAACAGGCGCTCGCCCGCATTGACAACGGAACATATGGCATCTGCGAAATGTCATACAAGGTCATTCCCATCCTGCGTCTGGAGGCCATCCCCTTTGCGCGGCTTACCGTGGAATGCCAGGCCCAGTGGGAAAAGGAAAAAGGCCAGAATGCCAGGTTCCGTCCCAGAGTGGCCCTGGGCTTTGCCGGAGGACAAAATGATGTAGATTTATCTGTTTCTCTTGACGATGACGAAGAATAGTGTATAAATCCTCCCCCGTAACACATTTTCATCATGCCAAGAGACATCATCATCCTCGAATGCACCGAGGCTAAAGCCGAAGGAAAGCCTACGTCCCGCTACGTCACCACGCGTAATAAAAAAAGCCTGCGTACTCCCGGCCGCCTGGAAAAGATTAAGTACAATCCTTTCCTGAAGCGCCGCACGCTTCATCGTGAAATGCGTTAACTGGTTCGGCTTATCGATTATCTTTATTATTATGTCCACTGAACCCAAGACTGTAGAACGCCGTATTCGTTTCCGCACGTGCAATCGTCAGATGCCGCGCCGCCGTCTCGACATCCCGATGGATCAGGTCAATCTGCTCAACCCTGATTTTCTGTCCAAGTTCACCTCTGAAACCGGCAAGATTCTTCCCCGCCGTGTGACCGGGCTGTCCGCCAAGATGCACCGCAAGATAACCCGTGAAATCAAGCGGGCCCGTTCCATCAACCTTCTGCCGTAACAAGCCCCAAGGAAAATCTCTTTCGGTAGAATTGTCTTTGCAGGCGGGAGTTTGTCCGGTAACAGGGCAGATTCCCGTTTTATTTCCACCCATCATCCTCTTTTTCCATGCAGGAACTGAAAGATACCCAGTCCGAGGCGGATACGCGCAATATTTCCATTGACCGGGTGGGCGTAAAAGGGTTGCGCTTCCCCATCCAGATACAGGACAAGCTCAACCGCATCCAGTCCACCGTGGCGACGGTTTCTCTGGCGGTGGATCTGCCGGAAGAATTCAAGGGCACCCATATGAGCCGTTTTGTGGAAGCGTTGCACCAGCATGGCCCCTTGCTGGATGTGCATACGGCCCTGGCCATTCCGCGGGAACTGCTCCGCCGTCTGTCCGCCCGCCGTTCCCATGTGGAAATGGAATTCCCGTTTTTCCGCTCCAAAAACGCTCCTGTGACCGGAATTGAAGGGCTCATGGATTACGTTGTCCGGTTTGAGATGGAGGCGGAAGCGAACAACAAACTGGCTGATTTCAAGCTGACAGTTATCGTTCCCGTGACGACACTTTGCCCCTGCTCCAAGGCCATGAGTGCCTACGGAGCCCACAACCAGCGCGGGCTGGTTACTTATTCCGTGCGTTTTGCCTCCAGGCCCGTCTGGATTGAAGACCTGATTGACCTGGTGGAATCCTGCGCGAGCTGCTCCCTGTTCAGCGTGCTGAAAAGGCCGGATGAAAAATGGGTGACGGAAAAAGCTTATGAAAACCCTGTCTTTGTGGAAGATCTGGTGCGCAACGTGGCGTTGAAAACGCAGAGTCATTCCGCCTTCAGCTGGTACCGGGTGGAAGCGGAAAATTTTGAATCCATCCATAACCACCAGGCATATGCCGTCATTGAGCGCGATTTGCGTTCCTGAACCATTTCCGCGCCGGATTTATGAACGATAACTGGTGGGCCGTTGCCTCTCTCATCCTTTCTCTGGCTTTCACAGGGCTGGGATGGCGCCTGCTGGCTTCCGGTCGGCGGTTTTTATATGCCCATCTTTGGATGGCGTGCCTCTTTGTTCTCCAGACAGGGGCGCTATGCGTCAAAGCGTACCAGACGGGAATGTGTCCCATCCGCGGCGCTTCAGAGGTGCTCTTCTTCCTCTCCTGGAGCATCAATCTCTTTTATCTGATGCTGGGACGTGCTTACCGAATGTCCGTGCTTGGCATCTTTACGGCTCCGGCTATTGCCGTGCTGACGGTTTTTTCCCTGCTGATAGGCCGTTCCGGAGCGGACGTGCAGGGCACGCATGACTTCTGGGTGACGGCGCATGTGGGCATAGCCATGATGTCCTACGGAGCCGGCGGCCTGGCCGCTGCCGCGGGGGCGGCGTTCTGCATGCAGAATGAATGTCTTAAAAGACACCGGATTCCCGGCACCTGCCGTGTGCTTCCTCCCATCCGTACACTGGAAGCCAGCATGAAGCGCCTGGTTCTTGTGGCATTCCTCCTTCTTCTGCTTGGGGAATGGCTTGGGTGGCGGGGGAATCTCCCCATTAATGCGGCCAAGACCTCCATTGTCATTCTTCTCACGGCAGGCTACAGCGTCCTGCTGTGGTTCATCTACCGCCGCGGCATTCCGGGAAGGATGTTGGCCTGCTGCTGCGTGGCCCTCTTTATTGCATCCATGAGCATTTTCTTGGTAAGCTGATGAGAATGGTTTGTTTAGGCTTGAATCACCGGACCGCTCCCGTGGAAATACGGGAGCGGTTTGCCGTGCCGTCCCATAAGCTCCGGGAGGAAGGACAGCGCATCCGTTCCCTTCCTGGAGTGGACCAGTGCGTTGTGCTTTCCACCTGCAACCGCATGGAAATTTATTATTGGTCCAACGCTCCGGAAAATGCGCAGGAGCACATTTTATCCCATTTTCTGGGTGATGGGCGCGGGGAACTGGATATGGCTTCTTATTTTTACAGCCATCAGGGAGAAGATGCTCTAGGGCATCTGTGCCGCGTGTTGAGCGGCCTGGATTCCATGGTGCTGGGGGAAACGGAAATCTTTGGCCAGGTAAAAACGGCTTACCAGACGGCTCTGGATGCCGGAATAACTGCGGCCAGCGCCAACAAAACCTTTCAGAAAGCCTTTACTATCGGTAAAAAAGTGCGGACGGAAAGCCAGATTCATGCCGGGGCAACCTCCGTGGGGTCCGTGGCAGTGGAGCTGGCGGAACAAATTTTCGGGGACCTTTCCGGCACCCGCGTCCTTATTCTGGGGGCGGGCGAGATGAGCCGCGTTACGGGGCGCGCCCTGCATGCCCGGGGTGCTGAGGGCATTTATGTGGCCAACCGCTCCTTTGACCGTGCGGTAGAGCTGGCGGGCATGATCGGCGGCCAGGCCATCCGGTATGACGTGTGGGGGAACTATCTCAGGGATATTGACGTGGTGGTGGCCGCCACCGCTGCTCCCCACTGCATCATCACCCGGGAAACGCTTCTGCCTTTGCGCGCCTCCCGTAAATACCGCTCCCTCTTTTTGATTGATATTTCCGTGCCGCGCAACATTTCTCCGGACGTGGCGGATATTGACGAAGTGTATCTCTACGATATTGATACCCTCACCCAGCTGGCGGATGAAGCCAAGCGCAGCCGGGAGCAGGAGGTTTCCCGGTGCGAGGCCATCATCCGGGACAGCATCTCCAGATATTTTCCGGATTCCGCTCTTTATGACCAGTAAAAATACCCTCATCATCGGCACCCGCGGGAGCGCCCTGGCCCTGGCCCAGGCGGATATGGTCCGTGCTGCCCTTTCCCTCCGTTATCCGGAACTGGACGTGCGCTGTGAAATCATCCATACTATTGGAGACCGCCGCACGGATGTTCCTCTGGCGGATGTGGCCCGCGTTTCCGGCATGGTGGACAAGGGGATCTTCATTAAGGAACTGGAAACCGCCCTCCGGGATGGCCGCATTGACGTAGCGGTGCACAGCCTCAAAGATGTGCCGAGCGAGCTTGCCGCCGGCTTCACGCTGGCCGCCGTCTTGCCCCGTGCTGCCGTGGAGGATGTGCTTATCACGAAAGAACCGGACTGGAACGGTTCCGGAACGCTGGCTACCGGAAGCGTGCGCCGACGCCTGATGGCGCGCACGTACTGGGGTTCCGGCCTGCGGTTTGAAAACCTGCGGGGGAATGTGCCTACGCGTTTGGGAAAGCTGGTGGAACATCCCGGCTGGGATGCCGTGATTCTGGCCAGGGCCGGTTTGGAACGCCTGGGGCTGTACGCGCCGGAAACCCTTGTGGAAGGAAGAAAACTTTACATGCGTCCTCTGCCGGTGGAAGTTTTTATTCCTGCTGTGGGGCAGGGCATCGTTGGAATGGAATGCCGTTCCTCGGACAGGGAGACGGCGGAAATGCTGGAAGGCATCAATGATCCGGAATCTTTTGCCTGTGCGCTGGCGGAACGGGCTTTCCTGGTACGTCTGGGTGCGAACTGTTCCACGCCCGTGGGTGTTTACGCCCATCCGGATGGAGAGGAACTGGTTCTGCGGGCTGCGTATTACGTTCCGGGCAGGGAAGAGCCTTTTGCCGTTGTGATTCGCGGAGACCGGAAAGCCCCTGAAGCGATGGGTCTTCGGGCTTTTGAAGAATTAGGCCTGAGTGGATGGCGGAAGACTTCCTCGTGTTCCGGATGCGGAGAAAAATAAAAAGGCTCCGGACCGGATCCGGAGCCTGAATCAGGCGGAAAACTCGCGGGCATTAATGTTTTTCCTTGGAGCCTGAGCTTTTATCGCTCATAAACTGCCCGGTTGAAGCATCGCGTTTGATGCGCCGCCCGGTTTTGCTTGTGGTAGTCTCAGAGCGTTTTTTGGAACTGCCCTTATGACTCCCACCCATGTGGGAACTGCTGGCCATATTGTATTCACCTCCTTTCCATTTTCTTCGCTTGTTCATGAACGAGAGAAGAAATCCTGCCGTATCATAGGTTCCCGTGACAGCATTTGGGGGTTGCGGATGGAGTTTGTACAGAAATATGCTTCTATTTATGAAGCAAACCGTTGCAAAAGGTAATCCCTCAGAGCCGCAGCTTCATTGTGCTCCGTATTTCTGGCGGAGTAAAGCAGAGTAACCTTCCCTTTCCGCGCCAGCCGTAGCAGATGGGAAACGGCTTCTCCGTTTCCATCCAGTTCCTCGTCGTACTTTTTGCGGAATGCGTCCCATCTGACTGGATCATGGGCAAACCACTGGCGGAGCGCCGTGGATGGAGCTATGTTCTTCAGCCACTCGTCCCAGGAAGCTTTTTCCTTGGAAATGCCGCGGGGCCAGAGCCGGTCCACCAGGACGCGGTAGCCGTCTCCGGGTTCCTTGGGGTCATAAATTCGTTTGATGGTTATGTTCATACAAAAAGATTCGATAAAGGAATAGAGCCGGGAAAGTTTTTTTCTGTTGAGCTGCGTCGGGACATGCGTTTTACGGGACCGCCAACAGAGGCAGTCCGCAGTTGGGGGAAAAAGAAACAAACGATTCTGTTCCGGAGAGGCGGCCGCTTCCAGCGGAAGATAGCTGAATCCGCTTAAAATTCCGGCGTAACGCCTGTGCGGACTTGCTGCGCCAACTGTCGGCTTTTCTTCTTTCTGGCTGCAGTACGCTCTGTGTTACGTGGACGAATAAGCTGACGCGGAATCCGGTAAAAAAGAAACCGGATAAAGGGAGTTACGGTTAGGGATTAGTGCAAAAAACTGATTTTTAACCGATTTTCTTCGGGCGGCAACAGAAGTAAAGACCACGCCAAAGGATAAAACCTTGAGTGTGGACTTTTTCTGTTTGTACTATGCAGCAATCCATCCATAGCCTTGGATTGCCATATCTATAAAGTGATTGAGCAAAAGGTTGGTTTTGGCATCAAAGGAATCCTTGTCATAGCTATCCGGCAAATCCTCATTCAAGGCATACTCAATGGCGGATTTCACCTTCATTCTTGGTTGGTCATCCTTGTACCAGTCCACAACGAGCAATTCGGTTTTCTCCTCTGTCAGTTTCTTGAACAGATTTTTCGCAGCCAGTTTGACTTTTTGCTCCTCTTCCTGTGTCAGTTTTTTACCACGGACGAGCAGGTCATAAACTTCCAGTTCCTCTTCGGACAGGCCTTCCGCCTTGTGGCGCTCCTGCTCCTTCTGCATTTCCTCAAGCAGTTTTACAAGCTGCTCGTAATAATCCTCATTTTCCGAGCCACCTGCGTTATAACGGTCAATAATGCCCTTAAACCGCTGTGAAAACTTCTGACGGGTACAGTTCCGGCTGATCATCTTCTGCAAAGCCGTTTCTATGAATGCCTTGAGGTCATCAATTTCCACTGCTTTATAAACGGCTTTCTTGATTTCTGCCCGCAGTTCATCCACATTGATTTTGGAGAGGTCAATCACCTTCGTGCCGTGGATGGCATATTCCCTCTGCTTGTCCTCCGCCGTAGCAGAGGTAACGCTGCTATCAAGGACGGTAGCCATGCGATTTCTGGCACGCTGGATTTTCTCATCATCAATCTTGTTATGCAGCAGGCCGTGGATATAGGCAAGGGGTGAGAATTTCTCATTATCCCAATGGCGCTCAAAGATTTCCGGCTTGGATGCTTCGTATAGGTTAATCATCTTATTTGTGATAACCTTAAATTGATCCTTGCTTTCGTCATTTGCGACCACTGTATCGTATGCGCTGCGGAGGGCATCAAGTTTATCGAATGTACTGCTTTCCCCAAGAATGCTGTCCAGGGACACGCCAAGCGTCTGCAAAAATGCATCTCCCTCATTAATGCAGGAGTTGAGCAGATCAATCAGTTCATCCACATTTTTCGCTGGCATAAGGGTTTCATCATCGGGAACGGCATAATCGGAAAGTGCCTTTTTCATGTACTTAAACACATTCACATAGTCCACAATGATGCCGCAAGGCTTGTTGGGATACACGCGATTGGCTCTTGCGATAGCCTGCATAAGCGTGTGGGATTTCATCGGCTTGTCCAGATAAAGGGTAGAAAGGTTTTTGACATCAAAGCCTGTGAGCCACATCGCACACACGAAAACGAGCTGCAATTTGTCATTCGGCTCTTTGAATCTATCCTCGATATCCTTTCCGTCAACGGTGATTGCATTCATTTTTGCCCGATGAGTCGTGATATCCAGACCCTTGGAGGCAAACTTCTTCACTTCATCCGCCTCTTCGGAAATAATGACTGCCATCTCCACATGATTCATATAATCAAGGATAGCGGTCAGCCTAGCACGATCATCCTTGGTTTTGGCGGCATTACGCTCAGCAATGATGGTTTTCTTTTCCTCTGCCCAATAATGCTGCACCTTGTTATACATGGTAACAGCGGTGTATTTATCAACAGACACCACCATGCCTTTGCCGAGGAAACCACGGCGAGGGAAATGATGTGCGATATCCCTGGCGATTTTCTCCAAGCGGTCATCACGCTTGATAACCTCCAAAATGCGGGAGGCGGAATTTTCAAGGAGCCGCGCCTCATCATCATTGAGGTTTTCCTCCTCGATAATATCTACCACATCATCGTCAAGGAAATCGTTGGTCAGACCTACTTCCGGCACACGGCGGCTGTAGAACAACGGCACCGTAGAGCCGTCCTCTACGGATTGGGCGAAGTTATACTCGGAAACATAATCGCCAAACCACTGGTTGGTCAGTCTCTTGGAGCCTAACAGCGGTGTGCCTGTGAAGGCTATAAAGTTTGCATTCGGCAGGGCGGCTCGCATATTTTCAGCCAAATCCTTGTACTGTGTGCGGTGAGCCTCATCTACCATCACAAAAATATCGTTGCGTGTGGACAGCACAGGGTACTTCTTGGTTTTGTCATAACGGAATTTATGAATAAGCGTGAACACAAATTCCTTGTTCTTCTGCAGGAAATCACGGAGCTGCTCTCCATTTTTCGGCTGGCACTCATCGTTGTTGCCGATAACCTCTGTGCGCACAAAATTCTTGTGAATCTGCGTATCCAGGTCATCTCGGTCGGTAATCACCAGGAACGTGAAATTGCCAGTGATGTTGCGTTTCACCTTACGGGCGAACATCACCATGGAATAGGATTTGCCGCTGCCCTGGGTATGCCAGAATACACCCAACTTACCCTTGAGTTCCTCTTTCCGTTCCACAGCACGGACGAGGTTATTGACACCTAGGTACTGGTGGTTTTTAGCGATAATCTTGTACTTGCGGTTATCGAACAGCACGAAATTTTCAATATAATCGACAAGTCGCTCCTTTTTAAGGAGGCCGTCAATAAAATACACGATGGACACACCGCTGTCGCGGATTCCGGCGCGGTCGGGCTTTTCTTTTTCGCTGTCCACCTTCAGCCATTCAAAGAAATAATCATAGGTGGCATTGAAGGCACCGAGCCGTGTTTCAAGACCATTGGACAGGACGCAGATCTGGTTGAAAGCAAACAAATTAGGAATATCTTTGATGTAGTCCTGCAAATTTTTGTTATAGGCCTCTTCTACCTTCACCACGCTGTTTTTCAGCTCGATGAACACCAGGGGCAGACCATTGACGAAAATCAGCACATCGGGCCTGCGCCAATATAGTTTACCCCGTATCCACATCTGCGACACTGCCGTGAAGGTGTTATTGGTGGGTGTGTCAAAATCCACCAGTTTTACGAAATCGAAGTCATCCCTGCCGTTGCGGCGCACCTTGACCTTAATTTGATTGCGGATTTTATTATATAAATCATAGTTGGTAGCAACAATGTCCGTGCCTGTGAAATCACGGGTCAGCGTTTTCACCACATCGTCAATGATGCTTTCGGGGATGTGGGGATTAATCTTGACAAGAGAAGCCTTCAAAACGCAAGGCAAAACACACTCCTTTTTCGAGGAGCGTCCCGTGCCGTCATCGAGGTTCTCACGCTTGCTTGGGTCGGCATCGCATTTTATGATATCATACCCAAAGTCGAGGTGGGAAAGTCTGTCTAAAACGGCTATCTCAATATCATCTTCCGTAATATATTTTGCCATTTAGTCACCTCCCGGATTTACACTTCTAACTTACCACTCATCAGCCGAGGCAGGAGCATATCCCGCTGTTTGGTAAGGTTTTGATTGCTTTTTGCGAGAATGAATATCTTGTGTAACATCGGCTCTACCGCTGCATTGAACTTTGCGATAGTTACCTCATCCGGCAAATAAAGCTTAAGAAGATCAATATCCTTTCCCGTCAGCCCCGGTTGTGCAGCATTTCTGTTTAGATTTTGCATTTGTGTGAAATACTGCGGTAATTTCAGCGTGAAATACAAGTAATACTGATATATAGGGTTGTTGCTTCTAACAATAAAAACATGCTCATTGATGGAATACTCCTTAAACGGGAATTCATCCATAAACAATGTCACTTTCCCGATATAAGCACCATCCTTGTAGAGCAAAATATCGTTATCGCATACATGACCACGCTTCATTTTTTTGTAAAATTCTGCGGGCACATACTTAATGCTGGAATAATCAAATTCGCCCAATTTCCCGATTGCTTCGGCTCCAAGACTTGGGATTCCATCGATAAGGGAAGCATCGATGCCTCCTTTAGGACGCGAACCGCTTTCCAACGAGTAACCAAAGTCCTTCATTTTAACTAAGTTCCAACCACACCCCTTCCTGCGTACAAACCACTCCTTGTACAGGCTCTCCGCCATCTGCTCCAACATCTTGATTCGTTTATTGTTGTTTTCGATAGCGGAATCGTATTGGGATAGTATGGCAACTATATCGTTTTGAGCCTCCAAAGGCGGAATTGCAATTTTCATTTTTCGAAGCGATGTTAAGCTGATAGTGCGTTGTGCCGCACCTACAGCATACGCATCTGCCTGAGCATAAAATGATTTGCTAAGCATTGTATAGTAAAGGAACTCCGGCATAATGATATTAGGATTTGGCCGAAGTATAGCAATGTGTCGTTGGAACACAAACGGCGTATCATCTTTTATTAGGACTGGAATACCAAATGAACCAACAACAGAAAGCAACACATCACCTTTGACAGCTTTTCTCCTTTTGTCCAGTTTATCATAATACATCTGTGGAACAAACATCGTATCAGAAAAATCAAAACGATTAAAGTGGTCAATATTTGAAATAGTAACAAACGGAACACCCGATTCGGCCTTTGGTGGTGCTTGATGATCCCCATCAGCTATGCTTTGACAACAATCGCAGAGTTTTACAATTTCCCAACTCATAGCCCCATCTCCTTAAGTTTTGTGGAGATACCGCAGATGAGCTGTGTAGATTCGATGTTTAAACTCTCAAAATCAGCACTTAATCTTTGCATTTCCGCCTTGAATTCCTCTGCAGTCAAGCCATCGTCTTCAATAACCACACCCACATACCGACCTGCGTTGAGGGAATAGTCCTGGTCGATGATGCCGTCCTCGCCGTTCAGCTTGGCAATCTTACAAAGACCGATAACATCGCAGTACACACCATCGGGAAAACGCTCGGTAAGCCAATCAATTTGTGTCTGCCAGTATGCCTTGGTCTTTTCTTCCTTGTCCTCGGAGGTTTCCGGAGCAGCGGCAAGGGCAGTTTTATATTCTGCAATCAAATCTGCGAAAGCCTGTGTATCACCCTCGTACAAATGGGAAATGATGCCCAGGTTCTTAATCTGCTCTTCGCTGAATTTACGATGGGCGCGGTCAATCTGCGTGAACACATTTCGTGCATCCACAAACAGAATTTCCTCCTTTTTGTCGGTGTGCGCCTTTGCCTTGTCAAAGAACCACAGGGTGGCAGGCAGCGTCACCGAGGAGAACATATTGGAGGGCAGTGTCACCATTTGGCTGATGATACCTTCCTCAATCATCTTCTTGCGGATATCGTATTCGCTGTTTCCGGCATCGGAGGCGGAATTCGCCATCACGAGGGCGGCTTTGCCCGTCTCTTTCAGTGCCGAGGCAAAGTAGGAAATCCACAGGTAGTTGGCATTGGGGACGGTTTCTTTTTTGTCACTTGCCTTTTTCGCTGTTTTGGATTTGTTCTTCGGAATGCCGTAGGTGTTGAAACGGGCATCGTCCTTCACACGCTCATACACCACCTCATCTACATTGAAGGGCGGATTTGCCATGACATAGTCGAATCTGCCAACGGCATCATAGGGGTCGGCATAGAAGGAGTTCGCCTCGGTGATTTCACCACGCACATTGTTCAGCAGTAAATTCATTTTTGCCAGCTTAACGGTGTCCGGCTCTTTTTCCACGCCGTAGCAACGGAATTTCATCATATCCGCAGCACTGGCATTATGGTTGTGCATATATCGAGCTGCCTGGACAAACATACCTCCAGAACCGCAGGCGGGGTCGAGGAACATCTTGTCGCCGGAAGTCGGCTGCAACACCTCCACCATATATCGAACAACCGTGGCGGGGGTATAGAAGGTACCGCCGTCCTTACCTTCCTGCAAGGCGAAGTTGCCCAGGAAGAATTCATAAATTTCACCGAAGAGGTCAACGCTGATATTTTCGGGGATGTCCTTAAACACCTTTACAATTTTGGAGAGCAGATCCGGCTCTTCCTCCGGCACAAGCTGTCCGTATACTTCCTTGGGCAGAACACCGGCCATTTTATCGTTGTTCTCTTCAATGGCGGCCATGGCCTTTTTCACAAGGGTGGCCTTGTTGGCATCATCAGGAGCGTCGTTGATGGCATCGTAATATGCCTCCGGCGGCAGATAGAAACCACAAACCTCGATGGAAATCTCTTTAATAGATTTTTCCATACGGGTGCCTTTGAGTTTGTGATAACGAGCCTCAATTTCCTCCTTGTACTGCTTGTAAAGGATGTCGGCATAACGCAGGAAAATCAAACCAAGGATAGGCTGTCCGTATTTATTGGCAGCCAGGTGGGCGCCCGCACGAAGTATATCCGCAGAATGCCAGAGATCATCCTTCAGCTTCTTCAATTCTTTATCGGTCATGTTGCGTTGCCTCCTCTGGCATAAATTCTAATATATCGTTTGGTGTGCAGTTCATGGCATAGCAAATGCGTTCCGCTTGTTCAAGCGTCATGTACTGTTCATTTTTTGTCTTGGCAGTAATGTTTGCAGAGATGGTTGCCGGCGCCTCTGTTCAGCATGAGATACATCCTGTTCAATCATTAAACGCTGCAATCTTTGATAGCTGGCCGCCAGAAAAATACTATTTCCGCCAGGAGGGGTCGGGCGTCGTTCCGCGGGCCTGAAGCATCATGATGAGCATCTTGAGCTCATTGAGGCGCGAGTAGTGTTTTTTCCTGACTTCGGGATCCAGGGCCCCATAATACAGCCACCGGTCCGTTTGGGCGGACATCAGGCGCTGGGCCGTCATGGCCATGGACAGGGCGCGTCCTGGGGACTGGGCAGCAATGGCCGTACTCCAGGAATACAGCATATTATTGTAAATGGTAGTCCAGGCGAACATGCGGTCGTCAAACCTGCCGGAACTCTCTACGTACGGGCGGAGCAGCTGTTCCGCTTCCGTGAGGCGTCCCTGGAGGATGTAAAGGAGGCTTTTGGCCGCCGTCAGGCCGTGGTTCCCGGGGCTCAGGAGTTCCGCTTTTTCTTCCTGATACTCCAATGCTTTGAGCCGGGCTGGGTTTGGGGGGGGAGCACTGCCTGCGGCATGCAGAATGTTGCGCCGCACCAAATCCGGGTCCAGGCTGCAGGAGGCGGCCGCTTCCAGCATGGGCAGTCGATTGCTGGAGGAAGCCGGGACGGCTTGAAGGGAGTTTTTCCAGACCGGAAAAGCCAGAAACGCATAACACAGAGCCAATATGGCCATCAGCAGTGCGGCGGTCGCTTGAAGCCAGCGGCCGACTCGGCGCGAAGCCTTCACCCTGGAAAGAGGGGCCGTGCAGGTAATGCCGCCGCATAGGGCGCTGGCTCCAAGCAAGGCAGGGTTATGCCAGATGAATTCTCCATAGGCGTGGAAAGCGGCGATGCACAATACGCAGAACGCCGCCGGTCCCAGGGGATTGGGCCGTTGATGTTCTCCTGACAATTTCAGAACGCTCCGGAGTCCGGAAATAAGAAACAGGGCCAGCAGAGTCAGCATCAGCCCCAGCCCGGCATAGCCGTAGTCGCAGGCGGCTTGTGCGTATTCGTGGTGGGCAAAATTGGGGAGGTTGGCTCCGGAGAAAAACTCCGTGGAAAGATTGGTGTACATCCGGCTGCCGTGACCGAACAGCGGAGCCTGGTCCGCCAGCGCCCAGGCCAGTTTGGACAGGTCCAGCCGGTTGCCGAAGGAAAATGCATCCAAGAGGGCGGCAAGCCTGCCCGCCCCCCGGGACAAATCCAGCACGGCATAGGACGTGCCCAGGAAAAGAAGGATAATAAAGAGGATGGACGCCGTGTAAAATTTTCTGTTATTGCGGAAAACGCTGGAGGTATAAATAAAGAAGCACAGGGTTACGCCAGCCAGGGCGTTTGGGAAGGCGGACCGCGAGCCGCACGTGAAGGAAACGAGGATGAGCGCCAATCCCGTGAACAGGCGGATGCCCCATTTTCTGGCGGAAGCCATGCTGTATGCGCAAAGGAAAAAACCGGTGACGGACAGGAAATGGGCGGAAAAATTTTTGTATCCGAACAATCCGATGTTGTGGATTTCCGTGCCGAACAGGGAATAATCCGGTCTGAACCAGGAGGCTTCCGTTCCCGTTATGTTCTGATACCCCCACAGCAGGGCATTCAGTAGCCCCAATGACGCAGCCAGTACGGGAAGAATGCTCTTTTCCCCGTTTCCGGCTCCGGCATACGTTCCCGCCGCGAACATGACGATGGCCGTGGCGATAAGGCCCAGATCCGCTACGCTCTCATAATAAAACCAGGGGGAAAACCATGCCCGGACAAGGAAATAGCCGCCTCCCAGCCCCAGGGCCAGCCAGCCCGGCAGTCCGGGGCTGGGAATCTTGTATCCCCGGAGAATACAGAAGCAGAACAGCAGAAGGGCTGCCGCCAGAAAGCAGGCGGGAAGGAAAAGGGTGTGCCATTCCCCGCCTGCCGCCGTCGTTGTCAGGAAGATGTAAAAAAGGGCCAGCAGGCCCGCCAGAATTTTCCCGGCGGCAGTTTCAGCGATGCGCGGAGTGGGGGAGGTACTGGGGGGAGAGTCTGGCATAGCTGGGAATTTATCTGGAAGACTGCAGTATAAACGCGGGAAACTTCCTTGCCAAGAGCAAGCTCCCTGTTGTGTGCAGGAGGGGACGTCCGAATGATAGAGTACTTGTCGGTAAGGGTAAATTAACCCGCCGTTGGCTGCATATTTTCCGTTTGCCGCAAAATCTTGCAACGCTTCAGCCTGTTTTCCGAAAAGTAAAGTTCCTTATGCCTGTATGCCGAATTTGCGTTTAATCTCCGGGATGGAATAATTCACCAGCGTGGGCTTGCCGCCCGGGGTGCAGTACGGCACTTCGCAGGCAAGCAAATCCTTCAGGATGGCAGGGGCCCGGTGAGGGGAAATGCGCTCCCTCCAGGCGGATTTTCTGGCAAATTCCCCAATGAAGGTTTCATAAGCCATACGTTTGGCATTCCGGCTAAATTCGGACTGGGTGAGACGGTCCACCAGCTCCAGGAGAAAAGCGCGTGCGTTTTCCAATTCCAGCAGGGCTGGGATGGATTCTATTCTGATGGTATTCTGTCCAAAGGGCGTAACGGCCATGCCGGCCTGGTCAAAATGCGGGGCGAACTGCCGGATGACGGCAAAATCCCGCGGGTCCAGATCCAGCACCACCGGATCCAGAAGCTGCTGGGACGGCATGGGGGCTTCCCGGCGTGCGCGCAGCCGTTCAAATATGATGCGTTCCCGGGCCGCCTTGGGATGCATCAGAACCAGGCCTTCCGGCGTTTCAAACAGGGCGAATTGCTGGCGGAGTGTTCCCAGATAGGAAAATCCGGCGGAGGCATCCCTTTCCAGAGCTGCGTTTTCATGGGCGTTTCGTGCCGGCTCTTCATCCTCCTGACGGTGAAAATCCAGTTTTCCCTGGGTGGCGGGAACCTGTTTCAGGGGAATGGCCCGGAGGGCGGGGGGAGGGACAGGCCCATGGGATTGTCTGGCAGAGGAGGAAAGCGGCGGTTGGGCGGCGGAAGAAGCAGGGGCTGGTCTGGCGGCCGCCGGGAAAGCAGAGCCGGGGTTGGTGGAACGGGCGGGTATTTCCCCATGCGGCGCGGTGGTAGAATGGGCAGGAGGAAGAGTTCTCTCCGGTTCCGGCGCGGCGGCGTGGATTTCCTGCCGGGCGTGCTTTTGAAGAGTGTTGGCTATGGCTTCCACAATGGTATTTACCACGTCTGCGGAACGGCGGAATCTCACTTCCTTCTTGGCGGGGTGCACATTGACGTCCACCAGAGCGGGCTCCACCTCCATATACAGAAAGAGCGCCGGATGCAGTCCGGTGGGGAAGCCTCCATAGCCGTCCCGAATGGCCCGGTTAATGAGCTGATCCTCCACGGGGCGCGTGTTCATAAAGACGTACTGCCCTTTTCTGGTGCGTCTGGCTTCGGAAAGAGGAAGCAGGAATCCCGTGATGGAAATACCGGGGCCGATGGTTGTTTCTATCGGAATCAGGGCCGCTGCTGTAGAGGCGTCCGTCAGTGCGGAAATGCGGACGCGCAGATCCGTTGTGGCGGGAAGGTCGAAAACAAGCTGGTCGTCCCGCTTATAGGCAAACCGTACTTGGGGATAAGCCAGGGCATGCAGGCGTATCTGGTGCTCCACATGGGAAGCTTCCGTTTCTGCGGATTTGAGGAATTTGCGGCGCGCTGGAGTATTGTAAAACAAGTCGGCCACCTCAATGGCGGTGCCGGGAGAGACGCCTGAGCTTCTCGGTTCGTGCTCCTGGCCTCCGTCAATGCGTATTTCCCAGCCTTCCAGCTCCTGCTGCTGCCTGGTACAGAGTTTGAAGCGGGAAACGCTGGCAATGCTGGGCAGAGCCTCTCCGCGGAATCCCAGGTGTGTGATTTCAAAAAGCTCCTCCAGGGAAGAAAGTTTGCTGGTGGCGTGCCGTTTGGTGCACAGCTCGGCGTCTGCCCGTGACATGCCGCTGCCGTCGTCCGTTACCTTGATCATGCCCACGCCTCCGCGGCGTATCTCTACCCGCACGAATTTGGCGCCTGCATCCAGGCTGTTTTCCACCAGTTCCTTCACAACGGAGGCGGGGCGCTCCACTACTTCTCCTGCTGCCACTTGGCTGGCAAGGGTGGGAGACATGACGTGGATGGATGGCATGGCGTGACGGATTGGAAAAGACTGTTCCAGAAAGCGGAACCCTAACCGCCGGCGACGATGGAGACGATTTCCACCCGGTCGCCGGGAGAAACCGTCACCCGGGAAAAATCCTGCGGCAGGAGCGCGGCCCCGTTGTGTTCCACGACGACGGGTTTGCCTTTCATGTTCAAAAGTTCCAGAAGCCGGGAGACGGAACAGGGTTCCGTCAGTTCGTACGGGATTCCGTTCAGCATAATATTGTTCTGGGCTGCCATGACGGAAGCTACTGTACCACAACAGGAGAAAAAATCCAGAATCATCCCGCGGGGATGGCGTAAAAAAGATTCCGGTACAAGGCGGAAAAAAGAAAAGCTGGCATCGCGTACGGGACTCGAACCCGTGTTGCCCGCGTGAAAGGCGGGAGTCCTGGACCGCTAGACGAACGCGACTTGAACCGGCTTTGACAACATCTTGGAGGCGGGAGCGGGAATCGAACCCGCGAGTCATTCCAATATATATATAGGGGGTATTTTGTCATGATTTTACTAGGATTTTGAGGTTTGTTATTGATGAATTTACTACGCTGTACTACGTTTTTCCTATGGCGTCCTACTACAAGCGCAAGGATAGTCCCTATTACTGGGTTGGCGTGATGCGTCCGGATGGGCGGCGGAAATACCGCGCAACAAAAATCAGGCATGACCAGCCTGGGGCCCTGCGGCGCATTCTGGAATATGTGCGCGGGCTGGAGAAAGAGGAACACATGGCCCGGAATGAAGATGGCCGCCAGTTGTTCAAGGCGTGGGTGCCGGCGTTCCTGGAAGAGTTTCAACGTGAAGGAACGCGCCGCCGTTATCAGGTGGCATGGAGGCATTTGGATTTGTTTTTCAGGCTCCGGGATGTTCAGCATCCGGGAGAAGTGGATTATAACCTGTTGAAGGATTATGTGGCCTTCCGGACTGATGCGGCCATGGCTAAGGAGTACGGCTGGCGCGCGTGTACCCGCAATAGTGCCATTCTGGAGCTGAAGGTGCTGGGGCGCATCATGACGGAGGCGGTAAGAAAGGGCTATATTTTCGCAAACCCGTGTTATCACATGGGCTTGCGAAAAGACCCGGCGCGGGAGAAAAGGGAAATCACGAAAGAAGAAGAACGGCGCATTGTGGAAGCCTTGAAAAAGGCTCCGGAATGGATGCGGGATTCTTTCATGATTGCCATGAAGCAGGGGTGCCGGCTGAAGGAAGTGCAGGTGCCCGTGGAAAGGGTGGATCTGGAACATGATACTATCCGTTTTCTTGGCAAGGGGGGCAGGATGCACGAGGCTCCTTTGCATCGTGACGTCAGGCCGATTGTGGAAAAGGCCATGCGGGAGGGGCGTTCCAAGCTGGTTCATCTGCCTGGAAACGCAAGCAAGCAATGGTGCCAGTTTTTTGACGATTTGGGGATGCCTGATTTGAGTTTTCATTGTACGCGGGTAACGGTAGTAACCCGGCTTGCCCGTGCAGGCTTTTCTGAAGGGCAATGTATGCAGTACGTGGGGCATGCCTCGGAACTGGTTCATGCGATTTATCGGAAGCTGAAAGCGCGTGATGTGGCTCAATTAGGGGATGTTTTGTAGGCGTCAAGGTTGCGTTGCGGAATGCCGTGGGGGCCAGTGGGGCTTTTGCGTTCCTTGTACGGTCGGAATTCTGGGTTTGCTCTGAGCCATGCCAGGGCATCTTTAATCAGGATGCGGCCGCCTGGGAACGGACAGCCCCATTTTTTCATTGCGGAGGTGAAAGCCATGGTAACTCCAAGCGCGGCGGCAAGCTGGGTCTGATTAAGGAGTCTCGTGGAGTTGCTCGGCAAGTTGCGGAGTTCTTCTTTTTCTTTTTGGGTCATTGGTGTGTGGGTGGTTAGAGGTGGATGATATAAGGGGTGATGGCCGTGCAGGGGTGGCCGTGGCGTTTGATGTGTTCGGCGTAGGATGATATTGGGATGTGGTAGCGGCAAAAGGTTCCGGAAGTCCGGTGGGTTTGCAAGTAGCAGGTTTCCCCGTCCGTTCCGGTTCGGCGGCTGATGACGCAGGCTCCTAAATTGAGGGGGATGGTCGTTACGGTGGTGTCGGTAGTATCCAGATCGGCGGCATTGATTTTGTAGTCAATTTCCTGTTCTGGAGCCCATAGCTGGCAGTTTCCGCAACATTGGCAAGCGGCGGAATTGAAGTTGTCTTCAATGTAGCTTGTTTCCGTTTTGTAAATATGCATAATTTTTTATTTGATAATTTATGAAAAGCATAATTTGAGTATTTGATTGTTCCATACGTAAAATAGAAGCTTGTCCATATTTAAGGCGAGCCATGGCAAATTCTGTTCATCCCTGATAAGTATGGTTTCTTTTTTTCCTAAGCTGTTTTCTAACCTTTTTAATAATTTCAGTACAAATGTTGGTGTGGTATCTATTAGAACGTTAGGTTTGTTTCCGAAAGATGCCGTATAGATGTGTATTTCAAATTTATTTTTCATATTCATATTATTTTATTTGTAAGTTTGTTTATGCTAACTATATAAATTTTAATGTAATTCTGTTTTGGGCGTTTTTTTTCATAGCCATTTAATAGTGCAATCTCCACGGTGTTTTTTTATCCAATGGAACCAGGCACAAGTCCGTCGCTCGCTAAACACCCATACATCTGCGGGTGGCGCTACGTCGAATAACCGGCGCCTGGCCTTACCCTCTAAAAATTGGAGACACAACAGCATCCAGACATTAGCCCCCGGCTTGACAAGCCGAAGCGCGCGCTCAACAAATTCAAGGGCCGTTGCATAGGGGGGATTCGTCATAATGTCCACGTCCCCCATAGGTGCGCCGTCAAACTCCCACAAAAAATCCTGCAAACAGGAATCAGGGCATCCCCGGTCAACAATATCGGTTGCGTACACTTCATGCCCGCGTTCCCGCAAGACATTGACGATATGACCAGCCCCGCAGGCCGGTTCCCATACCCGCTGACGGAGGGGCGCGCCGGCGTTGAGCAGATCCCTCACCATGTCCGGATGCGTGGCGTAGCAGTCTTCCCGTTGCCGATCTTCGGAAGTGTGGTTAGATGCGCCCAGCAAGGCTCCTAATGTCCTTTTGTTGCCTGTCCAATCTTTCATTTCTCTTTATCTCCATCCTTCTTTCTCTTCCGCCCGCAACAACTTATTAACGGCTCCTGACGGAGTGGAACTGTAGTGTCTTTGCTCTGTCCAATTCCAAGGCCGCCTGATTGCGCTCCATTCGTGGATTCCTTCCTGCGTAACGTAGATATTGGTTCCCTTGGCCCTCATTTCGTCGTGGCTCCGGGAATAGACGAATTCATAGTTCATGTTCATGCCGGCAATTCACCGTTGGTTAATATGTTCTTTATTTCCAGTCAGTAGGGGGGTAGTTTTCATGAAAACGAGGAAGATAGTCTTTCCGCGGCGGTGCCCGAATAAAGGCTCTTGGCTGGCCAGTTTCAGCACTTCTGCCGTTGAAATCTGATCCTCGCACCACTTGAACACCAGGATTCCTCCCAGCTCCAGCACTCGGAAACATTCCCGGAAGCCGGCCTTCAAATCCTCCCGCCAGGTCTCCCGGTCCAGTTTTCCGTACTTCCTGGCCAGCCATGACGATTCCCCGGCGTGGAGCAAGTGCGGAGGGTCGAACACGACAAGTCGAAACGTTCCGTCGCTGAAAGGCATCGCCCGGAAATCTCCGACTACATCCGGCTTAATTTCCAAGGCGCGCCCATCGCAAAGCGTGTGTGTTTCCTCCCGGCGGTCCATGAACACCACATCAGGATGGCGGCGGTTAAACCAGAACATGCGGGACCCGCAGCAGGCGTCAAGAATGGTTTTCACTCCCCCTCCTTTCTCGGTTCCCAACTAATAGGCCAACCTACACCGTGGCAGAGCGCGCAAAGTTTGTAATGGGTCCCATCATGTTTGCAAGTAAAGCACCTCCGCTGTTGAGGTGGTATCCATGCCCTGCATGCGGCCCGCTTCTGCCATGCGTCCCTAATGGCATCTTCAACTCCGTACATCATCCGTGGCTCTCCGTGGTAATCGCTGCATTCCCCGTATCCTTCCGTGAAGCGCATGAGGCTTTTCCGCTCTTTCAGGATGCCGCGGGCTTCTCCATAGGCTAGGATCGCTTTCTGTTCAGGCGTCAGTTTCATTTTTCCCGTCTTTTCCGGTTGAGTATTTTTCTTTTAATTTCCTTCCAGTTGTTGCCGATTGAGCCGGTGCATATATCCTTGACTATGGAGCCGTCATAAATTGCTTCAATGTGCATGGCGTCAATTTTTAGGTGGGCTTTCCATACGTTAAGGCCGTATTTCCTTCTTTTGGCCGGAGCTTTCATAGTGATATTTGATTAAGCGTTTAATCCTCAGGCAACGGATATTCCGGGAACATGATTATTTCCCCTTCACTCAACTTTTTGCCTATGTCCGTAGATTCCTCTTCGAGTGCTTTTATTTGTTCGCGGATTTTTAAAAACCGCTGAATAGCAACATTATTTTCCGCTTCTTGCGGCGATATTCGGAAGGCAATCTGTTTGGCTCCTTTCCCTGACTTATTCATGCCATCCTTACGGATGTTGAAAGTGTAAAAAGCACTCCATTTCCCTGTAGTGGTAACAGCAAAGAAATTTTTCATATAGTCGCAAACGACAATGCCAAAATCCCAATATGCTTTTTTTTCCTTTTCGTAAAATGGAGGCTCAACAAGGAAGCGTATCAGTTCACCGTTTTTGATGTCGTCAAATTGTCTTGTCTTTTTCATGGGGATTATTCGATTTCTTCAAGATAGTCTAAGGCTCCTGCAAGGCATTCCGTGGCCTCCGTCATGGAGCAAATGGCATTTTCAGATTGCTCTATGCGGTTAAGCATGTTTTCCGGGAGGTTGTCTTTATACTCTTCTTCTTCAGCCAAGATGTCTGCCAGTCTTGTATGAAGGTTTTGGAGGTCGTCATGCAGGTCTTCTATTTCTTTGCGGCGTTGTTTATTCATGGTGTCAGGCGGCGGGGCGGTTGAGGGTGGTGGTTTTTGATTTTGAATATTGGTCTAGGGCGTATGAAATGATTCCGTGGACCAGGTCTTTCACCGGGATGTGGATGTGTTCAGCGATGCCTTCTAATGCCTGGAAGTCTTCTTCCTTCAGCCGGATGATGAGGTTGGTTTGTAATGATGTCGTAGCCATGGCTTCAATGTTGCCTAAAGTGCAATACATGTCAAGAGATAATTAGCCTAAAAGGCAATAATAGGTGTTTGCGCTTGACCTGTGTTGCCTAATAGGCAACATTAGGCACATGGACAATTTAAGGGAAGATCTCAAGAATTGGATGGGTAAATCTGGTAAGGGGCGCGAATGGGTAGCCGATCGCGTAGGGGTTGCTAAGGGAACGTTGGATAAATGGATGTCTTACAAACCTATTCCAGAGAAAAAGCAAAAGTTGCTCCGTGAGTTGATGGAGAAAGAGCAGCAACCGAAGGAGGTTGAGATTAGTATGGATTTTACGCCGGAGCAACTGGAAATGATTCGTCAGGCTGCGGCGTTGAGGGGGGAAACGCCCGGAGAATGGTGTGAGCGGGCAATTAAGGCTTTAACTGCTGTGTCGGTAGCCCTGAATGATTATCACCGGTTAGGCGGGAAGGGTGGATAAAAAAGCCGTGCCTGATGAGGGGCACGGCGGGAAGGGCTCCTGCGTGTACATGGAGACGCAGGAACGCTTGGAGAAAGCATGACAAACGCCCGCTTGACAAAGCCGGAGGAAAGGGTACAGTAAAGGCGAATTAGGTTCCAGGACATTTCACATGTTCACCTTCTAAACAATCGGCCCCGGCTGGTAGGACAGCCGGGGCCTTTTTTAACCGAGAAGAACAATCAGAAGTTCTAGCAGTTTTTCAGCTTGACTTTCTCCAAAAGTATCAGCATTCTACAGACAGAGTAAATACCAATGTGAACATCACATTGTTCCCCTCCAAACAATTAGCCCCGGCTGGTGACGCAGCCGGGGCTTTTTTTAACTGAGCAGAACAATCAGAAGTTCAATCAGCTTTCCGAGTAAATACCAATTAACTATCACATTTTGCACCTCCTTTCTTGGTTCCGGGACCAACCCGGCAAGGACAGAATACAGAAAAACGGAACTTTTTACAAGATATTTCTATCTATAATTTTTTGATATTCAAAGTATTATGTTTTTTTGCGGAGCATGCGGGAGGGGAGGGCAGAAATAAAGTTTCCCTTTAATTGCCGGGTGTGAAAGGGAGAGCAAGGGGCGTGTTTGTCTCTTACTTGTTTTTTCTGTTGTGCGTATCTACGATTGATTTTAGAAATGCGCCAATAATCTCCGTGCGTGATTTGCCCGTAACGTTGGCCCAAGTAGTTGCTTTTTCAGAATCTTCTGGTGATAAAGTGACCCACACGGGAACCAATTCCGGAGTGTCAGGCGGTGGTGTTGTATAAATAATGTGTTTGCAGTCAGGGCACGGAACGGGAGTGCCCAGTAGTTCTGAAGGGCAAATGAAGTTGTTATGGCAATTAAGGCAATGAAGTTTTTCTTTTGGCGGTGATATGCTTTCCTTCAAAACTTTTTCGGAGTCTATTTTCTTCATCAACTCACGGAGCAACTTTTGCTTTTTTTCCGGAATCTGTTTGTAGGAAAACCAAGAATCTACTGTTCTTTTACCAACACCCAATTTTTCAGCAACCCAGTCACGGCTTTTCCCGTGTTCTTTCATCCAGATTTTCAATTCTGCGCGGAGTTGTTGCATGAATGAATATTGAAAAAAATTCTTGCGCGTCAATTAGAGGAAGCAAGTATGGAGTATATTTTTCTCAAATACTGAAAAAATTTGACAATCTGTTGATATAATAGTTTCATGGATTCGTTATGCGTGCTTTTACCTTTATCATGTTTTTGTGCCTTTTTGCCTCTTTGAATGGAGCGTATGCGGATGACGGAGGAAAATTTGTTCTGTTGAGTAAAGAGGAAAGGAAGTCAGAGAAGGCAACCCGGAAAACTTTTGAATATAAGGAGAAGGTGGAAAAAGGGATCTTGGTTTATGAAATTGAGGTTGAGGAATACGAGGTGGAAGAAAGGAGAAAGTCAGATATACCCGCCAGCCTGGGGGAAAAAGTAGTAAGAATTTATGACCGATATGGAAAGGTCATTCCCGGAGAGGTAAAGGTGACGCGGACGGTAAGAGAGGAACGCCGTGGCGCGGAAGTTGTTTTAGTAGGGTTCAAACGGCCTCTTGCGACTGGGGAGAAGATAAAAGCCAAGGTGAAAAGGATAGGTGTGTATGAAAATGATGGGGAAAATCTGGCTGTTTATCAGGTCGTAAAATAGTTATAGGAACGGCTGGAAGTACGCTTTTTTGTGTCTCTGCTTAAATAGTTCTTGCCTTTTGGCCTCCGGTAGTATTTACTCCCCTGCGCAGTCCCTGCAACCTTAAAAGTCGCGTTCGTCTAGCGGTCCAGGACTCCCGCCTTTCACGCGGGCAACACGGGTTCGAGTCCCGTACGCGATGCCAGCTTTCTCTGTTTTTTCCGGCGTCATGAGCAGTTCATGACGCCCTTTTTTTGTGTTCTTCCGCATCGTTGCCGCGCGCCGTTCTTCCTGTTCCCTCCGTCTTCCTTTCCCTGTCCGGTCTTGAGGCGTTTTCGCACTTTCATCTGAAATTGGGTGGCGTCGTTCCTGTCCGGGAACGGCGCGCATTTGTGCGGATTGAAAGGGGGTGTGGGGTTTTGAAGAGTGCTTCGCAAGACGGAGCAGGCTGGAGCGGGGGCAGATAAGGGCGCGTTTTTGAAACGTGGAGCATGATGACGGCGCAGGGAATAAGCATTTGATGATAAGATAAATATGTATCTTATAGCGTACTTGCGTACTTATTACCGGATAATAACGGATAAAAGAATGATATATAAAAAAGGTTCCGAAAAGAAAACACGGGGCAAGGGTGCGAACGGAACGCAGGGCAACGCCGGCTTGGGGAAGGCAGGGCCGCCATGCGGGGCGCATGATAGCAGGGGCCGGGGGGGCGGCAAGGAATCTTTTAGGCGGATGGGCTTTATCGCGGAGTTCGGCGGACACAGGGAAAAGCGGGAGCGTTCATGAAGAGTTTTTTTTAGCGCATCGTGGAGGGGGATAGCCGTGTTTTTGTTCGCATGGGCATGCGTTTTTTTCGCAAAAGCGGACGGATGGCGGCGGCTTGTTCGCTTTCCGGGCGGCGGATGGGGGAAAGCGGCTGATTTGGAGGGCATTTTTTCGTTTTTGAAAATTTCGCTTAATAGTAGAGGGAACGAAGTTATGGGACAGAAGAGAGACAGAGTGAACGGCGCGCTGAAGAAGGCTTTCGCGGAGAAGAATGGGAAATCTTTGCGTTGGGCGCAGATAGAAGCGGCCAAGGATTCCCCTGCATGGAGGGCTTTTCTGGCAGAGCAGTTTCCGCCGTCACCTGCGAAAGTGGACGGAGGCGGCGGAGAGGGCGCGCCCATGGGCGGCGCGTCTGATCTGGCGCGGGCCGGGGAGGCGAAGGAAAGCGCATGGCAGATTTTGAAGAGGATGGAAGAGCAACTGGAAACGGCCGCCCGGTCCGGTGACGTGGGGTTGATTGCGTCGTTCACCCGTGCCGTGCGCGAAGCGCGCGCGAATTGGGAGCGGGCCGGCCTGCATGAGCAGAGGCTTCTGGAGGCGGCCGGTAGTCTGGTGCCGGTGCATGTGTTTCATGAAATGCGGACGCGGGGCGTTGCTCCGCTGGCGGAGCTGATGGCGCAACAGAGGGATTTTATAGGTTCCCGGCTGGAGGCGGCCGGGCGGCCGCGTTTTTATGAAGCCTGGGATGAATGGGCGCGGGAATGGAACAGGAAGATTGATGACCTGAACGCGGAAATAAACGGATTGTTGAATCATGTTTAGCAAGTTGAAGATTCATGAAAAGCCGGGTGTGGTGGAGTGGGCGGAAAGATGTCTGGTCCTGCCGCGGGAGACTTCACCGAACGCGCCGGGGCGGTTTTCCACGGCGCGCATGCCGTATATGCGGGAACCGCTGGAAAGCATCAGGGAAGAGGGGTTGCAACATATTTACTGGTGCTTCGGCACGCAGTCCGGCAAGACGGTTTCGCTGTTGATTGCGGCGGCGTATTTTATTGACAATGACCCCGCGCCTATGTTGTGGGCGTTGCCTACCGAAATTCTTGCCAGGTCATTTTCACGGGCGCGGCTCCAGCCGCTCATATCCAAGAATGATGTGCTGGCGCGGCATAAGCGGCGTGACCCTGACGCCTTCACGGCGGCGGAAATGCGCCTGGATTCCATGGAGCTTTACATGGTGGGCGTATCGGAGCCGGGCAACTTGTCCAGCAGGCCCATTATGCGTTGCGTGATGGATGAAGAGGCGAAGTATAAGCACGAGAACAAGGAAGAAGCGCACCCGGTGGATCTGATTGAAGAGCGCGCGAAGGGCTTTCACCGGTATCAGATTCTTCATGCGTCCACACCGTCCTCCGAAGATTCCTACTTTTGGCAGAATTTTATTACCACGGACATGAGGAAGTTTTATGTGCCATGCCCGCGCTGCGGGGAAATGATGCCCCTGGAGTTTTCCCGGAATACGGTGCAATGGGAAAGGCGGGAGGACCTGGAAGGGGATGCGCTGGCGGACTGGGTGCAGGATCATACGTTTTACGTGTGCCCGCATTGTGAGGGCCGGGTGGAGGATTGGGAGAAGATAGGGATGATGGAAAAGGGGGAATGGAGGCCGACGAATCCGAACGCCTCCCGCGCGCGGCGGGGGTATCACCTGAATTCCCTTTATTCCCCGTTTGTAACGTGGGGGCAAATGGCGCGGAAGTTCATCGTGGCTCAAAATGACCTGTTCCGGCAGGTGGCCCTGCACAATTTCCGGAACGGCTGGGAGGCGTTGCCGTTTACGCAGTATGAAATCAAGGTGGGGGATGACAGCGTGCGGGGGCTGCGCGGGGTGTGCCGGCGCGGAGAGTTGCCGCGGCATTATTATTATCTGGTCGTTGCCTATGACCCCGGCCAGAATCAAACTCACTGGGTGGCGCAGGCGATAGGGCGCGGCGGGGAAACATGGGTGGTTGACTGGGGGACCCTGCTGGGCATCAGCACAACGGAAGCGACGCCGGGCATTGGAGCCCATTTTGAGAGCCTGGAATGGGGCGGGGTGCGTCCGGATTTTGGGTTGATTGATTCCGGGGACTGGGCGCAGAAGGTTTATGACGAGTGTTATAAATATTACGGCAAGCTGTGGCCTACGAAGGGGAGCGGCGCGAATTTCGGGAGCTGGAATGTGAGTGAAGTGAAGTCGCATCCGGGGCTGGAGCTTTATTTGTACGTGGACCGCACAGCCAAAATGGAGCTGTACGCGGGGCGCATCCAGAAAGGGGCGGCTCCGGCCCTGCATTTGCCGGAAGATGCGGATCAGGATTTGCTGGCCGGGTTGTCCGGGCAGCAGCTTGAGAAGCCAAGGGGCGGCGGCCTGGCGCAATGGCGGAAGCTGCCGAATGACCATTATGGAGACTGCGTAAAAATCGGGCAGGTGTCCTGGTGGGTGCGGCGCGGGGATTTTTACGCGGAAGAGGTGAACGCGATTGAAGAAAGGAAGCAGAATGAAGGAGTACCGGAAGAATGACGTGCTGGAACAGGTGAAGCAGTCTGTTACGGATGATGTGCAACTGGAGTTTGATTTTTAGTGCGGGTTTTCCCGGGGGTGTGGTATAGTCCGGGCCGTTGACGGCAGGGAAGGGCCCTGTCGTAACGCTTAACCCCTAAATAGAAAGGTTTATATGCTCTACGTAAACCCCCTGTTGCTTGAGTGGCTGGGGCAGGTGCTTGTGCTCCTGATCGGCTAGTCAAGCCCTCCCTCCCGGGTGCAAGCGGGAGGGAGGAAAAAGGGGTTGACGTTTTTCTTATATATGATATAGGGAAATCAGCAGGGATTGTAGAGCATCCCGCCTTTCTAAATAAACCCCGCACTGTTGCACCAGTGCGGGGCTTTTTTTATGGAAGATTTTCAGGAGATTCCGAACCAGGAGGACCGGCCTGCTGCGGGTGGTGTTCAACTGGTGGAGAAAGAGCGTTATTCTCCGTTTTCTTTAAACGATTTTAGAAGCTTTTCGTGTTCATCCGAAATGACTTCAAAAGTGTCGCTCGTTGGTTTGACCCTACTGACATTTATTTGATTATCGTAAGTAAGCCCATCTTTATAAGTGATATTTGAGCCATTTTTTTCCCCTAAAGTAAAAGCGTTGATGAGAGATTGTGTCAATCCTTCAGAATAGGGACAGTGCATCCCCAACATGACGCTTTTTATATACGGATTGAATCCTCTCACAAATATTAAATTATCTTCTACTTTTGTGGGAGATAGAGTTGGAATAATAATGCGTTGTTCTTGTTCATATTCCCAAGATTTATCTTTAGTAATAAATAGTTTGCTTATACGATATTCTGTATTCTCATTCTCATTTGTATTAACGCTGAACAGTATACCGTCAAAATTTTCTCTTTTTTTGGAATAACGAACATTCCATAAAACAGGATAGTTGATTATTTTTCCAGTTTTTATATCTTCGATATATGAAGTAAAGCAAGGACCTTCGTGTTCTGACTTCAATTGATTATATTTGTAAGGATGTTTTTTTTGAGGATCTAATATTGGATCATAACCTTCTTGTTCCGGGAGAGCAGGGAATCTGAAATGCACGCAGCATCCTTTATGGTTATCAGCATAGTGTGCCCACATGGGGGGTGATTTATAGGTTTTGGTAAAGCTTAGGAAGCCGTATTCCTTGCGCAAATGATTACTATCGAAAGATTTATGTCCGTCTGGCAATTTTGTTGGCGGGGCTGACATGAATTCGAATGGATCATTGCATTCTTCCGGGAAAAGGACTTTGAGGCGCTTCTTTTCCAATGTTTTAAGCATATTCTCATAGGTCATGAAGATGTAGGCATCAATGTATTCTATATTCTCTTCTGTCATGGGAATATATGGAAAGATATGTGAGAAAAGAAGTCAATGACATTCGGGAGTTGTGGCGGATGATAGCGGGTTTTGAAAAAGCTCCTGAAGGGTATGAACCCCATTGTACAGGCTTATGTGGAAAACTATGATTTGCCGGATTTGCAGGGAATGCTGCGGGAAAAGCTGGCGATTCTGGAAGGGCGCAAGGAAATAACCGGGGCATCCACGGGCGGCGGAACGTCCTACACCGCGCAGGAGACTATGAATTTAAAGGATCATATAGCCTGCTTGCAGGAAGCGATCACGGTTAAGAAGATGGAGGAAGGGGATTTTTCCAGCCTGGCCGCCGCGGATGACGGAGTGCGGGAAGTGCGGTTTGACCATACCATAACACGCTTTTAACCATGGGCAGGAACAGAAGGAACGTGTATGCCGGGGCGCGCCGCGGGCATGGTGCGCCGGCTAAGATGAGCCGGGAACCGGAAACGGCGCGGCGGGAGATGTGGGGAGGGTATGCGGCCGCGTTGCAGTTCGGGGGCTCCAGCGTGTTATACTGGCCGACGCTGGACAGCCGGTTTGAAGTGGATTCCTGGACGCTGGATCGGGTTTGGCGCAATGCGCGGAATCTGGAAGCGAATTCCGGGCTTGCCGGGAAGGCCGTGGCGGATGTGGTGGAGCTGCTGGGCTGGCTGGTGCCCCATGCCTGCACGGCGGATGAAGACTGGAACCATGAAGCGGACCAGATTTTTATGAATCGGGCCGTGAATCCGGAATTGTTTGACGCCCGCGGGGAGCTGAATTTTTTTACGGCGCAGATATGGAGCGAGCGGCAGCGCGTGATTGATGGCGACATGCTGACGGTGCTGACCAGCGGGCCGGATGAAGGCGGGGCATTCGCGTTTTACGAAGCTCCGCAAGTGCAATCTCCGGCTGATGGAGGGAAGGCGTGGAATTGCGGCGTGATGCGGGATAAAAACGGGAGGACGGCGGCCTATGGGCTGCGGCATCCGGACAAGGGGGAGGTGACGGTGATTCCTGCCCGTGATGCTATTTTGTACCGGCACAACATGGGCGGAGGGAAGCCGCGCGGCCTGTCCGATTTGCACCGCGCTATCCGGAATTTGCATGATGAGGCGGATATTGTGGGGTATGTCAAGCAGTCTGCCAAGCTGGCCGCCTCCGTTGGGCTGGTGGAAACGGGGGGCGCGGAGAAACGGCCGGGCATGGGGACTGTGGGCAAGGTTTCCGTGGGACCGGACGGGCGCAGGGTGGAGCAGGTGTTGGGGGGGCCTACTGTCCACCAGCTTCCGCCCGGCCGGGATTTGAAGGTGCTGACGGATAACAGGCCGTCTCCTAATGTGATGGCTTTATTGAAGCATTTGATGGATGAAGTGGCTTATGGCATTGGCCTTTCCCCGGCGTTGCTGTGGGAGCCTGATAAGCTGGGAAGCGGTGGCATCCGGTTTGTGATGCAGAAGCTGAAGCGTTGGCTGAAAATCAGGCATGCCTACAGGCAAATGTGGTGCGTGCGGGTGTGGCGTTTCATGCTGGCGCGGGAAATGGCCCTGGGGCGGCTGCGCTTGTGCAGGGATCCGCATTGGGTGCGGTGCCTGTGGACGCCCATGAGCGACATGACTATTGACCTGGGGCGGGAAGGGAATCTGATGATTAACCTGGTGGATTCCGCGCTGGCGGATCAGGATGGCTGGTGTCTTGCCAATTACGGATGCACGTTCGAGGAAATTGTGAAGAATAAGATCCGGAATTTGAAGATGGCCAAGGAGGCGTGCGCCCGGAACGGACTGACCCTGCAAGAGGTGATTCCGGGAGCGAACCGCGGCGGGGTAGCCGCGGCGGCGGAGAGGCCGGAAGATGAAGAGCCGGGAATGGGCGGGGGGCCGGAAGAAGATGGTTTGCATCCCCATGAATAGCATTTTGAAAAAGCTCCTGAAGAGTACAGAACAGTAACAAGTGATGAATAAGATTGTTTGCGCGCAAATGGCGGCACGGCTGGAAGGCGGTGCCGGTGAACAGAAAAAAACGGGCATGCTTGCCTTTTCCCGCATCATGGAGGCGGAAGAGAAGGTAGGGGTGGCTACCATTTCCGGTTATATCGGTTACGGCAATGCTACGGTTGACGAATTTACGAAGCACCTCGAAGAGCTGAAGGCGGAGGGATGCACCAGATTTGAAGTCATCCTGAATTCCATGGGCGGAAATTTGTTTGAGGCATCCGGGATTTACGACATTATCAAGGGGTGCGGGATGGAGGTGACGGCCAAAATTTACGGGGTGGCCGCTTCCGCCGCTACGCTGATTGCCTGTGCGGCGGCCCGTGTGCTGATTTCGGAGAATTCCCGTTATATGGTCCACCGGGCGCGCGGGTGCGCGGCGGGGACGGTGGAAGAGATTGAGGCTTACGCAGCGGATCTGAAGGATGCGGAAGGGCAAGTGACAGGCATTTACGCGGAGAGGACCGGAAAGAGCGCGGAAGACGTGATGGCCGTATTAAATGCGGAAACGTGGATGAACGCGGAAACGGCCGTGAAGGAAGGCTGGTGCGACGAAGTGATTTCCCCGTCCGCTGCGGAGTCCGGCCAAAAGGAAACGGCCGCGCAGGGGAAAGAAGAGGACGGCGGCGGGGAAGAGGAAGACCCTGACGAAGAAGAGAAGGGCGGGCCGCCGCAGAATTACACGGTATTGCGCCGCATGATGGCCGCCGTGGGGCTTGCCGGGAAAAACAGCGTGGAGGAACTGGAACGGGAAGTTGCCCGGCTGGTGGCCGAAAACGAAAGGCTGGCGGCGGAAAATGACGGGTTCCGGGGCATGCAGGCGCAGCAGGTCCGCGTGATGCAGGCGCATGAGCAGGAATTTGGGCAGCGCGTGAAGGAGGCCGTTGTGCGGGAAATGGCGGCTATGGGGGTTGCTCCTGGCGGCCTCCCGCCTGCGGAGGGAGCCGCGGAAGAGCTCGGAAAGAAAGAGCCTGCCATGACTAACGAAAAGCTGCGGGAGATGGCCGCGCAGGATGCGCTGGAATGGATTATGGGGCATCCGCAGGAGGCCGCGCGGCTGGCGGAGCAGCCGGGGAAATAGCATCTTGGCCGCCATAGATAGATTTTTACTAACAAAACCTAAACATAATAAAAGATGAACAAAAAAACATTGATGAATATTCCGCGGAATGCCGTGATGGAAGGAAATGATGTCGCCGCGCTTAACTGGACCATTGTTTCACAGGCGGCCATTGCCACCCTTGAGGAAGAATTGGCTTCAATCAGCCGGTTTTCTCTGGATGTCTCCGGCGAGTTCAAGACGGACGGCGATTCCGTCAAGGTGGAATTGATTGACGGAGCCGGGGAGGCGTTGAAAAACACGGACGCCTGGAATAAAAGCAATTTGAAGACCAGCTCCGTTTCCGTGACGCTGAACCGTTATTCCCGGCCGGCCGGTTTGTCCTATAAGGATAGGAAAAGCGGGGTGCAGCTTGCGAATAAGGTGCAAACGCTTGTGCGGACGGTCGCAAAAGCGTTTTGGAAGGACCTGATGGCCGCCATAGCCGCTTCCGAGGCGGAAACGGTGAATATTGGCCCGCGGGCCGGGTTTAAGCCGGAAATGATGGCGGATGTGATTTGGCCGTCCATGGCTAATGGCGCGGATGCCGTTTATTTGGACCGCATGTATTATTCCAGGCTGATTCCTACGAATGCGCTTGCTCTTAACCTTGCGGACGGGGCTTATTCCATTCCGGGGGGAATTCACTACGTGGAAGGGGTGAACGTGCTTGCCGGGAATGCCGGGGTTGGTTTTGCGACGCGGCCGGACGCGCTGGCCGTTGCCGTCCGTCTTCCGAACATTGATCCGAAGCTGAATTTGGAAACGCAGGTGGTAGAATCTCCTAAGCTGGGGATTTCCCTGCTGCTGAAGTGCTGGCCTGACCAGGGGACGGAAACGGTTTACATTTCCGCGGAGCTTTTGGCCGGCGTGGCGGTGGGCAACAAGAATCATTTGCGACAGCTTTCCGGCGCGGCTCTGGAGACGGCGGCGGAAGATGAAAGCGTTGAGGACGGCGGCGGGGAAGAAACAGGGCCGACTGAAGAAGAAGGGGCCTGACGGGTTTTCGGCGGAATCATAGGGTAAAAGAGAGCAAAGGACCGGCGCGCGGGGTGTCAATTCCGTGCGCCGGTTTTTGTTGAACGGATATGAGCTTATCGGGAGAAATAAAAAAATTGCTGGATCTTGGGGATCATGAGCAGGAAGAAGCCTGGGGGGAGCGCGTGACGGTGGACGGCCAGGAGTGCCGGGGCGTTTTTGCGCCGCTGGAAGGCTGGTATGAGGTGGAGCTTGGGGGCCGGGTGTGCAAGGTGCAAACGTCCCTGCGCGTGCGGCGGAGAGCATTGAAGGGCGTTCCTGCGGCCGGGCGGAAGGTGGTGGCGGTCCGGAGCGGCCGGGCCTTCCGCATTGCGCGGGTGCGGGATTGGGCCGGAGACGTGGCCCTGGTGCTGGAGTTGTCCGAAGTGTAGCCGGCAAATATGGCGCAAGTCAGGTATAAAGTGGATATTTCCCGCGTGCTGAAAAGGCTGGCGGAGGTGAAGAAAGTGGGGGCTGACGGCATCAGGGAATTGACCCTTGAATATGCCAAGAGGGCCGCAAGCAAGGCCATACGCACCACGCCGCCAAACAGCCTGAAGAATGGCGGAAACGGAAAAAGAACGCTGGAGGAACATATTGCGCGGGATATTGGCGGGGATCCGCTGGAAACGGATGTGCGGTTGAAGCGCGGTGAGGATGGAAGGCCGGTGCCCTATGCTTACCCCCGGAAGAAGCGCGGCGGGGTGTTGCTGGGGGTGCGCGGGAAGAAGTTTAAGGGCATGGCCACCGTGTCCGCGGATGCCTTTTTGCGGAGCCATACCCTGTTGAAAATGGGCCGAAAAAGCAGCGTGCGCGTGCTGAAGGGCGGCGGCCTGATGTCTCCGGGAGTGGCGCAGGCGGGAGACGTGCGGAGGGCTTTGGCGGAGCGGCGGCGGCACGTGGGGAGGATGGCGGCCGGGTGGCTGCGGGGCGCGCAGGTGGCCGGGCTGAAGAAAGTGCCCGCGTGGATCGCGCGGCACGCCTCCCATTATGACGGCGCGGCGTCTTTGACGGTTCAGGGCGGCCGGGTGCGGTTTGAGATGGAGAATTGCCCGCAATATCCGGACCGGGGGCAGCTTTCCCGCGTGGCGGCGTATGCGCTGAATTCTGCGGGCCGGGATATGCGGAAGGTTATTAAGGGGTATGTGGCAAAGTTGAAAAAGGAACTTAATTCATGATGACACAGACAGATTGTTTGATTAAGGCGGTGATTGCGTGCCTGGAGGCGCGTTTTCAGGAAGACAGGGGGGGCCCGGCGCGGGGGATTCCGGACGGGTTTCCGGTGCCGTTGAAAATGGCGGTGGACGAAGACCGGGAAGGGAAGGAATACGCGTTGTTCCAAGTAGCGGAAATGGAGGAAATTGTGGCCGGGTACAGAACGTATCACGCCGGAATATCCGTGGATCTGCATTTGGACGCCAATGACCGGACGGCGGATGAAATACGGATGATGCAGGCATGGGCGGACGAGCGGCTGAAGGAAGTGGACCGCGCCGGGCTGAATGCCGTGGAGAGTACGCGGCCCTATCGGAATTTCCTGGTTATTGGCAAGGTGAGGCTGGGGCCCGCGCAGGATGCGGCGGCGGAGGAAGGCGCGTTTGCGGTGACGTGGAAAATGACGGTGCCCGTGCAGTTTTGAAAAAGCTCCTGAAGGGTAGATAGATGAACTTTAACACGAAAGGAATTTGATTATGCCTGCACATATTGGAGATGTCCCGAAGCACGGGATTGACGAACCGGAAAAAGGAATTTTTGTTGAGTCGATCGACTTTGACGGCCAACAGGAAATCTATGAACAAAAGGATAACAGGGGGAAAAAGTGCGGAGTGCTTATCATTGATGAAGAGCTTTCCTTTTCCATGTCCGGCGCAATCCTTACCACGGGGGCGGCGTCGTTGAAAATGGGAGCGTCTTTGACCCTTGCCAATGAAATTCCTGATATTTGGAATGAAACTCCTTCCGCCACAACCGTTTTCCTGAAGGGCGTCAAGCACAACCTGAAGAATACGGACGCGCAGAAGATGGACGTGAGCGGCACGGTTTACGGGTTCGGGGCGTCCCCGGCCGTTTGAAGCCTGAATAAAAAAGTCAGATAGTAAGATTTATGAATGCCGCAGACAATAAAAAGCTGGAAAGTGATGTGGTAGTATTTACGGAAAACGCCTCCAGATACGAAACGGAAAACACCATGCTTGCCGCGTTGCTGCTGACGCTGGGAGTAAATATGAAATGCACGGCCGGAAGTGTGCTGATAGGCAGCGGGGCGCGCCTCTCCGCTCCGGGCGGGGTGATTACCTGGCAATTTGAGCCGCAAAGTGAAGACGGAAGGTTTAGGACGGAGGAAGTAATCAAGCTTTTCGGGGATAAGAATTGGCTGACGGATCCGGAAAATGAAAGCCCGCTGGCTTACGTGGCGTGCGCGTTCCACAATTACAAGCGGTTATTGGATTTTGTGAAAAGCCAGGTGCCTCTTGCCGTCATCCGCAAGGGGAAAAGGAAGGCCCTGGTGCGGCTGGATGCAGATCCGTATTGGCAGGGCGTGGCGGAAGGTTTTCTTAGCGGCCGCCCTTTAATTTAACTGTCAATCAACAATAAAGAAAAATGGAGTTACAGGAACATGAAAGGCGCGCCCTGGCGGAAGCGGCGTTAATCGGGGGGAATGAATTCCGGTGGAAGAACTACCGGCTGCGGTGTATGACCCTGGGAAGCATGATGCAGTTGCAGCGCATCGGGAATCCTTACAGCCGCTTGGGGGAAATTAACCTGGCACCGGATGAAAACGGGCGTCACCCTTCCATGTGGGAGGCTCTTGGCGTAACCGACAAGGCGCAAATTGTCTATTATCTGGCGGAATTCCTGTGGGTACACATGGGGAGCCGGGAAGAAGTCAGGGAAGGGGTCTTTGCGCCGGAGGAAGAGAGGCGCGCCCTGGTGGAAGCTGCGGCCATGGGCATTCCCGGCCGGGATTTGGTAGAATTGGAATGCGCCGTGCTGGGGGATATAGAAGTGATACAGGCGGGCATGGTGAATCCGGAGACGGAAGGGGAGGATGAAGAGGACCCTTTAGGGCGTGGCCGTCCTGGGGCGCGGCCATGCTGATGACGGTGGCGCGTGTTACGGGCTGGCCGGAACGGGAAATTCTGTGGGAAATTCCGCTGGCGCGGCTGGTGCAGTACGTGCATGCGGTTTGGAGCTATGACGCGACGCCGTGCCGGTGGAGCTGCTACACGGAGAACTCCGGGTATGTGGGGGACGTGCTGGAGCAGGCCAGGAAAACGTGGAGAGAACAGGTGGAGGGGCTGGAGTGATCCGGCCTCTTCATTTTTTGTGACAGATGAGCCAGAAAATAAGGATGGGGATGAGAATGATAGCCCAGCTTACCGGATCTGTCAGTATTTCCAGAAGAGGCAGGAAGAAGCCAAGAAGGAAAATGATTCCGATAATGAAGATGATTACAAGACCTGTTTTTTGTAACAGATACAGCAAGATTTCCATGATGGAGGAAAACACGAAGTTCATTTAATTATTTTTTATATTATCAGTCAATGTAAAATATTATGAGCGAAGGCGCAGTTATTAAAATAGATGGTGATGCGAGCGGCTTTATTGCCGCAACGGAGGAAAGCAGGAAGGCGGCAAGCGGCATGTCCGAAGCCTTGCAGGGGGCCGTGGGCGGAAGCACGGGGGAGGCCGTGAAGGGGCTGAAGGGCATGGATCAGGAGGGCCGGAAGGCATGCAGGCGGCTGAATGCGGGGCTTATCAATATGAGCGCCACCATTACGGCGGTAGGGGCCGGCATTAACGGCCTGCGGGCAGGCTGGGGCAAGTTTTCCGCCATGCTGGCGGGCGGGGATGACATAGAGAGAGTAACCCGGCGCATGGAGGCATTCACGGGCGGCGCGTCAAGCGCGGCGGAAGCGGCGCGGGATGTGGTGGATTTTGCTGATACGCCGCCGTTTGGGCTGGCGGAAACGCAACGGGCGGCGCAGTTGCTTCTTGGGTGCGGCGTAAGGGCGAGCGAGTTAAAAAGCACATTGGAGGCTCTTGGGAATGTGGCGGCTGGTGGTGGTGCCAGTCTGGAAACAGTAGCGGCGCGGCTTTCCAAGGCTTTTCAAATGGGGAAGGTGGATGTGGAAACATTAGAACCATTTACGTTAAGCGGGATTGACGTTATGGGGAAAATGGCAAAACAGGCGGGAAAAACGAGGGCGGAGTTAAAGGATATGATGTCTAAAGGGAAGGTCGGATTTAGCCAAGTTTTTAGTGCTTTGAAATCCATGGGTTCCGGCAGCGGGCAGTTTGCGGGAGCCATGGAGAAAAATACGCAGGACATAGAGAGCAGAGTGGAAACCCTGAAAGGCAAGGTTGGAGCCTTAAGCCGTATTTTTGCAGAACCGGTAACAAGCGGCATCAAGGATGCCATGGACTCCATAGGCGCGTCATGGGCCGGTCATGGGCCGGAGGTGGAGCGCGGTTTGAGGAAAACGGGCGAATTGCTGGGGGGGATTGTGAAAACGGCCGCGCCTATTGTTTCCGTAGTAGGAAAAGGGCTGGCAACGGTAGCCGCAGGCGGCGATCGGCTTCAAGGGATGCTCCGGAATGGAATTTTAGCGTGGTTGGCGTGGAAGGCGGCCGGCAGTTCAGCCGGGGCAGCAGTAGGTAAGGCTGTACTGTCTGCGGGGAGGACGTGGCAAACGGGATTTAATAATGCGCTTGTGTTATCCGGGCAGAGGACGCGGAGCGTGATGGGGGATATACAGGCATTAGGGGCTTCTGCTCGTTCGCAGGCGGCACGGATGGGGGCTGCGTTTAAGGGGGTGGGAGCAAGTTTGGCTTCTTCCTTGAAGGGGCCGGCCATTATGGGAGCTATTGCGGCTATTTCCGTAGCCGTGGAAGAGCTTTACAAGGCGAGCCATGAGGCAAGCGGGGTGGCCTCAAAGGGAGAAATGGACAAAAAGAAAAATTTCAAACGGTCGAATGATGATTTTGATGAACGCGTGTGGAAGATGGCCGGGGAGGCATCCAGCAAGCAGGACGTTGGGCGCGTCATGGATGAATATGACGCTGAAATTAAACGCCTGAAGCGCGAAGAAGAAGACCTGATGGCGGAAGATCCGCTGGGGAGAATGACTGTTGCGGTGCAGGATAGGCTGGTGCTGTTGCAATCTGAACGGAAGGAATTGCAGCAGGTGGCGGAAGCGAACGCGAAAGCGGCGGAGACGCGGGAACGGGCGGCGCAGCGCGGGCAGCAGACGGAAGAGGCCCGGAAAAAGACGCTGGAGAAGATCAGGGAAATACAAGACGAATTGTTATCCCTGGATTATGACCGGGCGGAAGAAGAGAGGGAGCGGCGGCGCGGCGTGATGGGGCTGGAGGACCGGAAAAAAGACCTGCTGGGAGGATATGGGAGCATTGAGGGCATCAAGAAGGCCATTGCGGAGCAGAAAGCCCTGCTGGATGGCGGGGACGCCGTGGACGGCATGTTGAATCTGGAAGGGGTGGAGTCCAGAATCAAGAGCCTGTATGAATTGCTTGGCAAGGTGGAAGAGGTGGACCGTGAAATTGTGGAGCGGAATAAGGAATGGGACAGGGCGGAGGCCAAACACCAGAAGCAGGCCGCCCTGCTGCGCGCGGAAATTCACGGGCAGAAGGATAAGCTGCGCGTGTTGCAGGAGCAGGCGCGCGTGCTGGAGCTGCAAAACCAATATGAGGCGGATGGCATGAGCAAAGCCCGTGCCGGTGCGGCGGCCCATGAAATAGCCGCCCTGGAGCAGAACCGGAACCGGGCGCAGGCCGGGCGCGAATACCGCCGGCAAATGGCCCTGTTGAAAGCGCAGGCTGAGGGAAACAAGGCGGAAGAACGGCGGTTGAAGATGGCGGAACGCATGAAGGAGATTTATGACCAGCAGCGCGACATGGGAGTGGATAGGAAAACGGCCAAGAGGCGCGCCCGTGGCATGGCCGGGTTGGAGGATATGGTGGAGCGGCGGAAGGACCGGAAGGAAGGGAGCGGGCCCATAGCGGACAGTCTGGCGCAGGTGGGCGGCGGGGGCCGCTCCATGATGGGGAGCATGCCGCAACTTACGGAGGCGCGGAAGCAGACAAATCTGCTTCAGCAGATCGTGAAAAACACGGGCGCGGGGCGGCGGGGAACCCTGAAAACTGCGGCCGTGCTGGGATATTGAAATAGCCGCTAAATGATAGAGAGAATAATAATATGGGAAGAAAAATTAACATTAAGAAGCGGGAAACGCATGAAAAGACGCTGGAAATAGAACGGGGGGATGAAGGGGAAGTAAGGGCTGTGGGGAGGATTGTTTACACGGACAATCAGGAAGGCTGGAATACCCGGTGCCCGTCGATAGGGTCCACGTATCCGGATGATGCCAGTTTGAAGCTTAAAAAGATAAGCATGGAGGGGATGGAAGGGGATATGGTGCGGGTGACGCTCTATTACGAATTGCCGCGGGAAACGTCTTTTGAATTCGGTGGAGGGGAGGAAGTGGAATATTCCATGGATTATTCCTGCTCTGAACAGCCGTTGCTGACGCATCCTGCCTTTCAGGATATAGATGGAGAAGAAAAAGACGCATTGATGGCTGTGGCGTCCGGTGCTTCTCCTAAAGATACTTTCGGGAAAGATGATAAGGTGATTGAGGATGCGGTGAAATCGGAGGCAGGCAAGAAGGCCATGGAAAAGATGCGTAAAGGGCAGGTTAGTTTCTTGTGTCCTGGTGGGGTGTTTTCCGTAACTTCTACCGTTCAGGCGTTGAGCCTGGCCGGGGTTGGGAAAAAAGGATCTCCGGGAAGCGGTGCGCCCGCGGTAAGCGGAAAATATAATTGGATTAAAGAAGGAGTGAGCGGCCGCAGGACGGGAACCGGGAATTGGCGTCAGACGGTTTCCTGGCGGTTGAGCGGTCCGGATGGCTGGGATTCTGATTTGTATTGATTATGATTAGCTGGCCGTTTTTCAGTCAGGGGGAAGAGTTGAGCGCGTCTAAATTGAGGCGTTTGGTTAAGGGGTGCCGGGAGCTGGAACAGTTGGCTAAATCCTGCCGCTTGCAGAACGGGGTTGGTTATACGTTTAACCGGGGGCTGGGCGGCACGTCATTAACCATAAGGCCAACGGGGGGGAGAAACAAAGCAGGAGAAGGCGAGCCGTTTACGCTGAAGAGGCTGGAAAAGGAGGATGCGGGATATAAGGCGTATTTCTGGCCCGGCATGGTTTTCGAAGTGCATCCGGGAGGCGTGCGGCGCATTAAGCCGGAACTTAACGGGGAAAAGATGGATCAGGCGGAGGAACCGCCTTTTTTGTCCGTGCAGGGAGGGGATAAGGTATTTCTGTATCTTGAGCGGAGCGCGGATAACCATGATTGCATTACGTATGCGGAAGTGACGGCGGAGGAAATAGGGCTGGCGCGCGCGGTCAGAATTTATCTTGGGGAATTCAAGGAAGAAACGGATGAAGCCGGAGAAAAGATCCTGAAGTATCATGAGGCGTGGAGTGGCCATGTTCATTATGCTCAAAGTTCCCTGAATGAGGGTTGGAGGGTTGTGGTTGATACGGATGAAGAAGGCGCGCCGGATATGGCCTATGTAAAGAAGGGCGATATTTACATAGCTGGGCAACTGGCGCAGCGCGGCGGAGGCACCTGGGAGGTGGCGCCGAAAGAAGAGGGGGAAATCTGGCTGGAAGTGAAATGCACCGGGGATGGCGTCATTAAAAGTGCGGAACTGAAAGAAACGAAAGGATCTTCCAAGCCGCTCCAGTATGTAGCGGAACCGGATGATGAAGAAGCCGAAGAGGAATTCACTTATTGCTTCCTGTTGGCGAAGGTGGAGAAGCTTGAAGAACCCTTGCCGGAGGATGGAAATTTGCCGTCTCTGGTATCGGTAAAACAGTATGCCCTGGGAGCGGTTTATTGCGGGGTTGCCCCTGATGAATTGGGGTTGAAAGCCGGGAAAGGTATTGAAATTGTGGATTTGGTTGAAGAGCGGAAAAAAGAAATTGCCGCTCTTATCGAGGACGCAAAGGAACCTTCCAGCGGAGACTGTTCCCTGATTTATGAAGAAGAGGAAGGCGCGGGGAAGGGTGAAGAAGGCGGTAAAGGAGGGAACAAGGGAAAACCTTACAAATTCAAGCTTTTGTGTTCTTCTGATGGTTCTGTACTGCTCAAAGAAGAAGATGGACGCATTTATTTTTCCGCATCCGGTAAAATGCCGGAAGCGGGGGATGGTCTTGAATATGAAAAGCAACAGAACGGAGAAGGAGTTGAGGAAGAAACTGATATATTAAAAATAAAAATTGATTCCTCCGTAGATTCCAGCGTGGATGATGGCGGGAAATGGCCGGTGAATTTGTCCGTATCTCCTGCCGGGCTAAAGGGGGAATTGGATTTGACTGTGGACTCGCAGCAGCATGAGGTGGGCGGAGGCTATAAAGTGGGCTTGTCCGCAGAGGCAGGGGCTCTTTCCCTCATAGTCACTCCTGGGGGCGAAGCGGAAGAATTGAGCTTTCGCACCCCTTTGCGGAAAAATGGGAAATATGTGGTGCTGGATTATGAATCAAGCTGGTCTGATGCCGTCAACGGTGTGAAGGCAGGCCTGTTTCTGCGGAATAATAAATTGGCTGTGGAGCTGTATGCAGATACGGAGCCGGATGGCTCTGATAATCTTATAAGCGATTCATGGACCGCTCTTGTATGCGATAGCGACCACGCAATACGCCTGCACCGGGACGAAAACGGGAAAATCTATATCCAGCAGGGGGAATGGATTGTGACCTCCAAAATTTATTCACCGATAAATTGATAAAAATGAACTACGCAATATTCTGTTACAGGGAAGACTATAAATGCCTTGAATTGTGCGTTAAGCAAATTCGGCGGGCGGATTGTAATGCCAGAATTTATTTATTTGATGACGGGGCGCGCCCGTTAGAGCCGGGGCAGATACCCGCAGGGAAGGATGTGAGTTACAAGGTGACGTATTTTCCCCGGCGTGGAAATTTGAATGGTCTGGAATGTGTGCGGGGCATCTTGGGCTGCATGCTGGATATACCGGGCAAAGAGCCTGTAGTGAAGATAGATGCAGATACCTTGCTTATGGATAAAGCTGAAATTGTCCGATCCCTGAAAGAGCGGAATAAGCTTGCCGGGGGCATGCAATGTGTCGAGCCTTTGGCGTGGAGCGGTTGTTGCTACTGGATGACCAGGACCGCCATGAGGGATGCCCTGGAGCTATTGGCACAAAGGGAATGGCCGGAGGGGAAGCAGAAGTACCCGGAAGATGTGACGATCTCTCAAATTGTGGCTTATCTCTACGGGAGGGAAGGAGTAGATATGTTGGAGTTCCGCGGAGGGCGTCATTTAATCGGTGTGCGGACATGTGATCCGTCCCTGCTGGTCAAGATTGCGGAAATTGCCAAGAGCGGGGTATGTGCCGCTCATTGCGGGCAGATGTCTTTTTACCGGCAATTTCAAGAGCAATATGGGGAGACGCTGCGTGAAGCGTGCGCGCGGGTGATGTGGTGGATATTGCATGCCAGCGGGCCTGATTCCAAGACTTTTGAAAAAGCTCCTGAAGGGTAGGATGGAGCTTTTTTTGGATATTGAGAGCGGGATTTTTCAGAACCGCACGGGTGATGAAAATATGAATTTGTGCGGGGTGCGTCTTGTCCGCAGGCAAGATGTGCCCGTGTCGTTATCTTTTTTTGGGCGTGAGCTTGAGGCCGGGCGCGTTACGTTGGCGGCCTATCATAAGAAGAACGGGCAGTTATTAGCTTATCAGGAAGAGCAAATAACGGGCGGGGCCGTGGCAATGGTGGTTGATTTTGATACACAGGAAATACGGGCGGCGGCCAAAGAAGCAGAGGATAAAACTATAGAGGCACAGGTGGCCGTGCTGGTGGAGACGGAGGAAGGGAAAGGTGTTTATCATTCTCTTCCGTTGAATTTCTATCTGGAACCGGGGTTGATAGGGGATGAGCATTTGCCGAATTCTGCCCGGCCGGAATGGGAAATGATGTACGAAACTGTGTTGGAAAGAGCCGAAGAGGCGGAAGGCTATGCAGGATCTGCCTGGGCCTCCAAAAGGGCTGCCGCCGATTCCGCGTCCGCAGCCGACACATCCGCAGCTAACGCAGCCCGTGATGCTAAGAGTGCCAATGACGCGAAAACGGCTGTGCAGTCGCTGGCCGCCACCTGGCCGGAAACGGTCAGCGACGGGAAGCAGCAGATTATTGAAGCCAGGAATGAGGCTGTTACTGCCATACAGGACAAGCAAGCGGCGGTCGTGCTTGCCGTAGGTCGTGCCTCACAGACTGCGCAACAGAATATAGCCAGCGCGCAAAGTACCGCTGTTCAAGCCGTCCAGGCAGCGCAGACGGAAGCGAAAGAGACGATTGAACCCCTTGTCCAGCGTGCTGAAACCGCCAAAGATGACATTGACCAGGCGGAGCGGCGTATCAATACGGCGGCGACTAATGCCACGACCTCCGCCACCAGCGCGGCCAACTCCGCCACGGCGGCGGCTAATGCTCTGGCGGCCATACCTCAAGTAGATGATGCAGGCAACATGACGTTGGACGGCAATATCACCGCGGCGGGAGGCACGTTTGACGGGGCCGTCAACGCCAATGGAGGTATCAACATCCCGCTTGCCGTGGGGGCGGTAACGGATACGGCGGCAGTTAATCGCCTGTATGCCGCAGGCATGGCCGGCGTGACGGACGTTTTTTCCCTTCATTTTTACCTTAATACGGCCAGCATTACAGCCACGGGGACGGCTCAAACTACCGTTCTTATTCCCGGCCAATACGCCCGGACAATCGTTCCCGCCAATACGCACAGCACCGTTGTTCACACGTTTGCAGGGCCTGCCGGGCAATGGAATTATTCCAGCTTTGCGGGGTTTGCCATTCCGTGGCAATTAACGTCCACGGGGAAAGTGACTGTGGGCTTAGGGCGGGGGGCAAAGACAGTACGGAAAGATTTGACGCTGGAATCGTACAGCATCATCCCCGGAAATGATCTGGCCTACAATACCGGGGAAATGCTGGATATTACGTTTGACAACGTGCGCGATACGGTCCGCGGCGGGTATGTCATCCGCGTCCGGGAAATCTACGCAGCCGAAACCACGCGGACGTGGAAGGTAAAGACCACAACCGGCTTTATTCCCTCAACTAATAACGAGCCAATCCCCTATATTGTCAACAAGGTTATTTATCATCAATATGCGCCGCGGTCTTACAATGCCGGGGATTATGGGGACGCCTATGGTGCCTTGTTTTTGCTGACAGGCGGGGGAAGCAGTCAACAACTCTGGAAGATTGCCACGGTGCGCGGCGTCACCACCTTTGAAACGGGTACGGGATTTTCCACGCTTGTAACAGACATTCCGGGAATTTCCGGTGGATCTGTCAGCGTTTTTGTCGGCTCTGCGGAACGCACCAATTACCAGCCCGGCAACGTTAATCCGGTTTATTACGCGCTGGAAGCAATGGCCGTCAATGCCATTGAGACGGAAGAAACGGCGGATTTTGTGGACATTAACATTCCCTTGTAATCATGAGTAACGCAGAAATACAGATACATTTTCCCCGGCCAGGCGAATGGGGAGAATTCACCCTGACGCCCATTTACCGGGACGCGGGCGGTTATAGACCTCCGGCGCGCTATACGCAGGACGAGATTCCAGCCGACCAAGCCCCGGCCATGGTCGCCGTAGTTGCTGCGCTAGTGGGATTGTCGGAGCCGTGGCAGGCCTCCCAGGTGTGGGCAAGGCTGGGAAAAGATGTCCTGACCCTTGCGGAGGATGGCGCCTATACAATGATTGATGCAGTGTCTTTGACCGTGGAGGCCGTCCATGCGGAAACCGGAGGGCGCAGGATATTTACGGTTTATGACTACCCGGAGTTCATCATTGCCGACCCTGGAGCCGTGGCATTTTTCAAGCATTTCACTACTAAATAATATGAGTACGAATAAAGAAAAAGTGAGTTGGCTGACTGGTCTCCTGACCGGTTGGGGTATTA